>ERZ1034844.14-NODE-14-length-108031-cov-25.281683_pt1 | contig 108031 bp, 96 predicted proteins | sample MGYA00520594_ERZ1034844 | MGnify/ENA primary metagenome ERZ1034844 (study PRJEB33766, sample SAMN09781733) | gut metagenome | biome: gut microbiome | host: Homo sapiens | place: Madagascar | study: EMG produced TPA metagenomics assembly of the PRJNA485056 data... | reverse complement strand
CCACATATTGTATATTATGGCAATTAATATATGTCACAAAATTTGTGCCTATATATATAGCATATGCAACAAAATTTCGTGTAAAATTATGTCAATTCAAACAAAAAACGGCGCGCCGATATATTCGGTGCGCCATTGCACGGTAATAGATAATATAATTTGCCGTAAAACGAGATTAGATTGAAACCTCATGAGCAATATTATAAAGATTTATATCAATTGACTTTTTCATATTGAGAGCCTCAAAAATATCATAGTCAACAATATCCTCCTTATGAGAAGCAACAACTCTGTTGCCAATGTCTTGCATAAGGAGCTTAACTGCATAGTTACCCATACGGGTTGCCATAACTCTGTCCTTAACAGTCGGCGAACCGCCTCTTTGAGTATGACCGAGAATTGTCCAGCGTGATTCAACACCTGTTTCAGCCTCAATTTGAGCAGCAAGTTCTTTGACATCAACACCTACACCCTCTGCAACAATAATAACAAAGTGGTGCTTGCCTGTCTGTTGAGTTTTCTTCATGCGCTCGATGATATTCTTTTCGATATCAAACTCAACCTCGGGAATGAGGATTGAAGTTGCACCGCATGCGATGCCGGAGTTAAGTGCAAGATAACCTGCGCGTCTGCCCATAACCTCAACAACGGAGCAACGGTCGTGTGACTCCGATGTGTCACGGATGCGGTCAACCATACTCATAATTGTGTTAAGGCAAGTATCATAGCCGATTGTGCTATCACAGCAAGCAATATCATTGTCGATAGTGCCCGGAAGACCTACGCAAGGAATACCTCTTTCGCTGAGGTCGCGAGCACCGCGGAATGAGCCGTCGCCGCCGATAACAACAACGCCCTCAATACCGAACTTTTTGCATGTGGCAATAGCCTTTTGCATGCCTTCCTCAGTTGCGAATTCCTTTGAGCGTGCGGAATAAAGGATTGTGCCACCGCGTGTAATAATATCTGAAACGGAGCGAAGATCCATTTCAATCAAATCACCGTTGATGAGTCCGTTGTAACCACGGATAACGCCGTAAACCTTAATGCCGTTTTCGCATGCAGTTCTCACTACTGCACGAACTGCCGCATTCATACCCGGAGCGTCGCCGCCGCTGGTCAAAACCGCTATTGTTTTCATTACATTTCCTCCTATAATTAAGCAAAACCGCACAAGACAGGATAAGGCTGTGCAAAGTTCCGCAGGATAATCAAACATTATTAATATAATATATTGTTGCGATAAAATTGTCAAGTATTGTCATCAATTTTGTATTTATAAACAAAAGCGAGCAAAAACAAACACAAACAATTGTATTTAAAGTGCAAAGTGTCGAGCCGCACGGCTTAAAGTATAACAGCCACATTATCGTCGCCGAGTATTCGTTTAAGTTCTGCAATCATGGTGTCATTGACATCCACAAACTCGCCGACCGGACGGCACAGATATTTTTTTGTATCGCAATAATAGAAATACAGCGGCAGATTGCCGTCAAAAATAGATGTGACAACCTGAGCCTTGTGAATACGGGGGTCGTTTTCGTCGGTAAACTTCAAAAACAGTCCTCTGCGGTGCTTTTTTGTTGCCTGCGCAGGCTGAGCATTACTCTGCGGTGCCGTGGCTTGCGGTGTCGCGCCGTATGTCTTTGAATTCGGTTTGAAAACAGCGTTCACAAGAACTTTCGGGTCTTTTTCATCCTCAATCGACAGCGTACCCGACACGGCGATAACATTGCCTTGGGTAATCTGTGACGAATATTTTAAAAACACCTTTGGGAAAAGCACGATTTCGACAGTGCCGTATAAATCCTCAAGCGTTACAAATGCCATATTTGCTTTATCGGTCCTTGTTTGTTTGACGGTGATGTGATTAATTATGCCGCAAACGGTGACATTTGCGCCGTCCCTGTATGCTGATGACGGTTTGCCTGCCTCAAGAATATCATATGTTCTTGCACAGCCTGCTTTTTCAACATAATCCTCATATTTATCCATCGGGTGACCTGAAAGATAAAGCCCTGTCATTTCCTTTTCCATCTGCAAAAGCTCCGACTTTGAAAATTCTTTTAAATCGGGGAGTTCAAAAGTATCGCCGAAATCATCGTTAATATCGAACAAACCGACCTGACCGTACATGGTGCGGCGATGCTTTTCTTCAATATTTGTGACAAGAACGGGCAGTGCCTGAAGCATTTGTTTTCTGTTGGCGGCAAAGCAATCCATTGCGCCGCAACGAATAAGCGACTCAACTGCGCGGCGGTTAAACTTGCCGTTTTGCATACGCGAGCAGAAGTCGAAAATATCGGCAAAATCGCCGTTTTTGCGTTCTTTAATAATATCCTCGATGAAATCGTTGCCGAGATTTTTAATACCGAGCAAACCGTAATTTATGACTTTTCCGTTGGCAGTAAAACCTTTCATCGAGCGATTGATGTTAGGCGGAGCAAGACGCAAACCAAGGCGCTTGCACTCTGCAATATAGCGTGCGACCTTGTTTGACGAATCAAGCACGGAGGTAAGAAGTGCCGCCATATACTCACCGGGAAAATAACATTTTAAATACGCGCATCTGTAAGCAACGAGAGCATAACAAGCGGCGTGTGATTTGTTAAATGCATATGACGCAAAGTCTGTCATTTTGTCAAAAATTTTGTTTGCGACATCACGTGCAATTTCGTTTTTTTGACACCCGAGAATAAACGCCTCGCGCTCCTGCTCCATAACATCGTGTTTTTTCTTGCTCATTGCACGGCGCACAACATCTGCTCTGCCGAATGAATAGCCGGCAAGCTCACGGAAAATCTGCATTACCTGCTCCTGATAAACCATACAACCGTATGTGTTTTTCAAAATCGGCTTGAGCATCGGCGTGTCATATTTAATATTTTGCGGATTTTGCGAATTTTCGACAAACGTATCAATTTGGCTTGCCGGACCGGGACGGTAAAGCGAGGTTGCGGCAATCAAATCCTCAAGGGCTTTTGGCTTGAGATTCATAAGCATTTGTTTCATTCCTGCCGATTCAAACTGAAAAATGCCCTCTGTTTTGCCGCGTGCAAAAATTTTATAAACATTCGCATCGTCAATCGGGATTTTATTTATATCAATACCTGCCGCTTTTGACGCGTCATCAATAACTGTGAGCGTGCGCAGACCGAGGAAGTCCATTTTTAAAAGTCCGAGTTCCTCGAGCGTGGTCATAATATATTGAGTGACAACAAGTCCGTCATTTGTCGCAAGCGGAACATATGACGAAACCGGGTCGTGCGTGATAACAACGCCTGCGGCGTGAGTGGAGGTATTGCGCGGCATACCCTCAACCTTGCGTGCGGTATCAATCAGCTTTTTGACCTCTGCGTTTTCGTCCATCGCCCTGCGAAGTTCGCGACTGCGCTCAACGGCTTGGTCGATTGTTATATGAAAGCTGTTTGGAATAAGCTTGGCAACGGCATCGACCGATGAATAGGACATGCCCATTGCCCTGCCCACATCACGGATTGCGGCGCGCGTTTGAAGTGTGCCGAATGTAACGATTTGGGCAACATGGTCACTGCCGTATTTTTGTGTTACATAGTCGATAACCTCCTGCCTGCGCTCATAGCAAAAGTCGATATCAAAGTCGGGCATTGAAACCCTTTCGGGATTTAAAAACCTTTCAAAAATAAGATCGTATTTCATAGGGTCCAAATCCGTGATACCTATACAATAAGCGGCAAGCGAGCCTGCGCCCGAGCCTCTGCCGGGACCTACGGGAATACCCTTTGATTTTGCAAAAGCGACAAAATCCCAAACGATGAGATAATAGTCGGTATAGCCCATTTTTTCAACGGTTTCAAGTTCGTAATTGAGGCGGTCGATATATGACTGCCCAACATTTTCGCCGTATCTTTTGTGCAAGCCCTCAAAGCACTTTAATTTGAAATATTCAAAGTGGTCCATATTATCAGGCGTTTCAAAATAAGGAAGTTTTGTATTGCCGAACTCAAAATCGAAATTGCACATATCGGCGATTTTTTGAGTGTTTTCAATTGCATCGGGATATGATGAAAAAAGCTCCGACATTTCGTCTGCGGATTTAAGATAAAAATTATCGCTGTGAAATTCAAGCCCGGTATCCTCTCCGATAGTATGGTTAGTGGCGATGCAGATGAGCACTTGCTGAATTTCGGCGTCCTCTTTATTGACATAGTGGACATCATTTGTGGCAACAATCGGAATGCCTGTTTCATCATGCAGGCGAACAATGCCGTCGATAACCGTTTTTTGCTCCGGAATACCGTGATTTTGAATTTCGAGATAGTAATTGCCGTCGCCGAATACGGAATTAAACCAGAGAGAACGCTCCCTCGCCTCATCATATTCTCTTTTAAGCAAAAGCTGCGGAATTTCACCGGCAAGGCATGCCGAGAGGCAAACAAGTCCCTCACTGTATTTTTCAAGCAAATCGCAGTCGATACGGGGCTTAAAATAAAACCCCTCAGTATATGACAGCGACACCATTTTGATTAAATTCTTATATCCGATTTCGTTTTTTACAAGCAAAACGAGATGGTTGTATTCCTTGTCGAGTACCTTTTCCTTATCAAATCTTGTACGCGGAGCAACATAAACCTCACAGCCGATAATCGGCTTGATTCCCTGCTTTTTACACTCCTTATAAAAATCAACCGCGCCGTACATATTTCCGTGGTCGGTTATTGCAAGTGAGGTCATTCCGAGCTCTTTTGCACGGCAAACAAGCCTGTCGAGTCGGCAAGCGCCGTCCAACAGGCTGAACTGAGTGTGAAGATGAAGGTGTGTAAACATTTTTTACTCCGTGAAAATCAAATGTCGTTTGCAATATCAACAAGGCGTTTGAGACGATGATTTGCTCCGCTTTTTGAAAGCGGAGGCTCAAACATTTCGGCAAGTTCCTTAAGCGACAAATCGGGATTATCAAGTCGCATAAGCGCCATTTCCTTAAGCTGCGGCGACAGCGAGTCGACACCGATTGTTGACTGAATTTTCATTATCGCCGCAATTTGAGGTGACGCAGCGTCAACTGTTTTTTGAATATTTGCGGTTTCACAATTGGCTTTTCTGTTTGCCGAATTGCGGATTTCCTTAACTATTTTGACATTCATCATATCAAACATAGATGATGCGGCACCCATAATATAAAGGCAATCTTCGATAACCTCACTGCCTTTAAAATATATTATGTTATAACCTTTTCTGTTAGCGGTTTTCGGAGAAAGTTCCATTTCACGCAAAAGGGTGACAAAACTTTTTGAAAGGTTTAAAAACGGCACCACAAATTCGAGATGATAGCCCTTTTCGGGTGTAAGAATTGTGCCGCAACTCAAAAATGCGCCTGCCAAAAATGCGTTTTGACAATGTGGGCAGGTAAAATTCGACGCATTAAGCTTTAGACTTGTTTCCTGCGGTGAGTGCGAAAAATAGGAAAAAAGTTTTGACGAATCGCTCCTGTCGAGCGAGATCGTATATGTTTTGCCTGCCGGCGAAATTTCGATTTTGCAGTCAATATTTCGCAATTCAAGCAAAAGGCTTTTGAAGAGTTGTGCCGAACTTTCATTTTCCGTTTGGAAAGTTATATTGCGTGCCGAAAACGATTTAGCAAAAAGAGCCATACCGTAAAGCAGGCTCTTTTTGCAGCAAATATTTTCGTATTCTATTTTAACAAGTTCATTTTTTACATTTGATGAAAATGACATTTTGTATTATCTGCCTATAATTATTTTCTGTTAATATCGCGATGATTAACCGACACATTGTCCCAATGTCTGACAAAATGCTTTTTGAGCGCTTCGGCAATTGCGACAGAGCGGTGATTGCCGCCTGTGCAGCCGATTGCGATAACGATTTGGCTTTTACCCTCCTTGATATAAAGAGGATTTAAAAAATCAAGCAGCGATATTGTTTTGTCGAGCAGTTTTTGCGCATCGCCAAAGCTGAAAACATAGTCATAAACATCTTGATCAAGGCCTGTTTTTTCACGCAGTGACTCAACCCAATACGGGTTTGGAAGGCAACGAACATCAAGAACAAAATCGGCATCATTCGGAATTCCGTGTTTAAAGCCGAAAGAAACGATATTGATATTCATAACATCCTTGTCATCACCCAAAAGGATTTGTGTAAGGCGATTGCGAAGCTGGTTTGAAGTTAAGTCGGAGGTGTCGATGACATAATCCGCCCTGAGGCGAACAGGAGCCAAAACCTCCTTTTCGTAATTAAGCGCATCCTCGATACTGCCTGAAAATTTGTCGGCAAAAGGGTGCTTTCTGCGTGTAAGCTTATATCTTTTAAGAGCAACATGATTTTTAATATCGAGATAGATGATTTTAACATTGTCGTTATCGTATTTAAGCTTATCAACAACATCGCAAAACGCATTAAAAACGCCCTTTGAGCGAACATCGGTAACAATTGCGATTTTGTTGTATTTATCCGACTTATCCATCAAATTCATAAATGTTGAAATAAGCTCGGCAGGCATATTATCAATACAATAATAGCCTATATCCTCCATAAAACTCATGGCGGTTGATTTGCCCGCACCCGATACACCTGTTAAAAAAATTACATCTTTCATAAACACTCTCCGAAAATCATCATGTCGATTGAATTATTTTGTAACTCTGACTTCCATTTCAAGACGAACGCCTTTTTCTTTATAAACAGTATCAGAAACCTGTTTACAAAGCGCAAGCACATCGTTGCATGTTGCACCGCCGGTGTTGATGACAAAGCCTGCATGCTTTGTGCTGACCTGCGCACCTCCGACGGTTGTGCCCTTAAGGTTGCACTCCTCGATAAGTGCACCGGCGAAATATCCCTCCGGGCGTTTAAATGTTGAGCCTGCCGATGCAAATTCAAGCGGCTGCTTGCTCTTTCTTCTGCCCATCAAATCCTGCATTTTCGCCTTAATTTCGTCAGGATTTCCCTTTTTCAGTTTAAAATAAACACCGGTTATTGCACAGCCGTTATCATAATAAGCCGAGTGACGGTATGACAGCCTTAAACCGTCACCGCAAAGCGTGCCTTTTTCGCCGTTTTTGTCGATATGATCGCATTTTACGAGCACATCCTTAAGCTCGCCGCCGTAGGCACCTGCGTTCATAAACGCACCGCCGCCGCATGAGCCGGGAATGCCGTATGCAAATTCAAGCCCGGTCAAGCCGTTTTCAAGCGCAGTGCGGCACACTTTTGTGAGCGACGCACCGGCTTGGGCAAAAATCGTGTCGCCGTCAATCAAAGTGACATCCGAAAAATCCTTGCCGAGCAGAATAACGCAGGCGTCAATTCCGTCATCGGAAACGAGGAGATTTGAGCCGTTGCCGACTGTCATATACCTAATACCGAGACGATTGCATTCTTTTATAACCGAAGCAATCTCAATCTCGCTTTTAGGCAGGACAGCCACCGCGGCGTTGCCGCCGATTTTAAAGGTGGTATGATTGCTCATAGGCTCGTTTTCAAGATATTTTATATTTGAATTTTCTAAAAATCTGACTAAATCTTTCAATTTATCACCGAATTAATCTGCAACGCCGAGAATTGCGGCACCGATGATGCCTGCATCGTTGCCAAGCTCTGCCTTGAGGATTTTTGTTTGAATTTTTGAATAAACGCTGTAACGCTCTGCCTCAATATATCTTCTGAGCGGGCGGAGCAATGTTTCACCCTCGTTGCAGATACCGCCGCCGACGCAGATAATCTCCGGCTGAAGTGCATTTACAAGATTGATAATGCCGCAAGCGACATATTTGATATATTGGTCAACAACTTTAATACCTGCGATATCACCTCTGCGCATTGCGTCAAACGCTGTTTTGCCCGAAACCTTACCCTCTTCCTCTGCAAGTTGATGCATAACGGAGTCGGGATATTGTTCCATAGCCTTTTTTGTTTGATTGATAAGTGCGGTTGCCGATGCATAAGCCTCCCAACAGCCGTGTCTGCCGCAAGTGCAAGCCTCGCCGTCAACTACAATTACCATATGTCCGCATTCACCGCCGGCATTGTTGACACCTGTTACAATTTTGCCGTCAACAATAACGCCCGAGCCTACACCCGTGCCGAGTGTAACGGCAATAAAGTTTTTGGCACCGTTGCCGCAACCCGCATAAGCCTCGCCGAGAGCGGCGCAGTTAGCATCGTTTGCAACATAAACAGGTTTGTCACCGAGTCTTTCGATAATCATATCCTTTGCCGGAACATTGTCAAAATTGAGGTTATTTGCAAACTCAATAACGCCGTCGGAATTAACGGTGCCCGGTGTGCCGAGACCGACAGACGAAATATCGTCCATTGTAAGACCTGCTTTTTCGACAGCCTCCTTGCAAACCTTTGCAATATCGTCAAAAATAAGTTCTGCACTGCGCGGAACGGCAGTCGGCGTTTTTGCCTTTGCGATAATATTGTATTTTTCGTCAACAACAGCGGCAACAATATTAGTTCCGCCCAAATCGATACCGATAGTAAACATAACTATACCCCTTTTTCTTTCTTAAATTCGCAGGCAATCACGAATTTTTCCATATTTCAAGTTCTTTGTCGGTAGGCTCTATATCCTCCATACCGAGCGAATGCATAAGTTCTTTGGCTCCGTTGTAGCCCATCTTTTTTTGACGGTTATTCATCGCCGCGGTTTCAACGATAACCGCAAGGTTACGGCCGGGAGTAACCGGAACAATAACAACGGGAATTTTGACATCAAGTATTCTTGTGTACTCATTATCGAGACCGAGCCTGTCATAAGCCTTTGTCGGATCCCACTCCTCGAGCTGAATGACCATATCAATTTTTTCCTTAGGCTTAACGGCACCCATACCGAAAATACGGCGAGCATTGATGATTCCGATGCCGCGAAGTTCGATAAAGTGGCGGATATTGCTCGGCGATGAGCCTTCGATTGTGCGCTCTGACACCTTGCGAAGTTCAACGGCGTCGTCCGCAATCAAGCGGTGACCGCGTTTAATAAGTTCAATAGCCGTTTCGGATTTGCCGGCACCGCTTTCGCCGACAATCAATATACCCTCGCCGTAAACCTCGACGAGAACGCCGTGGCGCGTAATGCGCGGAGCAAGCTCACGATTGAGAAAATCAATCAGTGCCGCAAGAAACGGCGAAGTTTCCTCCTTCGTTCTCAAAAGAGGCACCTGATATTTTTCACACGCCTTTTTGAAGTTTTCGGGAATATCAAGCCCTCTTGTGACCACTGCGGCAGCAGGCTTAAGCTCGAGCCAATAGGAAAGTGCTTTTTGCTGTTTTTCCTCGCTCATACTGAGAAGAAAGCCGAACTCGGTCCATCCGAGTATTTGTATTCTCAACGGGTCAAAATAATCGGTATATCCGGTAAGGACTATACCAGGTCGGTTAACCTCACTTGTAGTAATAAGAATTTCCTCTGTCGGCTTAGGGACATAGACAACCTCGAGATTGTGATTCTTGATTATTTTTTCAAGAGTAACCGAATACTTTTCAGCCATAGTTTTTCTCCTATGCAAAATTATTCAGTCTTTATTATATAATAAAACAAAGTCATTATCAAGAAAGATTTAAAAATTATTAAGAATTTATTTATTTTACAAACACATTGAGTTGTGATATAATGAATTAACTTCTTTAACGGAGGATTGTAATGGAAAAGAAATTAAAGGTTGCAGTAGGAACCGAGGCGTTTCCGCCGACGATAGACGGTATAAGCACAGTTGCCAAATGCTATGCCGATATTATAAACGAAAAGCTCGGCGAGGCTGTAATCGTAACGCCGAAAAATCCCAACCAAGAGGACTACAAGTATCCGTATGAAATATACAGATACACAAGCCTTTTCACATTCGGCGAGGGATACCCTGTCGGTTGGCCGTTCAAAAAGCAGCTTGCGCTTGATGTGATTGACAAAAATTTTGACATTTTGCATTCGCACTGTCCTATTGCAACGAGCTATTTTTTCAGAAGAATAAACAGAATAAAGCGTATTCCGATGGTGTTGACATACCACACAAAATACGAATATGATTTTGAGGCAAGAATACCGAGTCTTGCTGTTAAGCACAGGGCGTACGGTTTTTTGCTAAACAATATCAAGAGCGCAGACGAGGTTTGGGTGACAAGCAAGGGCACGGCGGAATCACTGCGAAAAGTCGGTTATCAAGGCGACTATATCGTAATGCCGAACGGATGCGACCTGCCGAAAGTACACATCACCGACGACGAGCGCGCAATGATTCGCAGAAAGCACAACATCCCGGAAGGAACCCCCGTATTAATATTTGTGGGCAGAATGATGTGGTACAAAAACATCAAAATCATTCTTGACGCTTGCAAAATATTAAAAGAACGTGGCAGAGATTTCAGACTGCTTATGCTCGGAATTGGTCCCGACGAGGGCGCAATAAAGAAATACACGGCAAAGCTCAATTTGAATGACATGGTAATATACACCGGTCAACTGCTTGACAGAAGCGAACTTCAAATATATTACAGCACGGCGGATTTGCTTGTATTTCCGTCAATGTTTGACACAAACGGTCTTGTAGTGCGTGAGGCGGCGGCATCATCAACGCCGTCACTTCTTGTTGAAGGAAGCTGCGCGGCAGAGGGCATAACCGATTGCAAAACGGGTTTTTTATGCCTTGAAACGGCGCACAGCGTTGCGACATCAATCGACAAAATCATTGACAACAAGGACCTTTTGGGCAGAGTCGGTAAAAATGCGCAGGATGACATTTACATCTCGTGGGAGGACAGCATCAAAAACGCCTATGACAGATACCAAGTGGTGATTGACAAATTCAATTCGACACCGCACGGACCGTATAAATACTGAATGACGGAGAATGTTAATGGATTTAAATGTTTATTTCAAAAGCGTAATTGAGCAAGACACGGCATCGATTGTTTTGTGCAACCTTGAACACGAAATAATTTATATGAATCCTGCCGCAAAAGCAAGATACGCAAAGCACGGCGGCGGTAATCTCGTAGGCAAAAGCCTTTTAAACTGCCACAACCCGAAATCAAATGAAACAATTAAAAAGGTTGCGGAGTGGTTTGGAAAAAGCAAGAACAACAACATTATTTACACCTCGTTTAACCCGAAAGAAAACAAGGATGTATATATGGTTGCCCTGCGCGATGATGACGGCAATTTAATCGGCTACTACGAAAAGCACGAATACAGAAACAACGAAACGATGAAAAAATACGATTTTAAATAAAATATCATTTAAAGCAAAAGCACCCGACGCGGATCAAGTCCGAATCGGGTGTTTTTGTTTGTTGTTATTTATTCGCCGCAAAGCGTTTTTAAATTTTTCTCCATCAGAGAAAAGAACAAATTAACGATTTTTTCATCCTGCTTATTGCCGCGAACACACATTGAAAGAGTGATGATTTTTCGCGCCGTGGTGACGGTTAAAAGCGCAAACGGCTTATATTTAACCGCTCCCGTTGAAAAGACATCATACGGTTCGTGTCCGCAAAGTGCCAGCTTTTCAACCTCCATAACGCCGATGTTGCTCATGGCCAAAAGAGGATTCGCGTAACCTATTTTGATTATCTCCTCCGATGCGGCATAAGGCATAATTTTGTAGCCGAGTGAAAGCAACGGCAAGCCGTGAAGTCCCATAAATCTGTCATTTTTAAACTGATTCGATGATTGAATGACATAGGCAAGCGTTTCAAAAATATCGTTGCCGCGTTTCGGAACTCGGCACTGCATCCACGCCGTATGGTTTGTTACGCCGCTGTGGCTTGTGTCCTTTATATGGCGGCGCAAATCAATTGCGCACGAAATCGAGCAGCTGTCATTTTCGTCATATCGTGCAAGCTCGTAAAGGCTGAAAAAATACGAAGCGAGAAGCATATCGTTGACGGTTGCACCGTATTTTTTGCCTGCCGCGCGGATTTTGTCGAGCATTTCGGGCGGCAATTTGCGGCGAGCAATAAACGATTTGTCCCTGATATTGTCGGGAGTGAACGGAAATCCGTGTTCATCGGGCGTGTTGATGTTTTTATAAAGATTTTTCGCGAGTTTTTTCTCTGCCGCGGTGAAATCCTCATAAACGCGGGTATATGACCTTGAGCCTGTTTTAAAATCAATCGGGCTGATTTTATTTTCGGCATAGGCGTTATAATTTTTGCAAAGTGCCTTTAGAAAATACTTAAAGTCGCCGCCGTCCATACACATATGGTTTTCGATAATACACAAAACGGATTTTTTGCCGTGATAAAAAACGGCAATTTGCATTTGAATATTTGAATCCGTAGCGATTGAGCGTGTAAGAAACGAATTGATTTTTTCGTCAAGCTCGTTATCCTCCACACGATAGGATAAAACAACCTCGTCGATATTATAATCTTTTACAATCCAACAGGGGCTGATGTGATTATCCTTAAACGCCGAATGAAACACGGGCGATTTTTCAAAAAAGCAAAGCACAACGGTTTTGAGAATATCAATATCAATTTCAAAATCATAGCGCAGCTCGGCATGGACCATACGGTCGTTATAATCCCTGAAAAGGTAATGCATTTTGTCCCACAGTTCGGCATTCAGCTTTCGTTCCATGAGTCAATTACCTCCTCTTTGATTTTTGCGTTTCTGCGCACCGCCTCGGCGGCAATTATCATATCTGCAACGAGCGCTGCCGGAATGATAACCCAGCCCGCAGTCCATGAAAAAACGGAGCAGGTGCAAAGAATTATATACACCATCGCCGCAATAATCGGCAAATAAATAAGCCAATTAATCACAGCAAGGCTTTGTTTTGTGAAAACGGCATACAATCCGTCGGCAACAAATGCCGCGGCAACTCCGCCGATTACGGCAAGCCACGAATGCGGAGGCTTGATGACTGCGACAAATAAGAGTAAAAGCGCAATCGACAAAAGCATAACAGCCGCAAACAAACAAATTCGCGCAATGATGTGAAACGCCCTTTTCTTTTTTGAAAAAGAACGGACACCGATTGAAAGCAAATAAACGAGCCAAAGCAAAATGCCGTCAACGAGAAACGCCCAAGTCATACTCCACAAATGCGTACTTTTGCTGAAAAGCAAGTACAAAACAACGATTGCAAGAATATAACCAATTGAGCCGACAATGTTTGATATTACAAAACGGCGGCATTTGTCCTTTGCGTTTAAATCCAAAAGATAGCGGTTATAGTCCTCCTTCAAATCCGGATGCTCGCCGATTACAAGGTCGGCAATGACACTTTTATCGGTCAAACCGCGATTTTCAAGTTCGAAAACGCGACTCTCCATTTCATCAACAAGAGCGCGCTTGTATTTATACATATTCTTATCCTGCGGATTATCGGGCAAGGAGGAGTCGATATAATCAAAAAACTTTTCCATAAATATTGTGCAACAATTAAATTATGAGTTGTTTTCCTGCGCAACGAGCTTGTCTGCGCCGTAGCGTTTGCGAAGCACGGGCTTTTCGATTTTGCCTGTTGCATTACGCGGAATTTCATCGAATATAATTTTGCGAGGGCGCTTGTAGCGCGGAAGTCCGAAGCAAAATTCGTTGAGTTCCTCATCGGTGCAGATCATATTGTCCTTAATTTCGACAACTGCGGCGGTAATTTCGCCGAGTCTTTTATCAGGCAGACCGATAACGGCAACATCCTTGATTTTATCGTATCTGCGCATAAAATCCTCAATCTGAACGGGATAGATATTTTCGCCGCCGCAAACGATAACATCCTTTTTGCGGTCAACAAGATAATAAAATCCGTCCTTATCCTGCATTGCCATATCGCCTGTGTAAAGCCAACCGTCATGCAAAACCTCAGCTGTTGCCTCGGGGTTGTTATAATAGCATGTCATAACGCCGGGACCCTTTACGCAAAGCTCACCGACATTGCCCTGCTCAACCTCATTGCCGTTTTCATCAACAATCTTGCACTGCCAGCGATAGCCGGGGATGCCGATTGCGCCGACCTTGTGAACATTGCCGACGCCGAGATGAACACATCCGGGACCTGTTGACTCCGAAAGGCCGTAGTTTGTATCGTAATCGTGATTCGGGAACACCTCAAGCCAACGCTTGATAAGCGACGGCGGAACAGGCTGAGCGCCGATATGCATCAATCGCCACTGCGAAAGCTCGTAATCATCAAGATTAACCTCGCCGCTGTCGACGGCATCAAGAATATCCTGTGCCCACGGAACGAGAAGCCAAACGATTGTGCAATGTTCGTTTGAGATTGCCTCAAGTATTGTTTTCGGCTTTGTGCCCTTCAAAAGCACAGCCTTACTGCCTGCGCACAGACTGCCCATCCAGTGGAATTTTGCACCCGTGTGATAAAGCGGCGGAATGCAAAGAAATGTATCGTCGCGTGTAATGCTGTGATGAATCATCTCCATCTCAGCCGCCTGCGACAAACTTTGGTGCTTATGCAAAATAGCTTTCGGAAATCCGGTTGTGCCTGACGAAAAATAGATTGCGCCGTAATCGTCATCGGTGATTTTGACATCGGGTGCGTGGCTTGAGCAATCGGCAACAAGCTCGCGATAGCTTTCTGCAAAATCGGGACAGTTGTCGCCCACATAAATAAGAAGTCTGCCCTGACTGAGTTTGTATGCATTGGCCTCTATTCTGCCGATAAACTCTCTGCCGAAAACAATCATATCGGTTTCGGCAAGTTCGGCACAATAGAGAATTTCCTCTGCGTCATATCTGAAATTAAACGGAACAGCTATTGCGCCGGTTTTTAAAATGCCGAAATAAATTGGAAGCCATTCAAGGCAGTTATACATCAAAATAGCAACCTTGTCTCCCTTTTTGATACCTCTGCCAATAAGCATATTTGCAAAGCGGTTTGCCTTTTCGTCAAACACGCTCCAAGTAATCTCGCGTCTGTAAGGCTCATAGCGGCTTGATTCAATCAAGTCATATTCTTTCCAAGTCATTCGGCGTTTATCTTTTTCCTCGGGATTAAGCTCGACGAGCGCCACCTCATCGGGATATAATTTTGCATTTCTTTCAAGTAAATCTGTAACCGGCATCAAAATGCCTCCTCTTTCAATTTTTTCAACGCATTACAGCACTGCAAAGCGTTAAAGTAAAGTCTACATTTAAAGATAACATATACCGATAATAAAGTCAATGAAACAAAGCAAATTTTATACAATGAACAGCAAAAGTATTGTGCGTTATTGACAAAATATGCAAAAATAATCTATAATAAATTAACAAATTGACAGAATAGAGGAGCCACTATGCCTAATTTAAATACATACATAAAAGAATACGGCAACATTTCATTTTGCGACAAGCCGTTTAACGAGGTTGACAACATTGTGCTTTGCAACGTGTTTTATATGCCGTATGAAAAAATCGTGTCGGACAGTTTTGACGATATGCCTACACCGTTCACATACGCAAGCGACAGGCTGTTTGCCCTGCGCGGAAACAAGCACAAGCCCGTAGGTTTAATTTTGCTCAAAAATATAAGCGAGCAGATGATGCTGATGACAAACTACAAAAGATACAAGGAAATGAAACTTGTTGCGTGCACAAATGTGTTTGAGAAAAAGCCCGATGTGCAGTTCAACGCTTGCACATTTTTACTGCCTGACGGCACAATTGTTGTGGTTTTCAGAGGAACCGACGATTCCCTGCGCGGCTGGAAAGAAGATTTTGACATTCTCACTCAGGACAATATCCCCTCTCAAAAGCTTGCAACGGATTATCTTGAGCAGGCGGCTCAAAAATTTGACGGTGACATAATTGTTTGCGGTCACTCAAAGGGCGGATATGTTGCGCAATACGGCGCACTGTTTTGTAAAAAAGAAGTTCGTGACAGAATAAAATATTTATATAACAACGACGGTCCCGGATTTAGCGATTATTCGTTTATCGAAACGGAAAACTACAGGGAAATGTTGCCGAAATACAAACATTTTGTGCCGCAATCATCCTTTATCGGTATGTTGCTTTGCCACGATGACGATTATGAGGTAATCAAAAGCAAAAGAATAACAGGTCCGCTTGAGCACGATTTGTCAACTTGGCAGATAAGCGGTGACAAAATCAAGCGTGAAAGCGGTTTGACGGATATGGGAAAGTTTAACGATTTGATAATGTATCACATTGTTGACGGACTTGACGAAAGCCAAAAAGCGGCGCTCGACCGTGCGCTGACCGCCGACCTTGACGGCACAGGTCAGGTGGGCTTGCTTGATGTAAAAGACAATGCGATTGCCGCTGTTAAAGGACTTGTGAGTGCACACGATAAAATCGACAAAGCGACGCAAAACACACTTAAAGAAATTTTTGCCGACCTTGACAAGGACATTGCAAGCACAGCGCAAGCCGTGAGAAAAGGCAAATTTAAAACAGTTAAGCAACGAATTAAAAAATAACCGAAACACGCAAAATTCCCGATGCAAATGTAAACAAGTCCGTAAAAAGGACAACAAAAAACTCCCCCTACGGTAGAATTAAAAACTACAGTAGGGGGTGTTTTAATAACGAGAAGTTACAGACACATAAGTGATTATGAAAAATAACAGAAAGATTTTATAACAGAGAAAGTATGAAAAAATATTGCTGAAAACACAAACTTTTTGTTACAACCAAATAAACAATTTCAAATACAGATATAATTGTAATCAAAAAATTTAATCCCTGTCAAGCAATGCGCAGGTGCAGCATAAACTCATATGCAAACTCTTTGAAGTATCAAGAAACGGATATATCTAACAGAGATTTACTGTTTATCCTTGTCGCTGAGTTTTGCAAGCTCGTCACGGAAGGACTCGGCACTGTCGAACTCCTTATAAACAGAGGCAAAGCGAACATAAGCAACCTCGTCAATCTCTTTAAGCTTTTCCATAATAAGCTCACCGATTTTTGCAGAGGTGACCTCTCTGTCGACCGAGGACTGAAGCGCAGCTTCAATTTCGGAAATTTTTGCTTCAAGGTCGGCAACTGTGACATGCCTTTTTTCGCACGCACGAAGCATACCCTTTAATATTTTGTTTCTGTCGAAAACCTCGCGCGATTTATCTTTTTTGATAACGATAATCGGGACATCCTCTATAATTTCATAGGTAGTGAAACGCTTGCCGCACTGGATACATTCTCTCCTGCGGCGGATACGCTCGTTTTCGTCAGTCGGGCGTGAATCAATAACCTTGCTGTCGGTATAACCGCAAAACGGACATTTCATAAAAATTCCTCCTTAGTGGCTGTCAAAAATGTGAAGTCAATATATATGACAATGTGACAACACAAAATATTGATTTGCACTTTTTTAAAACATTGAAATACCAACGAATGAGCTTATTATAACACAACATATAGAAAATTGCAAGTATCCCCTATATATCACAATATATAGTGAAAAGCAAACCCTGCAAAACTATGATTGACCCTGTGCCTTTGCAAAGCGATTGTTATAAATAAACATCCAAATTGCCATGGCGCAAATAATTGCATAGCCGATGAGCGAAAGTGCGTCGGGAAAACCCTGACCAAGGAACAAATAGCCCTCGATAGCGGTGAAAATAATATTTGAATAATCATATACCGAAATTTCTCTGCTCGGGGCAAATGTGTATGCGGCTGTAATGCCAAACTGACCGCCTGCAGCGCAAACGCCGACCATAATAAGGCAGAAGAATTGATACCAAGACATATGATAATAATTAAAGAATAAGTAAGGCGCTGTGACGGCAACGGAAAATGCCGAGAAAAAGAACACGGTAAACCTGCCGTTTTCGCCCTTGTTGCCCATATGGCGAACACAGGTGTATGCGCCGCCGGCGCACATTCCGCCGACAAAGCCTGCGATTGAGGGCAAAAGCTCAGCGTTTGCAAATGACGGCTTAATTACAAAAAGCGCACCCAAAAATGCAATAAAAATAGCGACAGCCTGACGGAGTTTTACTTTTTCTTTTAAAAAAATTGCGGAAAAAATCAGCGTGAAAAACGGTGACATTTTATTGAGCATTGCCGCATCGGGTGTGTGAGCCATATGCGTTGTGGCATAGAAATTGCCGAAAACGCCGAGCAATCCTGCGCTTGAGCGCAAAATGTGATACGGCAGACAGCCTTTTTTCGGCTTAAACGGCTCGTGATTTTTTATAAGCGTTGCCGACGCGAGAAAAAACGCAACAAGGTTTCTGAAAAACACCTTTTGCACAATCGGCACATCGCCGGACAAATTGATAAACGAGCTCATTCCGCTGAAGAAGAACGCCGAAATCAAAATGCAAATTATGCCTTTTTTCTTGTTATCAAGCTTTAAAGCCATTATATCACCCCTAAAAGCAAGAAAGCGAAAATAATCAAACCAATTATTTTCGCCGTTTTTATAAATTTTCAAAATACCGCTTGCTGAATACAAGCTCGCTTTCGACATCGTAGCCGAGCGAATAAATCTCTATCACCGCACTGCCGCTGTAGTTTTCACCGTTAAGCGCGTTGATGAGCCTTTTAAAATCGAATGTTCCCCTGCCGAGCGGCATACAGTCCTTCTGCGGCGAATTATCGCTCAAATGAAGATGAACAATATCATCTTTCATTTCGTCAAAAAAGTCAAACGGATTGTAGCCCGAGCGTATTGACTGTTTAATATCAAACACAAGATGAAAATCATCGCCGAGATACTTTTTCATCCGCTTTAAAAAATCGATATTCTGTGAGCGGAAATTGACCACATTTTCCTGACAGACTCTGACACCCTCGCGCCTGCCCACCTCAACAAGAGAGGCAAAACGCTCAAAATAATGTTCCTCGGGGAGCGGCCTTTTTTGCTTGGCAAGCGCACCGTGGATAACGGCAATGTCTGCGCCGAGCAGAGCCGCGGCATGAAAATGCTTTTGATACATACCGATAAAATCGTTATATCTGCGCTGATACTCGCCGAAAATACAATTGTTTTCGAGATTTGATGAAAACGGGTGAATTGACACGATTTTTGTTCCGCCCGCATCGGCATTTTTGCGCATTTGCTTTACAAAAGGCTCCTCAAGTTCGCACGGAGAATTGAAAAAAACCTCTGCCGTTTTAAAGCCGAGAGATATTACTTTGTCAAGTGATTTTTCCGTTTCAAGCGGATAAAAACAGGAGGTTGAAGCACCGATTTCCATTTTATCAACCCATTATTTTTTCAAGGCATGCAAGCTTAACGCTTGTGCAAAGGATTTGTGTTGCCAAATCAAGTTCGTCAAGCGGAGGGAATGACGGAGCAATACGAATATTGCTGTTTTTCGGATCGTCGCCATAGGGATATGTTGCACCAACGGGAGTGAGGACAACACCTGCCTCCTTGCAAAGCTCACCTACGCGCTTTGCGCAACCCGGCATAACATCAAGGCTGATGAAATAGCCGCCTGCCGGCTCAATCCATTCTGCGATACCCTTGCCGCTCAATTCTTTATTGAAATAATCAAGAACCAAATCAAACTTTGGCTTCATAATTGCGGCATGCTTTTTCATATGCTCCTTAATGCCGTCGGCATTTTTAAAGAACTTAACATGGCGAAGTTGATTCATTTTATCATAGCTGATTGTTTGGCAGTTAAGGCGTTTTTTGATTTGAGCAATGTTTGCGTCACTGCCGATAATAGCCGAAACACCGGAGCCGGGGAAGGTCATTTTTGATGTTGAGCAAACTTCGATAACCATATCCTCGTTGCCGTATTTCGGAAGAATATCAAAAATATTGAGGAGTGTGTCGCCGTGGTCGCTGAGTTCATGAACGCAATAAGCGTTGTCCCAAATGATTCTGAAATCCTTTGCGGCAGGATTGAGCGATGCGATTGCTTCAACAACGCTGTCGCTGTAAGTAATACCCTGCGGATTTGAATATTTCGGAACGCAGAACATACCTTTTACGGAATCGTCCTTGATTTGCTCTTTGATGAAATCAACATCGGGACCGTCTGAATTCATCGGAACATTAATCATTTTAATGCCGAAATGCTCAAGAATGGTAAAGTGTCTGTCATATCCGGGAACGGGGCAAAGGAACTTAGCCTCGTCGAGTTTAAACCACGGTGTACTGCCGAGAACGCCCTCTGTAACGCACTGTGTAATATAATCATACATAAGGGTGAGGCTTGCGCTCGGACCGATGATAATATTTTTGGCATCAACGCCCATAAGCTCGGCAAAAAGCTGCTTGCAGCTCGGAATGCCGTCAAGGATACCGTAGTTTCTCATATCGACACCGTTTTCAACATAGTCGATTGGTTTGAGCATATCCATTGATAAATCAAGTTGTTGCTTTGACGGCTTACCTCTTGACATATCAAGTTTAAGCCCCATAGCTTTGAACTCGTTGTATTTTTCTTTAACGGCGTTTAATTCTGCCGATAATTGGTCTTTGGTCATCTTTGAGTATTCAGACATTTTGAGTCCTCCTTTATCACAATATAGGTATGTATTCTATCACAACTTATATTATATTGCAATAATTAAGGCGATTTATCGGCATAATTCATAAAACCACTTGTTTTCCTCAAGAAATAAATATGTTTTTTTGCCGTCAATATAGCAAGTATAGCGTATTCCTGCACCGCCGGATTTAAGCGATGCGGCAGGGCGGACATCCGTTATTCTGTCAACCTCAAACTCTCTGTCATCATATGTCATTGAAAGCGGAGTGATATTCCCCTCCCTGTCGAACAGCACCTTTACATCGGTATAATGCTTGTCTGGGTTGTTATAATCTGTTGAATTGAAAATAATCATATATAATACATCTCCTAAAATGATTTAATAAAAACCGATTGGGTGAATAATATGTTCGTCATGCGGATTGAAGTGTGACAAATCGCGCTTTTGGAGTTGTGAGCCGCGTTGAATGCAATAATTGCCGAATCGGCGGCGCAGTGAATCAACGGCGGTTTCGATTTTTTCCTGCTTTTCTCGATTTTCGACACTGTGCGAAAAATCGTATTGCTCGCAAAAATCGACATCAAAATCGCTGACGGAAACGCCGAGTGAGCGAATGGGGTAAAGCCAATTATAATTGTTTAAAAACAAAGTCATCGCACAGGTGTGTATTTCGGAGCTTATATCGCTGTGCGCCTTCATTTTTTGCTGACGGGTAAACGAGTTTAAATTGACATCGCGCACCGAAATTGTGACCGTTTTGCCCTTAATTCCCTGCTCACGCAGGCGTGTGGCAACACTTTCGCACAAAACGCGAAAAACGATTTTGACATCGTCGTTATCCACAAGATCGCGCGGAGTTGTTGTTGAATTGCCGACGCTTTTGACATCGCTTGCCTCGTCGGCACGGCGCACCGGTGATGTATCAAGCCCATTTGCATAGTCCCTAAGCGTTTGACCGTTTTTGCCGAGAACAGTTTTCAAAAATTTTTCATCGGCGTTTGCAAGCTCACCGATTGTTTTTATTCCGTAAGAATTGAGTTTTGCAGCCGTTGCTCTGCCGACCATCAACAAATCGCCGCAGGGCAAAGGCCAAACAATATCCCTGAAATTATCCTTGCTTATAACCGTCACGGCATCGGGCTTTTTGTAGTCGGAGCCGAGCTTTGCAAAAATTTTGTTGAAACTGACCCCAACACTGACGGTTATGCCGAGTTCGGATTTAACACGCTCGCGGATTTCGTTTGCAATCTCCTCTCCGTTTTGTTGACTGCCGCTGACATCTATCCAATTTTCGTCAAGACCGAACGGCTCGATAAGCTCGCTGTAATCGGCATAAATCATACGGGCAAGTTTTGAAAAACGCAAATAAAGCGGATAATTCGGCGGCACGATAATCAAATCGGGGCACTTTTTGCGCGCTTTCCACAGCGGCTCGCCCACCGTCAAGCCGTATTTTGAGGCAATCTCGTTTTTTGTAAGGATGATGCCGTGGCGCGACTCAACATCGCCGCCGACGGCAACGGGCTTGTTGCGTATTTCCGGGCGATAGAGGCACTCGACCGAGGCATAAAACTTGTTGCAATCAATATGAAGAACCGTTCTTTCCACAAAATCACCTCCGAGAACATAGCAAAAATTTATTTATCGAACATATGTTCTATTATACAGCAAAAATTAGATTTGTCAACAATCATACAGGGGGTAAATTTTGCATAATTAAAAATCATATAATATAGCGGTGATATTGTGAAAAAGAGTATTCCTCAAACCATAGTTCTTGTTTTTATAACAGTATATATGATGATTATGTCGAGCGAGGCAAAGGCGGGCGCGGCAGACGGGCTTGGTCTTTGCGAAAATATAATCATCCCCTCCCTGCTGCCGATTTTGATACTTGTCAACATAGGTGTAAAATCAAAAACGGCGGATGTGCTCAAAAAAATATTCGGCAAATTGTTTGAAAAGGTGCTGAAACTGCCCGGATGCTGTGCGGCGGCTGTTATTTTCGGCTCAATCGGCGGCTATCCGTCCGGCGCAATACTGACAGAGCATTTATACGAGCAGGGGCAGATTGATTCGGTAACGGCGGCGCGGATAATGAGCTTTAATTTCAGCGGCGGAATAGCGTTTTTGATAACCGCCGTGGGCACAATGCGCTATAACAACACAAAAATCGGCGTTGTATTTTTTGCCGTAAGCTGTATATCGTCGCTTATAATATGCGCCGCGTCGGCGTTTGTAAACGGCAAAGTGCCCGACAACTCGGCGGTGATGAAAAACAGCCTTTGTTTTACCGACGCACTTGTCGAGTCGGTGGAGGCGGCAACAAAAAGCATAATTAATATGAGCGCATACATAATTTTGTTTTCGGCAATTGCAAAAGCATTTAAAATCAACGATTTTTTTGCACCGCTGATGGAAATAACAAACGGCGTTTGCGGCGGCGAAAAGCTGTTGGCACTGCCGGAATGCGCAGCATTTTTGAGTTTCGGCGGATTTTGCATACATTTTCAGCTTATAGGCTCACTGCGCAAAATGAGGGTAAAATATTCGCACTTTTTGCTCGGTCGCGTTGCCGCTGCGGCAATTTCGTATTGGCTGATGAAGGCATATTTATATTTTGTGCCGCAAAGCAGCGAAGTTTTCAGCAACATTTCGGGCAATGTCGAGCAAAAATACACACAGGTCAACTCCCTTTTGAGCGTAGTTATGATAATCGGCTGTGTGGCGCTGATTTTTGATATAAGCAACAAAAAGATAAAATTGCACTGACGGCCTGTTTGTGGTATCATAAATTAGACTCGTTTTTTGAAAAGGGAGAATCAAATTATGAAAAAATATGCAACAAGTCTGTTTGCCGTTTTGGCGGCGGTAATGATATTATTTGCCGGCTGTACCGCACAGAGCGGCGAAAGCGGCACAGTAAGCGCGGACACAACGCAATCGACAGTGCAGGCACAAAGGCAATCGAACGGCGGAGTAACGCTTTCAAACGATTCGGCAAAATCGTTTGATTACAGCACCGTGCCTAAATTTGACGACAAGCCTTATGTTGAAATCAACGGCAATGTGCCGTATTTCACCAAAAGCGAGCTGACGACAAAATCATACGAAAGCTACGGTGAGCTTGACAAATACGGCAGGTGCACAATGTGCATCGCAAGCGTCGGCACCGACCTTATGCCGACGGAGGAGCGCGGCGCAATCGGAAGCATAAAGCCAACCGGCTGGCACACGGTGAAATACAGCAATGTTGACGGAAAATATTTATACAACCGCTGTCACCTGATAGGCTATCAACTCAGCGGCGAAAACGCAAATGCAAAGAATTTAATAACCGGCACAAGATATTTAAACATTGATGGTATGCTTCCGTTTGAAAACGAGGTCGGCGAGTATGTCAAGGAAACCGACAACCATGTTCTGTACCGCGTTACGCCGATTTTTGTCGGCGATGAGCTTGTTGCGCGCGGAGTGCTGATGGAGGGATACAGTGTTGAGGACGGCGGCAAGGGCGTTTGCTACAATGTGTTTTGCTACAACAATCAGCCGGGCATATCAATTGATTACAAAACCGGCGAAAGTTCGGCGCAATCGTCAAGCGACACATTCGACAACCAAAGCACCATTGGCACATATATCGTAAACACAAGCACAAAAAAATTTCACAAGACGACCTGCTCGTCTGCCAAAAGCATGAAGGAGAAAAACAAGAAAACTTACACCGGCAACAGAGAAAATTTGATAAATAACGGATACAGTCCCTGCGAAAAATGCAAGCCGTAAAAATTTTTTAAACTTTTTTACGATTTAGGGTCACAAAACGATAAAAAATAAGGATATTATATATGATAGCATTTTTAGCACTGATTGATTCCGACGAAAACAAAATAAGGTTTTCGCATTTATACAACAAGTATTGCAGGCTTGTTTACACAATCGCATATGAAAAATTGAGCAGTCGCGAGGCGGCAGAGGACACCGTGCAGGACACCTTTTTATACATAGCCAAGCGAATGGACGCGCTTGATTTTTCAAACGAAGGCAGGACAAAAAACTATTTAGCCACCGTTGCGCGCGGCTTTGCAATAAGCAGGTATAATAAGGAACACAAAATTTTTGAAATTTGTATTGACGATGAAAGCGCATACTCGACAGAGTCTGTCGATGAGGGCGAATTTGACATTTACGATACAACGCTTATCGCCGCGGCTATAAACAGTTTGAGCGATGAAAACAAAAACATAATTTATTTAAAATATGTTTACGGCTACAAAAGCAGTGAAATTGCGGCAATTTTGGGCATAAGCGATGACGCGGTGCGCCAAAGAATACGAAAATCGAAACTGCAAATCAAAAAGACTTTGGAAAGCGAGGGCAGAAATGACTGATTTTGAAAAAGCGTGTGCATTGGCTAACGAGCAATGGGTCAATTCGTTTGACGAAAAGACGGACGAAAACATCAAATTCAGCCATTCCCACGAAAAGCGAATTAAAGAAATAGCACAAATTGCCGACGGCAAAAAGCGAATCAAGCTGACGCGCAAAACGCTGAAATACATTATCATAGCCGCAGTTTTGCTTGCATTGGCGGCAACAACGGCAATAGCAACGCCGCATTTCAAAAAGTATCATGTAGAGAAGTCAGATGACCTTTTAAAATATTCCATATCGGACGGTAAGAGTTCAAAAATTGACAAAGAACCGAGTTTGGAATATATACCAAACGGGTATCACAAAGTTTCTCAATCTGGTAATGAAGACGGCTTATTGATTGAATACAGAAAAGATGAAGACCATTGGTTTACCTTTATGAAAAACGACATTAATTCAAATATCTATTTCAGCGACGATGAAAACAAGTTGGAAGAAATAGAATATAACGGAACAAAATATTTGATATACAGCTCTGACAAAAATGTTTACGGAATCATTTGGAATGACGGTAAATATTCATATGATTTAGGCGGAAACTTATCAAAAGAAGAATTATTAAGAATAGCAAAATGCACAAAATAATTGCATAAAATTTAGTAAAAAGAGAGAAATGAAAATTTCTCTCTTTTTTTAGGTCACAAAACGGTTTCATCTCTTGATTTAATATATGAAGGGAGGTGAAATAATGCATAAAGAAATCAAACCGACTCGCATTGCTTGCTTTTTTGTCGCAATTATTATGATATGCGCAACGCTTTTTTCCGCAATTCCGACATACGCAAATGATTCGGACAATACTGCTCAAGATGAGCTGATTGAAACAATTTCAAATGCAAAAGCAATTATTCCTACGCTTACAGTCAGTGGAATAACGGCGCATTGTATGGTAAAGGTTTCCGCATCAAAATCTTACTTAATCAAAGCCACCATGGAGTTGCAAAAGAAAAAATCATCGGGATATAAAACCGTTGAAACATGGAGCAGTTCAAAAACCGGCACAAGTCTGTATTTTTCAGAAAAAAGGAACATAAACATCCTTTGCACATACAGATTAAAGGCAACAATAACCGTCGGCGGTGAAACACACATTCTTTACGCATATCAGAAATAAACAATAAATAAAGAATGAAAGGACAAAGAAAATGCAAAGCAAACGAAATAAAATAGTTTTGGCTGTCATTTGCTGTGTAATCGCGGTTTTTGCAATTGTGTTTATCACACAGGCAGTAAACAAAAAAAGCGACGCGTCGCAAGCCGACACAACCGCAAAAATAACACAATCACAAACGGCATCGCAAACACAAAATGCGTCGCAAACAACCGAAACTGCAAAATCGACATGGGAAAGCAAACCGTTCGGCAGTTTAAATGCCGTTATAAAAATGGAGGTAAAGGATAACGGATTTGTTTATCTGACAATGACATCACCCGACAACAAGGTAAGCGGCGAATTTTTTTATCCGACAGAAAAGCTTTCCGACACAACATACAACGATTTGCTTTATATGACATTTGACAGCACGGACACCGAAAATTATTCGGCAGAGCTTTTGCCGTATGATTGCGAATATGTGCTTATAAACGGTGAAAAATTCGACGCGGTTAAGGGAAGTATTCTTGTTGACGGCAAAGCGGTTGAATTCAACATCCTCGTTGAGGCAAACAAACGCAGTGAAAACACAAAAATGATTGCCGTTGACAAAAACGGAAACAAACACGAAGTAAATCAATAAGAGAGAGGTATAAATTATTATGACTAAAAAGACAAAAAAGCAATTATTCGCAGCTTTGACTGCATTGATAATCTGCATTTGCACATTATCACCGCTTGCAGCTTTGGCAGGCAATGACAATTTGGTATACAGTTTTGGAATCGCAGCCCACCAACAATGGACACATTGGAACAGAGATGAACTGCGTTCAACAAAAAACACAAAAAATGCTTGGAAGGTTAATATGATCGGTTCAGATGAACCGACATCGGCACACCCCGACGGCAAAGGTTTTACCGCAACAACATACAGATTGAGCAGATATGACAATCGTTCAACCGCCGCATCAGGAATGTATAATGTTAAAGAATACAGCGGCGCTCACTACTATCCGGCAAACAGCAAAGGCAGCGGAACATGCGTTTTACTTTCAGGACGAGATAACAACAATATTGCAAAAACATATGGCGTAACCGGAGTATGGGACGAGGAAACAGGAAAAATTTTAAGCTGATTTAATTATAGCCGTATTTGCCGACGGCAAATACGGCTTATGGGGAACTAATCAAAATGATTAAACAAGAATTTTTTAAGATTTTGAAATCGCCGAAATCATTGCTAACATATATTTTGATATGCACAATCAGCATAGGCGACAGTGTTTATGCAGTATTGAACTCCGGCGAGAGCGGAATGTTCGACAACAGTCACCCTGCAATGGTATCGTTGTTTTCGGCACAGACAACAGTAATCACAAGAATTGCGTTTTTTTGGGTAATGCCGGTATATTTAATGCTTTTTTATGCAGACAAATATGCTGTTGAAAAGAGTTGCAAAATGACGAATGTTTATTTTACAAAAACAGAGCGCAGAAAATATTTTTTAGGCAAAACGAGCTGTGCGTTTTTCTCCGTATTCACTATGTTTGCAATACCGTTTTTGATAAATTTTGCAATCAATTGCATATTTCTGCACGGCAACACTTCATTTTTTGATATGGAAAATTGGCAACCGAGTGAAAGGAGCCGTTTGTTAAATATCAGCCTTGCACATCCGTATTTGACATATTTATGCTACATTTTGTCGGCGCTGGTAATTTACGGAATGCTTTGCATTATGTGTCAAAGTATTGCGATGATTTTCGGTGACAACCGTGTTGCATATGTTTTGAGCTTTGCGATATGGATGATGTTTTATTCGTCAAGAGGGCTGACAATCAACCACGCATTGCAACCGTTTTGTGAGGGAATTGAGCTTTCATCGGCAATCAGCGCATTTTCGATTTTCGGTGTAACGGTTTTTGCTTTTACCGCGGCGGCATATATAAAAACGGTGATTAAAAATGAAATATAAGTTAAAGGAAAATATAATAAGAACGGTTTTGTTTTGCGGAATATGGCTCATCGAAAATATACAAAACATCGAATCATACGGCAAGGCAGACACCGTCGCAAAATACAATCAATTTATACTGGATTATATTTGCAATCCGTACGAAATAATCGGAATAATCGCAGCGGCGATATTTATTTTCTCTCTGCATTCGATATTAAAAAGAAACAACGAGGCAGTAATTTTGCGAAACGGCAAGGACAAATACATAAAAAAAGAAATGTGCACGGCTGTGGCAGAAGCGATTGTATTCTCTGTTGAATACACCTGTGTAAACATTGTGTTGAGTTTGATTTTTGCAAAGGCAGACATTTTGAAAAGAGTAAATTTGCTTTTGTTTTCGGCAACATTTATCGTTGCGCTGTCGGCATTTTTTGGCTTTGTGGGGATTTTTGCAATATTTTTAAAGCTGATATGCAATTTTAAATCATACTATATGTATTTGGAAATATTGATTTTTGTTGCGTTATACTCGCTTACCGCCTTTGACATAAATATAATGCCGTCGCTGACAACGGCGTATGCATCGCTTTGGTTTTCGCAAGGAGAATTTGACGCGGCACAATACATATCGGCAATTATATCGGTATGCCTCACATCTACGGCTGTGTATATTATAAACAGGCTGATTTTCGGTAAAAAGGACATCATTTTAAATGAAAAATAAAATTATAATATCAATTGTATTTTTTATGTGCATAATCAGCGGAATTTTGTCGGCACTCGGAGACGGGGAGTTTTTTGTCGGCTGTAAATTTGGTTGCGGCGTCGCTCAATATTTCGCTTTGGCTGTGTTTGTCATATCGCTGTCGCTTGCGGCGAGAGAGCGTGAAAACAATCTTTTCGGCGTAAACAATATTTATAAATTAACACGGCTCAAAGGCAGAAAAACGGCACTTTTGATTGAAATATTGCGGCTCACCCTATGGGATACAGCGGCAACGGCTGTTTGGTGCACCGCCATATACATCACCGAAAGACTGAACAAAAACACGATTGACACGGACAAGTATTTATTATTTTGCGTTTTTTCGTTTTTGATAATAAATTTATTTATGCTCAGTCAAATGATTGCCGAAATAATTTTTTCAAGCAAAATATTTTTTGCCGTTTCAAACATTGTATATTTTGCAATGCTTGCGGCGGGCGACAAACTTTTTGAATTATCGCAATACCGCGGTGCAGATAATATATATTTACGACTCAACAGAGCGGATATTTTAAACTACACAAGCATTTCACGCCTTGAAATATTATTCGGCAATTTTATATATCCCCTGCTGACAGTCGCGGTAATTACCGTATTGATTATTTTATTTGCATTTAACCAAATAAAGAAATGTGATATAATTACAAGGAGCAAAATATGAAAATTAAGCTTTGTGAATACACAAAAATATTAAAAAAGCAAACTGTTCTTGATAGTGTGAACTTTGAATTTACAGATGACAAAATATACGGTCTGCACGGTAAAAACGGCAGTGGAAAAACCATGTTGTTGCGCGCAATTTGCGGTTTGATTTTACCGACAAAGGGATACGCCGAGGCTGACGGTCAAATAATCGGCAGTGACATTGAATTTCCCGAAAGCGTGGGGATAATCATAGAAAATATGACAATGTTGCCCGAATACAGCGGCATTGACAATTTGAAAATGCTCGCAAAAATCAAAGGCATTGCAAGCGAAAGCGATATACGCAATGCGATTGAGGCTGTCGGTCTTGACCCGAATGACAAAAAGCGTGTAAAAGCATATTCTTTGGGAATGAAGCAAAAGCTGAACATCGCGCAGGCGATAATGGAAAATCCAAAACTTTTACTGCTTGACGAGCCGACCAACGCACTTGACGATGAAACTGTGGCAAGTGTAAGAGCGTTGCTTTTAGATATGAAAAAGCAAGGCACGCTTATAATCATAGCGTCGCATAATCGCGATGATTTATCGACATTATGTGATGAAATAATTGAAATTGACAAAGGAAAAATAGTCAAAAAAGGAGAGGTTTTATAAAAAACAATATTGGGTTAAAAAGGGACAAAATCGAGCGTTTCCTTTTGAAATACGAACACGCATTGTCGCTAATGTGGATTTTGCCGATGATTGTAACACTGCCGTTTTTCGGTCAGCCGATTTTGGACGGTCAGATAATACGAAACACGGTCGGTATTTATACATACCTTAACTACTCGCTGATATTCAGCGGAGTTTTGACGGTCGGATTTACTATATATGCCGTAATAAAAGCCGCAAGGAAAAGCAAATAAAAACAACAAGATTAAAGCGCGCCTGCCGAAACAATCGACAGGCGCGCTTGGTTTTTATATATTTTATTTTATACGCAAATTAAACATTGATTTCGACATTTAAACCGAGGAGGTCTTTGTTTTCATCGAGTATAGGTTTAACAACCTCTGCAAGAAAATCGGCTGTTTGCTCGGGTGCTCTGCCGACAAAGTTTGACGGCTTGAGAATAGCGAGGATTTCCTCTTTAGTGGTCATAAACGCAGGGTCTGCGGCGATACGGTCCACAAGGTCGTTTTTGCCGCCCTCAATCTTAACAACTGCGCCGGCAGCCATAGAATGCTGACGGATTTTTTCGTGAAGTTCCTGACGGTCGCCGCCTTTTTTAACGGCATCCATCATAATATTTTCGGTAGCCATAAACGGAAGCTCGCTCATAAGTCTTGCCTCTATAACCTTTGGATAAACAACAAGTCCCGAGGTGACATTGATATACAAATCAAGTATTCCGTCGATTGCCAAAAATGCCTCTGCAATTGAAACACGCTTGTTTGCGGAGTCGTCAAGTGTTCTTTCAAACCACTGTGCCGACGCTGTCCAAGCGGGATTGAGCGCATCAATCATAACATATCTTGAAAGCGAAGCGATACGCTCACTGCGCATCGGGTTGCGCTTATATGCCATAGCCGACGAACCGATTTGATTTTTTTCAAACGGCTCTTCAACTTCTTTAAGATTTTGAAGAAGTCTTAAATCGTTTGAGAATTTGCAACAGCTTTGCGCAATAAGAGCAAGGCAATTGCAAACGATTGTATCAAGCTTTCTTGCATATGTTTGACCGCTTACGGGGAAACAAGACTTAAAGCCCATTTTTTCTGCGATTATGCGGTCAAGCTCCTTGCACTTTTCATGGTCGCCGTCGAACAGCTCAAGGAACGATGCCTGAGTGCCGGTTGTGCCCTTTGAGCCAAGGAGCATAAGTGTGTCAAGCACATGTTCAAGCTCGTTATAATCCATAACAAGGTCCATAAGCCAAAGCGTTGCCCTTTTGCCGACGGTTGTCGGCTGTGCCGGCTGAAAATGAGTAAAGCCGAGACAAGGCATATCCTTGTATTCGTCTGCAAACTTAGCGACAGACGCAATGGCGTTGACAAGCTTTTTCTTGATGAGCAAAAGTGCCTCACGCATTGTGATGACATCGGTATTGTCGCCGACATAGCATGAGGTTGCACCGAGGTGAATAATGCCCTTTGCCTTTGGGCACTGGTCGCCGTAGGCGTGAACATGGCTCATTACATCGTGGCGGAATTTTTTCTCATATTCCTGCGCAACTTCGTAATTAATATCATCGGCATGAGCCTTAAGCTCGTCGATTTGCTCCTGTGTAATATCAAGTCCAAGCTCATGCTCCGCTTCGGCAAGTGCAATCCAAAGTTTTCTCCATGTTTTAAACTTAAAATCCGGAGAATAAATATATTGCATTTCCTTGCTTGCATATCGTGCATTGAAGGGTGAATTATAGGTATTGTTAGCCATCAGTTAAGTCCTACTCTCTTCATCATTTCGGCATAAGCCTCTTCTACGCCGCCCATATCTCTGCGGAAACGGTCTTTATCAAGTTTTTCGTGTGTTTTAATATCCCAGAAACGGCAGGTGTCGGGGCTGATTTCGTCGGCAAGAACAATTTTGCCGTCGCTTGTTTTACCGAATTCAAGTTTAAAGTCGATAAGTTCAACGCCGATTGAAGCGAAATATTCCTTTAAAACATCGTTAACCTTGAAAGCATACTCTTTGATTGTGTCAACATCATCTTGTGTTGCAAAGCCGCATGAAATTGCGTGGTAAGCATTGATGAGCGGATCGCCGAGCTCGTCATCTTTGTATGAAAACTCGATTGACGGAGCAACAAAATTCATACCCTCTTCAAGACCTAATCTCTTGCAAATTGAGCCTGCCGCACGATTGCGGATGATAACCTCAAGCGGAACGATTTTAACCTTTTTAACAGCTGTTTCTCTGTCTGAAAGTTCCTCGATAAAATGAGTGGGAACTCCGTGTTTTTCAAGAAGTTGCATAAGATAGTTTGACATCTTATTGTTTACAACGCCCTTGCCGACAATTGTGCCCTTTTTCTCGCCGTTAAAAGCGGTTGCATCATCTTTGTAATCAACGATTACAACATCGGGATCCTCTGTAGCCCATACTTTTTTTGCTTTGCCCTCGTAAAGCTGTTCTGTTTTAGTCATATTTAAACCTCCAAATCAACGGTGCGTTTATCGCTCCGATTATTTTTTATATACTGCTTTGATTCTTTCAATAGCCTCAACTGTTTTTTCATCGTTGCCGAATGCAGTCAGTCTGAAATATCCCTCGCCCGAAGGACCGAAGCCCGAGCCGGGAGTACCTACTACCTGGCACTTTTCAAGAAGCTCGTCAAAGAATTCCCAGCTTGTGTAGCCGTTTGGAACTTTGAGCCATACATACGGTGAATTTACGCCGCCGTAGCATTCAAAACCTGCGTCGATAAGACCGTCATAAATAACTCTTGCGTTCTTTTGATAATAAGCGAGTGTTTCGCGAATTTGTTTTTTGCCCTCTTCGCTGTAGATAGCCTCTGCGGCTCTCTGGGTGATGTATGAAACGCCGTTGAACTTTGTTGCCTGACGGCGAGCCCAAAGCGGATTGAGCGAAACACCGTTAAATTCGAGTTCTTTCGGAACAACGGTGTAGCCGCAACGCATACCTGTAAAACCTGCTGTCTTTGAGAATGAACGAAGCTCTATTGCGCACTTCTTTGCGCCCTCGATTTCATAAATTGATTTCGGAATATCATCCTCAACGACAAAAGCCTCATATGCCGAGTCGAAAAGAATTACAGAATTATGCTCAAGTGCATAATCAACCCATTTTTTAAGCTGTTCCTTGCTTGCAACCATACCTGTCGGATTGTTCGGGAAGCAAAGATAAATAATATCCGCAACCTCGCTCGGAAGGTCCGGAGTGAAATTGTTTTCTGCTGTGCACGGCATATAAATAATGTTTTCAAACAAGCCGTTTTCGCCCTTGTTGCCGCTTCTGCCCGACATAACATTTGTGTCGATATAAACGGGATAAACAGGGTCGCAGATAGCAACCTTATTATCAACAGAGAAAATGTCGCCGATATTGCCGCAGTCGGATTTTGCACCGTCTGAAAGGAAAATCTCGTCCTTTGCAATGTCAATACCTCTGTCGGCATAGTCATTCTTTTGAATAGCCTCAAGAATGAAATCGTAGCCGTATTCCGGCGGATAACCGCGGAAAGTAGACTCGTTTGCCATTTCGTCAACTGCCTTGTGCATAGCATCAATAACAGCCGGAGCAAGCGGCTTTGTTACATCGCCGATTGAAAGACGGATAACATCCTTATCGGGATGAGCTGCCTGATACTCTCTTTGCTTTTTGGCAACCGTTGAGAAAAGATAGCTTGCCTCAAGCTTAAGAAAATTGTCATTAATCTTCATATATTTAAACCTCCATAAAATTAACTGATTTATTTGATTTTGCTCAAATCAACATCGCCGGTGAAAACGGTCGATGCGCCGCCTGTCATAAACACGCTGTCGCTCTCGTTCCCGCTCCATGAAATTTGCAAATCGCCGCCGATGAGATGGATTGTGACATCGTTATCGGCAAAGCCGTTGACTATTGCCGCAACGGCAGTGGCGCACGCACCTGTTCCGCAGGCAAGGGTTTCCCCTGCTCCGCGCTCCCAAACGCGCATTTCAATATTTTTTCTGTCGATAATCTTGGCAAACTCGGCATTGACCCTGTCGGGGAAAAGAGTTGCGTTTTGTTCAAGCAACTTGCCGTATTTTTCAAGATTGAAATCGCAGGGATGTTCGTCAATAAACATAACGGCATGCGGATTGCCCATAGAAACACAGGTCATTTCAAAATTCCTGTCGGCAACGGTGATTTTTTCACAGATTGCCTTTGGCGAATCGACATTGACCGGAATATCGTTTTTATCAAGCGACGGAGCGCCCATATCGACTTTTGCGCTGACAACCTCGCCGTTTTCGACATTGACATCTATATATTTAACGGCGCCCATGGACTCGATTGTAAACGAGGTTTTATCCGTAAGCCCGTTATCGTAGCAATACTTTGCAACACAGCGTATGCCGTTGCCGCACATTGCGCCGCGCGAGCCGTCGGCATTATACATAACCATTTCAAAATCGGCATTTTTGCCCTTTTGGATATAGATTACGCCGTCGCCGCCGATACCGAAGTGGCGGTCGGAAAGCTTGATTGCGGCAAGTGATTCGTCATCGACAATCTCCTGCATCAAATCAACATAAACATAGTCGTTGCCGCAGCCGTGCATTTTTGTAAATTTCATATTATCACCCTTTGGCTAAATGTTATCAAGAATTTCTTTCGCAATATCGACAATTTTTTTGCCGGTATGCATACTTTCCCTTTGCAAATACTTATGCGCCTGCATTTCCGTCATTGAATTGACCTCCATGAGCACAGCCTTTGCGTTTGATATGTAATCGGAGTCGTCCTTTTTTCTGTTTGTAAACGAGCTTTTGCTTGAAATAAGAACCGAAACGACGGAAACGAACTCGTCGCGGTCGAGCGGAAGCGGCAGGCTGATGAAATTGCCCATATAACTTTGGCGACCGCTTTTTGAAAGAGCAACAATATCAAATCCGGCAGGCAGACGCTCGGCAATTGTGCCGGCACCCATATCGCGCAAAATTGAGGCGCACACTATAACGCCGCCGCGCATATCTGCGGCGATGTTTAAAACGCTTGCTCCCGTAGCGCAGATGTGCGACACATACAAGCCCTCCGACTCGAGCACATTTTTAATTTGTAACGCCGTTTGTTTAACGGGATATGCAACAATAATACTCTTCATAATTACTTACACCGAACATAAACAGTTTGTCGATTGGATTTAATCGCGATTTAACATAATCTGTCAAACTATTTAATCAGTATGTATTATAACATAAGAAGTTGCACCGCCGCAATAGAAAAAAACAAACAAATATGAAAGAAATATAAAAGAAATTTCTGCCTTTCGGGGCAATTTTCGTTAGAAATATACAATTTGTAACAAAATGCACAGATTTTTGTATTTTTTAAAAATTTCTTGTAACAAAATAGCCAAAAACTACTTGAATTTAAACTCCGAAGGTGGTATTATTAGTTTAATATATGCTAACTGTATCCGTTTATCGGAAACAGAGATGCAAAAACACAACAAAATCGACAAAAACCGTCGACTAAATCGGCGATAAAAATTGCGATTTTGATTAACAATAAGGAGATAAAGAATGCAGCAATTAAAAGAAGAATATCAGTTGCCGATATACTTGTTTCACGACGGAACAAATTATAAGGCATACGAATTCTTTGGAGTTCATAAAATTAAAAAGAATACTTACGCATTCAGAGTATGGGCGCCGAACGCAGAGGCTGTATCAGTAGTCGGTGATTTCAACGATTGGGACGAAACGAAGCACAAATGCTTTGCAATATCGCCCGGTATTTGGGAGGCAATAATCGACGGCGTTGAGGTTTTTGACTGCTACAAATACGCAATCAAAACAAAAGACGGCGAAACACTGATGAAAGCAGACCCGTACGCCGTTCACCAAGAAACAAGACCCGGCACCGGCTCAAAGGTGTATGAGCTTGAAAATTTCAAGTGGAAAGACTCCCCTTGGCAAAAAGAAAGCAACACCGGCAGTGTGCTTGAAAAGCCAGTCAACATTTACGAATTGCATTTCGGCTCGTGGAAGCAACACGAGGACGGCAATTTTTTGACATACAGAGAAATGGCAAACGAGCTTGTGCCTTATGTCAAGGAAATGGGATACACCCATATCGAACTGTTGCCGATAATGGAATATCCGTTTGACGGCTCGTGGGGCTATCAGGTAACCGGCTATTTTGCGCCGACCTCACGATACGGCGTGCCGGAGGATTTGATGTATTTTATAGACAAGTGTCACCGCGCAGGAATCGGCGTGATACTCGACTGGGTGCCGGCACACTTTCCCAAGGACGCACACGGGCTTTACGAGTTTGACGGCACACGATGCTATGAATACGAGGACCTTTCAAAAGGCGAGCACGAGGAATGGGGTACAAGAGTATTTAACTATGCAAAAAAAGAGGTTTGCTCGTTTTTGATTTCGTCGGCTCTGTATTGGGTTGAGAAATTCCATTTCGACGGAATAAGAGTTGACGCCGTTGCGTCGATGCTTTATCTCGACTACGGCAGAAAAGACGGCGAGTGGAAGCCGAACATTAACGGCGGAAGAGAAAATCTTGAGGCAGTTGCATTTTTGCAACAACTCAACCGTGCAATGTTCAAAGAACACCCGAATGTAATGATGATTGCCGAGGAATCGACGGCATGGCCGATGATAACAATGCCGACCGATATCGGCGGACTCGGCTTTAACTTCAAGTGGAATATGGGATGGATGAACGATATGCTTCGTTACACCTCCATGGACCCGTTATTCAGAAAAGGCAACCACAGTTGCATAACATTCAGCTTTTTCTATGCGTTCAGCGAAAACTTTATTTTGCCGATAAGCCATGATGAAGTTGTTCACGGCAAGGCAAGCTTGCTCAACAAAATGCCGGGCGACTATGATATGAAATTTGAGGGAATGAGATTATTCCTTGCGTATATGTTTGCGCACCCCGGTAAAAAGCTTTTGTTTATGGGCAGTGAATTCGGTCAGTTTATCGAATGGAACTACAAGCAGGGGCTTGACTGGCTTTTGCTTGATTATGACAAGCACAAAAAGCTGCTTGAATTTTCAAAGGAACTTAATAAATTCTACAAGGAGCACAGCGAGCTTTGGGAAATTGATTACAGCTGGGACGGTTTTCAATGGATCTCCAGTGAGGACAACTGCAACAGTGTAATTGCATTCAGACGAATGAATAAAGCGGGCGATGACCTTGTAATGATATTTAACTGGACTCCGAACAATTTCGACAGTTACAAAATCGGCGTTCCGAACAACGGAACATATAAAGTTGTTTTTGACACGGCACTGAAGAAATACGGAGGCGACAAGCCAAAGCTTTCAGGCACATACAAGGCAAAGAAAGGCGATTTTCACGGCTTTGAGCAGTATATTGATTTAAAGCTGCACGGCCTTTCGGCAATGTATTTGCAAAAAGTAAAAACAAAAGAAAAAGGTAAAGACGAAAAGGCAAAAAATCCTAAAAAGTCTTAACAAATAACAGGAGGAAAAACATTTATGTCACACAAAACCGATGTAGTAGCAATGTTGCTCGCCGGCGGTCAAGGCAGCCGTTTGGGCGTGCTGACAAAAAGCATCGCAAAACCGGCAGTTCCCTACGGCGGAAATTATCGTATCATCGACTTTCCGCTTTCAAACTGCGTAAACAGCGGTATTTACACCGTCGGAGTTTTAACACAGTATCAGCCGCTCGTTCTCAACGATTATCTCGGCAACGGTCAACCGTGGGATCTTGACAGAATCAACGGCGGCGTGCATGTGCTTTCGCCGTACGAGGCAATCGGCGGCGCCGAATGGTACAAGGGCACGGCAAACGCAATCTATCAAAACATTAACTTTATCGAGAAATACGACCCCGAATATGTGGTAATCCTTTCGGGCGACCACATATACAAAATGGACTATGCAAAAATGGTCGATTTCCACAAAAAGAACAATGCAGACTGCACAATCGCAGTGCTTGAAGTTCCGTGGGAGGAAGCATCGCGCTTCGGTATTCTTGCAACCGACGAAAACGACAAAATTTACGAGTTTGCGGAAAAGCCTGCCGAGCCGAAGAGCAACAAGGCATCTATGGGCGTTTATGTATTCTCGTGGGATAAACTTAAAAAATACCTTACCGAGGACGAGGCAGACCCGAATTCCTCAAATGACTTCGGCAAAAATATTATTCCGAAAATGCTCGGCGACGGACAGAGAATGTTTGCGTTTCCGTTCAAGGGATATTGGAAAGATGTCGGCACAATCGAATCGCTTTGGGAGGCAAACCTCGACATTATCAACCCGAATGTGGACCTTGACCTTTCGGACAAGAGCTGGAGAATTTATTCAAGAAACCCTATGGCTCCGCCGCACTACATAGGAAAAGACGCAATTGTTGAAAACTCCTCCGTCAGCGAGGGATGCGAGATTGACGGCTTGGTCGACTACTCCGTTGTTTCGCCGAATGTTACAATTGAAAAAGACGCCGAGGTTAAATACTCGGTTATCATGCCGGGTGCAACAATCAAATCCGGAGCAAAAGTATATTACTCAATCATAGCGGAAGATGCAGTTATTGAAAGCGGCGCACAGGTTGGCGCTATACCGGAGGATTTGGAAAATCCCGAAGATTGGGGCGTTGCCGTAATAGGCTCCGGCGCAACAATCACATCGGGCAAAAAAATCGCACCGAAAGAAATGATTGCATCGGGAGAGGAGGTATAAGACAATGAACGGAAAAAATGTACTTGGAATGATTTTTGCAAACATTCACGAGGAGGCGCTCGATTCCATCACCGCGCTCAGAACAATGGGCTCTGTTCCCTTTTGCTCGCGTTATCGTTTGATTGACTTTCCTCTTTCAAATATGGTTGAAAGCCAAATCACAAAAATCGGCGTTGTTACAAACGCAAACTTCAACTCGCTTATGGACCATGTGGGCACAGGCAAGCCATGGGATTTGAGCAGAAAGAACGGCGGAATTTATATGCTTCCGCCATACTCGAAAAACAGCGTTACAATGTGGGGCAACCGAATTGACGCAATTTACGGCAACATCGGTTTTCTTCATCAATCGAACCAGGAATATGTTTTAATGTCGGACTGCTACAATGTAATCAACCTTGATTACGAAAAACTTTTTGACGCACACGAGAACTCAGGTGCCGACATCACAATCGTAACAGTCAAGGGCAAAGCAGCTGCACACATTAACTCCGTGCTTGTATGCAAAGATATTGCAGATGACGGCAGAATCGTTGAAGCGGCTGTTGACCCGGATATTGACGGCGAGGTTAATTATTCGACGAATATTGTCCTTATCAAAAAATATCTGCTTGAAACGCTTGTTACAAACGCTCATTCGAGAAACGAAGTTTCGTTTCAAAAGAATGTGCTTATGAACTGCATTAAAACCGGCAAGGTTTATGCTTTTGACGCAACAGATTCGTTTATCGGCACAATTGACGGTGTTCAAAGCTATTTCGATATATCAATGAGTCTGCTTGACAAGGCAAACAAAAACAAGCTCTTTAACCCAGAACGCCCGATTTATACAAAGGAGCGCGACGATATGCCGACTCTTTACGGCAAGGATGCAAAGGTGAACAATTCGCTTGTTGCCGACGGCTGTGAAATCAAGGGCACTGTTGAAAACTGCATACTTTTCAAAGGTGTTAAAATTGAAGAGGGCGCAGTAGTTAAAAACTCTATTCTTATGCAGGATACCGTTATCGGCAGAAATTCAAACATAAACTATATAATTGCCGACAAAAATGTTTCCGTCAAGGCTGAAATTGAGCTTTCGGGCGCCGCAAATTACCCCGTCAGCCTTTCAAAGGGAACAAGAGTATAGGAGGGTAACGCAAATGAAAGTTTTATATGTTGCGTCCGAGGCTTTACCGTTTATGGCATCGGGCGGACTCGGCGATGTTGCCGGCTCACTTCCCGTTGCACTGCGCAAGCGCCTTATCGGCTGTCGTGTTGTAATGCCGCTTTATGACTCAATAAAGCAGGAATACAAGGACCAAATGAAATTTGTCACCTCAATTTCGGTGCCTGTTTCATGGCGCCGCCAATACTGCGGTATTTTTGAGGCTAAATACAACGGAGTTATTTATTACTTCCTTGACAATCAATATTATTTCAAGCGTGACGGAATTTACGGTCACTATGACGATGCGGAAAGATTTGCATTTTTCGCACGCGCTGTTTTGGAAATCATCCCCCACCTTGATTGGAAGCCGGATATTATCCACTGCAACGATTGGCAAAGCGCGCTGACTCCGCTTTATTACAGCATTTATTATGCAAATCAAATCGGATACGAAAACATTAAAACTGTTTTCACAATTCACAACATTCAATATCAGGGCAAATACGGCGACGAACTTTTGAACGACGTTTTGGGCATTGCACCGGAATACAACAATCTTATTCTTTATGACGGACTTGTTAACTTCATGAAAGCCGGCATTGAATGTGCAAACAAGGTGACTACCGTTTCGCCGACATATGCAAAGGAAATTCTCGACCCGTGGTACAGCTACGGTCTTGACCCGATTCTTAACCAAAGAAGTTGGAAACTCTGCGGAATACTAAACGGAATCGACACCGACAACTACAATCCTGAAACGGACAAAAACATTGCCGCAAATTATAATGCCGACAATTACAAGCAAGCCAAGGCTGCCAACAAAAAGGCATTGCAGGAGCAAATGGGAATGGCTGTCAGGGACGATGTTCCGCTTATCGGAATTGTATCAAGACTTGCAGGTCATAAGGGATTTGACCTTATGGAGGCAGTTCTTGAAAAGAGCCTTTGGGAGCGCGATGTGCAATATGTTGTTCTCGGCTCGGGTGAATGGCAATATGAAAGTTTTTTCAGAGAGCTGCACAACAAATATCCCGACAAGGTAGGCGTTACAATCGGATTTATCCCAGAGCTTGCAAGAAAAATTTATGCAGGCGCCGATATGTTCCTGATGCCGAGCAAGAGCGAGCCGTGCGGACTTTCGCAAATGGTATCGTTGAGATACGGTACAGTGCCGATTGTCAGAGAAACAGGCGGATTGAAAGACTCTATCACTGACTGCGGCGACGGCGAGGGCAACGGCTTTACATTCAAAACATATGACGCATACGATATGCTCGGCGCGATTTACAGAGGTGTTGAAGCATACGGCGACAAGTCAAATTGGGATGTTCTTGTAAAGCGTGCGCTTGAATGCGATATGTCGTGGGGCAAGAGTGCAAACGAATATATCAAAATGTATAAGGCGCTTATCAAAGAATAATCGACTACACAAAAAACACACAAAAAAGCTCGTATCATGATGTGATACGAGCTTTTATTAATGTAACAGATTAAGTGCTGCCCTATTAAGCAACCTTATTTGTCTCGGCTGTTCTTGCAAGAGCAAGCTTGTAGTCCTTTTGATGAGTGAAAATCTCATTCTTATACGGATTTTTCTTAAGTTGAACAGAACGCTTGATGATTGCGGCAAATACAAGAACATTTGCTGCAAGAGCGATAACAGCGATGATGCCCTGCATTCTCGGGTCTGCGCTTGCAGGCTGTGTTGCGTTCATAACATAATCGTCCGGATAAACCGATGTGAGAACAGGTACCCACTTATCCTGGAAGAGTGGAAGAACCTGAGCGAACATACACCAAATTGCAAGTGTGTTTGCACGGTTTTGAATCCATCCGCCCTTGTTCCAAAATGCGTTTGCAAAAGTCGGAGCAAGGAGAAGAGCAAGGCCGCAATACCAGCTGTGTGACGGAAGATTGTTGTAGGTGTATTCAAAGTTCCAAAGGTCATAAGCAAGGATATAGCACCAAGTCATATCGGGCCAAAGCATATCCTTTTCGTCTTTTGACGAATAGATGCCCCACCATCCTGTCATACAGAAGATGTTGATAAGTCCGGCAATACCGTTGACCCAGTTCCACCATCCGCCGTAAATCCAAACATTCTCGGATGAATACCACCATCCGCCTGCGATGCCGCCTTTGATTGCGGACTCGAAATCAGACGCAACAGCGATAAGGATATTGATAGCTACGATTAAGAACGGGAACACTTTAAACCATTCTTTTTTGCCTATGCCCCACTTGTATTTGAGGAACATAAAGCCGATGCAGCCGATTGTTGCGGCATACAGCTTGGCATAATGAAACCAACCGTTTTGATATATATGGGTTTGGTTATTAAGCGCCCAATCCTGCCCTTTAGCCGCACCGATTGCGATTGCAATGAAATAAACGGTTAATACGGCAGGGACTACAATAAAGCAAATAACTCCGCCTGCTTTGGAGCGGCGTGCAATCTCATTGAGAAGCACAAGACCGACGAATACGGCAACCCAAGCCAAAAGCTGGTAAACACCCATATCGCCGTAAATGTTGAATAACATTTTCAGTCATCCTCTCTAAACATTAATATTGAACATTTTTACTGTTCAACGCGATTTTAACACTTTGTTAATTTTTAGTCAATGTATTTTTATCCACTTGTCAAAAATTGTAGTATAATAAATCCGGAATTTTCACAAAAACGGTAAAATACAAAAGCAAAAATCCCACTGCGCAACGCGTGGGATTTTATTTTGGTCTGCCCGACAGGAATTGAACCCGCAGTCGTTAGAATCGGAATCTAATGCATTATCCAGTTATGCTACGGGCAGATATAAAGCGTTGTATCAAAAGACACAACGCTTTTATTTTGTTTTGTGTTAGATAGATTTAAGAAGATTGGGGAGTCTGGCAATTGTGCCGCCGAGTCTCCAGAAAATCTTGCTGAATCCGACAAAGCTTGACTCGTCATCATTGAGCATCATAAGGAGTCCCTCAGCCTGTGCCGGTGAGAAAGCACCCATACTCATTGCGATGAAGTTACGAACAGGAATTTGAGTAGCCATAGCTGCAAGCATCTTGCCGTCGCCGTTAGCGTCGCTGCCCATACCCGACATAACTTTTTCAATCAAGCGGCAAAGTTTACCGCCCCACTTTGTGTGTCTTGCATCGTTAAGACAGCAATAGAGGTCGATTTTCTTTGTCTTGTCGATTTCAGGATTCGGAAGAGTGCCGTAAACTGCGGCGAAATCGTCGCGGCTGATGCTCTTAACATCATTGTAGTAGTTAGGAGCAGTCTCTCTGTAATCCGGAATTTCACACTCTACGGTTGACTCAACATTAACTGTTGCGGTGAGTTTAATGTCTCTTGATGATGCGCCGACGAGAATATCAAAATCGCCTGTTTCTACGCACCAATCGTTAATGTTGACATTATAGAACGCAAACGCTCTCTTTGAAAGCTCGAGAGAAACCTCTGCCTCCTCGCCTGCCTTGATAAATACTTTCTTGAATGCACGAAGTTCTTTTTCGGGACGGAAAATTGTTGATTCCTTATCCGCAACATAAACCTGTGCAATCTCGGCACCGTCAACATTACCGGTGTTTTTGATTTTGAATGATACGGTAACAGTATCTGTATCCTTAATCTTATCAGCCGAAAGTTTAATATCGCTGTACTCAAATGTTGTGTATGAAAGACCGTAGCCGAACGGGAATACAACATTCATATCTGCCTTATCATAATATCTGTAGCCGATATAAACGGATTCCTTATGTTCCGAAGTAACAGGACCGCCCGGATAATTGCCGAATGTCGGGTTATCTTCAAACTTAACAGGATATGTTTCGGATGTTTTACCCGACGGGTTAACCTTGCCGGTAAGAATGTTTGCAACAGCGCCGCCGGAAGCCTGACCTCCGAGACCTGAGTTAAGAAGACCCTTAACCTTATCGAGCCATGGCATAAGAACAACCGAGCCGCCTGCAAGAACAACAGCAGTGTTCGGATTTGCCTGTGCGATTGTTTCAACGAGTTTGTTGTGATTTTCGGGCATATTGATTGACTCTCTGTCGTAGCCCTCGCCCTCAAATTCCTCTGTCAAGCCGACAAATACAACGGCAACATCTGCTGCCTTTGCTGCTGCGACTGCTTCCTTAACAAGCTCTGATTCGGGCTTTCTGTCTTTGTCTTTCTTTGTAGGAGCAGATTTATAATAGCCCTGTGCATATGTAACATCTACGCCGAGAGCCTTAAGCTCGTCAAGCGCATTTGAAAGCTTTGTAGGATTGATAACGGAGGAGCCTGCGCCCTGAAAACGCGGAGATTGAGCCATCTCGCCGATAACTGCAACCTTTTGACCCTTTTTAAGAGGAAGAATAGAATCCTCATTTTTAAGGAGTTGCATTGAGCCTTCTGCAATCTTTTGAGCAATTGAGTGATGCTCGTTAATATCGAATGTATGTTTCTTTTCGAGAGCCGGCTTTGATTTAATGATGAGATTAACAACATTGTCAACTCTTTCGTCAAGAACAGCCTCGTCAAGTTCGCCGCTCTCAATTGCGGCAATGATTTTTTTGGTGTTGAGCGGACCCGAAGACGGCATTTCAAGGTCGGTGCCGTTTTTGAGTCCCGGGATTCTGTCAACTGATGCGCCCCAGTCGGTAACGATAAGACCTTCAAAGCCCCACTCTCCTCTGAGCACTTCTTCCTGCATCCAGTGATTTTCCGACGCATAAACGCCGTTGATTCTGTTGTAGGAGTTCATAACGGTCCAAGGCTGTGCCTCTTTAACAGCAATTTCAAATGCCGGGAAATAGATTTCACGCATTGTTCTTTCGTCGATAACCTCGTTAAGAACCATACGGAATGCTTCCTGCGAGTTGCAGGCAAAGTGCTTGAGCGATGTGCCTACACCCTTTGACTGAACGCCGTTGATGATTGATGCGGCACATTTACCTGCAAGATACGGGTCCTCTGAAAAATATTCAAAGTTTCTTCCGCAAACGGGTGCGCGCTTGATATTTGTGCCGGGACCGAGGATAGTTGAAACCTGCTCCTTAAGGCACTCCTGACCCATAGCCTCGCCCTCTTTTTCAAGAAGTTCGGGGTCCCATGAGCAAGATGATGTGCATGCTGGAGGGAAGCATGTTGTCGGAACAGAATTACCAAGTCCGATACCGCCCTTTTTATCTTCTTCACCCTCTGCAGGAACATAATCCTTGCCCTTTGCCTTACGCAAGCCGTGAGGGCCGTCGGTAATCATAATTTTAGGAAGTCCGAGCGATTCGTCCGACTCAAGATGCCAGTAGTCATATCCTGACACGAAAGCCGCCTTTTGCTCAAGGCTCATCTTTTTAACAATTTCGGGATGTCTCATAACAATCTCCTTTTCATAAATTTTACAGCAAAAATATTATACAATAATGAATTCGATTTGTCACTATTTTTTGTTAAAAAAGCCGCGGAATTTTGAAAAAATCGCGGCTTAGAATTATTTTATTCTGTTTTTATAATAATAAGTCCGCCTTTTTTGTCACAGCCGGTGTTATACAAAGCCGAAAAATCGAGCCATTCGTAATCACTGTAATTTGACGCACGGACAAAAACACCGTTTTCAGAATTCTCATAACCGTTTATCATAAACCAATGCCACTCATAATCCTTAAACCGCTTATCCTTATGGTGTAAATTAAGATACGGCACAGGATAGCCGGAGCCAATCTGTTCTTTCAAAGCCGCAACTGCATCAAAATACGGCGTATCTCCCTCGACACCCGAGAGCGACACGGCGGCATTTTTTGATTTTAAATAATCGCCGAATCCGTCGATATAAATATTGAGCGTGTCTATTCCGCTCAGGCGTGGGCGCAAATACGGCTTAATTATTTTGCCGAATGCAAGAAAATCGTTTTTATCAACCGTTTTTGCATCAAAAGGACAAAGGCTCGTACCTTTGTATAAATCAAGATAGATGCAAGCCTCAATCGCCGTGACTGCGGCACAACCGCCGCCGCGCATTGAAATATCCCTGAACCAATCCTGATTTCCGCCAAAGGACGAGCCAATGTTGAAATACGGCAATATTTGTTTCATAATATCACCCGAATTTTATTATTTATGTTCTCTTGAGAGTTCCTTTAAATCGTGATTCTTTTTAGCAAAATATGCTTTTGTTTCTTTTCCGACAACTCCCGAAAGCGCAAACAACGCAATGAGGTTTGGAAAAGCCATAAGTCCGTTGCAAATATCGGCAATGTTCCATACGGCAGAAACTGTCATATAAGGACCGATTGCAACAGCTAAAATGTAAATGTAGCGATAAATCTTAACAGGTTTGTGTGAGCCTGCAAGATATTCAAGGCAACGCTCGCTGTAATAGTCCCAGCCGAGAATTGTTGTGAATGCGAAAAATGCAAGACACATCATCAAAATAAATGCCGAAACATTTTCGCCCCACGGCAAGCCTCTCTGCCAAGCGATTGTTGTGATATTGACACCCTCGACAGCGCCTTCTTTAAACATTGTGTCCGCATCGGTAACAACAATTGAAAGTCCTGTCAATGTGCAAATAACGATTGTGTCGATAAATGTGCCCGTCATCGTAACAAGGCCCTGACGAACGGCATCCTTTGTTTTAGCGGCAGCGGCAGCAATAGGAGCAGAGCCGAGACCTGCTTCGTTTGAAAAAATACCTCTGCCGATACCCTTTTGCATTGCAACCTTAAGCGTAATTCCGACGCCGGCACCGGTTATAGCCTCTTTTGTGAATGCAAATTCAAAAATGCTCGCAATTGCGCTCGGAATTGACTTGATATTTGTAAAAACAATTATGAGAACTACAACAACATAGGTGATTGCCATAAACGGAACAATTACCTCCGACACCTTTGCAATACGCTTGATGCCGCCAATAATTACGAGGCCTGCAAACACGGTGATGATAATACCGCTGACAACAGTTGCCCAAGTGAAGCTGTGCTCGCCCATAGAAAATGCAATATGAGAAGCCTCAGGGTCAAAGAATGCATTAACGGCACTTGTAATACCGTTGATTTGAGTGAATGTGCCGATTCCGAAAAGGCCTACAAGCACGCCGAAGAAAGCAAAAAGTTTTGCAAGCCATTTCCATTTTTTGCCCATACCCTTTTCAATATAATAGAACGGACCGCCGAGGTAGTGACCCTCGTCCTTTTTCTCACGGTACTTAATAGCAAGAAATCCCTCGCTGTATTTTGTAGCCATGCCGAAGAAAGCGGCAACAATCATCCAAAACAAAGCTCCGCGTCCGCCGAGGCAAATAGCCGTTGCAACGCCGACGATATTGCCGGTGCCGATTGTAGCAGAAAGAGCCGTGCAAAGTGCACCGAATGAGGTTACCTCACCGTCGCCGTCCTCTTCGTTTTTAACCATAAATTTGAGTGCTTTGCCGAGATGGAGAACCTGAACAAAGCCTGTTCTGACTGTGAGCCAAATTCCTGCCGCAAGGATAAGGACAATCAAGACCCAGCCCCATACCCAGTCATCGACCTTGGTAATAATGTCATTAATCGACAATGCCATTGTTGCAAACTGCATAATTTTTCCTCTTTTCTGTCGAAATTTATTAAAATATGAAAAATATTTTACCATAATATCGCCGTATAGGCAAGAAAAAATTATACAAATTCAAATTTGATGTCGGAATCGGCTATATAAACCGACTCATATTTGTTGTCTTCCACACGCTGGGTAAACAAAAACGAGCCGACCTCCGTCTGACCGACATAGTTATATTTATTATCGACAACCTTAATATTTTTGCAATCTTTGAGTGACGAAAAAACGGTGTAAAGCAGTTTTGCCGGATTTTTGGGCGGCGTTTCGGCGGCAGAAATAACTTTTTGCATCGTGCCGTTGAGAGAAAAAGAGGTATTTTTGCCGTCATATGTAATAGCGGTGCCCTTTGCCTTGCCTGAAAGCGCTGTGACGGTGACGGCGTTGTTTTTCATTTTGACCGTGCAGGAGCACGAAAAATCCCCTGCCGAATACACTGCGCTTATATTAAAATCAGTGTTTACAGCAGGGGTATAATGCTTTTGCGCACAGCCTGCAAGGAGGACAAGTGCAAAAGCGAGCGGTATTATTCTTTTCAAAAAATCAGTCCAATTATTCAAATTCGGACATTAAAGTGCCTAACTGTTCTGTCATATCGTCAACAGTAATTCCTCGCATGCTTATTTTTGCCGCGGCTCTGTCGCCGCACAAGCCGTGAATATACACACCTGTCGCCGCCGCTTCAAATGGGCTGACACCCTGTGCGGTAAGCGATGCAATAATGCCGGTGAGCATATCCCCGGTTCCTCCCATAGCCATTGCGGGATTGCCGGTAAGGTTTACAAACACCCTTTCTCCGTCCGTAACCACAGTGTTTGCGCCTTTGAGAACAACGATGACATTGTTTTGCGCCGCAAATGCTTTTGCAACGCCGATTCTGTCAGCCTGAACCTCGGCAACTGTTTTGGATACGAGCCTTGCCATCTCTGCCGGATGAGGCGTGAGAACAACAGGCGCCTTAATCTCCTTAAAAATAGATATGCGCGATTTTACGCAATTTATACCATCGGCGTCAAGTATAACGGGACATTTTGCATTTTTTAAAACAAAATCGGTGATTTTGACAGTATCTTCATTAACGCCCAATCCGCAACCGAGTGCAATGCTGTCTGCCCAATCAAAATCGGGCAAAATGTCACTTACGGAGTCCGCGGAGAGTGTGCCGTGCTCTGTTTGGGCAAGCGGTGAAAAAATCGGCTGAACAAGATGAGCTGCCGCAAGCGGATATGCGCTTGTCGGCAACACTGCTTTGACAAGACCGACGCCGCTTTTTATTGCCGCCTTTGCGCAAATCACAGCCGCTCCGAACATTTTATAACTGCCGCAAATATTGAGCTGATGACCGAATGTGCCTTTGTTTGAATTTTTATTTCTGCGCGGCAAAGTAATTTTTTCGCAGTCACCGGGTTTGCCGAGAGAAATTGTTTCGGCATAGCCGCTGTCGTAGCAATCGCTCGGAATGCCGATGTCAACAACAGTTGTGTCGCCGCAATACTCGTTTGCAGGCGGCAGAACATGACAATATTTGAGCGTTGAAATTGCGATTGTAAAATCGGCACGCACGCAATTTTTGCAGACGGCGCCGTTTTCGGCATTTGTGCCGCTCGGCGTATCGACCGAAATAATTGTTGCGTTGCATTTTGAAACACATTCAAAAACAAAATCAAACGGAGCGCGCGGCTCGCCGTGAAAGCCGATGCCGAACATTGTATCAACTATATAATCGACATTAAGGCCGCTTTTGTCGAACATCTCAAACGGTACGCCGCTTTTGATTGCCTGCTCAAAATACATAATCGGCTCTGCGATTTGAGGCATTTTGTCGCAAATTACGATTTTGACATCCGCGCCTGCACAATAAAGAAGGCGTGCGATAACAAAGCCGTCACCCGCATTTTTGCCGTTTCCGCAAAGCACGGCAAAGCTTTTGCCGCCGACATCGTATTTTTTAACGATTTCGTTAAAACAAGCAGTGCCTGCGCGCAGCATTAACTCTGCCTCGGTCGAATAGCGCTCAAAACAGCGATTTTCGACCGTTCTTATTTCATTTGGTGTTAAAATCAACATAAAATCACCGTCGCAATTGCATAATCGCCATCGTGCGATATACTTAAATCAGAATCCGAAACGCCGACAATATAGGGCTTGCCCTTATCATCGTGCGAAATTTCTATTGTGTTGAGGCGCCTGTCGATACCGACGCCGAGTGCTTTCAAATAAGCCTCTTTTGCGGCAAAAATGCCTGCAAAACTTTGGGCGCTTTTGCAATATGCACGCTCCTCATCGGTATAAACACCCGAGAGAAACGATTCGGACTCTATACTTTTTTCAATTCTTGAAATTTTGACTATATCCGTTCCGATTTTCATTTAATCACCTGTCGAGCCGATTGGGCTGATAATAATGTGCGCGGCCATTTTCTTTGGTGTGTGCATTTTGAAGGACGGCATCGGTCCGCAAGCATTTGAACCTGCGCCAAGCTGATAGCTGTCAAAATGAAGAAATGTTGTGTCACAAATTTTCAAATCTTCCTGATGAGCCGCTTTTGCACACTGCTGTGATGTGAATTTGTCAGCAGAGAAAACGAACGGTGCCGAATTGTTTTCAAATCGCAAGCCGTTGCCGTTTTCATCGGTAACCTCTGCCCAACGAACACCGGTGCGCATTGATGATTCCTGCGGTTTGATATATTTTTCTCTCATATCGTCAACCTTGCTCTTGTATTTGCCGAGCAAGGCATGGCAATCGAAATCGTCAAGATTCGGTCTGTCGCCTAAGCCGAAATATTCAACATTATCATACTGCGACGGCATTTCAAATGTGAGACCGAAGCGCGGCACAAACATAATCAATTTGCCCGAAACACATTCTGCATCAACGGTGATTAAGCCGTTTACAAAAACAGAAAACCTTGTATGAATTTTTGCAAGGCGACGGCATTTAATTGTTGAAACAATATAGTCGTTTTCTATAACAACTGCGCCGTTTTCGATACGGTAAGAGTCTTTTGGCGATTTTTTGTCTGCAAGCGAAAGTGTTTCGGTTTCAAGTTTAAATCTGTTCCAATTCAGGCGCAGATACATATCATTGTCAATCGGTGCTCTGAATAAGCTGAATCCGAAGCCCGTTGAAGTGCTGTACGGAGCGGTGTTGATAAACTCATTGCCGCCGACCGAATAGCTTTCAAACTCGCCCGTTCTTGTATTGTAAATAATTTGTCCGTTATCAAGTCTGATAAACAGTTTTTTCTCGCTGACGGTAACCGACGGAGCGGTATCTGCTCCGAAAAGCGTCATTTCACAGCCGCCGATAATATCGGTATCCAAATACAGTTGTTCGCCTGCGACCTCAAAATCGCCGTCAAAATATTTTATGACAACAAACAGCTCATTTGCTTTTTCGTTATCGGAAAGTGTAATTTGTTCCGTTTGAGTGCGGCGCGGCTCGATTTTAAGCTCAAATTCGCCGTTTGTGAACACATCGCCTGTTTTGCTGTCGATAATCTCATATGAGGCGGTAAGTTCCTCAGTTTTGAAATAGTTGAGATTTTTAAACTCAATTTTATTACCGTCAAGCATTGTTGCTCTTATCGGGCGATAGCAGTTTTTCATCTGCAACGCACCTGAATGAGGCGTTCTGTCGGGGAAGAACAAGCCGTCAACGCAGAAATTGCCGTCATGCTTTTCTTCGCCGTGGTCTCCTCCGTAAGTATATTTATACTTGCCGTTTTCGTGATAAATTGCGTGGTCGCAAAACTCCCAAATACAGCCGCCCATCATATTTGCCGAATTTTGGAAGCCGGTGACATATCTTTCAAGTTCGCCTGCGCCGAGCCCCATTGCGTGCGCATATTCGCACATAAAATAGGGCTTTTGATAAAATTTCTTTGGCATTCCGCTTCCCTGCGCAATTTTTTCATACGATTTAAAATGCGGATACATCTGAGAAATGACATCATACGCAAATCGCTTTGTCCAAACAACATTTTCATAATGAATCGGAATTGCAGAGAGTTTTCGCAACTGCTCATAGCAATAATCCTGGTTAAGATAGCCCCAAGCCTCATTACCGAGCGACCACATAGTGATTGAGGCGTGGTTTTTGTCGCGCTCAAACATACGGTAAACCCTGTCCCAATATCTCGGTTGCCACTCGATATTATGAGAGCATGCGCCGGGCTTATGAATTTCGGTTTGACAGCCGTGAGTTTCTATATCAGCCTCATCGACAACATAAACGCCGTATTCATCGCACAAATCGAGAAAAATCGGGTCGGGCGGATAGTGCGAGGTGCGCACGCAGTTTACATTATATTGCTTAAAAATCTTAACATCGCGCTCCATATCGTCAACCGACATAACATAGCCGTTTTCAGCGTCGGTATCGTGATGATTAACGCCCTGAAGTTTGATGCCCTTATTGTTAAAGGTGAACACATTGCCGTTGATTTTGATATGCTTAAATCCTATCGGTCTGTTGATGACCTCAATCAGCTTGCCTCCCTGCGAAAGAGTGATGACAAGGTGGTATATATTCGGAATTTCTGCGCTCCACTCCTCCACCTTGAGGTCGGAAAACTCGATTTTGTCTATATTATTTTCACTGACATTAACCGATTTTGACGCAACAAGCTCGCCGTTACGGATAACATTGACGCCAAACTCGCACTCGTCGGAAATTTTAAGCACGGGAATGACGGAAAGCGAATAGCTTGTGCCACCGTTGTATTTTGTAACGGCTCTGAAATCATAGATTGAATTATCCGTTGTTTTCGTTATGTAAACATCGCGAAAAATGCCGTTATCCCTAAACATATCCTGACACTCAAGATAAGTGCCGTTTGAAAACTTGTGAACAACGACAACAAGATGATTTTCGCCTTCGGTTAAAAAATTGTTTATCTCAAACTCGGAGGTGTTGTGACTGCCCTCGCTGTAGCCGACATATTTGCCGTTTACAAAAACATCAAGCGAGCCTGCAACGCCCAAAAATGTGAGAGTATAATTAAGGTCAATATCATCAATCGAAAAGACCTTATGATAAATTCCGACAGGGCAATCCTCGGGAATTTCGGGTGGATTTGGTGCAAACTGATAGCGTGAATTGACATAATACGGTTTTTCGTAACCGGTGTGTTGCCAAACCGACGGAATGTCAACCTTGTCGAACTCAAACGAATCAACATCAATTTCGTCAGGCACCTTTGAAACGGCGTCGTAATATTTAAAATCCCACTCGCCGCTGAGCACATCAACCATTGAGGAATTGTAGCGCTCTGTTCTGAAATCGTTTTCACCTGCCTGCTCGAGAGAAGAAAAAGGAATAAAATACGAGCGCGGCTGCATAACATTTTCTTTATAAATATCAAAATTTTTGTAGTTATTGTTTTTTACCTTAAAAATCATATTAATCACCAAACCGATTATATCATATTACCGCAAAAAATGCTACAAATAAGCAAAATAAAAAGCGCCGAGCCGAAATAACGGCAGGGCGCTTAATAAACCGTATGAATTATGCCATAAATGTGCGAATAACAGTCTCGCAATCCTTAGCATCCATAATTTTAGGAACAGGATAGAGCGGGTTGCCCTCTTTCAATGCACGCTTAACCAAAGTCGGCATATCCTCCTCCTTAATCATATCGAACTTCTCAGGAATGTTCATTGCCTTGTTCATTCTGCGGATTTCGGCGATAAATGCCTTACCCTTCTCGGCAACTGACATTGACGGAGTAGTGATTCCGATAATATCGGCAAGCTTTGCAAGCTGCGGATATGCGGCATCTCCGTAATAATCAAGAACATATGGGAGAATGACAGCATTTGCAAGACCGTGCGGTGTGCCGTAAAGACCACCGAGATTGTGAGCAATAGCGTGAACATAGCCTACATATGCATGTGTGAATGCACGACCTGCATAGTATGAACCTTTAAGCATATTGCCTCTTGCTTCCAAATCTTTTCCGTTGTTGTAAGCCTTTTCAAGATTTTCGTGGATAAGTTTGGTTGCTACCTCTGCCTCTCTGAGAGTGTCCTTTGTGTTGCTGTGGCCGATATAAGCCTCAACAGCATGAGTCATTGCATCCATACCTGTTGTCGAAGTGATGTGTGGTGGCAGACCTACGGTAAGTTCCGGGTCAAGCACAGCATACTTGGGACGAAGACAAGTATCGTTGATTGCATTTTTCTCATGAGTTTCGGGATCGGTTACAACAGCAGCAACTGTTGTTTCTGAGCCTGTGCCCGCAGTTGTCGGAACTGCGAAAAACGGTGGCAATTTTTTATGTACTTTAAGTTGACCGCGCATATCGCGAACAGACTGATTCGGCTTTACAACTCTTGCACCGGCTGCTTTTGCACAGTCCATAGATGAACCGCCGCCGAATGCAATGATGCCTTGACAGCCGTTTTGGACATACATATCCTTGCAGTCTTCAATGTTCGGGATAGTCGGGTTTGGCTGAACTCCGTCGTAAACGACATATTCAACGCCTGCTTCGTCAAGTTTTGCAAACATAGGGTCAAGCAAATGAAGACCCATAAGTCCGCCGTCTGTAACTACAAGCACTTTGTTGATGCCTTTGTTCTTGATGAACTCGGGGAGTTTAAGCACAGAGCCTGCACCTTCGAGAAGCTCGGGCTCCGACCAATCCATAAAGCACATTGCCACTTTAAATACATTTTGGTAAATTCTGTACCAAATTTTCTTTAAAGTCCAGAGCATTTGATTTCCTCCTTATATATTTTCTATTCTATTTTACATAATTTTACTCAATAAATCAATAAAAAATGTAAATAAAATATAATTTAAAGATTAATTACATCAAAGACGATGTGTGAGCTTGGCTGATCCTCGTAAAGAACAGCAATTTTATTGTCGCCGAGCTTTGCCATTGACGAATAAGCGAAGAAGCCGTCGTTAATCTTGACTGAGTCTTTGTCCTTAGTCCAAACAATGCCCTTAAATTTGCCCTTTTTATTATATGTAAGAGTGCCGACGGAAATTATGCCGTTTTCTCTCTTTTTGCCCGACGGGTGAGCAACATAAATTTTGTCACCGATTGCAACTGCGCTCTTTTGACATTTAGGAGCCTTAAATTTTGCATTCTTTGTTCTGTACCAGCCGAGGCCGTTATCCTCTGAAACAGTAACAGGTGTTGCGGCATATTTTTTTGCTCTGCCGAAAGCATAAATCTTGTTGTCTGCAGCTTTGACAGCGCACCATTCGTCAACATTGTCGGTATATTGGAACTGCGGATTTCTCTGCCAAGTTGCGCCGTTATCGTCGGAATAAATGCAAACTGTGCCTTTGAGAGTATAAATCGGCATAATAATTCTGTTGTCAACGGCAAGACCTGCGCCGGGAGCAACTGCAAAGAATGCGCCGTCATCAAAATTATAAACAGCACCGGTAATATTTACAGGCTCGCTCCATGTTGCGCCCTTATCGCTTGATTTGAGCATATAAACATAGCTTCTTTTTGGTGCTTTAAGCGGCGCACCAAATGTTGTTTTGCCGTTTTCGTCCTCCGACTTGCCCATTTCGCCGTTGAGGTAAATATTGCCTACATATTCACTGCCTTTATAAAGTTCGCCGATGCCCTTAACGGTGTAATCTGTCTTTGATTTTGCCGAATCGAGAACAGAACCGTCGTCAAGGACATAATAAAACTTGCCGTCTCTGTCATAGATAAGCTGACAGTTTTTGCCGTTGAAGTCTGCATAAGCAACTTTTTTAGGCTCAAGTATTTTTTTATCGTGAATACCCTTTGATTCCGGGAAGAATGTTGCAAGAACAACAACATCGCCGTTTGGTGCAACAACTGCGCACGGGTCAATGAAAAATGCTGTTTTTGTGTTCTCAACGCTTGAATTGATTTCTCTTGCAGGAGGCGCCGCTATTGTTTTAATCGGTGTCCATGTTTTGCCGCCGTCCGCACTTGTGCGAACAGCAAGTTCAATATAGCCCCAGTCCGAGCCTGTTGCCGCCTTGTCGGCAATGGCAACGAGTGTGCCGTCGGCATTTACAAGCGACGGAATTCTGAACGCAGTGCCGCCGTTTTCGGCGTTGCTTGCCTTTGTAAGCTCCTCTGCAAGAAAATCCTTTGAATTTCCGCAGAAAATGATTTTTGAATCAGACATAAATTTCACTCCTCAAAATTAATAATATTATTAATATACAAACATTTTAATATAATGCAACCAAAATTGCAACACAAACTCAAAAATATTCATACAAATATAACAAAAGCGAGAGGCACACAATACCTCTCGCACAATATTTGATATAAATTTTAAACGGCGCATCTGTCAATCAGGCGCATTTCCTCGTCGGAAAGTTCGGGCTTATCGAGAGCGGCAAGATTTTCGAGCAATTGCTCCTTGTTGCGAACACCCACAAGAACGGAGGTGACGCCTTTTTTCAGCAGCCACTGAATCGCCATTTGCGAAAGGGATTCGCCCCTTTTGTCCGCGATTTCGCAAAGCGACGAGATATATTGAAGTTGCGCATCATCAAGTCCAATGCTTTTGCAATAATCAGGCTTGCCGTAAAGGCGTGACGACTCGGGAATGCCGTTTTTAAACTTGTCTGACAATCTGCCCTGCGCAAGCGGAGAAAACGCAACAAGGCCCTTGTGCTTACTGAAACACTCTTTTTTCAAGCCGTTATATTCAACCTGCCTGTCAAGAATATTATATCTGTTTTGATTGACAACAAACGGCACATTGTAATCATCGCATTTATGATACATTCGGTGCATTTTTTTGCCGTCATAATTGCTCATTCCGATATAAAGCGATTTGCCTTGGCGCACAATATCCGACATACAAAGTGCCGTTTCCTTAAGCGGTGTGTCCGGGTCAAGGCAGTGATGATAAAAAATATCGACATAATCAATGCCCATTCTTTTGAGCGATTGGTCGAGAGAGGCGGTAAGATATTTTCTGCTGCCTCCCCTGCCGCCGTACGGACCGGGCCACATTTCGTAGCCTGCTTTTGTGGCGATTATAATTTCATCGCGATACGGCTTTAAATTTTCGTTAAAAATTTTGCCGAAATTGATTTCTGCCTGACCGGGGTCGGGACCGTAATTATTAGCCAAATCAAAATATGTTACACCGTGGTCAAACGCAGTGAGAATTATATCTTTCATTGTGTCATAATCAGCGTTTTTGCCGAAATTCTGCCACATTCCGAGCGATATGCGAGGCAAAACAAGCCCCGACCGACCGCAACGGTTATATATTGTATTGTCATACCTGCCGGTGTCGGCAACATACATATCAAATCACCTTACTGTAAAATATCTTTGAGGAGTTTTGTAACCTCGCTTGCCGGAGCCTTGCCTTTAAGAGCGCGCATTGACTGACCGATAAGGAAGTTAAACGATTTCTCCTTGCCCTCTTTATACTCGGCAACGGCTTTCGGGTTGTTTGCAACGATTTCCTCAACAATTGCCTTTATTGCACCCGTGTCGGAAACCATTTCCATATTGTTTTCCTTAACATAATCGGCAGGAATAACATTGTTTTCAAACACTGCCTTGAGCACCTTTTTGGCGCTGTCGCGCGAAATTTTGTTGTTATTTAACAAGTTGATTGTTTCGCCGAGTGATTCGGCGCGGAACGCCATATTTTCGGGGAGAGTTTGAGAATCGTTCATAAGCTTCATCAAATCGCCCATAATCCAGTGTGCCGAATCTTTCGGATTTTTTGTGATTTCAACCGTTGTGTCGAAAAGTTTAGCGTAGTTTTTGTCGGAGCAAATCATATTTGCATCATACTCGCTCAAGCCGTACTCGCTGATATAGCGTGCTTTTTTATCCTCGGGAAGTTCGGGCAATGTATCCTTAATATTTTGAACGTACTCATCGCTGAGTTCAATCGGCGGAAGATCAGGCTCGGGGAAATATTTATAATCCTGAGCGTCTTCTTTAGAGCGCATTGCATACGATGTGCCCTTTGAATCATCCCAACGGCGTGTTTCCTGGACAACTTTTTCGCCGTCCTCGATAAGCTCGATTTGTCTTTCAGCCTCAGCCTCAACAGCATTGTGAATTGCCTTGAAGGAGTTGATGTTTTTCATTTCTGTTCTTGTTCCGAACTCTGTTGCGCCCTTTTCCATAACGGAAACATTGACATCGGCACGGAGCGAGCCCTCCTGCATTTTGCAGTCGGAAACGCCGCAGAATTGAAGAATTGCGCGGAGCTTTTCGACATATTCAACTGCCTCGTCAGCCGACGCAATGTCAGGCTCTGAAACGATTTCAAGAAGCGGAACGCCGCAACGGTTGTAGTTTACGAGAGTTGAATCGGTCCACTCGTCGTGAACAAGCTTGCCTGCGTCCTCCTCCATATGAATTTCGTGTATTCTGACCTTCTTTTTGCCGCCGTTGATTGAATCGTTGATTTCAACCCAGCCGTTGCGGCAAATCGGGAGATAAAGCTGTGAAATTTGGTAAGCCTTCGGAAGGTCGGGATAAAAATAGTTTTTTCTGTCGAATTTATTGTATTGTGTAATTTCGCAGTTGAGAGCAAGACCTGTTCTGACTGCAAATTCAACAACTTTTTTGTTTACAACAGGGAGTGTACCCGGCATACCCGAGCAAATTTCGCAAACATGCGTATTTGGCTCGCCGCCGAACTCTGTTGTGCAGTTGCAAAAGATTTTTGTTTTGGTGGCAAGTTCGGTATGAACTTCAAGACCGCATACAGTAATATAATCCATATTAACCTACCTCCTTACACCAATGACGGCTTTTTTAAATGATAATCGGTTGCGCCCTGGAACGCATAACCTGCCGTGAGAATTGTTTTTTCATTAAACGGTCTGCCGATAAGCTGCATACCGACAGGCATATTATTGCTGTCGAATCCGCACGGAAGTGCAAGCGACGGCAATCCGGCAATATTAATCATTACAGTATAAATATCACCGAGATACATTGCAAGCGGGTCTGACAAGCCCTCGCCCATTTTGAGAGCTGTTGTCGGAGCAACGGGACCCAAAAGGAAATCGTATTTTTCAAACGCCTCGTTAAACGCCTTGCAAATCAAGCCCTTTGCCTGAAGAGCCTTTTTATAATAAGCATCGAAATAGCCCGAGGAAAGCACAAAGTTGCCGAGCATAATACGCTTTTTAACCTCCATGCCGAAGCCCTCGCTTCTCGATTTGAAATAAACATCGCGAAGATTGTTGCAATCCTCTGCCTTGTAGCCGTATTTGATACCGTCAAATCTTGAAAGATTTGAACAAGCCTCGGCGCAGGCGATAATGTAGTATGTCGGAATTGCATATTTTACAATAGGCATTGAAAATTCTTCAACCTCGGCGCCGAGAGATCTGAGCGTTTGAGCCGCATTTTTAACATTTTCGGCAACCTCGCCGTTGATGCCCTCGCCAAAGAAATCAACCGGGATACCGATTTTCATACCCTTGATATTGTCCTTTTTAATTTCATCAACGGAGAAAATCTCGCTCTCCATTGAAGTGCCGTCTTTAACATCCTTGCCCTTGATTACATTAAACACGCTTGCGACATCGGCAACATTTTTGCCGATAGGGCCGATTTGGTCAAGCGATGATGCATACGCAATCAAGCCGTAACGGGAAACAGCGCCGTAGGTAGGCTTTAAACCCGTAACACCGCAGAACGAGCAGGGCTGACGGATTGAGCCGCCGGTATCGGAGCCGAGTGTAACAACACTTTCGTCTGCCGCTACAGATGCTGCCGCGCCGCCCGATGAGCCGCCGGGAACTCTTGTAATATCCCACGGATTTTTCGTTTCGCCGTAATATGAAGTTTCTGTTGTTGAGCCCATTGCAAACTCGTCCATATTAAGCTTGCCGAGAGGCACCATATCAGCCGCCTTTAATTTGTTGATAACCGTAGCGTCATACGGCGGCTTGAAGTTGTAGAGAATTTTTGACGAACATGAGGTGAGCTTTCCCTTTTCGCAGATATTGTCTTTAATACCTACGGGAACGCCTGCAAGCGGAGAGGTTGACTCGCCCGAGTCGATTCTCTTTTGCACGATTTCAGCCTGCTGCAATGCCGCATCCTTATCAAACGATGCATAGCAATTATATGTTTTATCCTTGCTTTCAACTGCTTTGGCAACGCTTTCGACAGCGTCAACGGCAGTAATTTCCTTATTTTTGATTTTTTGTGCAACCTCAAGGGCTGTCATTTCGTAAATTTCCATTTTCAGCCCTCCTTAATCTACTGTTTTAGGCACTACGAAGCAACCGTCCTGTGCCTCCGGTGCGTTTGCTGTGATTTCATCGGGTGTCATTGACGGAGCAACAACATCGTCACGCATAACATTTGTAACGGGGAAGCAGTGGCTCATTGCCTCTACTCCGTCGGTGTCAAGCTCGTTGAGCATATCAATATAGGTGAGAATATCCTGAAGCTCGCCGCCAACCTTTTTTTCCTCTTCTTCCGTAAGAGTAATGCGTGCCAGCGACTCCAAATATTTGATTAAATCCGGCGTAATTTGCATTATTTTAATCTCCTTATTAAACAACAAAGCAGGAATAATGAATACTGTCATTATTCCCTACTTCGGTAATTATTTATGTTCTACGGGTCTGCGAAGCTTGATATGTGTTTCGCGAAGCTGTAATTCGGAAACATAGTTCGGTGCTCCGAGCAGCATATCCTGAGCATTTGAGTTCATCGGGAATGCGATAACCTCACGAATATTTTCCTCATCCTTAAGGAGCATAATCATACGGTCAATGCCGGGTGCCATACCTGCGTGCGGCGGTGCGCCATAGTGGAAAGCATTGTAAAGAGCGCCGAATTTTTCCTTAACGGTGTCCTCGCTGTAGCCTGCCATCTCAAATGCTTTAACCATAACATCAGGTCTGTGGTTACGAACTGCGCCCGATGAAAGTTCAACGCCGTTGCAGACAATATCATATTGATATGCCTTGATTTTGAGCGGATCTTCGTTAAGAAGAGCATCCATTTCGCCCTGCGGCATTGAGAATGGGTTGTGTGTGAAAATAAGTTTTCCGTCATCGTCCTTTTCAAACATCGGGAAATCTGTGATATAGCAAAATTCAAATCTGTCCTTGTCAATCAAATCAAGGCGGTTTGCAAGCTCGGTACGGATTTGACCGGCAAGTTCGTTAACAACCTTCGGTGTGTCACAGATGAAGAACAAAGTATCGTCTGTTTTGAAATTGAAAATATCGCGAAGTTCCTGCTTCTTTTCGTCGGGGAGGAATTTGTCGATAGGACCTTTGTATGAACCGTCCTCGAGCACCTCGATATAGCCGAGACCCTTCATACCGATTTCAAGCGCATATTTGAGCATTTTCTCAAACCAGCCCTTTGACTGCTTTGCACAACCGGGAACATTGATACCCCTGACAGGTCTGCCCTTGAATGCCTTAAACTCGACATCGGAGAAGAACTCTGTCAAATCAACGATTTCAAGCGGATTGCGCAGGTCAGGCTTGTCCGTGCCGTATTTGAGCATAGCCTCTTCATACGGAATTTTAACAAACGGTGCAGGAGAAACCTTTTTACCGCCGCCGAATTTAACAAATGTATCATAAAGCACATCCTCGGCAACTGCGAAAACATCCTCTTGTGTTGCAAACGCCATTTCAAAGTCGAGCTGATAGAACTCGCCCGGTGAACGGTCTGCTCTTGCGTCCTCATCTCTGAAGCACGGTGCGATTTGGAAATATTTGTCAAAACCCGAGGTCATAAGCAACTGCTTAAACTGTTGCGGAGCCTGCGGCAATGCGTAGAACTTGCCCTCGTGCTTTCTTGACGGAATAATATAGTCTCTTGCGCCCTCCGGTGACGAACATGTCAAAATCGGAGTTGTAATTTCGGTAAAGCCGAGCGCCGTCATTTTTTGACGAAGATAAGAAATTACCTCACTGCGGAACAAAATATTGTCATGCACCTTTTTGTTTCTCAAATCGAGAAAACGATAAGTGAGTCTGACATCCTCGCGCGTTTCCTTTGACTCGCCGATTTCAAAAGGCAAATTCTCGGTGCAGGGATTGAGAACCGTAAGCTCGTCAACCTTAACCTCAAGCTCGCCCGTTGCAATTTTGGTGTTGATTGTTTCCTCGTCACGCTTAACAACGGTGCCTGTTACGGAAATAACGCTTTCTTTTTTAAGGTGATTGATAAGGTCGCCGTCATTAACAACAACCTGAGTTACGCCGTATTCGTCGCGAAGGTCGATAAAGGCAACGCCGCCGTGGTCGCGGATTGTGTCAACCCAACCGGCAAGCTGCACCCTTTCGTTTAAATTATCAAAAGTGAGTTCGTTACAATTATGAGTTCTGTATGCCATAATTAATTAATCCTTTCACGGAATTTCGTATAAATACAATTATCCACATTAACGATTGATATTATAACACACAAAAGCACGATTGTTCAACACCTAATTTATATATTTATATTGAATAATTAAAAATATCCCCTGCAAAGCAAGGGATATTTGTTGAAATTATAAAATTAATTCAAAAATCAAAGCCAAGACTGACCGAATGAGCTGTCGAGATCATCCTCAAACTGTGCCGTTTCATCATCGTAATAATCGTCATCTATTTCATACAAACCGCTTTGCGCGTTGTATTTATAATACGCGTAAAAGCCGTCATCATCTCTGTTGATATCGTACGAATCATCCTCGGGATTATAATACCAATAATCGCAGTTTTCATCATTGATAAACGAAAAGATATTTGCCGCAAGCTTTTGATTTTTCATATTAACAACGCAGTCGCGTGCCCTTTGTCTTGAAAGCGTGAAATCGCGAAAATCAATTGATTTGTTGTGAACAAGCTTACCGCCGCTGACTTTAAACCAATCGCTGTTTGAATTGTTGACAGACCATTGCGCAATGCAATTTGACGCTTTTTTGGCTGTTTCCTTATCCTTTGTGTTGTCGGCAAGGTCGGAAATATACGGAATTGCCGAGGAGGAAAGGTCACCGAGCGTTTCAAAATCGAGCGTTTCAATTTGACCGTTTTGATAGGCATTGATATTGTATCGGGCAACGCAGGCATCAACATCGCAAAATGAAAATGCGATAAAAATAACCGAGCACGCAATAATCACCGACTGCATATATTTTAGTTTCGGCATAAAAATGTGTGCAATCAAAAAAGCAATTACAACAAGCGCCATAAGCAAAAATACGCAGACGAAAAGTCTGTTTCGCGACAAACCGTAGGTTGCGACATTGAGACGCATTTTTTGCATTGCAATAACAATCAAAAGCACCGAGAACAGTGAAACAAAGGCGGAAAGAATTTTGAGCGCAATATTTTTTCTTTTAACAAAGGCAAAAATCAATCCGACAAGCAATATATTTATTACGCAAACGGCAAACATTTCATAAAAACCTTTTCTTGCGTATTCCGAAGCGGTGAGTTCGTAACCGTCGGGCAAAATACCCTTGAATGCGCTGAAGAAATATGCAAGCTGTGAAAAGATAAATACGATATACACAACGGAAATAACGCTCAAAAACGATATGCACGCCGAAATCGGAAAAATTCTTGTTTTTTTGCCGTCAACACGGGTTGAAAGTGTCGAGCCGTTTCTTTTGCCGAACATATACGAAAACAAGAACGGTGTAATGACAACGGCAAAAATTATTCGACCTATATAAGCACCGATATTTTCAAGCAGATTTTTAAAAAGGTTTTGAAACGCCGCGTCACTGCTGCACAAAAGCGGAATAACAACAACCAAAACCGGTATTGCAACAACAACGCCGATAAGCGCTCCAAGCACATTTTTGCTTGCACCGGCGCCGTTTTTTGCAGAGCGTGCCACAAGGCCGAGGTCGGCAAACGGCTGTGCACAGGTTTCGAGCAATGCGTCCAAAAGCATTTTGAAATTGTTGACGCCGTTTTTAAAACATCCGCTTATTCCTATGCAATAAACGGTGAACAAAAACGCAATCAACATAAGCATAACGCCACTGACCGGAGTGCTGTCGAAAAATGCAAGCGATACCGCGCCGACGAGCGAAAGCGCGCCGCAGATAACCGAAAAGGCAGTGAATTTTTTCTTTAAATAAGCGGTTGCAACGGCAAAAAGTGCAAAATACGAAATTGTAAATCCGAGATGAAAGCCCTTAATAAGCGCAAAATTTATGCCGACGATTGTGCAAACGAAAAACAGAGCGAGGAAAACAAAATCCTTTTTATTAAACGGTTTTGTCTTTTTCTGCGGTTTCGGAGCAACAGGCGGATAATAAATCGGCGGAGCGTAATATGCACCGTAAGCGGGAGCAGTGCCCTGCTCGGGCTGATTTTGATTGTATTGCGGTTGAAAGCTGTTTGGCTGTGCCTGATAAGGCGGCTGAATCGGTTGAGCCGGCGGCTGAACAGGCTGTGCCGTTTTCGTCGGCGGTTGATAGGGATTTTGCTGTTTGTCATCATTAAAATTATTCATAACATCAATCCTTTCTGTATTCGAGTATATCGCCGGGTTGGCAATCAAGTTTGTCGCAAATCGCTTCAAGCGTTGAAAATCTGATTGCTTTTGCCTTACCTGTTTTCAAAATTGACAAATTTGCCGGGGTGATGCCGATTTCAGAGGCAAGCTCCTGCGAGCTGATTTTTCGCCGAGCAAGCATCACATCCAGATTAATAACTATGCCCATAAAATCCTCCTCATACCGTCAAATCATTTTCTTCTTTTATTTCAACGGCGCCCTGCAAAATGAACTTGACCACCTTGACAACAAGGAACATAAAAAATTCACCTGCCGCCAAAATAAGCATTGTTTCAAACACGGTACCCGTCAGCAATATGATAATAAACGCCGCCAAGCCGACTGCGCCGGCATAAAAGCACGCCCAGCTGATAATGTTCAAAAGCTTGACATTTTTATAATCAAAAACAATTGATTTTCCGCAATTGGAGAGCAGCTTGTCGAGGCAGACAAGAGCCGTGTATCCTGCCGGCACAACGCAATAAAAAGGCACAAGAGCCTGCATTTTAATATCTGACAGCACCTCAAAATCGTGCAGGCTGTAATCAATCAAAACCGGGAATAAAATTGCCGCCGCGCCGAGCAAAAAATAGCATATTCTGACAGCAATTTGTGTAACACGAATGGATTTATCGTTTTTCATATCAAATCTCCTTTGGCTGTTTCTGCCTTTGTTATACACTAAAAATTATCGTTTGTCAATAATTATTTATCATTTTTCAAAAATAATTTGCAAAAATAAAAGCCTTTTTCGATTGAAAAAGACTTTTGATAAATTTATTTTGATTAGAAATTTCGTGTAAGCAATGTATATCTGAACGGCTCAAGATGCAAATTGCCGTTTTGAACAGTGCTTTCAAAGAAGTAATACGCATTATCCCACTGACTGCCGACATTAATATCGACTGCGTTTTCATCGAGATTAACAGCCACAAGCACCTCGTTATTATCACCGGAGCGGAGATAAGCAACTGTTTTGTATGAACAATAAACCGGAACAAAACTGCCCCTTTCAAACGCTTTACATCCGCGACGAATTTCGCCGAGGCGCTTATACCAGCGGTGAAGTTCGGTATTAGGCTCATACCAATCCATACAAGCGCGGTTAAACGGGTCTTTCATTCCCTGCATACCTATTTCATCGCCGTAATAAAGTGACGGAACTCCGGGCAAAGTGTATTGTATGAGCGACGCAATTTTCATCATTGAAACGCCGCGATAATAATCATAATCCGAAAGCTTATTGTGCTCATGCTGCCAATGTCTGCCGTAACCCTCGCAATTTTCGCCTGCAAGGCGTGTAATTGCGCGCTCGGTATCATGCGTGCCGATATGATTCATCAAAACATTTGTTACCTGCGGCGGATATTTTTCGATAATGCTCATTACAGAATCAATAAACGCGTCCGCATTTGCGAATTTGACAAAATTCAAAACCGCGTCGGCAAACGGATAATTCATAACGGAATCAAGTTGTTCGCCGAGGAGATAGCGCCGTCTTTCGCCGTAAGCAAGTTTTGTTGTGGCATCCTCCCAAACCTCGCCGATAATAACGGCGTCGCTGTTTTCGTCCTTAACAGCACGGCGTAAATCGTCGAGAAAAACATCGGGCAGCTCATCGGCAACATCAAGTCTCCAGCCTGAAATGCCGCATTTGAGCCACTTGCGCAAAATGCCGTTTTTGCCGCATATATACTCGCGATACTCGGGTGTTTCCTCAATCACTTCGGGCAAAAGTTTTATGCCCCACCACGAATGATATTCGTCGGGCCAATTAATGAACTTATACCACGGATAATAAGGGCTTTCCTTACTGTTATATGCGCCGACATCGTCATAATTTGAATAGATATTGAAATATTTGCTGTCGCAACCGGTATGACTGAAAACGCCGTCAAGTATAATCGAAATACCGTATTGCTCCCTCGCCGTTTTGCAAAGTGATTTTAAATCGTCCTCTGTGCCGAGGAGAGGGTCGATTTTTTCATAATCGGCGGTATCGTAGCGATGGTTTGAATTTGCCTCAAAAATCGGGTTTAAATAAATACATGTCACCCCGAGATTAGCAAGATAGAGCAACTTTTCCTCAACGCCCTTTAAATCACCGCCGAAATAATCGTTGTTCCAAATGCCGTTCATCTGCTCCTCGCGCCAAAACGGTTCGTCACCCCAACGGCGCATAACGCGTGACGGGCGGACACCGTGCTTTTCGGTGCCGCTTGAATAAAATCTGTCGGGGAAAATTTGATAAATTATTCCGCCCTTGAGCCAATCGGGAGTTTTGAAATTCTTATCATACACCGTTTGCTGAAAATCCGAGGCATCAGGTGCAAAATCGCCGACTCCTCTGCCGACATTTCGCACAAAGCTCCTGCCCCACGGCGTGTCAAGTTCGAAATGATACCAATACAAGCCGGGTGTTGTGGCAAAAAAGTGGAGTTCCCAATACTCGTTGTCATCGCCGCACATTCCTGCCCAAAACATTGAGTAGTACGCAGGCGACTCGTTTTCTTTAGCGACGCAAAGCGTTGCGCCGCAACACTTCATCGAGCGCGGAACGATAATTCTCAACTTAACTTTTTCGTCGGTTGCTATTGCGCGGATTTTGTCCTTATATTCAATTTTTCGTGAATTGAAAATTTCCATACAATAAAGTGAAATATTGCCCCACATACTGTTATTCGGTATGTGAGGCAGTATAAACCGGTTAATTATTTTGATTTTTTGGCAGTTCTTTTAGCAGGTGCTTTTTTTGCTGTCTTCGGAGCCATAGGGGCTGATTTTTTAGATGCTTTCGGAGCCTCCTGCGGGAATTGAACAGGCTTTGTGTTCCAAATATAATCGGCATAATCCATAATCGAACGGTCAGCCGAGAAAATGCCTGCGCCGCTGATATTCATAAGCGACATTTTAGCAAAGTTTTCTCTGTCGGCATACGCCTTTGAAACTGCTTTTTGTGCCTTTTGATAATCGGCAAAGTCTGCAAGAGCCATATACGGATCGGAATTGGTGAGAGATGAAACGATTTCGTCAAATCTCTTGCCGTTTACGCCGTTGCGAATAAAATCGACGGCATTTCTGAGTGTCTCGTTGTTGTTTAGATAGTTTTGCGGATTGTAGCCTGCACGCTTAAGATTTTCAACCTCGGGAGTTTTCATACCGAAAATAAAGATATTTTCGTCACCTACGGCATCGTGAATTTCAACATTTGCGCCGTCGAGCGTTCCGAGTGTGATTGCACCGTTGAGCATAAGTTTCATATTGCCTGTGCCCGATGCTTCTGTGCCTGCAAGCGAAATTTGCTCCGAAATATCGGCAGCCGGCATAAGCACCTCTGCAACGGAAACATTGTAATCTTCAACAAATACAACTTTGAGCTTGCCGTTTACATCGGGGTCATTATTGATAACCTTTGACAACGCGTCGATAAGCTCGATAATTTTCTTTGCCATAAAGTAGCCCGGAGCCGCCTTTGACGCGAAGATATATGTTTTCGGATAATAATCGGCATTCGGATTTGCTTTGAGCATTTGATATTCGGCAATAATGTTTAAAACATTAAGTTGCTGTCTTTTATACTCGTGCAAACGCTTAACCTGAACATCGAAAATAGAATCCGGGTCAATATCAATGCCGTTGCGCTTTTTAACCATTTTTGCAAAGCGCACCTTGTTTTCGTGCTTAATTTCGATAAGCTTGTTGAGAACTTTTTTATCGTCCTTGAATTTGCGAAGTTTTTCAAGCTCATTTGACTGAGTAATAAACTTGTCGCCGATAAGCTCGGTAATATACTCTGTAAGTTTGGGGTCAGCTTGGCAAATCCATCTTCTGAATGCAATACCGTTTGTAACATTGCAGAATTTATCGGGAGTAAGAGTGTAAAAATCGTTGAATACGGTGTCCTTGAGAATTTCGGAATGAAGAGCCGAAACGCCGTTTACGCTGTGAGAGCCGGCAACGCAAAGATTTGCCATACGAACAATGCCGTTTGAAACAATTGCCATTCTTTCAACCTTATCGGCATCGTGTGTTGCAGACCAAACATATGCTCTGAAACGATTGTCAATCTCCTTGGTGATTTGATAAATACGGGGAAGAAGTCTTGAATAAAGTTCCTCGCTCCAGCACTCAAGAGCCTCTTTCATAACGGTGTGGTTTGTGTAAGCAACCGTTCTTGTAACAAGTGACCAAGCCTCATCCCAGCCGTAGCCGCATTCGTCAAGCATAATACGCATAAGCTCGGGGATGGCCATAGTCGGGTGAGTATCGTTGATATGAATTGCGATTTTGTCGGGAAGATTATCAAGCGTGCCGTATTTCGTAAGGTGGCGCTGAATAATATCCTGAATCGAAGCGCTGACAAGGAAATACTGCTGGCGAAGTCTTAACGACTTGCCCTCGGGAGAATTGTCTGCCGGGTAGAGAACCTTTGAAATAGCCTCCGCCATAGCCGACTGCTCCATTGCCTTGACATAAGAGCCTTGATTGAACAATGTCATATCGAAATCGGGCTTTTTGGACGCCCAAAGGCGAAGTCGCGAAACACCTTTGCCTTTGCCCGAAACATACATATCATAAGGAATAGCGGTGACAACATTTGCGTCAACATGGTTTACATGGTGATAGTCGCCGTCCCAACTGTCCTCAATTCTGCCTTCAAATTTAACCTCGCATGCGCGTTCCTCACGCGGAACAAGCCAAACATCGCCGCCCGGAAGCCAAAAATCGGGAAGTTCTGTCTGCCAACCGTCAACAAGTTTTTGTTTAAAAATGCCTGCCTCATAGCGGATTGAGTAGCCCATTGACTGAAAGCCGTTTGTTGCAAGGCCGTCAAGATAACAAGCGGCAAGTCTGCCGAGACCGCCGTTACCGAGACCTGCGTCAGGCTCCTGCTCATAAAGTTTTTCGAGTTTTACGCCCATTGAATCAAGTGCCGCATCAAATGTTTCAACAAGTCCGAGATTGTAAAGATTGTTCCTGAGTGAACGGCCCATAAGAAATTCCATACACAAATAGTAAATTTGCTTTGAATCCTGACCGTCCGCAGTGTGACGAAATTCACTGTTTTGAGCCGACAGGCGATCGCGCACAATCATTGCAACAGCCTTATAAAACTGCTCGTCTGTTGCATCTGCGGGAGAAACGCCGAAAAAGTGGGAAAGCTTATCGGTAATCATCTTTTTTGCTTGGGAAGTAGAAATAGTAGATTTCATACAAATCCTCCAAATAATTTGCAATATTGTGTGTTATATTTATAACATTTTGTGTATTATACACTAAAATTGTATGCTTTGCAACAGTAAATAAATATTAAGAGTTATTTTTTCTGCGTTTTTTCAAAAATTTATCCGCCAAAAGCACTACAAGTTCCTTAATCGGCTTGTAGTTAAACACAAGCATAGCAGCAAGCAGTGCAAGCTCAATCGCATACATTACGATGCCGATTCGCATAAATATCATAACAGCCGCCTGCGCCGCCAAAATGACAACCTCGGTTACCATGGCAGGTGTGCTGAAATTGATATTGACATATTTTTTTGTGTCTATCGCTCTTGTGATAAACACAACAATAAATGCCGTTACCGTTGCGACAGCCGCACCCGACGGACCCATTTTAGGTATCAAAATAAAATTCAAAACAATATTTGTTATTGCGCCGGCAAATGCGGTGACCATGCCCATAACCGTTTTTTTGGACGCCATATATACAGATGCAAGAAAGTTAACAAAGCACGAAAGTGTTGTCGAAATAATCAAAATCGGAACATACTGCCACGAATCGTAATAACTGCTGCTTACAAGAATTTTTGTTATAAGCTGGCAGAACACGATAAGTCCCGATGCGGCGGCAAAAACACCGCCCGAATAAACTCTGAAAACATTTGTAAAAAATCTGCCCTTGCCGTCATTATCATACTCGTCAACGGCTGAAAGCTGCCAGGCATCGATAAATATTGACGAAAACATAATAATGAAATTCGGGATTTTTGACGCAGCGGTATATAAGCCGTTTGCCGCAGAGCCGATAAAATATGTGACCATATATCTGTCGGAAACATTAATTACCCACCAAAGGATAATACTCGGCATCATGGGGATTGAATATTTAAGCATTTCCTTGCAAACGCCTTTTGTAACGCCTTTGATTTTGACATAGCGCCACAACTTGCAGGTTACGAACAAAAACAGCACCGAGCAGGCATCGCTTGCGATGATTGCAACGACATAGCCGGTAACGCCCCAATGGAACGGACCGAGGAAAAGCAGATTGAAAGCAAGCGTTGTTGCCGTTGCAAGAATACCGTCAACGGCAAAAATCGTAACTTTGCCGCAACCTCTTACAAACTGCTGGCAAAGCTGGCGAAATCCGGAAACAAGCACAAAGGCATATATCAAAACTATATAATTTCCGAGATTGAAATCGTTGACCTTGATTATCGAAATAATCGGTGCAAAGAGCAGGAACACAACAAAGCCGAGTAAAGTGACTCTTATGCCGATTGTGAAAACATTTCCCTTGTCTTCGTTTTTATCAAGTGCAAAGCGGAGGCAAGCGCTGTTAATCTGCAAAAATACGATGGGAATGAGCACATTTGCCGTTTGCTGAATAAGGTCGGCAGAGCCGTAGTCGCCCGTGCCAAGCATTCGTGTAACATAAGGCATCAGCAAAAAGCTGAGTATTTTTGATGAAAATGTGCCGATTGCAAATATTAAGGTGTTTGTGGCTAATTTTTTATATTTATCCAAAATAAAATCCTCTTGTGTTTTTTATTTTAATAGCTCCATTTGCCGTTTTTAAAACGCATGGTATCGGTTGACGAGGTTAAATTCGAGCTTGAAATATACACTCTGCCGCCACCGTCTGACTTTTTGCCGATGATGAAATCATACTCGCCGCCGTGATAAAATTTGAGCGTATTTGACTCTCCGACGGAATTTACCGTGAGCATAACCTTTGTTTTATTATTATTCATATTGATTTCCTTCATACGGTATTTTGAGCCGTCGAAATCGGAATAATACACGCGGTTTGAATCAACGGTTACATAGTCGGTAGTCGTTGCGCCCTCAAGCAGGGTCACCGTTTTTTCGCTGCCGAATTTTTGGCGGATTAAATCATACGAGCCGTCATCACGGCGCTGATAATAATACATATATCCGTTTTCAAGCTGGAGCGATTTAATTTCGCCGTCGGCGCTGTCGTTTTTGAACTTAACGGCAGTTGAGTTTGCAGCGTTTTGAACGGTGTAGTATTCGACTGTGCCATCGGAGCCTGTAACGCTGACAAACACACGGTCAAGCGAAATGCCGACAAAATTCATCTCATTATCGTCCGAAGAATAAAGGACTGTCGGCGTTTGCTCCTTAACGCTCATTGTGCAAACCGAATTATCTGTTGTGATATAATAAACCGTTGAGTCATAAACATATGCGAATTTTACCTTTTCTGCAAGTTTTTTTTGCTTTGATGTGCCCTTTGGCAATTGATAAAGGCAATTGTCGTCGTCATCTACATAATAAAAATACTCGCCGCGAAGATTAAGCGATGATAGGCTGTCATCGGTTGAAAAGCTTTTAGCGTATGTTTCGCCGTTTGGCTCAAAGCGATAAATACCGTCGCCGTTTGAAATATGATAAACATATGTCATATCTGTGCCGACCTTGCCGCCGTTGAGCAAATTGCCGAGATGGTTGCCCTGAACAGAGGTTTTAAATGCAAAATCTTCGGCAGGAAGATATGTAAGCAATTCATTCTCGGGCTTTTGCGTTGTAGGTTGAGCAGTCGCAGGCTGTGCCGTTGTGTCGGGAGTAGCCGATTTTTTGCTGTCGGCATTAATCATCTGAGAGATGCTGTCGGGGATAAGCGTTTTAAAATCAAAATCGGGTACACAGATTTTGACCGTAATCAAAAACACTGCAACGGCAACAACGATAAGACCCAAAACTGTCAAAAAACACTTTGTTGCCTTTTTGCGTTTTCTCGCCTTTTGGCGTTTTAATCTTTCTGCGTCTGTGTTGTCGCTTTCAAAATAATTGTTTTTGCTCATTCTCTGATTTGTCCGTCTCCGTAAATAAGATATTTTGTAGAAGTAAGCCCTGCAAGCCCTACCGGTCCCCTTGCGTGGAGCTTTTGTGTTGAAATGCCGATTTCGGCACCCAAACCGAATTCAAAGCCGTCGGTAAATCTTGTCGAGGCGTTGACATAAACCGACGATGAATCAATGCACTGCATAAATTTGTCGGCATTTTGATTGTTTTGTGTGATAATCGACTCGCTGTGACCCGTTGAATGTTCGTTGATATGAGCAATCGCCTCGTCGAGCGAATCAACAGTTTTAACGCTGATTATATAATCGAGATATTCGGTATAAAAATCCTCGTCGGTAGCCGGCTTAATGCCCGGGCAAGCTGCCATTGCGCGTTCGTCGCCGCGGATTTCAACATTCTTTTCGTCAAGCCTTGCCTTGATTGCAGGGAGCGCCTTGTCGATAATTTTGCTGTGAATAACAAGGCTTTCGCAAGCATTGCACACACTGATGCGCTGTGTTTTTGCGTTAAAAATGATATTTGACGCCATATCAATATCGGCTGTTTCATCAACGAAAATGTGACAGTTGCCCGAACCGGTTTCGATAACCGGAACGGTTGAATTTTCGACAACGGATTTAATGAGTCCCTTGCCGCCGCGCGGGATAAGGCAGTCGAGACAGTCGGTCATTTTCATCATATCGGTTGCCGACTGACGCGAAGTGTCCTCGACAAGCTGAATAATATTCTCGGGAAAGCCCTCGCTTTTGACTGCATTGCGCATTGCTTCGCAAATCGCTTTGTTTGAATTTATAGCCTCTTTTCCGCCTCTCAAAATAACGGCGTTGCCGCTTTTAAGACAAAGTGCCGCGGCATCGGCGGTAACATTCGGACGGGCCTCAAAAATAATACCGATTACGCCAATCGGCACGGTGATTTTTTTGATACAAAGACCGTTATCCTTTTTATATTCATAAACCGTTTTGCCACACTCGTCCTCAAGTTTTGCGACCTGCAAAACACCCTGTGCAATGCCGTCGATTCGTTCGGAATTAAGCATAAGGCGGTCAAGCATACCGCTTGAAAGTCCGCTTGCTTTACCGTTTTCAAGGTCTGTTTTATTTGCGGCAATGATTTTGTCCTGATTTTCTATAAGCGAAATGGCGATTGCGCGCAATGCCTTGTTTTTATCATCGGTGGTTGCCATTGATAAAAACGACTGCGTTGCTTTTGCTCTTTTGCCAAGCTCCGATACTGTCATAATAACACCATAGCCTTTCTGAAAAATGTTGATTGAAATATCATAAAATCAAAATTAAATCAAATAATTATTCTGCGACAAATCTTGTGCCGATTTGCTCGCCGTTCAAAATTTTATATATATCAGTCGGCTTTTTGCCGTTTGTGACAACAACGGGGATTCCGTTTGAAACGGCGTGTTTTGCGGCGTTCACTTTTGTGATAAATCCGCCGGTGCCGTTTTTGCCTGCGCCGCCTGCGACAGACTCAATTTCGGGTGTGATTTTTTCAACCGTGTGAATAAGCTGAGCGTTAGGATTTTCGCTGGGGTTTGAATCGTAAAGTCCATCCGTATCGGTGAGCAAAATCAAAATGTCGGCATTTATGAGCGTTGCCACATTGGCAGACATACTGTCATTATCGCCGCTTGAAAGTTCTTCAACCGAAACGCTGTCATTCTCGTTTACAATAGGGATTGAGCCGTATTCAAAAAGCTGATTGAATGTGTCGATAAGGTGCTGCTTTCCGTCACTGTGCCTTAAAGCGTCCGACGTAAACAAAAGCTGTGACACAACAACGCCGTATTCGCCGAAAAACTTGTCATACAAAAACATAAGCTCGCTTTGACCGATTGCGGCAGCCGCCTGCAAGCCCTTTATCGTTTCGGGGCGTTTTTTCAAGCCGAGCTTTGTATAACCGATGCCGATTGCGCCGCTTGAAACAAGGACAACCTCGTTGCCCATATTATGCAAATCGGCAAGCACGGAGGCAAGCTTTGCCATGCGTGCAATATTTGTTTTTCCTGTTTTGTGGGTCAAGGTTGATGTGCCAACCTTGACAACTATTCTCTTTTTTTCAACAGCGTTCATAATAACACTACCCCATTTTCATAATCGGTAATATTATATCATAGTACATTTACACTTGCAAACAATTTGTAGCAATATTTGAAAAAATAAGTGAATAAGGCAAAATTTTGTGTAAATACTAAATTTGTCAATCAAATACTGAAAGGCAGATACCTATGCAAAAAAGAAGCTATATCAGAATAATATCATTTACTGTTTTTGCGCTTGTTGTGTTGATAGCCTCGGTGCTTGTAAACACGGCAAATATGAACAAATACAAGTCACAGCTTGAAGTCAACTATCAACAGTCGCTGACCGAATTGAGCGAGTGCTTAAACAATGTGAACACCGATTTGAACAAAACGCTGTATTCCGGCTCGTCGGGCGAAATCTATGATTTGAACAGAGATTTATACGCTCAATGCGCAACGGCAAAAAATGCGCTCAGCCGTTTGCCCGTCGGACAAATGGAGCTTGGCAACACATACAAATTTTTGAGTCAGGCAAGCGATTATGCACAATACATCGGGGCGAAAATCGAGAAAGGCGAAAAAATCAGCGACGAGGAGCACAAGAACATCAAGGTTTTGCTTGAATATGCCGAAAAATTTTCAAACGCAACAAGCGAAATGGTAAACATTGTTGCGAAAGGCGGCAAAATATCGAGCGGCGAAGTTACAAACACGGAGAATTTGAGTGTAACATCGTTATCAAACGGCTTTTCAAGGAGCGCGACAACATTTGAAGATTTTCCCACGCTCTTATACGACGGTCCGTTTTCAGACCAAGTGCTGAACAAAAAATCGGCTCTTGTGCAAAAAGCGAAATTAAAAACAAAGGAACAATGCGCCGAGATTGCGGCAAAGGTAATCGGCGTCAGCAAAAACAAAATCAACTTTTCAGGCGCAGACGATTCAAAAATTCCCGGTTACACATACAAAAGCGGCAGATACACCGTGATTGTGACAAAGCAGGGCGGATATATCAAGAGTATTCTTTATTCGGGCACGGCGCCGACCTCATCAATTTCTGTTGAAAACGCAATCAATATCGGAGCTGAGTTTTTAAAGTATATCGGATATGCCGATATGAAAGAATGTTATTATATAATCAGCGAAAACATTTGCACAATATCATATGTATATTGCAAAAACAATGTTTATTATTACCCCGATTTAATCAAATGCTCCGTTTCGCTTGATGACGGCAAGGTTTTGTCAATCGACGCTGCAACATATTTGACAAATCACACCGACAGAAAGTCTACAGAGCCGAAAAAAGCGGAAAAAGATTGCCGCAAAAGCGTATCATCATATATGAAAATCAATTCGGTTAAGCAATGCGTAATTCCGAAGGAAAGCGGAATTGAAATTGACTGCTACGAATACCGCTGTACCGGCAGGGACACGGGCGAGGACGCTTTGATTTATATTAACTGTGACACAGGCAACGAGGAGGATATAATGCTCCTTTTAAACTCGGAGAACGGAACCTTGGTAAAATAATGTATAAAAACGAAAATTTCGTAAACAATAGGCATAAGTGAGCATATTGTTCACTAAAACTCTCGCCCTATCCGGCTACAATAGGGTGCAGAAAAAACTAACAACTGTAGTCGGAAAGGCTATGAACTTGCTATGAAAAGAATTTTGACTGTTATAGCGTCAATTGTCATTGCAGCGGCAGTTTTCACCGCCTGCGGCAAATCAAACAACGACACAAACACAACCAAAGAATCAACAACAAAAACAACCACACAAACCACAACGAACAATGAAACTACAAACGACCTTTCAAGCGATGTTTCAAACGGAATGAGTGAAGCCGAAAGCAAGGCAGACAAGGTCGGAGACGATTTAGGCAACGGAGTGAGAGAGGCTGCAAGCGGTGCCGGCGGCGCAGTGAATGAGGCAGGCAACGCAGTATCAGACGCATTGGATTAACAGCAATACAATATCAATATAATACAAGACAAATAAAAAGCTGTCACAGCCCGATTAGAGCCGCGACAGCTTTTTTGCATATTAAATTCAAAGACTATTTTACATCATAAACATCATCGTCAATAAGTCCGGGTGTCTGTATAGTAGTCACCTCGGTGGTGGTTGTATTGTCGTTATCGGAGGTGGTGATAACCCCGCAGGTAACAAACATTTCAACATTCATAAACGGTTTTTCATAATTCAACTTCATAACAATCCCCTTTGTTTAATATGTTAAAAAATTATTGATTACAAATGTCCTTAATAATATTATTCATTTCGTCCATCTTGTCCTCCATATCGGCAACAAGTTTGAACTGATTTTTTGCCCTGACAAGATTATGCTCGGGATAAGCGGTTTTGAAATACACATCGCCGTTGAGATAATCTGTCAAAAATCTCATTCCGCACTCGAAAGTCATCATCTTTGCGGAAAATGCAAGTTTGTCAAGCTCGCATTGATTGAGTGATGAGCCTGCCTCGGACAAAAAGCCCTCCGCATATGCTCTGAAATATTCCAAATTAAGGCTGACCTTGGAGAGATCCGCCTCATCCTCTGCGGCTGTATTTGCGCCAAAGCGGATTGAGTCGCCGAAGTCATAAAGCGCAAGACCGGGCATAACGGTGTCCAAATCAATAACGCAAATGCACTCATTTGTTGTTTTGTCAAACATAACATTGTTGAGCTTTGTGTCGTTGTGAGTGACACGAAGCGGCAGTTTGCCCTCATCAATCAGCGAGGTTAAAACGCCTGTATCGTCTTTTCTGTCTTTAACGAATTTGATTTCATCAGTGCATGTTGAAACCCTGCCTGCTTTATCCTCGTCAATCGCAGTTAAAAACTCATTTATGTAGCGCCATTTTGTATTATGAAAATTAGGTATTGTTTCATAAAGAGTGCTTGCATCAAAACCGGCAAGCCTTTTTTGAAATCTGCCGAACGCAATGCCGCTTGATTTGAAAAGCTGTGAGTTTTCAACCGTGTTATAACATATGCTGTTGTCGACAAAAATATACATACGATAAAACGAGCCGTTTGCGTCGGTATAATATTTGTCGCCCGATTTTGTGCGGATGAAATGGAGCGTTTCCCTGTTCGGGTCGCCGCCCGAAGCTTTGATAACATCGCGAAGATACGAAGTCACGGCAAAAACATTTTCCATAAGTCTGTCGATATTTTTAAACACCTCGCCATTGAGCTGCTGAAGAATATATTTATACTCCTGCTCGTCATCGGCGGTTGAAAGCAAATACGTTCTGTTAATATGTCCCGAGCCGAATTCGTTACATGAAACGACTTTGCCGCGATAATCAAATGAGTTAATTATATCGTTAGTGATTTCGTTCATAAAAGCACCTCTCATTACTGCACATATAATAACACACTTTAAACATTTTTGCAACAGTGGTAAAAAAATACCCTGCAAGTATTTAGACTTGCAGGGTATTTGGTATAATCATAAATCTTATTCGCTTCTGAGTGCGTCGATAGGGCTGAGCTGAGCAGCCTTTCTTGCAGGATAAATTCCGAAGAACAATCCGACACCGCTTGAAAACAGGAGCGCAAGAAGAACAATCCAAATGCTTATATTTGGTTTAATATCAATAATGGAGCATGCTCCGTATGCCCCGGCTATGCCGAGGATAACCCCGACTATACCGCCGATAAGGCACAATATAATCGATTCGGTCAAGAATTGCATCGTTATCACTCGCGTTTTCGCACCGAGTGATTTTCTGATACCTATTTCACGCGTTCGTTCGGTTACCGAAACGAGCATAATATTCATTACACCGATACCGCCGACAATAAGTGAAATAGCGCCTACACCGGCAATAAAGATTGTAAGGACATTCATAATAATATCTACAATCTCGATATATGTTGCCATATTCTGTGAGTTATACATACCCGATTCATAGTTGCCGTGAGCGGCTTTAAGATAGTTAACGGTTGCATTGCCGACAGCGTCATAATCTGCACCTTCCTGTGCAATAACAAAAATATTGTCAAGCGTTGCATTTGCGCCGGTGATTTGAGTGAGCGTTGTGCACGGCATAAACAAGGCGATGATTGCCTTATCCGATGCGTTTGAGAACATTTCGCTCATTCCGCTTGAGCCGCCGCCGACCGTATTTGCGATTGCATCAACATTGGCGATGCCGCAAACCTTGATTTTCATTGATTTGCCGCTTGACGAAACGGTAATTTCTTCGTTGGTCGCATCTTCATAACCAAAAACATTTTTGGCTGATTCGATACCCATAACCGCAACCGGAGAATTTGACTGATATTCCTCATCGGTGAAAAATCTGCCGTATTCGCATCCATCGGTCAAGGCAAACTGAACATCGCTGTTAACGCCTATCATCATAACGGTTACTTCGCTTGCTGTTTTGTCAATGGTGCCTTTACCGAAGCCCATCATCATAGGTGAACAACGCTCAACGCCCTGAACCTTTGTCTTGATATTTTCAACATCATCAAGAGTAATAAGGTCGTTTTCGCCCGCTTGGGTTGTGTCAACCGAAACAAGAACTGCATTTGAGCCCATATCTTCAATAAGACCGACGATGTAATCTCTTACACCTGTGCCGGCGCCGACAATCATAATAACGGAGGTGATACCGATTATGATGCCGAGCATGGTAAGCAGAGAACGCATCCAATTTGCTTTTATACACTTGATGGCGATTTTCAAACTTTCAGTTATATTCACTGCGTTTACCTCTTATTTTTTACTTGTTGATTTTGTATTGTTTTTAGGAATAATTACCTTGAAAGTGTCTTCCTTATAGTCTGAACTCGGTGTTGCAACAATTTTGTCGCCGACATTAATTCCGCTCTTGATTTCATAAGCGGAGTCGGAAATTGCACCGGTTGTGATTGCGGTTTTTGTAACAGTGCCCTCTTCTTCATCATAGAGGTAAACATATGTGCCGTCCTTTGCAAGAACGATTGACTCAATCGGAACTGCCGGAACATTTGTATATGTACCTGTAACGATTTTAACATCGGCGTCAAATCCGATTATGATGTTTTCATCCGGATTGTCAATAGTAACTGTGCATTCAACGCCTGCACCCGATGATGTGAGTGATGAAAGACCGCTGATGCCTGCCATCGAACCTACGCTGTCGAGAACAGAGCCTTCAGAGCCGCCTGTTGCGGTAGGTGCAATTGTTGCAACCTCGCCGGTATAGCTGCCGTATGCTGTTTTGATTGTTGCCTTCATTCCTACCTTAACCTTGTGAACATCGTATTCACCGAGTGAAATTGTGGCAACCATTTGGTCCATATTTTCAAGCTTAATGCCTGTTTTAAGAGCAGTTGTCTGACCGCCCTCAACAAGATCGCACTCTGTAATTGTGCCGTCAACAGATGCTGTCCAGCCGTCCTCAAGATCCTTTTCGGCTTCCTTGAGGGTGTCAAGAGCATTCTTTGATGTGTTCATCAATTTCTTTTGAGCATTAACGATTGTGCTGTCGGCAGATGCTGTGAAAATTTCTCTTTCAGCATAAAGTGCAGCAAGCTGAATTTGTGCCGATGTGAGTTGAACAGCGGTAGTGCTCGTGATTTCCTTGGCAACACTTGCCCAGTCGATTGACGCAACGGCTGCCTCAACCATATCTACGGCTATGCCGCTGTCAATGATGAGCTTTGTTTCGTCGATAATACCCTCCTTGATTGCTTTGGCAACTGCATCGCCGCATTTTTGTGCGATAGAATCGGGGCTGTAGTCACCCGATGCAAGTGCGTCGCTGATGGTTTTTGAAATAACCTCGAGGAGTTTTGTCATCGTTTCAATATCATTTGTAAGTTGTGAAAGCGATTTGGCAATCTCGGCAAGTGATTCAGCCATTGAGCCGGGTGTTGCGGCTGTGGTTGTTGTGGTCGCCGTTGTTGTAGTTGTGGTGGTTGTTGTGGTCGGCCTTTTTGTTGTGGTCGGCTTTGTTGTGGTTGTTGTATGCTTCTTTGTGGTAGTCTTTTTCTTTGTGGTTGTTTTCGATTCTGTCGCCTGCTGCTTTTCAAGCCTTGCGACCTGCTTTTCAAGCTTTGAAATTTTAGTATTTACAGCAGAAAGTTTTTTCTTTGCAGAAGCCTGTGATGCAACTGCCGATTCGTAAGCAGCCTTTGAGTCGTTATAATTTGTATTGAGTGACTGAATTTGAGAATTGAGGTTGTCGGTGTTAAATGTTGCGAGTTTGTCGCCCTTTTTAACCTGATCGCCGACTTTGACGAAAACCTCTTTTACCGTTGCAACGGCAGGAACTTTGTATTCCTTTGTAACACCTGCGGTAACATCGCCTGTTGCGTTAACGGATTCAATAATGTTTTGTGTTGAAATCGTGCTGAGCGTAACCTCTTCACCATCCGTTTTAAGTCTGAATTGACCGTATGCGGCATAGTTTTTTGCGCTGATTGCAACCAAAATGATTGCAACAACAAGCACAAGGCAAATAGGCACAACAATTTTCTTTTTGTTATTCTTCTTTACTGTTGCCATATCATAAAACCTCTTGTCTGAAAATTGAACAATTTAATAAAATGATATAAAATAATTATGTTCATATGAAAGTATAATTCCAATTTGTATAATTGTCAACAACTTTTCGTATTAATTGTTAAAAATTCACAATTTATTAACCGTATTACACTCCTACTTAAGTGCGTTAAGTGCTTTTTGCCCTATATCGCGGCGATAATGTGCGCCGTCGAATTTAATTTTTTCAACAGCGGAATATGCTTTTTCAAGCGCTGTCGGCAAATCGGAGCCAAGAGCTGTTACGCCGAGAACTCTGCCGCCTGCCGTAACAAGTTTGTCACCGTCAAGTTTTGTGCCTGCGTGATAAACCGTTACACCGTCAAGCTGACCGTTTGAAAGGCCGCCGATTTCAATCCCCTTAGGATATGATTTCGGATAACCGCCCGACGCCATAATTACGCATGCGCACGCCTCGTCGCTCCATTCAATATCAAGCTCAGACAATGTACCGTTATTGATAGCCTCAAAAATGTCAATAATATCGGTTTTAAGGCGAGGGAGCACAACCTGTGTTTCGGGGTCGCCGAAGCGGCAGTTGTATTCGATAACTTTCGGTCCTTTTGGGGTGAGCATCAAGCCGAAATAAAGACAACCCTTGAACGTTCTGCCCTCACTGTTCATGGCGTTTATTGTCGGGAGAAAGATTCTTTCCATACATTCTGCGGCAATTTCGTCAGTATAATAAGGATTCGGCGAAACGGTGCCCATACCGCCCGTGTTAAGACCCTTGTCGCCGTCAAGCGCACGCTTGTGGTCCATTGATGACACCATAGGCTTTACACATTTGCCGTCGGTAAATGCAAGAACGGAAACCTCGGGACCTGTCAAAAATTCCTCGACAACAACATTGTTGCCGCTTTCACCGAAAATTTTGTCCTCCATAATTTCCTTAACGCCCGACTCTGCCTGCTCGAGTGTTTCGGGAATGATTACTCCCTTGCCGAGTGCGAGACCGTCAGCCTTGATGACTGTCGGAAACTCGTTCTTATCCTTAATATATGCAATAACATCGGCAGGGTCCGAAAAAACTTTATATTCCGCAGTGGGAATATTGTATTTGAGCATAAGATTTTTTGAAAAGACCTTTGAGCCTTCGATAATTGCGGCATTTGCATTCGGTCCGAATGTTGCAAAGCCCTCCTTGTTGAGTGCGTCAACCATACCCATAACAAGCGGATCATCGGGTGCGACAACAACAAAATCCGCGCTGATTTTTTTTGCAAGTTCAACAACGCCGTCTATATCCGTTGCGCCGACATCAAAGCACTCCGCGTCATAAGAAATGCCGCCGTTACCCGGACAGCAAGCGATATAATCAACCTTTTTCGATTCTTTTATTTTTCTGATAAGGGCGTGCTCTCTTCCGCCGCCGCCAACAACTAAAACTCTCATAAAAATAACCTTTCCGCTGCAAAAATCACAGCATATGCCCTGCTTAAACCACCGCAGAGCCTGACTTCAAAAAACACGTTAAGGGTGACAAAAAGTCACCCTATAACAAATTACTTATTCTTATTAACTATTCTTGTTTCCTCTTCGCCGTTTTCAAGATTGATAAAGCGTGTGAAAAGAGAAACCTTGTTGTCCTCATTAAGATTATCCCATACCGTTGAGGTGAAAGCGTCAATATCCGAGCCGTCGATTTCAACAGGAGTAGGCTCGCCCTCAAATGACGGAATAGGGTCGCCGTCATGCTCGTATGTATGGATGAAATGACCCATACCCGGATGAGCCGGATATTCAAAGAAATATCTTACACACTCCGGCATACCGAGATTTGATTTGAGGATTGAAAGATTATAATCGCCGTTTGGCTTAACAACGCCCGAAATTCTCGGAGTGTAGTTTGGAGCATCAGGCTCAAACTCTCTTGTGACAAGAGCATGGTGATAGCAAAATCCCTCTTTCATATGGTCATAAATCGTGTCGGTTTGGTCGCCGTTTGTAACGATTGTTTTGCCGTCGATTTTCAAAACGGGATTGTAAATAATAAGACTCGGGTCCTCCATTTTTGACTCATCAAATGCCTTTGTACGGATTCCGCCGCGGTCGTTTTCCTCAAAAATTCTGTTGCGTGAATTTGCGCTTCTGCCCATGATAAAATAAGCGATAACAGCCTTTTTGCCGTCCTTTGATTTGCCCAAAACAATGCCTCTGCCGGGATATGTGTTTGTGTTAAGCTCTGTTGCAAGTGATTTAATCTGCATATTTTCACCTCTTATTGAGTTATATAATTTCTGTTTTATTGCCGTTTATTTTAATTCTGCCCTCGCAGAAAAGCGAAACAGCCTTGGGAAGAATTTCCCACTCCGCCTGACGCATAACGCGGTATTGCAAAATATCCTCGTTGTCGCCCTGCTCTATCGAAACAGCTTTTTGGAGAATGATTGCGCCGCCGTCCGTAATTTCGTTTACAAAATGAGCGGTTGCGCCGGTGACCTTCATTCCGCTTGCCAAAACAGCCGTGTGCACCTTTTTGCCGTAAAAGCCGTCGCCGCAGAAAAGCGGAATCAGGCTTGGGTGAATGTTGATGATTTTGTTTGCGTATTTTTCGACAAGTTCCTTGCCGAGAATCGAAAGAAAGCCGGCAAGAACGATAAGGTCGATATTTTTGCCGTCAAGCTCCGCAAGAATTGCCTTGTCATATTCCTCTTTTGATGAATATGATTTTCTGCTGACAACCGCAGTGGGTATGCCCGCCTTTTTTGCTCTTTCGAGAGCATAAGCGCCATCGTTTGATGCAAGAACAAATGTGATTTTGCCGTTTTTAATCTCGCCCCTGTTTTGAGCGTCGATAAGTGCCTGAAGATTTGTTCCGCCGCCGGAAACAAAAACCGCAATGTTCATCATAAAAGGGTTACTCCTTTTTCGCCGTTTTTGATTTCGCCGATTACTGCAGCCTGCTCGCCGCAGGAGTTGAGGATACGAACAGCCTCGTCAGCCTTGTCGGAATCAACAGCGATTACAAGACCTGTGCCCATATTGAAGGTATTATACATATCGTGCTCGGAAATGTTGCCCTCTTTTTGGATAAGGTCGAAAATAGGCTTTTTGAAGCATTTATCCTTTTCGATAACAGCCAAGGTATCGTCATTGAGCATTCTCGGCACATTCTCGTAAAATCCGCCGCCGGTGATGTGGCTGATAGCATTAACGCGAACGCTGTCCATCAATGTGAGGAGCGGCTTAACATAAATTCTTGTAGGTGTGAGAAGCTCCTCGCCGAGTGTTTTGCCAAGTTCGGCAACCTGAACATTGATTCTCTCTTCATTGATATTGAAAACTTTTCTAACAAGCGAAAATCCGTTTGAATGAACGCCCGATGAAGCAACGCCGATGAGCGCGTCGCCCGCTTTGAGATGCTCGCCCGAAACGAGTTTGTCCTTTTCGCCGATACCAACGGTAAAGCCTGCAAGGTCATATTCGTCCTTTGGCATAAGGCCGGGATGCTCTGCGGTTTCGCCGCCGACAAGCGAACAGCCTGCCTGAACACAACCCTCCGCAACGCCCTTTACGATTTGCTCGATTTTTTCGGGATAGTTTTTGCCGCAAGCGATATAATCAAGGAAAAACAGCGGCTTTGCACCTGAGCATGCAACATCGTTTACGCACATTGCAACGCAGTCAATACCAACCGTATCGTGCTTGTCCATAAGGAACGCAAGTTTGATTTTTGTGCCGACGCCGTCTGTTCCGGAAACAAGAACGGGATTTTTATATTCGCCCGATGCAAGCTCAAACATTCCGCCAAAGCCGCCGATTGAGCCGATTACACCCGGAATGGTTGTTCTTTTGACATGCGATTTAATAAGCTCGACCGATTCGTAACCTGCCGTAACATCAACGCCTGCTGCCGCATAACTTTCGCTGTAACTGTTTTCCATATTTTTCTCCTTGTCTGTTTATGTGGGTTTATATTATAATTCTTTAATTTTTTCCTGAAGTGCCTTGTCCTTTTCGACAACGGCATCTGCCATATCTTTGCGCATTGCGATAAGCTTTTGCATAAGGTCATCATTGCCTACCGCAAGAATTTCTGCCGCAAGAAGCGCCGCATTTTTTGCAGCGTTTACGCCGACTGTGGCAACCGGGATTCCCGGAGGCATCATAACGGTTGCAAGCATTGCATCCATACCGTCAAGCACCTTTGCCGAGCAAGGGATACCGATAACCGGCAGTGTTGTCGATGCGGCAAGAACTCCGCCGAGATGAGCCGCCATACCTGCTGCGGCGATGATAACGCCGAAACCGTTTTCAACGGCACTTTCGCTGAACTCCTGCGCAGCCTTAGGTGTTCTGTGAGCCGACATAACTCTGACCTCTGTCTCGATGCCAAGCTCCTTTAATTGTTTGATTGCAGGGGCAACAACAGGCAAATCGCTGTCAGAGCCCATAATGATTGCAACTTTTTTCATAATATGTCCTCCGTATATTATAAAATAAGATAATATATTATACATTTTTTGTTTTACTATTTCAACTAAATAATGCTAATTTTTAAAATTTTTGCCGCCGAGAAAGTTCGGAAAAAATTGAATATAATCCTCGCCGCAGTCCTTTTGCTTTTCGTGCAGGAAATAGGCGAAATCTTTTCCGTTGCAGTAGCCGTTTTTGTCAAAATCGTAGCCGCAAAATGCGACATCGCCGTAATCGACAACCGTGTACGGCTCAAGGCCGTCAACACGGTAGGAAAATTTGACATCGGCGCCGTTTTCGTTGACAAAGGTGATATTAACGGCGTTAAATGTGTTTATGCACCAAGTTCCGTCATCGGAAACGGTATAATATCTGTCATTAACACTTTTAACATCATCAACGATTATTTTTGTATATTTGTACGGCACATTGTGCGGATGATTGCCCTGCTTATCCTCTGCCATAACAGCTCTGCCGGTGATTTTTATTGCAGGAGTTGCAACAAAATCCGCTTTGTACGAATCATCGCAAAGAACGCAGGAATAAAGATTATATCCGTCAGTGTCCTCTGTATAATTAACATATTTTGACGAATATGTATGTGTGACGGTGAGCTTGTATTTTGCCGTGACACTGCCGATTTCAAGCTGTGCGTCATTAACACCGCAAGTCAAATCGACGGGATGCTGTTTTAAATATGTTGCGTTGAAAAAATCCGGCGAATAATATACTTTATCGCTCAATCCGTTTTCAAAATTAATTGTAAGCACAAAGTTTTTAAGCAAATCATCATCAACGGTTTGCATTTTTTGCACAGCCGGTGCGGTTGCCGTGCCGCTGATTGAAAAATCGGCTATTGCGTCGGGATAAATCCACAATGTATATGTGCCGAGCGCCTTGTATGACGAAATGACGAGTTTATAGCTTTCGTTCGCCTTTAAATCGTATGAAACGCAAATGTTTCTGTCGGAATTTGAAATATCATCGCTTGTTGCAAGCTGAACGCCGCTTTTGTCAGTCAAAATCGCCGTGACATCACAATCGCCGCGAGTGTAGAAATTGTATTTGCCGTCGCTGTCGGGCGTAAAAATATATGTGTATGAATCGTTTATATTATCGTCGGTATAAGTGTTTTCATAGCCGACTGCGCATTCAACCTCTATATCGCTGTAAAGCGTAAACGGAATGCTTTGGCTTTGCGCATAAACATGCGGCGATGATGAATTGAACACCGTCATTGAAACATCGGTATATTTGGTTGAGGTTGTTTTATAGCCGAACGACTTGACGCCCATTGTTGCATTCATAGGGAACACAACATTTTTGAGATTCGCACAGCCTAAAAAACAGCTGTTGCCGATTTTGATTGTCGCAGTGAGGCTTTGAAACTTTACATTTTCAAGCGCGGTGCAATTTTTAAAGGTGTTTGAGCCGAGCGTTGCAACACTGTACGGCAATGTAATATCAGTCAATGCATGGCAGTTTGCAAACGCATTGTAATTTATTGTTTTGAGCGTGTCGGGCAGTGTGATCGAGGTCATTGTATTACAACCGGCAAAGGCGTTTGAGCCTATTGATGTAACACCGAACGGAATATTCCACTCTGTCACACCGAGAGTGCCGTAAAACGCATAATTGCCGATTTTTGTCAATGTGTCGGGCAAATCAATTTCCGCCGCGCGGACCTGATACAAAAGATAATCGCCTATTTCGGTTATTCCGGTTTCGACAACCACCTTGTCGATGCTGTCGCCGCGCCAGTCGTACCACGGCTGACCTGCGCCGTTGCCGGAAAACGAAGCGGTTGCGCCGTTGCCCGAGATTGTGAGCAATTTTTGCGACGCACTGTATTGATAATATGTGTCCGTTGAGCCGAGCTGTGTTTTTTTTATATCGGTTGTCTGTGATTGTGCAAACGCAAACGGAGCAGAAGAAAACAAGGTGACAGCAAGAAAAACAACAGAGAGTAAAATGCTGACTGATTTTTTCATACTATCACCTCGCATATAAATTTATAAGATTATAACATCTATTGATTATACATTCAAGTCATTAAAATTGTTAAGAATAATTTTTGTTGTAAGCTCGCTTGTGGGAAAATCGACATAAACCGTGCCGTAATATTTTGACTTATCGAATTGATACGGCAAAAAACAGGCATTGATATAATCGGCGTTTTTCTTCGGTCCTTTTAATCCGCCTGCCGTTGACAAATAGCAAATGACATATTCGCCGTCAAACGGAGCCCTTTTGTCAAGAAACGGCTCGACGCAATCGCTCCATCGCGGAATTGGTTTGTACTTAAATCTGTCCTGAATAACAAAAACGGCGTTGTCAATTGATTTAGTTTCAAGAGTGAGCGGCTCGGGAACGGCGGTTGTTTGCTCAACCCAGCGCGAAAAATCCAAGCCGGTGTTTTCATCCGAAAAGTCAAGATTGCCTAAATTCATTTTACAGCGGCGTATAAGCACGATTTTGCCCCTTGCCTCGTCCAAAGTCGGGATGCGGTTTTCAAGAAACCATTTGTCCTTATTTTTTGAAATGTATGTATAAAAAAGATTGTTAAAACATTTTATATTTTCCTTGTTTGAATCGTTTTTAAACTGAAAAATGATTGCCTCGCTCTTGTTTTCATCGAGAAATTTGTAGCATTGATTCAAAACATCCTCCATATCCATTTGCTTATCAAATGCGGAGGTATTATACGCCTTAAACACACCGTGCACCATTCCGAGTCGGTCGCCGAGCGACTGCACGCGAATATCGAGAGCACGCACGCCGAGGCAAAGTTGAGAATATATATCTGAATCCTGACACCTGAAAAAATGCGCAAGGCGGATATACTGCGTTACGCAATCATGAGTGCCCGGAATATCAAGCGAAAAGAGGTTTTTGCCGCCGTCTATAAGCGACATCCAGTTTTTTAAATTCAATTCCATTATAATCACCAAAAAAATTATACCATTTTTGTTTAACTTAATCAATAGAATTAATGCAGTGTTGATGATATAATTGTATATTATATATTTAAGAAGGATTAGGTAATGATTGTTTTTTCAACAAATGGCAAAATTACGCCCGAGGATGACAAAACCAACATAAAGCACACATTCACCGTCGGTGCGGGAGTAAAATCGCTGACAGTAAAATATTCTTATTCTCCGAAAATCGTGGAGGACAAATCTCTTGCAACGCTTGCGGTGACAAACGCAATGAAAAAATACGAGGTCGAGTCGCTCAACAGCGAGGCATTCTTTCCTGTCAAAAACCTTGTCACGCTTTCGTTTGACGAATGCGGCAATTATCGCGGAGCATGTCACCGTCAGCCGAACGAACAAATTATAACAATCGCGCCGCAAAACAGCACGCCCGGCATTTTCAACCGTGAAATCACACCGGGTGAATGGGATGTTGTTTTAAACATTCACTTTGCGGGATGTGACATTGAATATGAAATAGAAATTGATGCAAAGGAGGAGAAACAATGAGCTATCTCCCATGCGAACTGCACTGCCACACCGTTCACAGTGACGGCGATTTCACCGTAAGACAGCTTGAGGACGCGGCAGTAAATGACCATTTGGCGCTTATCGCGCTGACAGACCACAACACGAGCAGCGGTTGTGACGAACTTAACGACAGCATTATTCCGTCGATAAAAGGAATTGAGTGGACAACATATTTCGGTCATATGCTTGTGCTCGGCGAAAACGGATTTGTTGACTGGCGCGACGCAGTGCCCGACAACATTGACCAAAAGATAGAAGAAGTTAAGGAAAAAGGCTCAATAGTCGGAATTGCGCACCCGTACCAATTAGGCTCGCCGATGTGCACCGGCGGCAGATGGGAATTTAACATAAAAAATTGGCGCAATGTTGACTATATGGAAATTTGGCACAGAAGTTTTTCGTTCGACAACTACGAAAATGATAACGCGCTGAAATTGTGGACAAATCTGCTTGACGAGGGGTACCACATTGCCGCAACATACGGCAGGGATTGGCACAGAAACGAAAACGGCGGCCACTACGGTTGCACATATCTTGATATTGACGGCGATATTAACCAAAAAAATGCAATACGCGCAATAAGAATGGGCAAAACGGTTGTTTCGACCGGCGCGAAATTCTTTTTCAGAGTTCACCAAAAGGGCAAAACATACAACCTCGGCGAAACAATGCGCAAGGGTATGGGCATTTTCAGCTTTTTCATCGACCTTCACTCGCGTGAAAAAAACAAAGGCGACGAAGAAATTGAATACAAGACAATCAAGGTGATAACAAACGGCGGTCAATGCGTAATGGAAAGTGCGCTGACAGAACGCCATGTGCGAATTGATTTAAAGCGAAATCATTGGTATAGGGCGGAACTTTGGGGTACCGTAAACGGAGTTGCAAAGCCGCTTGCAATCACATCGCCGGTTTACACAGACTGATAATAAAACAAGAAAGGACTTGTTCATCAAAAAGCATTGAACAAGTCCTTTTTATTTATATCAAATTATTTTTCAAGTCCGTTTTCGTCAAAATTAAGAATAGTTGAAAGAACAACCTCATAGCCCATTTTGATAGCTTCGGGAACAAGGCGGTCATAACTATCGCGTCTGTTGTGATAATAATCTGCAGGCGTCGGGTCCATAGCGGCAAGGCATGTAGCGGTGATGCCCTTTTGCGAAAATGCAGCCGCATCAGATGAGCCGAAGAAAACATTTGCAAATTTCAAATTGTCATGGCCTGCATCTTTTGCTGAGTCCATAACAAGCTGACTGAATTTTTGACTGTGCTTAACCGTGCCTGTCATATCGCGATTGTATACATTGAGATATTCCAAATCGGTAAGTGTATCAACACAAAGAACAGCTGTTTCAACGCCGCCGTTGACATATTCGTCATAATGGTCCTCAGCCCACTGCTTGCATCCGCGAAGTCCTGCTTCCTCGCCGTCGGTAATCATAGCGACAAGCTCTGTATTTTCGAGTTCAACGCCTGCCATATCAAGCATACGCATTGCGCAGACTGCGGCATATGTGCCGGTGAGGTTGTCATTTGCGCCGGGTGACAGCGTTTTGAAATCAACAAACAGGAAAAGCGGAACCATTCCGAGCGCTGTAATGCAGTGAAAATAATAGCTGTAATTAAGCATAAAATCGCCGAAAGCGCCCATATTCACAAAGTTTGCGATAATTGTAATAACAGCAACGACAAAGGAAATAACAGCGCTGCCGATAGTCCATCCCATAAGAATGCCCATAAGATGAGGCATATGGAGCTTTTTGGTATAATAAATGTGACGCCACTCATAAGCCGCATCGCAGTGACCCGAAATTATGATTCTTCTTTTAACCTCGCCCTTAGGAGCGCGCTTTGCATAGAAGTTGTGACCCTCTGTCTTTTTATAAAACACATCCATAAACTGCTTGTAAAGCAAAAATTCCATAACCGTAATGAAAAGACCGACAGCGACAACACCGCCGACGATGCATTGCGGAACAAAGAAATCATTGCCGCCTACACCGCTGAATACATTTGTATAAACAAGCACAAGACAAACAACAACGGAAAGGAAAATTGCTGCTGCAACAAATTTTGTCCACTGCAAAAATGCCTTGGGAGCAACTTTATATGTTTCAAATCCCGTTTCGTCACAGAATGTGTCCATTTCCTTTTTGATGTGTTTTTGAGTTGCAAAACAGTTTTTGTTGCCCGACTCACGCGGACCGTAGCGCTTGATAACATTGGTTATCTCTCTGACAGTATAATCAACATTTTCGTTAATAACTGCTTCGGGAAAATCTTTAAACTTCATTTTTTAATTTTCTCCTTTAGATTTATAAATTTCGTTAAGCTTAAGCTCGAGATAAGGGTCGCCCTTATAGAACTTGCGCTTTATTTTTGCACATTCTCTCTTGCTTTGAGGGAGAGAAACACTGTCAACGGCATAATCTATGCCGAGGCTTTTAAGTGTCGGCTTATATGCGTCGAGTCTTGCCTTGAAATCGTCGAAATTGATTTTTTCTTTAGCCGACCATGACACCTCGCCGAGTGCCTGCATTCTCGGGAACGCATAAAGTTCAAGCTTCGCATTGTCGGCAATCCACTCCGTCCAAAGCTCGCCCTCGTAGCCGAGAACATTGCTCATATTTCCACTGTTCATACCGTATTTTTCCGGTGTGTAGTTATATGTATTTGTGAGCGGAACCTGCGCATAGGACATATCAAAATAAAAAGCTTGATGATTGCTCAAAATTGCCTCGCCGCCGGAGTTGACATAATCAACGCATCTGTCGTCGCGCTTCGGAGTCCAATACTGAACAACAACATTTTTATCATTTTTATTAAGGTTGTCTGCCTTAAGAACATCGTTCCAAGCGATAAGCTTTTTGTTTTTTGTTTTGAGATAGTCGCAAATTCTGTTTTCAAACCAGCCCTGAAGCTCCCACTCGTTTTTAAGCGAATTGTCCGCCATTGTCTTTTGGCATTTGGGGCATTTTTTCCACTCAATCTGCGGTGCCTCGTCGCCGCCCATATGGATATACGGCGAATCGAAAAGGTCGCAAACCTCGTCAAGAACATTGAAAATAAATTCAAATGTGCTCTCCTTGCCGCAACAAACAGTTCTGTTCCAGCGGAAATTAAACTTTCTTTGCGGAACTCTGCCGCCGAAATAGCACGGCACCTCCGTATCTTTAACAACGCATGCAAGTTCTTTGTATGCGGCAATAGCAGCGGCACAGTGCGCCGGGAAGTCGATTTCGGGAACAATCATAATTCCGCGCTCTTTTGCGTAAGCGATAACCTCTTTGATTTGCTCCTGTGTGTAATATCCGCTGACCGGAATATTATCCATTTTAACACTTCTCCAACCGCCGATTTGAGAGTTCGGTCGTTTTGAGCCGATTTCAATAAGTTTTGGATACTTTTTGATTTCGATTCTCCAGCCCTGATCGTCGGTCAAATGCCAATGAAAAACATTGAGCTTTTCAAGAAACATCATATCGAGCATTCGCTTGATTTCGTCCATACCGAAGAAATGCCTTGATTCGTCAATTTCAAGACCGCGCCAGGAAACCTTCGGTCCGTCCTCAATCTCACAACACGGAATTTCACGGTTGCCGAGTTGCAGCTCGCCGAGTTTCCACAATGAAACAAGCGCATAATACGCACCAGTTTTTGTCGATGCTTTGACAGTGACCGAACTTTCCGTAACGGAAAGAGTGTAGCCCTCTTTTTCAATATCGGCGTCATTGATAATGACAATATCGGCACCGTTTTCAACGATTTGTACTTTTTCTGCGACAAGCGGCAAATCAAAATCGGTTTTGATTTTGACATCGTCCGGCAGACGGTAAAATCCGCCTGTTTCGACTGCGTGCTTAGGCGCAGGTATTAGTTTTAACATCAAATCACCCATTGATACATAATAATATAGAAATTATACCAAATATAATATACAAAGTCAATTTACAAAAGGGTGTCAATAAAGAACAGACTGCCGCTGAAAAATCAAACGGCAGCCTAATAAAACTATTTATAAAGTTTTGCAACCTCGCCCATAATTTTAACACCCTGAACTATGTTCTCATCGCTCGGTGTAGAGAAATTGAGGCGGATATAATGACACGGCTTTGTATCGTCGGTCATAAACGCACTGCCGGGAACAACGGCAACCTTGCGTTCAACAAGCTTGTTGACATAATCGAGCATATCAACATCTTCGGGAAGTTTTGCCCAAATGAACAAGCCACCCTGCGGACGAACATATGTGATAAAGCCGTCGCAATATTTATCGAGGCTGTCGCACATAAGGTCGAGCTTATGCTTATAAATTTTTCTGATATTTTCGATATGAGCATTTACATCGTATTCGTCAAACCAACGCGAAACAATCATTTGATTTAAAACGCCGGTATGAACATCGGAAACCTGTTTGCCGATTGTGAATGCACCTGCGCACTTTTTGGGAACAACGGCATAAGCAACACGGATACCGGGTGCAAGAATTTTTGAAAATGAGCCGGCATAAATAACTATACCCTCTGTATCAAAACTCTTGATAGCCGGAACATCCTCGCCTGCAACGCGTAGATTTCCGTATGGGTTGTCCTCAACGATTGCAAGATTGTTTTCAAGTGCTAACTTATACATTGCCTTTCTCTTTTCAAGGCTGAGCGTTGTTCCGCCCGGGTTTTGGAAATTGGGGATTGTGTAAATAAATTTAGCGCTTGGATTTTCCTTAATAACTCTTTCGAGAGCTTCAATATTCATTCCGTCATCGTCAATCGGAACGCCTGCAAGCTTACAGCCGTGAGAACGGAAACAGTTGAGCGAGCCGATAAACGAAGGCTCTTCACAAATAACCGTGTCACCCTCGGAGGCAAGGATTCTTGTTGCAATATCCATAACTTGGGTGCCGCCTGCCGTGATGATAACGGAATCATCGGCTGTGCCGACATTTTCTCTCTCCTTAAGCCACTTTGCGACAGTTTGACGGAGGGGCTCGTAGCCCTCGGATACGCCGTAAACAAGTGCCGAAACGGGGTTTTCCTCAAGAATTTCGGCAGAGAGTTTTTTAACCTCTTCGCACGGGAATGCGTCAACGGCAGGTGAGCCGCCTGCAAAAGCAATCATGCCCGGCTCGTTTGTAACCTTTAAAATTTCTCTTACAGCCGAGGGTTTAAGGCTCGAGAATTTTTTTGATAATTCATAACTCATTGTAATCACTCTTTTTCTAATATTTTTTCAACAAAGCGCTTTGTCGAATTTCCGTCGCACATTGAAACGAACCGCGATTTAAACGCCTTGTAATAATCATTTGTTGTATTTGCACCGAGCACGGCAGTCGCAAGATTGCCCTGCTTTTCGACAATTTTGCCACAGGAATAATTTTTATAATCAAAATAAAATCCCCGTCCGCTGTCATAATCCGCCAAATCGGGAGCATACAAAACGGCGGCGTTGCCGACTATGGCATTTTCAAATATAACCGAAGAATAATCGGTGACAAGCACATCGGTGATAAACAAAATATCGTTTATCTCCCTTTCGTCGCTGAAATCAAACACGCGATTTTGAACGGACTGCGGAATGTCGAGCCGTTTTTTGATAAACGGGTGCATTTTTAAAATAACAGTCCAATCGTCGCCCAAACCGTTTGCAAATTTTTCGATATTGATAAACTCCTCGGGATATTCGGCGTCATTAACATTTTGACCCCTGAAGGTCGGTGCGAAGAGGCAAACTTTTTTGCCCTTTAAAAGCGGCTGTTTTTTATAAAGGCGCTCTCTCACCGATGAAATATAATCACTGTCGAAAAACACATCTGTTCTCGGAGTTCCGACCGGAATCACCTTATCGCTTGAAATGCCGAAAGCCTGCGCATAAATATCGACAATTTCGGGCGATGATACTATTGCTCTCGTATAATTTTTATGCGTGAGCGAATTTTTTTCAGCCGTTTCTCTGCCGTAGCCGAATCGCTTGAACGCACCCATTGCGTGCCAAACCTGCACAAGTTGTTGATTATTGCGAAGTTTGAGCGGATAAACGCACGGCTCGTAATCGTCAACCAAAATGAACTTGCTTTGCGCAAGGCGCGCGCCGAGTTGTTCTGTCGAAAGCGAGCCGAGGTCGGTAACAGCCTCAATTTCAAATGGAAGCGAATTTTTTTCGATATAATTCTTAACGGCGGCAAGATTTCCGCCGAGTCTGCCCTTTGATGTTGAAAGCATAAATATTTTGTTTTCCTGCATAGGCAGTGATTTTGCTTTTTCATAAGCGGAGATTAATTTAGCATATCTCGCACGCTGCAAAATCGGATAAGCAAATGATTTTAATGCGCCCATAATCAGCCCTTGTAGTTATATTTTCCGTCATATGTGCCTTTGATAAGGCTGTCGATAATTTCACCGTAGACGGAGGTTATCGAATCAAACCTTTTGTTGACATAATCGTTTTTGAATGTGTTGATTTTTTCCGTGTCGGCAGTGTCACCGTTTTCTATGCTTTTGCAAATATCAAACGCCGTTTCGCCGAAAACAGCGGGAATATCGTTTTTGAAATCGATATAAAATCCTCGCTCGTCAATATATTTGTCGCCGTCGAAATCAAAAATATAGACGGGAATATTTTTGAGCAGTGCCTCATAAATCACCGAACTGTAATCTGTGATAACAGCGTCTGCAACGGACATAAAATCCATACCCGTAAACAGCTCGCCGCTTTGCTCGTTGAGGTGAGATGAGGTATAAATTTCCTCCTTATTTGTATCGACAACATGGTGTTTTACAATAAGGTTGAAATCGTCATAATTCACTCTCGATGCAAGTTCCTCAGTGTGAGCGCGAAGATTTTGAATATCTTCCTCATTGTCGCGAAATGTCGGGACATAGAGAATATTGCGCTTGCCGTTACCGAGCGACGGGTAAGCCGCAAGCACTCTGTTCTTGATATTTTCGCTCATTTCGTCATCGGTTAGATAATCCATTCTCGGGATGCCGATAGGAATGAATTTATCGGCAGGCTGACCGAGAGCTTCCGAAAATGCAGGAACGCATTTTTCACCGCTGACAGCGATTAAATCGTAGTTTTTGTGCATACGCATTGCGTCGGCAAGAGCGGAGGATTTGCCGCCCTCCTTATCGAGAATCGACCTGCCGAAGCGTTTAAATGCGCCGAGAGCGTGCCAAATTTGAATAATTTTCAAGTCTTTTTTGTGCTTAAGCACCGACGCCAAAATGCAATAGCCGTCAAGCACGACAACCTTTGACTGCGCAAGCGCGTTCATTTGGCGAAACATTTCGCCGATATATTTTATCTTTCCGCCCAAGCCCGAGGGTATCATTTTGCAAAGCACAACAATATCGTACTGCGGATATTGAGTTTTAAGCTCATTTATAAGATATTTAAAATCAATCGACGGTGTTTCGCTTTGGCGTGAGATGAAGGCGACCTGATTTTTTGTTTTTTTCAGTTTAAAAAACGAATAGACAAAATTTGTGACAAATCTGAAAATCGCGCCGAAAATCTTAACCATTTGCCCTCACCTCCCGTAGTATTTAATCAAAAATTATTCGTAAAGCGGATATTTTGCACAAATTTCGGCTACGCCCTTTGTGATATAATCCTTTTTGTTTTCAAAATCTGTAACAGCAAGATAAATAAACTCTGCGATTTTATCGAAATCGTCTGTGTTAAGTCCTCTTGTGGTTGCGGCAGGAGTGCCGATACGAACGCCGCTTGTAACGAACGGTGAAAGCGGCTCGTTAGGAACGGTGTTTTTGTTGAGTGTGATATGCACATCGTCAAGTCTTGCCTCAAGTTCCTTGCCTGTAACGCCTGTGCCCCTCAAATCGAGAAGACAAAGGTGGTTATCCGTTCCGCCCGAAACGAGGTTGAGTCCTCTTGAAGTAAGACCGTTTGCAAGAGCCTGTGCATTGTCGATAACTCTTTGCTGATATTCCTTAAATTCCGGCTTAAGAGCCTCGCCGAAGCAAACAGCCTTGCCTGCGATTACATGCATAAGCGGACCGCCTTGTGTACCCGGGAACACAGCGGAATTAAGTTTTTTAATAAGATACGGATTGTTGCAGAGGATAAGACCGCCGCGAGGTCCGCGAAGTGTTTTGTGTGTGGTTGTTGTGACAACATCGGCATAAGGAACAGGTGACTGATGCAAGCCTGCGGCAACAAGTCCTGCAATATGAGCCATATCTACCATAAACATTGCTCCGTTTGCATGTGCAATATCAGCCATTGTTTTAAAATCAATCTCTCTCGGATATGCAGACGCACCGGCAACAATAAGTTTTGGCTTAACCTTATTAACCTGCTTTGCAAATGCGGCAAGATCGATATATCCGCTTTCGTCAACGCCGTAAGGAACGAAGTTGAAATACTTACCCGAAATGTTAGCCGGTGAGCCGTGAGTGAGGTGGCCGCCGTTGTCAAGGCTCATGCCCATTACGGTATCGCCCGGTTTGAGAAGTGCAAGATAAACGGCAGTGTTAGCCTGAGCGCCCGAGTGAGGCTGAACATTTGCATATTCACAACCGAAAAGCTCGCAAGCGCGCTTGATTGCGATATTCTCAACGATGTCAACATACTGACAGCCGCCGTAATAGCGTTTTGCCGGAAGACCCTCGGCATATTTATTAGTCAAAACGGAGCCCATTGCAGCCATAACCTGCGGAGAAACAAGATTTTCGGATGCGATAAGCTCAATATTATCTCTCTGTCTTTTAAGCTCGAGTGACATTGCATCTGCAACCTCTTTATCGGTTTGAGCAACAATGCCGATTGAATCAAAATAATCTGAATACATTTTTTATCCTCCTAAGATAAATATTATCTTTAATATAATACCATATTATAATCATTTATACAACCACAAAATTAGCACTTGAAAGCACGCTTTATCTGTGATAAAATAACTGTTAGTTAAAAAACAACAGAAAGGCTAATTACTATGAGTGGACATAATAAATGGAGCACCATCAAAAGAAAAAAGGGTGCAAACGATGCCGCAAGGGCAAAAGTTTTTACTAAAATCGGCCGTGAGCTTGCAGTAGCTGTTAAAAACGGCGGTCCGGACCCCAACAATAACGCAAAGCTCCGCGATGTTATCGCAAAGGCAAAGCAAAACAATGTGCCGAATGACAATATTGAGCGTATGCTCAAGAAAGCAGCCGGTGACGGCGACGGCGCAAACTATGAAGAAATCATTTATGAGGGCTACGGTCCTTCGGGTGTTGCTGTAGTTGTTGAGGCTTTGACAGACAACAGAAACAGAACTGCCGGCGAAGTTCGCCACTATTTCGATAAGGCAGGCGGAAACATGGGCAACCCCGGCTCGGTTACATTTATGTTTGAAAAGCAGGGCGTAATCGTTATCGAAAAAGAGGATGTCGATGAGGATCAGCTTATGGAGGACGCTCTTGAAGCAGGCGCATCGGATTTTCTCACCGACGATGAGGAAATTTTTGAAATCAGAACAGAGCCTAACGATGTCGGCGCAATCCGCGACGAGCTTTCGGAAAAAGGCTACAATATCATTTCGTCCGACTCGGCTTATATCCCGTCAACATACACTCGCCTTGATGACCCCGAGGATATGAAAAAAATGGCAAGAATGATTGAAATGTTTGAAGAAAACGACGATGTTCAAAACATTTATCATAACTGGGAGAACGAGGACGAATACGAAGAGGAATAATTGCATATTCCGCAACATTCGACCGTAAAACAATAAAATATAGATAATGCCGCAAATTGTGCTATTGACAAAAATCACAATTTGTGGCATTATTTTTTTAAAGTTATATTATTTTTTTAAAGTTATATGGGAGAATACAATATGTCTGTTTATTTAATTGATTATGAAAATGTAAATCAAAAAGGCGTAAACGGTCTTACACAATTAAAGCTGACAGAAAACGACAAGGTTGTGATTTATTACAGCAACAACGCCAATTCACTGACATTTGAATTGCACAATGAATTAATGCGTTCTGCGGCAAAAATAGAGTATCATAGAATATTCTGTGACAGCAAAAACGCGCTTGATTTCATTTTAGTATGCGAATTAGGCAGATTCACCGCTCAAGACCCGGATGAAGAATTCTATATCGTATCAAAAGATACAGATTATGACAATGTAATAAAATACATTATCGGACGCTACCATGTAAAAGTATCTAAAATAAAATCAGTATCCGCAAATATCAATAATTCCGTTTGCAAAAAGGAAGAGGCGCAATCAGACACACGGGAACCGAAATTAAGCGATTTGGTTCAACCCGACCAATATGCTAAAGTCGAAAAAATAGTGAATAAATATGTTACAAAAAACGGTATTCACAACAATCTTGTAAAAGCATTCGGCGAAAACGGTAAAACTATTTACGAAACGATTAAGCCGTTATTAAAAGGCAAAAAGTAAAAATAAAAACATAAAAACCGGCAGAGGTGTTAATTCCTCTGCCGGTTTGATTTTTGGTTTATTTAAAGAAGTTTGAATTTTCGCGCTGTGCCTTTTCAGCCTGCTCTTTTGCTGCCTTTTCGAGTGCCTCGTTGCGCTTTTTCTCTTCCTCAAGTTCTTTTTTGATTGCTTCAGCCTCTTTTTTATCGCGCTCAAGCTCTTTTTTTGTAAGAGGAACAACAACATGGTGCTTGTCCTCGTTATTTTTCGGCTTTGTTGTTTTTTCTTCGTAAATTGCGCTTACCTCGTCAACATCGCCGCAGGCAATCATATTGCCGTGCTCAAGCAAAATTGCCTTGTTGCAGATTGCCTTAACCTGTTGAATGTTATGCGAAACGAAAAGAACGGTGATGCCCTTATCGAACATTGACTGAACTTTTGCAAGGCTCTTGACTCTGAATTTTGCGTCGCCGACGGACAAAACCTCATCAAGAATTAAAACATCGGGATCAACCGCAGTTGCGATTGAAAAGCCGAGTCTTGCTTTCATACCCGAGGAATAGTTTTTAATCGGAACTTCAATAAAGTGACCGAGTTCGGAGAAATCGATAATTTCATCAATCTTGCCGTCAAGGTATTCACGCGAATAGCCGAGAACGGCGCCGTAAAGATAAATATTCTCTCTGCCGGTGTAGTCATTATCAAAGCCTGCGCCAAGCTCCAAAAGAGGAGCGATAACGCCCGTTTTGTAGATTTGACCCTCTGTCGGTTTGTAAACGCCTACGATTGTTTTAAGGAGTGTACTTTTGCCTGCACCGTTTAATCCGAGAATGGCAAGACGGTCGCCCTTTTTAACCTCAAAGCTGATGTCATTGAGCGCAACAAAATTGTTGTAAACAAGTTGATGCTTAATGAATTTGATTGCAAATTCCTTAAGATTGTCGACCTTTTCTCTGCTGAGAGTGAAACGCATTGTTACATGCTCAACCTTAACCGCAACCTCGCGGTCGTCATGCTCTTCATCAATCTCGGGACCCTCCCAAACTTTGAGTCCGTCATCATTTTGATCGTTTGTTAAAACATTTTTATTATTCTGCATAATAGTTCCCTCTATTTATGATCACGCTTTAGTTTCCAAGCCAATGCAATCAATGCAATTGCAACGCCGAATGATGCACATGCGCTTATAAGCACATGAAGCTCACACAGATTGACATAATCCAAAACAGCCTCACAAAGATATTTCGGATATATAACAAGCTGTTTCATTGTTTTAATTATTTGCACACCCAAAATCAGAATGAGCTGCAAAATTCCGGAGGCAATAAACGAAAACGATATTGCACGAAGCCCGCGATATTTTTTGCTGCCCATCGTGTAAATGATGGCAAAAAGCACTGCGCCGACAACCGCAAGCACGGCGGCAATAACAGATGAAACGGTTTTGCCGATGTTTGAAACGGTTTGCAGCTGTTGAGTATATTCAAACACAACCTGCTTTTTTAAATAATCGCAAATATCGTTTGAAAACTTTTTGCATGCTTTATTTGCATTGCCGGCAGTATTGATTTTATACTGCTCTATCATATCCTCTGTTTTTTGGGCTAATTGTGTATTAAGTTCGGAAATTCTGTCTTCATAAGTAGTTTTTGTGTAGTCCTGAGAATTATCAAAATTTCCTACGGCATAAGCATTTGCCGTATTGTAAACGGCATCGTATGTGATTACCTCGTCAACGCTGTCGGTCGAAATGCCGTTTTGCGCACACATATCATACGCATACTGCTTGACATCGCCGTAAAGCGACTGAACATATTTTTCGTTTGTGAAAATCGACGCATATTTTTTGCCGTCAACGCAATCCGCTCTGACAAAAGCAGTCAAACTGAGCGCAGCTATCACCAAAAACAGCACAAACGAAAGAAAATGCCTGCCGATAACAACCGATTTTGTTTCGGACGAATGTGATTTTCTGCTCATCACGGCACCTCCTTTGCGGAAGGACCGGAAACAAGCCGAGCCGTAACATACAGCATTTTGCCGTTTTGAAAAGAAAACGCACCGCCCAAATCGCTTGCCAAAACAAGCTCGTTGTCGGAAGCACTCGGGGCAGTTTCTAAAGCGGAAGCGTCGGTAACGGAGTAAGTGTATGTCCCCCACTCCGTTTCAAACGAAAGCGTGTCGCCTTTTTTAACATTTTTAAGCGCCTTAAACGCAGTTGACGAATAGCCAAAAACCTGAACTGCCTTGCCCTGACCGGGGAGCGCGGCTTTTGCGTTAAGCGCCGCCCCATATCGCAGTGAAACTCTGTTTAAACCGTAGTAAACGCCGGCATTAAGTCCTGCACCGTCGCAAACGATTTTGCCGATTTTCTTTGACGCGGAAAGCTTTGGAATTTCAGCCGTGCCGCTTGATTTGGTTGACGGCTTGTATTCGCTGCTTGCTGTTATATCACAAAAATCGGGTGTCAGCGTTTTTTGAGCGGAATGAACCGCAGTAACGGCAACATTCATCAAAACCAAGCATATCGGCACAATCGCTATCAGCGAAATGAGCACATAAATAATCGGTGTTGAAAAATACGGGAGTACAGTGTAGTGCTTTTTATGCGATTTTCTTTTTGAATTATTAAATTGTGAAGCGCTTTTGTTATCTTCACTCATAATTTACACCGTAAAATCAGTCATCCTCATAAACGGCGCCGCGGCTGCCGCTTGTAACATGCTGAGCATATCTCTTAAGATAGCCCGAAAGCTCTTGCTTCGGAGCAACCCATTTTGTTTTTCTTTCAGCCAAAACCTCGTCGGAAACATTAACTTTAAGCACTCTTGCAGGAATGTCGATTTCGATTTCATCGCCGTCCTCAACAAGCGCGATAGTTCCGCCGACTGCCGCCTCGGGGCTGACATGACCGATTGACGCACCTCTTGTTGCGCCGGAGAAACGGCCGTCTGTAAGAAGCGCAACGGAAGAGCCGAGGCCCATGCCGATAATAGCAGATGTGGGTGAAAGCATTTCTCTCATGCCCGGTCCGCCCTTAGGACCTTCGTATCTGATGACAACAACATCGCCGGCAACAACTTTTCCGCCGTTGATTGCCGCAATTGCCTCTTCCTCCGAATTATAGCATTTTGCAGGGCCCTTGTGTTGCATCATTTCGGGAGCAACTGCGCCCTTCTTAACAACTGCGCCCTCTTCGGCAAGGTTGCCCTTGAGAACAGCGATACCGCCGTCCTTTGAGAACGGATTGTCAAGTTTTCTGATAACCTCGCCGTCTGCATCGGGAGCCTTTGCAATTCTGTCGGCAACCGTGCCGCTTACTGTGAGGCAGTCTGTATGAATAAGACCTGCTGTTGAAAGCTCCTTGATTACAGCCTGCATACCGCCGACATTGTTAAGGTCGGTAATAAACACGGATGATGCCGGGTTGAGCTTGCAAATTTGAGGTGTTTTGTTGCCCATTTCGTTAAGGTCGTCAAGATTAATATCGTGGCCTGCGGCATGAGCAATGGCAGTGAGGTGCAAAATTGTGTTTGTTGAGCAACCGATTGCCATATCGCATCTCATTGCGTTTTCGATTGATTTTTCTGTAATAATATCCGAGGGTTTAATATCGTCCTTAAGAAGATCCATTACCCTCTCGCCTGCCATTTTTGCAAGTCTGAGGCGTGCCGAATAAACAGCCGGGATTGTGCCGGAGCCGGGAAGCGACATACCGATTGACTCTGTAAGGCAGTTCATCGAGTTTGCTGTATACATACCCGAGCATGAGCCGCAAGTCGGACAAGCGGTAAAGGCTGTATTTTCAAGATCTTCATCGCTCATTTTGCCGACAGCGTTTGCGCCGACATATTCAAACTGCTCGGACAAGCCGATTGGATTTGTTGTAGCAGTGCTTTTGCCCGGGAGCATCGGACCGCCGTTGATGAAAATGCAAGGCAAATTCAAACGGCATGCGGCAAGAAGCATACCCGGAACGATTTTATCACAGTTTGGAATAAACACGATTGCATCAAGCGGATGAGCGGTAAGCATAACCTCGATGCTGTCTGCAATAAGCTCACGCGAGCAAAGTGAATATTTCATACCCTTATGGTTCATAGCGATACCGTCACAAACGCCGATTGTATTAAATTCAAACGGAACACCGCCTGCGTTGCGGATTCCGGCTTTAACCTGCTCGGCGATTTTATCAAGGTGCATATGACCCGGAATATAATCGCTTTTTGAGTTTACAACCGCAACAAACGGTCTTTTCATTTCAAGCTCGTCGATGCCGAGCGCTCTCAAAAGCGAACGATGAGGGGCTCTTGACGGGCCCTCTTTAATCAAATCTGATCTCATTAAAAACATCTCCCTGTTTTTGAAAATGTAAAATACAAAATCCTCCGTCACTGCGTCGAAGCGAGGTGACAGAACCTTATCGCTTAATTATACTAACTTTTTTATTAATAGTCAATACCCGCAAGCACTCACTTTTTACCGAAAAAGCGTTTCCTGCGGGTATATTATTGTATAAATTATATATTTTAGTCAAAATAAGCTTGTTTCCGGCAAAATTGTTGCGCTGCGACGGCATTGTTCATTTCGTCACCGTGCGCCATTTTGTAAACACCCAGACCGATGTCCGGGATTGAAATATGATTATAAAGTTCCATAAAATCATCTCCGATAAAATATTGCAATAGCAAAATGCTCTATTTGGCATTATAGATATTAAAAAGTCCTATGCGTGATTTTGCGCCCGTTTTTTCGTAAATCGCAGAAATATAGCGTTCAAGCGTGCGGCGTGAAATATACATTTTGTCGGCAATTTCCTGAACGCTGTCTTCTGTTGTAACGAGATGTTCAAACGCCTCTGCCTCCCTCGGTGTAAACGAAAAGCGTTTTGCGAGCGATTCAAATTTGTCGCCATCGTCGGGCGCATCATTGTCATCATTTTTTTGGGTTTTCAATTTATTCAGTTGCATAACATACAGTGCAGAGGCAACACTCACCGCCGCAAACAGCACAACGGCAAGAATGAACACCGCCATGTAATTGCCCGATGAAAGCAATTTCAACGAAAAACCGGAAATCAAAGCGGCAGTAATATTGTTGACTGCGCGGCCAAGCCCTGCCCACAAATCGGTGTGGTTTGAGCGGCGCGAATACTCCATAAATGCAGTTGTGAAAAACACAGCAAAAAAGCCTGCTGTCATATAAAACACAACAAGACCGATTAAAAACGGACCTGCAAAATTAATCACCGTGATGCATATTGTTGACAGCATCATAACACAATACATAACAAGCGGCATAAATTTTCTGCCCTTAATATCAAAGACAAAACCTGCCGCAAGACCGCTGAGCGCAAGCAAAATCCGAGGCAGTTCGCCTATATCAAACGCACCGTCGGCATGGGCGAGAGTGACGGCGTTGTCAAGCGTGCTGAACACGCAGGACATAAGCACTACAAGCAGAATAAGAAACACGCCTGCCATAGAGAGCGATTTTTTATTATCTGCAAAATCGGCATTTGTATTTGAATTTTCGGCGGTCGATTTTGTCAATTCGTTTGATTGGCATACGCGCTCTGCCCTTATCAAAAGGCAAACAAGCGCTGTCAAAAAAAGTGACAGCACAACGGCGTTTATTATCGCCGATGACGCAAGATTGTTGAGTGCAAACTGAAACAAAATGCCAAGCATATATGACACGCCGACAGTGCGCGCCAAATATTTTTCATTATTCATCACGCAAACGGACATATAATACACACCGCCGCCGATCGCACCGAGAATCAGGAACAAAACAAGCCCCAACGCAAGCCTTACTCCGTAGGCTTGATTTGCATAAATGAAAAACAGGCAAAAAAGCGCAGTCGCAACAAGTACCGCTCGAGCGATTTTGCGAAAACTTTCATTTATCTTATTAATCAACGGGTAAACAACAAAGCCGACCGCGCTTGTGCCAAGCGCATAGTTTTGCGCGTTTACGGCACTGTCGCCCGATGCGGAGAGAGAAATCACATTGACAAAAAAGTATTCCGCACCCAAAAACAAAAATGTGAAAATGCTCATCATTGCAACCGCAAGTATATATGCCGAGCAATTTCCGATATTTTGAGCAATGCTTTTCTTTTTTGCAACATCGTTCACTGTGCCGTCACCCCGTTTCAATAAATTTATATTTTCAGCGTATCACATTTTGTTAAAAATTGCAACGGCTATCATTATAAAAATGCAACACAACAGGCGGCGCACCATGTAAGAAATGAACACAAAAAACAAAATAAGCCCTTTTAATTAACTCAAAAGGACTTATTTCAAAAACATTATAAAATTTTCACTGTGCAAGCTGCTTTTTAAAAATCACTCTGAATATTCGTCTGACAAGCGGACCGATTAAAAACACCTGCAAGCAGAAAGCTGCCGGAAACATTTGAAAATAAGCTCTGTCCACTAAACAAACCACTGTGATGTAAAACCGTTGTGAAAAAATAATTTTGTTTAATCATTAAAGGTCTCACTGTAATTACTAAAATGCTATGTATTTACTCTTTCTACCAAGTATTTTTTTGCCGAGCCACACACAAAAAGAGCTAATCAGTAAAGTGACAAATACATTGACAGGAAACCTCACAAATTTTGAATAATACGGAATATGATTTAAAACAGTCATTATTGCCAAATGTGAAAAATAAATACCGAAAGAATAATTGCCAAGCTTATACAACCAATCAATCTTTAATACACGGTCAGACGAAATAAAGCGATATAGAATTAAATTAAAAATCACTCCGGTTAGTATTGCCGTAAGTTTTAGTTGGGTTCCGCAGTTGGATTCTTTCAACGAGAGATATTCATATCCCTCTAACACTTGTAGAATGACAGAAACAAATAAAAAAATCCACAGCGTTTTTTGCGAAAACTTAATTTTTAACAAATCATTACCGATCAAGTAACCCAAATAATAATAAATAAACCATCCGATACACGAAATATTTATGATAGTCAGGACATGCGAATTTAGTGTTACATGAAACACCAAAGGAAGTAATCGCATAATAATAATTTCCAACGGAGAAATCAAGAAACCGATAAAACGATATTTTGAATGAGCCAATTTATCAATAAGAGGCAGCAACAATGTGAACTCACAATACACGAAAACATAATACATAATGGCGGCAGAATTACCTGTAATAAAATTTTTTATATATTCAAGAGGCAATTTTGAAATCGTGTTGATATTATTCATCAACACATAGACCAACGTCCAAAAAGCATATGGAATCACTACTTTAATAATCCGTTTCTTAGGATTCCATTTGTCAGCGTTTGAAAGCATACCACTTAAGAATAAAAATGTACCCACTGCAAAATTCAAAAAAGGCCTGCACCATACTTGAAACAATCCGCCCGGCGTATTATGAATTGCAACCACGGCAATGATAGATAATCCTCTTACCAATTGCACCTTATAACTTTGGATTGACGTCAAACTATGTTTGTTTTGTTCTTCCATATTTTTTAACACCTAACATTTTAAAAATTACTTAACACTTATCATAAATAAACAGAAGACAAGTTAAAATGCAATAACAAACCGACTGCAATAAGCCATTGCTTTATTATACTCGTTGTTAAAATATGAATCAAGGTCTACAAATTCATACTATTCGTATTCATAAAGCATATAAAGTTTCTGCTTTATCTTGCATATTTTCTCAAGTTGTATTTGATAACGCATAATTAACCTCGTTACTGATTGCCGATGATAAAACGGATATATTATTTTTTGCCGTTATTGTCAAAATTCTTTTTGAGTGCATTCTCTGTCGGTATAATCGTTATCAGCAAAATTACCGTTTGTACGGATATAATCACCAACGAGGCAATCGAAATTGCATTTTTACCTTTATTCAAGAGCAAAAGCTGTGCGGCAACAGTGGGCACAATCAAAATCAAGCCGATTTTTTGCCACAGCCTGCCACAATAGTCATTTGCAAATTTCCACGCGTCAATGCTTTTCATAGAACGCTTTGTTCTGTATCCGAAAACGGAATTGATTTCCTCGGGGCAGTGCCTGAACATCATTCTGCCGCCTAAAATCATTATTATCGGCACGCACATATTGCACGCAAACATAAGAAACCAATAGCCCATACCGTCACCTCTTTTGAAAAAATATTGAAATGATATTTTATCGGTGATTTTATTTTATCATCTTTTCTTATATAATACAAGCTCGGGATTTGAGCCGTTTTCCTCATAGGTAGAAACCAAAATAAAATCCGTATTTGCAAGAACTCCGAAAAGCTTTGAAAGCAGTTTAAGCTTTATCTTGTAGTTTGCGAATATCCGTAAAATCAAAAAAGCCCTTTGAGAAAAGGGTTTCTCCTCTCTCAAAGGGCAAGTTGACACACTAAAATTTTATTTATTCATACGTCTTACAATCCAATCACTTGTAACACTTTCTGCTTCTGCACATTCACCATAATCCAATTCTGCTAAATCACCCATTGTTTCATCAATACTTAAAATGGATGCTAATGAAACCACTCTTGCATCTTCTTCCTTATGGTTTCCACCACATAGGAACTGCCAATATCCATCTTCATCATGAGAAACATATAATATAGGTTTATTTTCCTCTAATACATGACAGCAAGTAAAGCACGCTGTATTAGGAGCATCTGAAAATGGAAATTTCTTATTTTTCATTCATAACTCCTCCAACATTCGATTTGTATTTCATTCAGAAAATGGGCAATCCCGATTGGAATTGCCCATTTTTGCTGTAAACTGTTTACTTATCGAGTGGTTTCATTGTCGGGATTATGTTTCGGTTCTCTCATTTGCGAAAATAAGTTGTTCTAACGGGCATTAAAGCCGTTTGAATAGGCTTAAAAAACAACTTTTTCGGACTCATTTACAGCAATTTGGCACTCGAATGATGTATGTTTTGATGTAAATAATGTAAGTCGAACTATGAAACCCGGCAATTCTCCACTGATACTTATTATATTCATCTACTGCCTGAAAGTCAACCGGCAAGCCAAATCCCATTATAAATGTATATAAATAAAGAGAGCATACTTTCCGAAACGGATTGTATGCTCTCTGTCTATTTGATTGTCACTGTGCCTTGAAGTAATTATCAAGTTCTTTGAGAAAAGGATTTCTCCTCTCTCAAAGG
>ERZ1034844.13-NODE-13-length-126249-cov-29.987527_pt1 | contig 126249 bp, 113 predicted proteins | sample MGYA00520594_ERZ1034844 | MGnify/ENA primary metagenome ERZ1034844 (study PRJEB33766, sample SAMN09781733) | gut metagenome | biome: gut microbiome | host: Homo sapiens | place: Madagascar | study: EMG produced TPA metagenomics assembly of the PRJNA485056 data... | reverse complement strand
GTCGCTCCGCTCCGGGCGGTTTGGCAAAAAAGGCCGGAACTTTGTTCCTTATTCAACCCCCAGTCACTATCGTGACAGCCCCAGAGGGGCACTGGGGACCGGATTCCCCAGACCCCTTGCGTCGCTCCGCTCCGGGCGGTTTGGCAAAAAAGGCCGGAACTTTGTTCCTTATTCACCCCCAGTCACTATCGTGACAGCCCCAGAGGGGATTATAACTTGCGGTTTTTGTAAGAGTCGATGCAGTTTGGAATTATGCGCTTGTAGTGCTCGCTGGTGTAGAGAGGGGAGGAGATGATGAAGTCAGCGGTGCTGCGGTTGGTTGCGAACGGGATGTTGTACAAGGACGCGAGACGGGTCAGGCCCATCACATCGTTCTGATGCCCCTGCATGATGAGGTTGTCACAGAAGAATACCAACATGTCGATCTTTCCCTCGGCTATCATGCCACCGATCTCGAAATCACCGCCGAGCGGCCCGCTGAGCATGCACACGACAGACGGAGCCTCAGGTCCAAGTTTCTCTGTCAGCGCCTCGGAAACAAGACGGCCGGTCGTGCCGGTGCAGAACAGATGGCAATGTTTGAGGGAACCAGCGTTGTAACGTACCCAATCCAAAAGTTCCTGCTTCCTTGAGTCATGAGCCACCAATGCGATGTTTGTTATCATATTCCTGAATATTAATTGTTTACTTTTTCTTTGATTCTCCTTGATCTCCATCCTTGAAGATGGAGATCCTTTTAAGTTCCCGAGGTCCGTTGTCATAGGCCGCCGCCCTCTGCTCCCGTTTTTTCCTGCCCGTGAACAGATTGCGGAAGAACTCCTTTAGCGTGTTGAACTCCCTCTGGTAGGCGATTCCGACACCGTTTCTCTGCGTGTTGTCCAGATAGGTGGTGTAGTCATCCGCCGAATGTGAGAACAGATTCAGTCTCAGCTGGCCGGACTTGTCAAGCTTGATCTCGATATCCAGATTACCGACCACATCACCGTCCGATGATGAGGAGGATTTGGCATATTCACGGTTCCCGACATTGCCATTGACTATTACCCTGTTGTTGAAGAGTTGCGTTGATACAGCCACATCGAATATGTTGGTGCCGCTTTCGCTGGACTGGTAGTTCAGTCCGAGGTCAAGCGGAATGTCCAGTTTCTGAAGAATGTTGTTCAGCTGTCCGGCCATGATTTCCGCCACATTGGAGTAGAGCATGTTCGTGTTGTTCACGACACCGGACTGCTCTTCCGGCATGAAACTGCCCGAGATCAGGAGCGACAGGAACTGACGCTGCACCTTGTCGTCTGTGTTGAGAGCGCTTTCCACCCTTGATTTCGTGGTCGGATCCAGATCCGGGACTTCGATGGAGAAGGATAGTTTCGGCTCGCGGAGTTTCCCGGAGACACCGATGCCACAGTTTACGGTCCTCCTTGCCGAAACTGTCGTCGTGTCGGCAAGCAGGGTGGCCACCGAAGCCTTTGTGGAATATATTCCTTTGATGTCCAGGTCACTGTCCATCACATCTCCGTTGAACCTGATCGAACTGCCGTCCGAGATGGTGAAGTCTCTCTTGGCGATGTCCATGGCGTTGAAGTGGAAATTACCGGACCGCAGGGTATAGTCGCCGTTAATCGTGAACAAGTCTCGTCCCGGGCGAGCCTCGATGTCGATTATTCCCTGACCATGGCCGTTCAGCACGTTCCCGGCGGCCCTGTCGATTTCGATGTACGCCTCTGTGCCCTGAGTCGCGTTTACCCTGAGCTTTATCCCGAAGTCGCTGCCCTTGCCACGGTTCCGCTCCATATTGCTCATCATTGCCTCGTAAGGATCCACATAGACTTCCTTGAAGGCCTGCTTGAATGTCAGGAGGTCGTTTTTACCATCGTTGGAGGCGTTGTCTATAGGAATATGTATGCGTCCGTTCTTGTCAGTGCGGACGTTGACATCCAACTGCACTGCATCGAACGGCCCTTTGACCAGGACATCGCCGCTGGCGAAAAGATGACCGTAGAACGCCTGGTTGTCGCTTTCCGTCATGTCGATAGCCTCGATGCCCTGCATCTTTATCCTTGTGTCCAGCCTGAAATCCTTCAGGTGATCGAACAGCAACCCGCCGGAGATTGTTCCGGTGCCGTCGAAACGGTCCTTGATCGTTACGCCATCGAAGAACAAGCCTTGATTGGTGACGGAGAACGGTCCGTTGACATAATAAGGTACATTCGTGAAGCCGACCTTCAGCAGCACATTGTCGAAAGTGGTTCCCTCACTGGACAGGGAGAGCGAGCCCAGCGGGCCGCGGGCATGGACCCTGCCGCTCATCGCACCGCCCATCTCGCTGAACACGGACTCCAGCACCGGGGCTATATATCCGACGTCCATGCCGTTGAAATCCGCGGTGGCGTCTATCGTGTGTCTGTCGAGGAAATAATCCCCGCTGACGCCAAGCGTGGTGATTCCGTTGATGTCATTTCTGGCGATGACACGCATCTTGTTGTCGTCCAACGAGCTGGCCAGGCGCAATGTTCCCATTCGGTGTCCGGCCACTTGGGTGGAATCAGAAGTCAGTCTCATCATAAGGCCGGCGTTGCTTTTCCACGGCGAGGAGATGATGGCATGGCCTGTGGCGAGACCGGATATTCCGAAGTTCTCTCCGAGAAATTTGTTGAGGATGCCAAGATCGAACTTTACAAGATTGACTGAAAGCGTGTCTTTTCTGGTTGATGAATATCCTCCGTCAACCTGCACCGATTGATCCGCGCACACGGCTGTCAGATTGTCAACCTTGATGTCTTTCCCGATCACGTTGATCGCTGATCCCGACATATTCCACGCGGCGTCTTCATACCAGATGTAGGAAGGAAGTGTCTTGGCGTTGACCGTCAATTCTCCACCATGCGACCGTCCCAGTTTTCCTGTGAGGTACAGCTCACCTTTATTGGCGCGCTCGGTGCCGTTGTCGTAGGTGAATCCGACTCCGAAACTGTCTCCTTTGGCATAGAGAATGAGGTTGTCGTCCAATAGACTGAGTCCGGACATAGTGATCGCTGAACAAGACGCTGTCGCGTTCAGGCTGCTGTCCTTGTTGTCAAAGCTCAGGTTGATGTCCTTGATGAAATTCTTGTCCAAGGCGATTCTCGGTGATTTTACGGACGCTGTCACATTACCGTCACCGGCCACGTTCAGACGCACTTTCGTGCCTTGGGCGATGTAGAGTCCAGGCTTCAGGAACGACAGGACGTCCCTTGCATCGGCAACATCCAGACTCAGGTCATATTCATCGCCTTTCCAATCGGCCGTCTTCCCTTTGTAGAGCGACGGGAGTTCCCTCTGAACTGTAAGCCCCTGCACGTCTCTGATAAGGCTTGTGAAAGGTTTCGAACCTACGTAACCGCCATTAATGAAGCTTGACGTGACGTTGACCCGGTTGACGTTGTTGTTGGAATGGGATTTCACACAGATGTCTCCGATCTCGTGCCAGCCGTTGTCGTTCTCAAGAGTAAGCCCCAGTACATCGAGGTCCCCGATGAGGTCTCCTCGGCTGATGTTCATGTAGTTGGCGTTGATTCTTCCGGAGATCTTGGAGTTTTCCCTCTTGTCCAGTCTCAATGCATGCAGGTCGGCGTAACCGATTGACGCATAGAATTTATAGAGTCCGTTACGGGTTTTGTCCGAGAGTGTGAACAGACCTTGGAAGAGGAAATTCAGGTTCGGGTCGCCGCACACGATGCGGCCATCGAAAGCGTTGTCTGAATATGTCCCAGCCGCCACGATATTGGAATAATCGTAACCCAACGCCGACAATTTCTCCACGGACAGCGTGTCTATGTGAATGCTGGTCCTTCCTTGCCCGACGGTCATTCCCATGGCACCCCTGAGAGTCACTTCACCTATTTGCTTGACTCCGGCAAGTTTTCCTATGTCAAGGTTTCTGGCGGAGACATTTCCGCCCAGTCCGATGGCCTTTCCTTTTGTCAGGATGTCCCGGATATAGGCATCTGCGGTCAGCGCTCCCAGCGAAGATGTTATGTTGCCTTTTACTTTCAGTCTGTTAAGTGTTCCGTTGGCATTTCCGTTGAACGTGAATCTAGTCCCTGGAGCGAACTTGGACAGATCTATGGACGCGCCTGGAGCGAAACCCCTTATGAAGGTTCCGAGCTCGTCTGTGGTGAACGCCAGGTTGTCAAGTCTGAAATCCAGCAGCATGCCGCTCGCGCTCGGGAGCCCGGAAAGTCTTCCGTCAATGGACCCTGAGACTCCGCTGTACGTCTCGTGAAAGTCGAAGTTCCTGATATACATGTCTTTGACGGGACCATTCACGTCAGCCTTCCTGAGGTTTATCACGGATTTCATTTTGACCAAGGCCGGGGCAAAGTAGGAAATGCTCTTGAAATCCACCCTGCTGTTGAATATGTTTCCCGTCATCACGACCTCTTCTATGTAGTTGGAGAAGGAGGATACACCGGCATATTCCATGGCGTATTCAGTCATGCTTATGTCTGACCACTTGTCAAGAATATGCAGGTTCCGGATGGAGGTCCTGTCTTTCCCGACTGTGGTTTTTCCGGACATGGCCAGAATTTCGTAGCCGCTTCTCTCGCTTGCGCTCAGGTTCTTCACCGTGCCGGCGGTGCGCCCGTCAGAGTAACTGAGATTTTGGACTTGAAGGTCATGAGCGGTGACATCAAGGTTCTTCCAATCTATGCCATATTCCTTGAGCGGGGATGTGCCTGTCTTGTTTACAAGCCGGAAACGGAAATTCTTGACTCTGACCCTGTCCGCGTCAAGCCTGATTGTGAGTGGGGCGCTTTCTTTCTTTTCCTCGGACTTGTTGAAAAGGCGTCCTATGTTGCCGCCCCGTTCGTCTTTCGCCAAGACGAACATGCCGTCGTTGACACTGAGCCTTTTTATGTGGAGCGTCCCGTCATTCCTTAATCCTTTGAGGGAGAATGTGGTGACAATGGATCTGGCTTTGGCGACAGTGTCGAGCCGCTCGCCGTTCCAGTCTGTCACGGGGGCGTTGTCGATTAGGACCACATCATTGAGTACCAACGCAGAGAAAGGCTTCAGGTGGATTTTTGAGAATTCCACGCGTCCGTTCAGCGCGTCTCCCAGAGCCTCCACGGCTTTCCTTGCGGCAAAAGTCTGGACCGCCGGAGTCTGCAACAGAATCCAGCAGGCGAAAAGCACGGAGGCCGTCACCACAATGATGCCCCGGAATATCTTGATAGCCTTCTTCAATAACCGCAAGCCACGGCGATGTGCGTCCGGAGGCTTGTAACAACAAAGATACTAAATATCCGTTGGATTGACGAAAATAGTTGTATCTTTGCCGTTCGATAAAAAGTCTTTGAAGAATATGTCGGATTATATCCTTGGAATCGAATCGAGTTGCGACGACACATCGGCCGCCGTTATCAAGGACGGATTCCTGCTCTCCAACGTTATAGCGAGCCAGCAGGTCCACAAGGATTATGGAGGAGTCGTTCCTGAACTCGCCTCCAGAGCCCACGAACAGAACATCGTGCCTGTCGTAAGCCAGGCGTTGGACAAGGCCGGGATCAAGGCTTCGGACCTCACGGCCATAGCTTTCACCCGTGGCCCCGGGCTTCTGGGATCTTTGCTTGTCGGCACATCGTTCGCCAAGGCTCTTGGTGTGGCCCTGAATATTCCTATAATTATGGTCAATCACCTTCAAGGGCATATTCTCGCTGACTTCGTGAAGCAGGAGGGCAAGGAGAACCGCCAGCCGGCGTTCCCGTACCTCTGTCTGCTGGTCTCCGGAGGCAACTCGCAGATTGTCAAGGTGAACGGCCCGTTGGACTATGAGATTCTCGGCCAGACGATCGATGACGCTGTGGGTGAGGCGTTTGACAAATGCTCCAAGATGATGGGACTTGGCTATCCTGGTGGCCCTGTCATCGACAGGCTGGCTAAACTGGGGGATCCGAACCGCTTCAAGTTCGCGAAGCCGCAGATTCCGGGGCTGGACTACAGTTTCAGCGGAGTGAAGACCTCGTTGCTGTATTTCGTGCGTGACGAGATGGCGAAGGATCCGGAGTTTATGGAGAAGAACAAGGAGGACATCTGCGCCAGCTTCCAGCAGACGTTGATAGACATCCTGATGGACAAGCTGATCAAGGCCGCGGGACAGACCGGGATCAAGGACGTGACCATCGGCGGGGGAGTCTCCGCCAACAGCGGGCTCCGCTCCCGGATCGAGGAGGAGGGCCGCAAGCGTGGCTGGAACACATATCTCCCCGAGTTTAAGTTCACGACCGACAACGCCGCGATGATCGCCATAGCCGGTTGGTTCCACTACCTCGCTGGCGAGCGCACCCCCCTTGACATCGCCCCCGTCTCCCGCATCGCGGATTATTAATGAATATACAAGGAAAAGAATATGATTGAATTTGAAATGACAGGTAGGGTTGGCCGTGACCTCAGGCCGGATGACGTGAGGATAGTCGCGGCGCGTGAGATGAACCTCCGCGGCAACGCGGTCATCAACGTGATTGACCCGACAAAGTCCTACCAACCGACCTTCCCGAACGCCGACGCGACCTGCGTGATCGCCAAACGTTCGATCGACGCCCGCAACGATGTGATCTACCGCTACCGCATCGAGGGCTACAACCACCGCTTTGAATCTTACGTCCCTTACGAGATTCCTGAATATAAGGATGTCACCGACGCCGACCCCGTGATCATCATCGGAGCCGGTCCCGCCGGAATGTTCGCCGCCCTCAAGCTCCTGACCCTCGGCTTCAAGCCGATCATTCTGGAGAGGGGCAAGAACGTGCGCGACCGCAAGTTCGATATGGCGAAACTCACCCGCGAGGGAATCCTGAATCCTGAGTCCAACTTCTGCTACGGCGAAGGCGGAGCCGGCACGTTCTCCGACGGAAAGCTCTTCACCCGCTCCTCGAAGAGGGGTGACATCAGAGAGGTGCTCTACCAGTTCGTGAACTTCGGCGCAAGCCCTCAGATTCTCGTCGATGCCCACCCGCACATCGGCACGGACCGTCTCCCGAAAGTCGTGGAGAACATCCGCCAGTGCATCGAGTCCAGGGGCGGTGAATATCATTTCGGCACGAAGGTCACCGACATGACCCGCAATGAGGACGGCACGATCGAGGTTTCGGCACTTGATTCTGAGAACCTTACGAAAACAGGCAAGCCGAGCGTCCAGAAATATTCAGCGAAGAAGGTCATCCTTGCCACCGGTCATTCCGCCCGTGACATTTACGAGATGCTTGTCGCCAAGGACTGCGCCCTTGAGGCCAAGGGATTCGCGATGGGAGTCCGTGTGGAGCATCCACAGGCCCTGATCAACGACATCCGCTACCACGGCCAGTGGGAACCGGGTATGCCGGCGGCGGAATATTCATTCACAGAGCAGGTTAACGACCGTGGCGTGTTCTCGTTCTGTATGTGCCCGGGCGGTGTTCTGGTGCCTTCGGAGACCGAACCTGAGACCATCGTGATGAACGGAATGTCCAACTCGGCGCGAAGCGGCAAGTTCGCCAACGCCGGCGTGGTCGTGCAGATCAATCCGGAGGACATCCCGGAGGAATATACCGACAAGGGCGCTTTCGCGGGCCTTGAGTTCCAGAAGGATGTGGAGAGGAAGATGTGGGAATATGCCCACGAGCATTCCGATTCGGAGAATCCTTTCGTCGCTCCGGCGCAGAGGATGGTGGATTTCTGCGAGGGTGAGGATTCGGAGGATCTTCCGGAGACTTCCTACAAGCCGGGTGTCGTTCCGGCTCCGCTGCACGAGATTCTTCCTCCGTTCATCGCTGAGAGGCTTCAGGATGCTTTCTCGATCGTGAACCAGAAATCGATGAGAGGGTACTATACGAATGACGCTCTGTTGATCGGTGTGGAGTCCAGGACTTCGTCTCCGGTCCGTATTCCGAGGAATCCTCGCAACTGCGAGGCGGACGCGTTCCCAGGACTTCTTCCGTGTGGCGAGGGTGCCGGATATTCCGGAGGCATCGTCTCTTCGGCCATCGATGGCATCAACTGTGCCCTTGCCGCGGCCCGCTCCCTCTCCGGAGCCGATGTGGATGATGAGCCGCATGAAGGGACCGCAGGCGAGACTTCTGAGGCTGAATAGTCTTGATTTATTTAATATAACGATCCCGGCCAGTAGTTCGATAGCTGGCCGGGATTTGTTGTCATCAATCAATCACTTCCCAAGTCTGACTGATGCGCTTGGAATCGAAATTGATGCTTTCCAGGAATGCCTGAAGGTAAGTCCATTTGAATTTTGTCCCAGATTCGTTCAGGAGCATGATGATGTCATAATGAGCGCCACCTTCCTTGATGATGTGGATTCTTGTAAGAGTTTTCGGCTGGAATCCATCCAGTTTGGAGGATTCTTTGGTGAATTCAGAATTCTCGACCGGAAGGTCGTAGAAGCAGACCAGGTCGGCTCCCGTCATTTTCCTGACCGACTCTCCGGTGATTCTGGTGATGTGCTCCTCAGTGTAAAACAGGTCGTTTGAGTCGCTGTTTTCCAGTGTTGTCATCCCGGACTCGTCCAAGATTCCCATGCCCTCCATCATCTCTCTGCTGATCAGGGCCATCTGTCCGTCCATCCGGTCCTCTTTACCTTTCTTGATAAGCCTATGCAATGCCTTTGTGTACAGCAGAACGCAATTGCCGTCATCGCTTTTGGCCATGACATTGATGAAGCGCCCAGAGTGCTTGTGCTCAAAGGTTTTGTTAGGTTTCCAGATCATGTCGGCCTCCTCCGCGCGAAAACCGTCCGGAACCTTTACTGAGATTCCGCACCATTCATATTGCTTGTCCATGATCGAGTCAACCTGACCATAAGCCTGTTGTGTGACTGCAAGTGTCAGTACGAGCGCTAGTGTTGACAGCAGCCGAGCATTTGTCCTAGTCATAGTGTTATAATTTTTTAGTATATTCGTATTATATTATTCTTTTGTGTAGAATACGGAATAATCAGTGGCGTTGTTGTAGCCAATACTACCTTGTTGTTTGTCAAAGTATGTAACATAGCCGAGAGAATCAATATAATCAATGTTTACCATGTGTAATGAGTATTGATTTTCTGTGTACATAACCCCAACAGTGGTCATAATGCTTGCTGAAAAATCAATGTCGTTTGTGTCTAAGTAATGAGTTTGTGCTTTGGGAAAGAAATGTCTAATAACGTCAAATATCTTGTCTGCAGGTACTCCATCATTCCCAAATTCGCTTATTATGTATGCGTTAATTGTCTCATAGGATGCTCCTCCCCATAGAGATAGAGATTGAGCTACGCAGTCACTTGGATTATCATAAGATCTTGTTTTAATTTGCTCTTTGTTGATAAACCCCTCTATTATAGTATACAATTCAGGATCGATGTTGATTTGCTGTGCGGATTCAGCTCTGTATTTCAGATCGTTACCGTCGATGTAAATTCCGAATCTCTTAATTGCTAAGGATAGCGTATAAATGTCTTCGGTAGATAGGCAATCAAAACTTTGGTAAGAGGACAATTGCAGATAATTTTCCTGCACATCATTTCTCTTAGAGAGTATTCTTTCATGCTCTGAGCACGAAAGGGTTAGTATGATCAGCAAGAAGCTGATAATAGTTGCAAATATGCAACTTGATTTGTTAATAGAAATCAATGTTAAAACGTTTTTAGTTTCTACAAATATAACATTTTATTATAGATATACAAAAATATACAAAAAATAATCCTAAATAATCCTAAATAGGCAGAATAGGCAATACCTCAAAACGCCAAACTATTTTGTCCGACCAGTCCTCTTGACGGCTTCGCTCGCCTCATTCTCACATCGGCTTGACCATTGATGTTTCATGATGAGACTTCCTGTTTCATTCAGGACACCCCAAGCGATGACTTTTTCAAGTGCGTTCCACGCGTCGGCGCCGCCCAGAGTTGCCTGGGCGGCGAGTTGTCGGGATTTACATCGTCTTCAGGTGCCTTAGCGGACAAGTTCGAGAAAGATTCGCCGTTTAGTGTAGAGGTTGAGCACGTTTCTGCGTCCGGATTTTATCCACTTTGCGGGCACGACAACGAACATTCGCAGGAACCGCTTGAGCCTCGCGGTCCTATCAAGCCCTTTGACCCGTCCGCCGATGACGTCAAGAAGGTGAAGGAAGAAGTTCTTGAGGATGGCGGTGGCGATGAGGAACACGGTGTTCTCCTTCAGGAAAACACCCTCTGGTGTACCAACCTCCGCCTTGCTGCCGTTTCGTACAGGAAACACCCTCTGGTGTACCGACCGGAAGTGGTGACGGAGGCGGTGCGGTGATTTTGTGCGAAAAGATGAGTATATTTGTGGGTACGAGAGGAGAATTACGTTATGAAACTGAACAAGAGATTTTTCTATGGGGTGCTGACGGCGGTGGCACTGCTGGCGGCTGGGTGTTCGAAGGATAATACGGATCCGGTGCCCGATCCGGGTACGGGAGAGCAACTTGTCGAGAATCCTAAGGTCAGGGCGGCCGTTAGGACTATGATGTCGGAGGCGGCCAGGACGGAGTCAACCTTGAATGGCGTGGCGGTCTGGCAGGAGGGGTATGCGTCTTCGGGAGAATGGTCCAAGGGCTCTGACAATGACACACGGCGACAGATGTGGTCGGTTACCAAGACGTTCACCTCAATGGCTGTCGGGATAGCGGTCGGGGAGGGCAAGCTGAGCCTGTCCGAAAAGGTCGCGCCGATGTTCCCCGAGGAAGTCGCCGAGGCGGAAAAGAATATGACGGACGCGCAGAAGGCAAACCTTGAGGCCTTGACAGTCAGGCATCTGCTGATTATGGCGAACGGCCACAAAAAGGATCCGACGGTTGAATATGCCACTGAATATTTCAAAAAGGATCCGTTCGGCTCACTCAAGTATATTCATAATGAATGGGTTGATGTCTCCGGGCTGCTGACAAAACATGACTCCACGCTGCCGGAACTTTTCTTTGAATATCCATTCGACGCGGCTCCGGGAGAGAAATTCTGCTACGACAGTTTCTCTTCCTGTATGCTTTCGGAGATCATCACAAAAAAGACCGGGGAGACGATGGCCGACTATCTCTACAAAAGGATGTTCAAGCCGATGGGACTGGACAGACCTGAGTGGGAGGATATCCATGGAGTGACAGCCGGTGGCTGGGGACTGCATCTTAGCACTGACGAGATGCTGGCGTTCGGCCGTCTCCTGCTGGACGGCGGGAAATGGGACGGGCAGCAGATCATCCCTGAGGACTATCTCAAGGAGGCCGTCAAAGATCAGATCAAGGACAGGATGAATAATGGTCAGAACTACTCCACGACCGGTTACGGCTACCAGATCAGAACCCGTTCCGACGGGTCACTTTATATGGCCGTAGGACTTTTCGGACAATATATCGTTGTGATTCCAGATAAGAAGGCCGTGATCGTGATGACCTCTGCGATGCCGTTTGACGCTGACAACATCCTTAAGGATCTGTCAAAGGTTATGGCGCTCCTCAATGGTGATCTTGATTCCAGTGTGAAGCCGCTCGAACTGGCCTGGAAGTACATTGTGCCGGAGCTTTAGTCATGGACTATTTGAAAAAGCGGAACAGGCATATTCATAAAAACTTGAGAATATATTCATAAATGGCTGCGGAAGAGGATAAGAAAGGGGCATTCGCTCCGATGATGGAAAGCGGCGTGCACGCTGGGTTTCCGTCGCCGGCGCAGGACTACATCAATTCGTTCATCGACCTCAACAAGGAGTTGGTGCGGCATCCGGCGGCGACTTTTTTCGCCCGTGTGGTCGGCGATTCGATGGTGGACGCCGATGTGAACGAGGGTGACGTGCTGGTGGTGGACAAGTCGATCGAGCCGAGGGAAGGGGATATGGCCGTCTGCTTCATCGACGGGGAATTCGCCTTGAAGTTCATCTCCTTCAGGGATCCGGCCGATGCATCGCGCTCTGTCAAGGCCTCCAAGCCGGGCGTGTCCTATGATATTCTTAAGCATCAAAGAATATGGCTGCTTCCGGCCAATGAGAAATATCCTCCCATCGAAGTGACTGAGTCCAATGATTTTACGGTCTGGGGAGTTGTGACCTACGTCATCAAGAAGGTGTGTACGCGTTAGTTGACTGCAACAATTTTTTCGTGTCCTGCGAGAGGGCTTTCCAGCCGGAGTTGGAAGGCCGTCCGGTCGTGGTGCTGTCCAACAATGACGGATGCGTGGTGGCCCGCAGCAACGAGAGCAAGGCGATGGGCATCAAGATGGGGACTCCGTTCTTTAAGGTCCGCTATCTGGTGGAGCAGGGGAGACTCGTTGTGCGCTCGTCCAACTACACCCTCTATGGCGACCTTTCCGCGCGGGTGATGTCGCTCCTTGCGGAGGCGGCCCCGCGGCTGGAAGTCTATTCAATTGACGAGGCCTACATGGACATGGACGGTGTCGCGCCAGAGCGTATTCCGGGAATATGTTCGGCTTTGGTGACGAGGATCCGTCGCTGGACGGGCATTCCTGTCAGCATCGGAATAGCCGACACAAAGACCCTTGCCAAGGTCGCCAACCATTTCGCAAAAAAGTACAAAGGGTACCGCGGCGTCTGTGTCATCGATTCCGAAGAGAAGATCCGCAAGGCATTGGCTTTGACTCCGATAAAAGAGGTTTGGGGCATAGGTCGGCGAGGCGCTCCGAAGCTGGAGTCCGTCGGGGTCAAGACGGCCTTGGACTTTATTAAGAGGCCATGCGAGTGGGTTCGTGGGATGATGGGAATAGGCGGAGTGAGGACTTGGTCCGAGCTTCAGGGCAGACGGATGGTCGAGGATGAGCATGACGAGAAGCGCAAGAGCATCTGCACATCCCGTTCGTTCGACAAGATGGTTACGGACCTGGAGGAGATGACTTTAAGAGTCTCCGATTTTGCCGGAAAATGCGCCGAGAAACTCCGCTCGGAAGGCACTGCGGCATATTCAGTGGGCGTATTCATCCAGACCAACCGCTTCCGGGACGACCTTCCGCAGTATTTCCCGAACGCCAGCGTCAGGCTCGATGTCCCCGCCAACAGCACTCAGGAGGTCGTTGCCGCCGCCCTGCGCGCGTTGAGGATGGTCTTCCGCAATGGCTTTGAATATAAAAGGGCCGGCGTGACCGTCTCCGACATCGTTGAGGCCGATGCGATCCAGACCACCCTGTTCGATTTCGATCAGGAGGCCCGTGACCGTGACGACCGCATATCCAAAGTGATGGATCTGGTCAACACCTCCGGCAAGAACCTCCTAAGGCTTGCCACCCAGCGTCCCGGCCACTATTCCGACGGCATCCGCCGCGAATTCTGCTCCCGCCTCTACTCCACCTCCTGGTCCGACCTTCTGGAAATCAAATAGCCTGCTTCATATTACTGAAACAGGCTGTCTGTCGTACGTCGAGAAATAGGAGATTATTTCACCTTTTCCCTCTTGCCGAGCTTCTCGCGGACGAGGAGCGGCTCGTTGGTCGTGATGCAATCGACACCGAGATCGATCATATCCTGGATGTCCTTCTCCTTGTTGACGGTCCAGCAGTTGATGCTCATCTTGTTGTCGCGGGCCTGCTTGAACCATGTCGGGTTCTTTCCGAAGACCTTGTACTGGTAGTCAACACCGTTGATTCCGAGCTTGGCGAGTTCCTCAGGGCTCTTGTCCTTGTCCAGGTACTGAACCGTGAATCCAGGGCAGAGGGCGGCGAGCCTCTCGCACATATTCAGACTGAATGAGATGAAAATCACACGCTTAGGGTTGTACAAACCGTGCTCCTTGAGAGCCTTGACGCTCTGGTCTACCATATAGTCCTCGTGAGCCTTGTCAATCTGCTTCTTGAGCTCGAACACCAGCACGGTCTTCTTGCTCTTCTCTCCCTGTGCCAGATACTCGTCCAGAGTCGGGATCTTCTCGCCGTTCTTCAGGCGGCAGTCCTTGAAATCAGCGTAGTCGTGATTCCAGATGCGCATCCCGTCGATGTCCGGATCGTGATGCACGAGCATAACGAGGTCGGAAGTGATGTGAACATCGAACTCGCTGCCCCACAACCCGTTCTGCTGCGCCAGTTCAAGCGATTTGATGGAGTTCTCGGCGTACCCGGCCTCCTCGCAGTTCCAAAATCCTCTGTGCGCCGTCACCGCGATCTTCTGCGGAGCGCACGAAGCGGCCAGCGCAACCAATGCACCCACCGCCGCAACTTTAACGATCTTTTTCATATTCATTGAATATTACAGTTTTGAATATTTCAGTGTCCATTCCGGAGGCACACGGCCCATTGCCGTCAGGCTCAATTCTGTCACGTGCCTCTCGTTCCGGTCCAAGCCTTGGACTTGTGGCATAGTTCAAATCCTGGACAACAAAAGTAGTAAATTTATGCCGATATCTAAAGTATAAAAAGGGACGTTTACAAATTGCCAATCTCGGACTTGTACTTTATGCGGTAGTCCGTTGAGTCCGCATCGAGGACGAAGACCTGGTATTTGTTTCCTTCCGGATAGACACGGACGACAATGTGGCCCCACGGCTTGAATTTGCTCCAGAGTTCCTCACCGAGCTTCTTGCGGGCTTGATCCACGGTTATGTAGTAGTCGCGGTCTCCTTTCCAGACCAGAGGATCGGATATTCTTGTCATCGTGGTAGGCACGGGATGATTCTGGCTTCGGGCGTCGATTATGATGACCTGGGGCGACAAAGTCTGCATAAAGAATGCGTTGCAGGTGTCGAAATAGCCGTGGTGGTTGGCTTTCATCACCGTGACCTTGCCGCAGACCTTGGCGACAGGAGTCTCGAAATCCCTTTCCAGCGACTTGAAGATGGGCCAGTTCCCACCGGAAAGGTCGCCTCCGTTGAAATATGAGAATTTACCGTAGCGCAGACGAATCGCGCAGGAATTCATATTCTCATCGAACAGGGTCGGATCCCCGCTGTACATCTTCACGGATTTCTTGCCACGGCCGGTCCAGACCTCGCCGTTTGCGGCTAAATTCCTGATCTCAAAGTCTTTGGCGAACTTCTTCGGGTTGTGTACCATCGTGAACTGCCTCTTGCTCCCGATGGCGAATTTCTCCACCGTTGTGCCGTGCTCCGCGGAATAGTTGACGAAGTTGATGTAATGCTCGATAAATCCCTTGTTCGCGTTGAGGACATTGTCTCTGGATGGAAAATCGTAGTCAGGATAGTCCCTGTCAACCAACTTGTTGAAATGAATATGCTCACCCACGAGTGTGATTCCGGAAAGCGCATAGCCGTGCGTGCCCGGAATAGCATCCTTTATCGTGCCGATGTGGTCATTGTGAAGATGGGTTACCATCGCATAGTCAAGGTTTTCCTTGTCCGGAAGCTGTGAGAGAAAATGCTTTATGTAGATCGCCTGCCACTCTCCGGGCTTTTTTGTCCCGTTCGGATGTTGGGTGTCCTTAGCCTTGGCGTTGTCGCCCGCGTCGATCATCATCGATGTCCCGTCTGGCATCACAATCAACGCCGCGTCACCCCTTCCCGTGGCAATCGTGTGGATGTCAAGATACCCTTCCTTCCATTCCGGCAGATACTCCGGTGCCTGTGCGAAGGCATTGAGCGCGTTCGCAAGCAGCGCCAATGCCAATAATATCCTTTTCATTGTAATCATTTTTCTTTCGATGAAATCCAGTATAGTCGTTCTTGACCGGCACTTTGGTGATGCTCGGCTATTTCTGTGGAATTATCGGCGGATGTCGATCACGAACTTGCCGGCGAAATATGGGTCGGAGAGCCAGGTGGTGACGGGCCAGGTGGAGACGGAGCCTTTGCGGAGGCGCTCACGGGACATCAGGGCGCAGATCTCCTCGTTGATGTCGCCGCCTTTGAGGTAGAGGATTGACCGGGAATATTTCCCTTTCACCCAAGGATAGAAGTCGGTCAGGGAGGCCACGGCACGGGAGACCACGAAGTCGAAACGGCCAGGAAGACTTTCCGCGCGGGCGTTGACGATCTCCACGTTGTCAAGGCCGAGCATATTCGCAATCTCTCTGGCGACGATTGTTTTCTTGCCGACCGAGTCGCAGAGGGTGAACCTCACGTTCGGGAACATCACAGCGAGAGGGATGCCGGGAAAGCCGCCACCGGTGCCGAGGTCCAGAACCCTTAATCCGGCTTGTGCGGCGTTATCTGGCGAGGTGATGGGATCTATGACCGTAGAATAAGATCCTTTCTGTGAGGCGGATGCCACAGAGCCTTTTGGGTGCGGCGCGGTGAACATTGAATATACCTCCGGACGCTGTGTGCGGAGATATTCAGCAATCGCGAGGGAGTGGAGGACGTGGTGGTCATAGAGACTGTCGATGTCCTTGCGGGAGATGACGTTGATCTTGGCGTTCCAGTCGCGGTAGCCTGCGTCCATAAGACGGAAACGCTCCACCATCCCGTCAGTCATGTCCGGGAACGACGCCTTCAGAAATGCCTCGAAGTCGGCGAACCCTATCATGCGCCTTCCTCCTGCTTCCTCAGATCATCGATCATCTTCTTGGCGCGGCGGATGCGAGTCTTGACTGTGTTGAGCTCCATGTCAAGCGCCTCGGCGATCTCGTTGTATTTCATTCCCTCGATGAGCCTCTTGCGGGCTATCTCACGGTATAATTCCGGAAGACGCTCGACATATTTCGCGTGCTCCTCCTCGTTCTCAGTCTTGATCAAGGTGTTGAGCGCATCCTCCGTCTGGTCCGGGATGACCTCCACTCCGGACGGCTTGCTCTCGTCGTCAAGATAGACGATTTGGTTCTTTGGATGAACTCTCTGCTCTTGCTCCAGAGTGTCCAAGGCGGTGTTCTTGGCGATAGTGCAGAGCCATGTCAAAAAACGGCTCTTGTACTGGTCGTAGGACATGATCTGCCTGAAGGCTTTCTCGAAACTGCGGCTGCAGATGTCATCCGCCGCGTAGTCGTCTATATTCTTGAAACGGGCCTTGATGTAAGACCTAAGCTGTTCTATGTGACGGTCCCAGAGAGCTGTGAAAGCCAGACCGTTTCCTCTTTGTGCCAAGATGATCAGTTCATCAGTGGGCTTCGAGCCAGTTTTTCCCATAATTGCATTCTACTGTTAGTGGTACTGAAAGTTTTACAACATTTTCCATCCTGTCAATCACAATCCGCTTCAGATCCTCAATCTCCTCAGGGATCGCGTCGAACACAAGCTCGTCGTGGATCTGGAGAACCATCCGGCTCTTCATGCCGGCTTCGGCCATCGCCTTGTCAACCTCGATCATCGCCATCTTGATGATGTCCGCGGATGTGCCTTGGATCGGAGCGTTGACGGCGTTCCTCTCGGCGAGTGTCCTCAACGTTCCGTTCTTGGAATTGATGTCAGGAATATACCTTCTTCTTCCGAAGATGGTCTCGACATAGCCGGTCTCGCGGGCCGAGGCCTTCGTGTCCTCAATGAACGAGAGGATGGACGGGAAACCGGCAAAGTAATCGTCTATGATTTTCTGGGCCTCCTTGCGGCCGATCCGCAGCCTTTGCGCCAGGCCGAACGCCGAGATGCCGTACATGATGCCGAAGTTGGCGGTCTTGGCGATGCGTCTCTGGTCGGCCGTGACCTGCTCGTGAGGGATGCCGAAAATCTTCTCCGCCGTGGCCGCATGGATGTCCACACCTTGCTTGAAGGCTGTGATCAGATGCTGGTCGCAGCTCAGGTGCGCCATGATCCTCAGCTCGATCTGTGAATAGTCCGCCGAAAGGATCAGACCGTCCGGGGCGCTCGGCATGAATGCCTTGCGGATTTCCTTGCCCTGCTCTGACCTTATAGGAATATTCTGGAGATTCGGATTTGAGGAACTCAGCCGTCCTGTCGCCGTCAAGGCCTGGTTGAAAGTCGTGTGGATCTTGCCATCGGAAGGGTCGATGTACCCTGGGAACGGCTCTATGTAGGTCGAGAGCAGTTTGCGGGCAGCGCGATACTCAAGAATCTCATCGATGACAGGATGCTTCTCCGCCAGATCAAGCAAGGTGGATTCCTCCGTTGAATATGTCCCGTTGGCGTTCTTCTTGGGCTTGTCGGAAAGGTGCAGCCGTTCGAACAATAGCTCGCCGATCTGTTTCGGAGAAGACACGTTGAGGTTCGGTTCCCCGGCCATCTCACGGACTTTGGACTCCCGGGACGCGACCTCCTCACGAAGATGCGCCGTGAAATCCTTCAAGGAATCAAGATCGACCTTGACCCCGTTGCGCTCCATCTTGGAGAGAACCTTCAGCAGAGGCTCTTCCATAGTGTCATACAGGTCCGCGGCCGACGCCTTTACCAGATCCTCGCGTATTCTTTCCTGAAGCGACAGCAGAACGGCTGCTTCTTTGCTCCTGTCCGCTAAGACCTCGTCCGAAGGAATGTCATCGAACAGTGAGCCGGTGGCCGGAGCTGAATCTTTCCCGGAGACACCCTCAAGAGAAACTCCCAGAATGCCTTGCGCCAGCACTTCGATCTTGTGACTCTTCTCAGGGTCAAGCAGATAGTGCATCAAGGCGATGTCGTGAAGCCTGCCTTGAAGCGTCACTCCGCCCGCCGCCAGAATATTCATCTGCCTTTTAAGGTCATCGCCGCATTTCGCCACCGCGTCATTCTCAAGCAGCGCCTTGAACTCCTGAACCCCACCTTCCGCCGCGACAATCCTCTTCCCGGAGCGAGCCCCGACAATGATCCTTCTTGTTTTTGTGAATATGCCCCCGTCGGCTCCTTCCGTGATTACCGAGCACATTCCGGCCTTCACGGCGGCCTTGACCGCCTCCGTCGGACGCACCTTGGCGATTTCAGGCAGCTCGGCGTCAGGCTTTTTCTCCGCCGCGCCGACGTGGCCTATGAATCTGTTAAGGGAATTGAACTCGTATTTCTCAAAGAGATCCGCCAATTCAGGGCCGTATTCCTGATTGACCTTCATTCTCTCGGTCGGGATGTCAACCTCGATGTCTGTCTTGATGGTGACAAGCTCGTGGCTGAGCCCGATGTGGTCCCGGGCATCCTCAAACTGGGCCTTCTGCCGAGGTGTCAGTTCGTCCAGATGCTCGTATATCTCCTTGACGGAACCGTACTTGGCGACCAGCTTGCCGGCACCGACCTCGCCGACACCCTTCACTCCGGGCACATTGTCGGCCGTGTCCCCGCAGATTGTCAGCATATCGATGACCTGTTCCGGAGAATTGATTCCGTACTTCTCACAGATTTCCTTGACTCCGATGATTTCGTTGTCGTTGCCGGCCTTCCCCGGCTTGTACTGCCAGATGTGCGGTTCGATAAGCTGCCCGTAATCCTTGTCCGGGGTCACCATAAAGACATCCAACCCCTCTCCGGCGCAGCGTTTGGCCATAGATCCGATCACATCGTCGGCCTCGAACCCCTTCAGCATCAAGGTCGGGATATTCATCGCCTTGCATAGTTCCATCAACGGCTCAAGGGCATCGATGACCAGCTGCGGTGTCTCTTTGCGGTTCGCCTTGTACTCGGGGTACATCTTATTCCTGAACGTGCCGCCCGGCGGGTCGAAAGCCACGGCCAGATAGTCCGGTTTTTCACGCCCTAAAAGTTCAAGAATATATTTGGTGAATCCGTAAAGGATAGACATGTCAGCCCCTTTGGAGTTGATCATCGGCCTACGGAGAAACGCGTAATACATTTTGAATATCAACGCGTGTCCGTCTATGAAGAAAATCTTTCCCGTCATTATCCTTCCCAGTTTTATCTAAGCGTGGCCGCAATCCCAATGGTCACGTGTTTGTACAAAGATACGTAATTGTTTCGTGGTTTCAAAACTTCTCCCTGAGGCAAAATGTTAATTTATTGATAATCGGAATGTGGAATGCCACATTCTGATAGTCAATCAATTCTGAAACGCTGCCCTCTGTTTTTGACTGGCAGAATTTGACAACTTGCTGAAATATAATTTGTTAATTAGCTCGACATAGGATTGCGCACAAGCTGATTGGCCCTTGGAAAATTATCCCTTGTAGAGAAAATCTCCGAGCGAGAGTGTCGCGTCGGAGAACCGCGCGCCATCGTAAATGTCGTGCGTGGAGAAGATCACCGTGGCTCCAGTGCCGTGCGCCAGTTCTTGAAGAGTGCGCAGGACCATGATCCGGTTGTCCACATCCAGAAAGGCCGTGGGCTCGTCAAGAAGGATTACGTTGGCCTTGCGGGTCAACGCCGTGGCGATGCAGGCTTTCTGGAACTCCCCGTCGGAGATGAGGCTGATGTCCTTGTCGGCCAATGAGCCGAGTCCGAGCGTCCGGATCGCATCCTCCATCGCCGTTTCCGCCCCGGAGTCCAGTTTCCTGAATATTCCCGATGCCGAGAACAGGCTCGTGCGGATGAACTCTCTGACAGAGAATCCTTTGACTTTAGGAATATGTGTGGGCACCATCACGACCGGGCCTCCGGCCGAGAATCCGCCCGAAAGGGGATGAAGAAGTCCCGCTATCGTCTTCATAAGCGTGCTCTTCCCGCTGCCGTTCGGTCCTTGGAGCATCACGGACTGTCCGTCTGGATATTCAAAAGTCAGTGGTCCGCTGACTGCTTGGCCTCTGTGGCCGATTGTCAATTCAATTGCTTTCAGCATTTTTCACCTCCTTTTCATCAGGATTGTCAGAATGATCGGGATGCCGATCAGCGCCATCGTGCTTCCGACCGGCAGGGGAGTGGGGAAGGCGTTTGAAAGGATGTCGGCGACGAGGGTCAGTCCCGCCCCTGTGAGCATCACCGCCGGGATGACCTTCATGTGCACGGACGTGCCGAGAAAGCCTCTGGCGATGTGTGGAGCCACGATTCCGACAAAACCAAGCGGCCCGCAGAACGCCGTCACCGCCCCGGCCATCAGGCAGCTCCCGATCATCGCGATGCCGCGGATCCGGGAGATGTCCGCACCGGCCAAGCTGGCATATTCATCTCCGAAAAGAGCGATGTCCAGCCCTTTATTGTTAATATAGGTAAGCGTCACTCCGATGAGGAGTGCACTTGCGATGACCGCCACTTCGCCCGGCCGGCTCCCGGAGAAACTTCCCGCCGACCAGCTGTAGAAGACTTTCAGGCTCTCGGCGTTGGCGGAATATTCAAGGATGGATGTCAATGCGCTGAATATGAACCCCAGCATCACGCCGAAGATGAGCAATGTGGTGGTACTCTGGAATTTTGAGGCCACGGTGACAACCAGCATGGAGGTCAGCAGCGCGCCCAGAAAAGCCGCGGTGGCCACGGTCAATCCCGATAAAGCCGCCGGGAGCGATGTTCCGATGAGTAGGGTGGCCATCGCCGCTCCGGTTCCGGCTCCCGCGCTCACGCCCATTATGTGCGGGTCGGCAAGCGGATTGCGGAACACGCTCTGCATCTGAAGCCCAGCCAGGGAAAGACACGCTCCGGCAAGAACAGCGGTCAGCATCCTCGGCAGCCTGAGTTTCAGGAATATGCCTGCATCCAGTCCGGTCAGGCCAGTGCCTCCGGTCAACAGATCGGCGCAGGCGAGCAGCAGTGTGGCGGTTGCCAACATGAATATTTTCGGACTGGCTTTCATCGTCAAATCGGCTTTGTGATTGCAAATTACTTACAATTCTTCGGCTTTTCCCGAAAAATTTCGTTAAATTTACCCCAAATCTTTGAATATTTATGAATAAAAGAACATTTATCCTTGCGTCTGCACTTCTGGTTCTCTGCGGAACCGGCGCTTTCGCCCAGAAACAGTCCAAGAACGGGGGCATCTCAGCCGAGATGCTGACCGAAATCCGTAAAGGTTATGAAGGCACGGCCTCGGACAAGGCTGTCCGCAACGCCCTCAACGCCGCCGCCATCAATGTCCTCGCCGCCAATTCCGAGAACATCGCGATGATCGACACCCATTTCTCCGACGAGGTGAAGACCAAGGGGCGCACCAACCAGAAATCCTCCGGCCGTTGCTGGCTGTTCACCGGTCTCAATGTGCTCAGATCCAGGATGATCGACAAATATGACCTTGGAGCGTTCACATTCTCGCAGAACTATGTGTTCTTCTACGACCAGCTTGAGAAGGCCAACCTTTTCCTTCAGGGAGTGATCGACACGAAGGAACTGAGCTTTGACGACCGCAAGGTTGACTGGCTGTTCCGCAACCCGATCGGGGACGGTGGTCAGTTCACCGGAGTGTCCAACCTCATTATGAAATACGGTGTCGTTCCGTCCGATGTGATGCCTGAGACCTACTGCGCCAACAGCACTTCCCAGATGCGCGCCCAGATCGCCACCAAACTTCGTGAGGACGGCCTCAAACTGCGTGACGCGGCCGCCAAGGACTGTCCGGCGATGAAGACCGAGATGCTCAAGGAGATCTACAGGATGCTTGTCCTCTGCCTCGGTGAGCCACCGGTTGAGTTCGAGTGGACACGCTACGACTCAAAGGGCAACTTCGTCAGCACCAAGACCTATACCCCAAAGTCCTTCTACAATGAATATGTCGGAGCGGATCTTGAGAACAACTACATTATGGTGATGAACGATCCTACCCGTGAATATGGCAAGGTCTATGAGATCGACTATGACCGTCACGTCTATGACGGACAGAACTGGCTCTACATCAACCTTCCTATCGAGAGGATCAAGGAGATGGCCATCGCTTCCATCAAGGACAACACGGCGATGTACTTCTCCTGCGATGTGGCCAAGTTCATGGATCGCCAGAAAGGTACCCTGGATCTGAACAACTTCGATTACGGTTCTCTTTTCGGGACGACATTCCCGATGGACAAGCGCCAGAGGGTGCAGACTCACGCCAGCGGGTCGTCCCACGCGATGACCCTCATCGCTGTGGATCTCAAGGATGGCAATCCTGTGAAGTGGATGGTTGAGAACAGCTGGGGGGCTGATTCCGGCTACAAGGGCAACCTCATTATGACCGACGAGTGGTTTGACAACTATATGTTCCGTCTCGTGGTCGAGAAGAAGTACGTTCCTTCGGACGTTATGAATATGCTCAACCAGAAGCCGACCCTCCTCCCGGCCTGGGACCCGATGTTCCTTCCGGAGGAGTAGTCCGAAGCAGACTGAATAAGCGGAGTGTGGCCGAAGGTCTTTCAGCCACACTCTTTTTTTTGATATATTTCTTTAAAAATGGTTGCGGAATCGCTTGTCGGGCAGTATTACAGATGAATATTACTGAAAAACTTTAAGCGATGAGACAATTCAAGATCACTAAATCGATAACCGACAGAAGAACTGTCGTCAGGCCACAACGGAGGAATTGGCTGAGATGACAGGTCTGTCATCGGACAAGATCATCGAGTCGATGGTAGTGTCGGAGAACACGGTGTCAGCCGATGCTCGCTTCTCCGAAGACGAGGACGGGGCTCTTCTTGACATCATTCCGGACAAGGATGCGCTCCCTGCCGACAGCCGGGTCGAGGCCGAGTCTATCAAAATAGAAATAGGACGACTTTTGGAAGTACTTCCGGAACGTGCCAGGAATATTCTCAAAGCCATCTATGGAATAGGTTGCCGCGAGATGACGATTGACGAGATAGGGGAGAGATACGGTCTGACGCGTGAAAGGGTGCGTCAGATCCGTGAGAAATCTCTCCGCCGCCTGAGGGCTCCCGAGATCGTGCGGAATCTCCGCCCGTATCTCGGGTAATGGAGCTGTTATTTCGTGTTGTCGAACGTGAACGAATCCCAAGGCAGCTCGGCGTCCTTGCCGTGATCGAGCACGTCATTGACATGAGTCATGAGCGGGAAGTCAGTCAGATCGACCATTCCGAGTTCGGCCTTGCGGTAGATGGCCTTGGCCACGCGGCGTGCCACAACCAGAGATTCGAGAGTGACCCCGGCGAGGATATCCAGTGCCTCCTCGTAGGTTTTGCCCTCACCCAGAAGAATGCCGATCTTTCTGGTCCTTCCACCGTACACCGTGACGTAGAGGTCTCCGATTCCGAGGACCGTGCTGTCCTCGTCGGCTCCTTGGAGTCTCAGAAGCTTGGTCATCTCCTTTGTGGCCTGATAGAATGCCCCGGCCTGTGAGTTGTAGTGGAGACCGGCCTCGGCTCCGTGCTGTCTGTTCACAAGACCGATCGTGAGGGCTATCCCGAGGGCGTAGGCGTTCTTCAGCGCCACAGCGCTCTCAAGGCCGATCACGTCGTTGGTCGTGGAGATGTGATAGTAGGAGGTCTGCATGGCCTCTTTCATCATCTTGATGACGGCGGTGTCCTTGCCGCAGAAAGCCACTTCTGTCTGGTCGTGGAATACGAGCTCGTAGGATGTGCACGGGCCGCCGATGGCGTTGACCTCCCTGCGTATGCCTTTCTTGAGAAGCTCGGTCTTCCAATAAGCAGGATAGGAGATCAATGTCCCGTCCTCAAGATTGATCAGACCTTTGGTCACGGAGAGAACCGGCATGGCTGGATCCAGATACGCCAGTACCTCGTTCAGGAACCAGTCCACACCGAACGATGACACTCCGCCGATGACGAAGTCCGCTCCTTTCACGGCCTCCTGCCAGTCCTCGAACTGGAAATATTCAACACCTTTCGGGAAAGGCCTGTCGAATTTCGGATGCTTGCCGGAACGTTTACATTCTTCTATGATTTCCTTGTCAAGCGGAGTGCCGACAAGCCTGACTTCATTGCCGTTTTCAAATGCCGGGAACGCGAGGGCTGAACCCATCATGCCCGAACCTATGATTGTGATTGTTCTTTTCATTGTCTAAATCCTTAAATGAATGACAAAATTAGTAATATTCCTAAGGAATGTCGTAAATTAGCGATCAAAATTACACAGAATGAGACGATTTTTTTGTTTTGCCCTGATGTTTCTGGCACTGTTCACCATGGGTGCCCGGGAACGCATGGAGAATTATCCTCTTCCGTCCAGACCGGACACATTAAGGATCCTTGCTGTAGGCAACAGCTTTTCCGATGACGGTACTGAATACCTGCCAGGGCTTCTGGAGGCGGCCGGAATCCATAATGTGATTGTGGCGAGGCTCTATATCGGAGGCTGCTCGTTGGAGAGACACTGCAAGGAGTATGCGGAGGGCCTGGCCAATTACATCTACTACAAGTCAACGCGGAACAAATGGGAGACCGTCAGCAAGAACGCCACATTGCTTGACGGACTGAAGGATGAGCCGTGGGACATAATCACCATTCAGGAGACATCCGGGCGCACGGGAATATATGACACGTATCAGGAGTGGATTCCCGGATTGGTTGACATCATAAGGAAAGAGGCTCTGAATCCTCACGCGTCCATTGTCTGGCACGAGACCTGGGCCTATGCCGCCAACTCGTCGCATGGAATGTTCAAACTGTACGACAACGATCAGGAACGTATGTATTCCGGCATAGTGGCTTGTGTGAGGCGTGCGTCACAGGAATTTGACCTTCCTGTCGTGATTCCGTGCGGAGACGCCATACAGATCGCCAGAGGGACCCGCCTGAATAATCAGGATGATGTCCCGCAGACATGCAAGGTCTATCAGCTTACCCGTGACGGTTATCATCTGACTCGTCAGTACGGGCGTTACGTGGCCGCGTGCACATGGTTCGAGGCTCTGATCAGGCCGACGCTCGGCAAATCTGTCCTTGGCAACGGCTATCTTATGCGTGACACGGAGTACAGCATAAATTCTAAGGATGCCCGTCTTTGCCAGAAATGCGCCGTTCAGGCGGTGAGGGCTTGGTAAGGGACATCGGGATATTCAAAGAAATAGGAACGAGAATTATGAAATCACTTAAAGAACTTTACAGAATCGGCAAGGGACCGTCCAGCAGCCATACCATGGGACCGAACAAGGCCGCTAAGGATTTTGCCGAGCGGCATTTGGACGCGGCTTCGTTCGAGGTGACGCTTTATGGAAGCCTCGCCGCCACCGGCAAGGGACACATGACGGATGTGGCGATCATCGAAGTGCTGGAACGCATCGCCCCGGTGAGCATTGTGTGGAAGCCGGAGGTGTTCCTTCCTTATCATCCCAACGGGATGTGCTTCAAGTCGTTTGACACCGAAGGCCACCAGACGGATGAGTGGACGGTGTACAGTGTCGGCGGCGGAGCGTTGTCCGAGGGCAGGCCGGACGACAGGTTCTTGACTCCGGATGTCTATGAGATGAACCGCCTTGCGGAGATCCAGAAATGGTGCGAGGACAAAGGTCGCAGCTATTGGGAATATGTTGACCTTTGCGAAGGGCCGGACATCTGGGATTATCTGCAGGAGGTCTGGGAGGCCATGAAAGCGTCCGTGGAAAGGGGCATAGACCATGAGGGTGTCCTTCCGGGACCGCTCAACCTTCCGAGGAAGGCTCCGACGTATTACGTCAAGGCTACCGGCTACAAGCAGACTCTTCAGACCCGTGGACTGGTCTATGCCTATGCCCTTGCCGTCAGTGAGGAGAACGCTTCCGGCGGAGTCATCGTGACGGCGCCTACCTGCGGATCGAGCGGAGTCATGCCGGGAGTCCTCTACCATTTGGCGAAGGGGCATGATTTCAAGGATATTCGTGTGCTTCACGCTTTGGCTACAGCCGGGATCATCGGGAATGTAGTCAAACGGAACGCCTCCATCTCGGGTGCCGAGGTCGGCTGTCAAGGTGAGGTGGGGGTAGCGTGCGCGATGGCTTCCGCCGCCGCGTGCCAACTTTTCGGTGGCAGTCCTTCGCAGATTGAATATGCCGCCGAGATGGGGTTGGAACACCATTTGGGAATGACCTGCGATCCGATCTGCGGCTTGGTACAGATCCCATGTATCGAGAGAAACGCTTTCGCCGCCACCCGTGCCCTTGACTCGAATCTCTACGCCGCTTTCTCCGATGGAAAGCACCGCGTGTCCTTTGATCATGTGGTCGAGGTGATGAAGCAGACCGGAAAGGACCTTCCGTCCCTTTACAAGGAGACCAGTACAGGCGGACTTGCGAAAAACTTCAAGGATTTCAAGAAGCCTTTCTAGTCCTTGAATATGTCGTAAATTCGACATAATGACAGCCGGAGGCGACACTTTGTCATGGAATAGTGACATAGTGTCGCCCTTTTGATACCTTTTCGGCATCGGCATGCCGATTGATTGAATCTCAGATGTCCCGCTCGAAAGAACGGGGAAAAGAAAAGATAAAGAATATATAAAAATAGGAGATTTGATTATGTTACCAGTATCAAAAAAGTACAACAACCAGAATTGGTTACCAAACTTTTTCAATGATTTCTTTGACAACGATTGGATGGCCAGGACAAACGCCACGGCACCAGCGATCAATGTATTAGAAAACGAGAAGAGCTACGACATCGAGCTCGCCGCTCCAGGAATGACCAAGGACGATTTCAAGGTCAGCCTCGATGACAATGGTGATCTTGTCATCAACATGGAGAAGAAAGAGGAGAACAATGAAGAAAAGAAGCACGGACACTATCTGAGACGTGAGTTCTCATATTCTAAGTTCCAGCAGACGATGGTTCTTCCTGATGATGTTGAAAGAGAGAAGATTAATGCCTCTGTGGTCAATGGTGTCCTCAAGGTCAACATCCCTAAGCTTCAGAAGCAGGAAGTGCCTCAGGCGAAAAAAATCATAGAAATTAAGTAAAAAAGTTTGCAGGTTAAGAAAAAATGCCTATCTTTGCATCCGCATTCAGGAAAACAACCGGAAACGATGGATGCAAAGTCGCAGGGTGCGGTAGTTCAGCTGGTTAGAATGCCGGCCTGTCACGCCGGAGGTCGAGGGTTCGAGTCCCTTCCGCACCGCAGAAAGCCTCACAAGAATGTTGGAGTTCAACAGCTTGTGAGGCTTTTTCTTTTGTTCTGCCAATAGTGGCTTCAATGACAAGTTTAACAAGGAAGTTGGTTAACGCTATATGAAGAGTGTACTTTTCATCTGTCACGGGAACATCTGCAGGAGCCCGATGGCGGAGTTTATCTTTAAGGATATGGTCCGGAAGGCTGGGCTTGAGGAGGTGCGGATTGATTCGGCGGCTGTGTCCTACGAAGAGGAGGGGAACGACATCTATCCTCCGGCGAAACGGACGCTGCATGGGCACGGAATCCCTTTCGGGAGGCATAGTGCCCACAGGGTGACGGATGCCGAAGCCTCTGAATATGATGTCATCATCGTGATGGATGCCTCGAACAGGCGGCTTCTGCCCCGGATCATCAGCCCGATGAATATGTCCAAGGTGCATCTGATGATGGAATATGCCGGGAAGGATTCAGATGTCTCCGATCCTTGGTACACCGGAGATTTCGAGAAGACCTACAGGGACATCACCGAAGGCTGCGCCGGGCTTCTGGAGTCGCTCTCACAAGCGGAACCAATCTCGACAGTCGACTGAGCGAAGAGGCTGATCCAAGAATGAAAATGTCAAGATCATTCAGGAATATGCTGAATCCAGGGCTTGTTCAATATGTCGAGAGTGAAATAGTTCCTCGTTATGCGTCTTTTGACAAGGCGCACAGGGAGGATCACGTCCGCAAGGTGATAGAGGAGGCTATGAATATGTCAGTTCACTATGACGTTGACAAGGACGTTCTCTATGCCGCCGCCGCTTTCCACGACACCGGTCTGGTTGACGGCAGGGAAGTGCACCATATGTCTTCCGGCAGGATAATCCGGGAGGATCCGCACCTGAAAGAATGGTTTACCCCTGACAAGATAGAGACGATCGCTCAGGCAGCGGAGGATCACCGTGCCTCGTCAGGCTGCGAGCCCAGAAGCATCTACGGTAAGATCGTCGCCGAGGCTGACCGTGATATAGAACCGATGAGGATTCTGCGCCGTACCGTCCAGTTCGGAATGGAACACTATCCGGAGTTGGACAAGGAAGGCCATTGGAAACGAATGCTGGAGCATCTCGCCGAGAAGTATGACTACGGAGGTTATCTCAAACTGTATATTCCCGAATCCAGCAATGCCGTCGGTCTTCAGGCATTAAGGGACATAATTCACGATCCAGAGCGCCTTAGGAGTATATTCGAGAGATTTTATGAAGAGGAAAGACTGGATATTCATTGAATAAGAGTTTAATGAAGATGAGGCTTGCCGTCCTCAGTCTTGTCCTCGGTCTGGTTTTCCTTTACCTTGGCACCCTTGCCTCGCGTGTTTTCTGATTTTAATGAAATATCATCACGGCACTTCGGCAGGCTCAGTGACCGCAATGGATGTTGTACTGTCAGATTAAGTCCGTTTGGTGAGCCTGTCGAACCATTAGAACATAATCTATAGGTGCTTACGTTAATCTCTAAAAACAAAGGAATATCCCCCCCTCCCGCAATTTTTGTAACGTGAAAAATTCGGGAAGGGGGGGATATTCCTTTGTTTCCTATAACATGTATCTAACCTTCCAGTGACTTGCAAAAAAAAGCTGGCCAGGAACCCTGACCAGCCATATTCATGTAAGACAAATTGTCGATTAGAGCTGAGGACCAGCCTTTACAAGAGCCTTGCCGGCCCTGTTGGACTCGTACTTCTTGAAGTTCTTGATGAACCTTGCGGCGAGATCCTTTGCCTTCTCCTCCCACTGTGAGGCGTCGGCGTAGGTGTCGCGAGGGTCGAGGATGTGGGTGTCAACACCTTCGAGCTTTGTAGGAACCACGAAGTTGAAGTAAGGGATGGTCTTGGTAGGAGCCGAGTCGATGCTATGGTTGAGGATAGCGTCGATGATTCCGCGGGTGTCGCGGATGGAGATTCTCTTGCCTGTTCCGTTCCAGCCAGTGTTCACGAGGTAAGCCTTGGCACCGCTCTTCTTCATCTTCTTGACGAGTTCCTCGGCGTACTTTGTAGGATGAAGCTCAAGGAATGCCTGTCCGAAGCATGCGGAGAAGGTTGGGGTAGGCTCGGTGATACCACGCTCTGTTCCGGCCAGTTTGGCGGTGAAGCCTGAGAGGAAGTAGTACTTGGTCTGCTCAGGATCAAGGATGGAAACCGGAGGAAGGACACCGAAGGCGTCGGCTGAGAGGAAGATGACCTGCTTTGCGGCAGGACCCTGTGACTCAGGACGTACGATGTTGTTGATGTGGTAGATAGGGTAGGACACACGGGTATTCTCGGTCACGCTCTTGTCGTTGAAGTCGATCTTGCCCTGTGCGTCTACGGTCACGTTCTCAAGAAGGGCGTCGCGGCGGATGGCGTTGTAGATGTCCGGTTCAGACTCCTTGTCGAGTTTGATGACCTTGGCGTAGCAGCCGCCCTCGAAGTTGAACACACCCTTGTTGTCCCAGCCGTGCTCGTCGTCGCCGATGAGCTTACGCTTAGGATCGGTGGAGAGGGTTGTCTTGCCGGTTCCGGAGAGACCGAAGAAGATGGCGGTGTTCTCGCCGTTCATGTCGGTGTTGGCCGAGCAGTGCATGGCTGCGATGCCCTTAAGAGGGAGGTAGTAGTTCATCATGGAGAACATACCCTTCTTCATCTCGCCGCCGTACCATGTGTTGAGGATAACCTGCTCCTTGCTGCTTACGTTGAAGGCGACGCAGGTGTCGCTGCGGAGTCCGAGCTCCTCGAAGTTGGCGACCTTAGCCTTTGAAGCGCAGTAAACTACGAAATCAGGCTCCTGATCGAACTCTTCCTGGTTCTTCGGACGGATGAACATGTTGGTCACGAAGTGTGCCTGCCATGCCACCTCCATGATGAAGCGTACCTTCATGCGGGTGTCCTTGTGGGTTCCGCAGAAGCCATCGACAACGAAAAGCCTCTTTCCGGAGAGCTCCTGCTGGGCGGTCTTCTTCACAACCTTCCAAACCTTCTCGGACATCGGGTGGTTGTCGTTAGGGTACTCAGGGGTGTTCCACCAAACAGTGTCCTTTGAGTTCTTGTCCATAACGATGTACTTGTCCTTAGGAGAACGTCCGGTGTAGATGCCGGTCATCACGTTGATGGCTCCGAGCTCGGTCACGTGACCTTTCTCATAGCCCTCAAGCTCAGGCTTTGTCTCCTCGTTGTAGAGAACTTCGTAAGTCGGATTGTAAAGGACTTCCTTCACGCTCTTGATTCCGTACTTGCTTAAATCCATCTTAGGCATAGTAAAATGTGTTTTATAAAGTTAAACTTATTCCCTAATCAGTTCTTAAAAACAACCTGCAGCAAATTTTCGCCGAATCAGCGGCAACTTATTTTAGAACCCTTACAAAAGGCGCGGCAAATTTAAGGAATTTTTATCCATTACTCAAATGAGTAAGCGATTAATTTCGTACATTTGCTTCGCCGGCAGTGCTTCACTGCAAATAGTTTGCCAGCAAAATGCGCAAAAGGTTGAGATAAAACGGTTTAACGATTTTTGAACATGTCGCCGTCAGAAGTGTTGAAAGAATATTGGGGCTACGATGGCTTCCGTCCGATGCAGGAGGAGATCATCACGGCCGCGTTGGAGGGAAAGGATGTGTTGGCCATCATGCCTACGGGTGGCGGCAAGTCAATCTGTTTCCAGGTTCCTGGTTTGATGAGGGACGGTATCACTCTGGTTGTCACTCCGCTCATCGCCCTCATGAAGGATCAGGTCCAGAATCTGAACGACAGGGGAGTGAGAGCCCTTGCGATCCATGCCGGAATGAGCCGCCACGAGGTGGATCTGGCTCTGAACAACGCGGCCTACGGGGACTACAAATTTCTCTATCTGTCTCCGGAAAGGCTTGGAACGCAACTGTTCAGGTCGTATATTGACGTTTTGGACGTAAGCTTCATTGTTGTTGATGAGGCTCACTGCATCTCCCAGTGGGGCTACGATTTCCGTCCGGATTACCTGCGCATAGGCGAACTCCGGGAAAGGATCGACGCTCCTGTCATCGCTGTCACGGCCACTGCCACTCCGTCAGTCGCTCAGGACATCATGGAGCGTCTCGGTTTCAAGGAGAAGCTGCTGCTCAAGAGTGGTTTCGAGAGACCTAACCTCAGTTACATAGTACGTCAGGTCGAGGATAAATATTCCCAGATACTGAACGTCTGCAACGGTGTGCCGGGAACGGGAATAGTCTATGCCCGCAACCGGCGCAAATGCGAGGAACTTTCGGAGTTCCTGAGGGCCCAGGGAGTTTCGGCATCGTTCTACCATGCCGGGCTTGGTGGTCAGGCGAGGGCGGAGCGTCAGGCTGCATGGAAAAGCGGAGCGGTCAAGGTGATGGTGTGCACGAATGCTTTCGGCATGGGAATAGACAAGCCGGACGTGCGTTTCGTGGTGCATTACGACCTTCCGGAGAGTCCGGAGGCGTATTTTCAGGAGGCGGGGCGCGCCGGACGTGACGGAAAGCGCTCCTTCGCCGTGCAGCTTTGGAACAGTGTCGATGTGCGGCGGGCGAAGCAGATAGAGGATGTCTCATTTCCTTCTCTTGAATATATAGAGGATGTGTACCAGAAACTCCATGCGTTTTTCGAGATTCCCTACGACACTGGAATGGGACGTCAACTGAAGTTCAAGATCGAGGATTTCTGCAAGCGGTTCGGTTTGCAGAGAGCTCCGGCGTTCTATGCGCTCAAATACCTTGAGCGGACGGAGCATCTGACATATTCAGAGGAGGTTGACATTCCGACTAAAGTGCGGATCAATGTGGACAGGAAGTCGCTCTACGACGTTGAGTTGGCGGATCAGGGGCAGGCGAATGTGCTGGAGGCGCTGATGCGGAGCTACACGGGAATATTCTCATTCCTTCAGCAGATTGACGAGGAATATGTCGCCCGCCGCGCCGGCCAGACCGTTCCGCAGCTCCGGCAGTCGCTCTATGGTCTCTCGCTCGCTCATGTCATCAGCTATGTGCCGACTGATCACTCCGATGTGGTGGTGCTTCATCATGACCGTCTGCGTCCCGGCAACGTCAATCTGATGCCGTCCCGCTATGCGATGCTCAGGGAGAGTTTCCATGCGCGCGCGGAGGCGATGCTTGAATATGTCAGCGAGACCTCCGAGTGCCGTTCCCGCTACCTTCTCCGCTATTTCGGCCAGACCGAGGCCGCCGACTGCGGCACCTGCGATGTGTGCCGCGCCCGCCGCGCCTCCGCCCCGGTCCATGAGCCTGTCGAAGGAACTGACAAACCAGAGGAAAAGTTCCCTCCGAACCCTCCGGCGCGGACGCTTCAGCAGATGACAAGAAGGAAGTTGATTGAATATATTGACAGAAAAGACGGGAAATACTCCATCGAGGACATCGTGGCGGAGTTCGGGAACCCGTCGAAGAACTATTCTCCTGATTTCCTGGACATTCTCCGCCAGCTCATCGACGACGGTGATGTCCCGGTCTATTCAATGACCAGTCCGTCGTAGGCCGGGCTGACTATTGAGTGTATGTGGCGCTTGCGGCAAAGATCCTCAAGGTCTTTGGAGAACTGTACGTGGCGTGGGAAGGAGTGTGAGAGATGGGTGAGCCACGTGTGTTCGGCGCCGATGCGGTCAGCAAGCGAAAGGGCCTCGTCGAGACTGAAATGCGAGTGGTGCTTCTTGTAGCCTACCGTGTTGAGGGTCACGTGCCTGAGACCCTTTAACTTTTCAAACTCACTCTCCGGGATGAAGCTCATGTCGGTGATGTAGGCGATGTCCCCGAAGCGGAATCCGAGCACCGGGAGCCTGTCGTGGAGTCCCCGGATCGGGATGATCTCCACGCCGCCCGTCGAGGCGGCCATCGATGCGGGATCCGCCTTGTCGATGATGTCCTCCAGTTTCCGGCCGGTAGGGATCAGCCTTCCGTCCGGAGTCTTGTAATGGTAGCCGACATCGTGCACCCAGACCAGCTCCATGTCCTTTGCGTTCGGATAGACCAGAAACGGATTCTCGTCAATGACATGCAGATGCCACTCCGGGGCTCCGGGGTATTTCGGGAAGGCGAAGACGTAGGGATATTCCTTGATAAGATCGTCGAGGACGTTCCGCTCGCAATAGATCTCGGCGGCGCGCTTGTCGATGTAGTTGAGCGAGCGCACGTCATCAAGGCCTCCAGTGTGGTCCTTGTGGTTGTGTGTCAGCAGGATGGCGTCAAGGTGGCAGAGATCATGGGCGAGCATTTGCATCCTGAAGTCCGGCCCGGCGTCCACGAGGATGCCAAGCCCCTCATATTCAACGAACACGGATGAGCGGAACCGCTTGTCCCTTGTGTCCGGTGATGTGCACACATCGCACTTGCAGCCGATGATCGGTACCCCCTGCGAGGTGCCGGTGCCTAAGAATGTCAGTCTTGCCTTGCCCATATATTCTTGAATTCCATTCGTTTGATGATTATTTGCCGCCTTACTTCCGTTTGGGACGAGGTGTCAGATTGTGACCTCCTCTATCATGTTCACAAGCACCGGGTCGTAAGGTCTCTCGACGCGGATGTAGTTGCCGGTGTAGCCGCCCATCATCCCGTCCCTCTCGTCGGATTCCCACAGCACCTGCGAGCGTCTGCCCCTGTTCCTTTCCACGAACGCCGTGTGCAGCCCGCCGCACAGCGCCTCCAGCCTTGCCACCCTTTCCGTCTTGACGGCATCCTTGACCTGATCCTTCCACCCGGCGGCGACGGTTCCGGGGCGGCGGGAATAGGGGAACACGTGGATGAACGCCGGTCTGACGCGGTCCTTGAGGAATGAATATGTCTCCTCGAACAGCTCCTCTGTCTCTCCGGGCAGTCCTGCGATGACATCTATCCCGAAGAACACGAAGGGTCTGTCGTTCTGCCCGGCCTTCGGATCCATCCTGGAGCGGATGTAGTCGATCCTGTCGGCGAAGAATTCCGTCGTGTAGCGGCGGCCCACCCTTTTGAGGATCGTGTCCGACCCTGACTGTAAAGGAATATGGAAGTGTGGCTGGAACTTGGTGCCGGAGGCTATCCAGTCCACGATGTCCTCCGTTATGAGATTCGGCTCGATTGACGAGATCCTGTAGCGTTCGATGCCTTCCACGTCGTTGAGGCGTTTCAGCAGATCGAGGAAACTCTCGCCGGTCGTCCTGCCGAAGTCCCCGGTGTTGACACCGGTGATGACGATCTCCTTGATTCCGGAAGCGGCTATCCTTCCGGCCTGCCCAATGATCTCGGAGATCGGGATATTCCTTGAGTTTCCTCTTGCGTAAGGCACTGTGCAGTAGGCGCAGAAGTTGTTGCATCCGTCCTGCACCTTGAGGAACGACCTCGTCCTTTCCTCCGACGAGAACGCCGCCATCGTCTCCTTCGAGATCTCCTTGTATTCCGCCGCGCTCATCGGTTCCAGATCAGAAGAACCATTCATCGATGGCAGGGGCTGTTCAAGGACGGTATTGATGTCAATTGCTTCATTGGTTTGTGAACCATGATGAGTCACAGTCTTGGTGGCCGTGGAGGCGGCAGTGATGGCATTGCCGGCCCCGTGGCCGCCCGTGGCCTCGTGAACGGGTGGACCGCCGCAGGCGGGACGGGATGGAGCGCGAAGCGCGGAAGGGCTGGCTGTGCCATCACTGACGCTGTTTAGTATCAGTTCCATTGTGTCAGGAACCACACGGGACTTCTCCTTGGCTCCGAACACAAGCGACACACCGTCTATGGCCAGCAGATCGTTCCGGCGGAGCTCGGCGTAGCAGCCTGTGACGATGATCCTGGCTCCGGGGGAGACCCTGTGCATCTTCCGGATCACATTGCGGCACTTCTTCTCGGCCCTCTCCGTGACAGAGCAAGTGTTGATCAGATAGACATCAGCCTGCTCCTCCCACGGGACGACCTCAAGGCCGTTCGCCGTGAAACCTCTCTCGTAAGTCGATGTCTCGGCGTAGTTCAGCTTGCAGCCGAGTGTCAGAAACGCTATCCTCATCCTAAAATTTCAATATTGGCTCACCGTACATCACAGTGACGCGGGACCATGCGCATACTCCGTTCACAGGAGGATTCTTCTTGGAAACCCGGACTTTCAGAAAGAGAACATCATCGAATTCCTTGCGGATGGCATCCAGAATTCTCCCCGCGACATTCTCCAGCAGATTGGATGGAATGGCCATCTGCCCCGCCACAATGTCATAGACACGCCCGTAGTCGATGGTCTTGCCGAGCTCATCTGTCTTTACCGCCTTTTCCAGTTCTGTCTCGGCATGAAAGTCCACGATGAAAGTGTTGCCCTCTCTCCGTTCTTTCTCCAGACATCCGTGATAGGCATGGAACTCCATGCCTTCAAGTTCTATTATTCCGTCGTATCTCATATTCCTTTAATTCCTCTTTTATGGTCACCTTGACAGGCTCAGTGACCGATTCTTGCCATTTATGGTCTCTTCGACAGGGGCAGTGGCCGGCTCTTGCCATTCTGTAGGTCACTTCGGCAGGCTCAGTGACCGCTGCTGGCCAGCAGCAGGAAGACGCATGGCCGTTTTCCGATGGAGATGGGCGACCGCTTCCATTCCTTGACGCTTTTCGTCAGGACCGTCTCCTCCGGCAGGGTGATGTCCGCCGCGACGCAAAGCCTCGTCTGAGGCTGGAGTGTGGCCAGCAGATCCGCCATCATCGAATCGTTCCGGTATGGAGTCTCTATGAATATCTCCGTCTGGTCCAGCTGCGCGGAACGCCTTTCAATCTCCCTGACCGCTTTACGGCGTTCATCGGTCTTCGCCGGAAGATACCCGCAAAACGCGAAACTCTGGCCGTTGAGTCCCGAACCCATCAGCGCCAGCATCAGAGAGGACGGCCCGACAAGCGGAACAACCTGTATTCCATGAATATGACAGAGTGCCACCAGCTGTGCCCCCGGATCCGCCACAGCCGGAAGACCGGCCTCTGAAATCAACCCCACATCGGTCGGTGTCCCGTCAGGGTCAGAGAACATATCAAGCAAGGCCTCCACATCCTTGGCGGAGGAATGCTCGTTGAGTTCCCTCAGTTCAAGTTCTCCTATGTGCCCTTTCAAACCGGCCGCGGAAAGGTAACGTCGCACGGTACGCACCTCCTCCACGACATATTTCCGGATGCTTTTGAGTCTGTCAAGCACCGGTCGCGGAATGACTTCCGCGGGATCATATTCCCCAAGAGGGGATGGTATCAGATAAAGTCTGCCATTTGCCATAATACGGCAAATTTACGAATATTGCCGAATTTAATTTAACTTTGCAGGAAAGAATAACACATAAGATCAGCAGAATGAAAAAGTCACTAGCGTTTATCTTGTTGGTTGCCTTGATGGCGACTCCATCGGTGGCAAGAGACAAGGCCCCTAAGAATGAAAAGGTTAAGAATGTCATTCTGATTATCGGGGACGGAATGGGGCTCGGTGCCACAGCCTCATGGATGATAAACCAGAATTATGAGCCTACCTGTTTTGACAGGGCTCAGTACGCCGCCGTGGTCAAGACATATTCGGCTAACAACAGGACAACGGATTCCGCGGCCGCCGCCACTGCGATGGCCACCGGGTACAAGACAAACAACAGCATGCTTGGAATGCTTCCGGATGGCACCAAGCCGGAGAGTATCGCTGAATTAGCTCAGAATAAAGGGCTTTCGACAGGAATCGTTGTGACATCCTACGTTCTTGACGCCACACCGGCTGGATTTTATGCCCATGTGGACAAACGTGGAAAAAGGAAGGAAATAGCAGAGGATCTGATTGAATTCAAACCAGATGTGATAGTCGGCGGGGGCAGGAAGTATTTCACGGAAAAGAAATATACCGATGAGAATCTTGTCGATAAGGCTGTGAACGCCGGATTCATCTACGTGGAGACTCCCGAGAAGTTCTATTCCACATGGACGACTCCGATCCTTGGCCTGTTGGACGAGGGAAAGCAGTTGGATGAGGCGGAGATCAATTCTGATCTTCTGACTGATCTGGCCGGGCACACGTTTGAGATTCTGGAAAAGAACAAGAAAGGGTTCTTCGCCATGATCGAAGGATCACACATTGACCATGCGGCACACGCCAACAATACTGACGAGGTGCTTTGGTGGATGGAGGAATTTGACAAACTGGTTAACTCCGCGTTTGACTACGCTGACACTCACAAAGGAACCCTTGTGATTGTCACGGCCGACCATGAGACAGGAGGAATCACTCTTGTGCCTGGCAGCAAGGATTTCACGAAAGGGGAGAGCGGACTTGAGGTGAACTATTCGGCCACAAGCCACACCGCGTCCCCGGTTATCCTTTATTCCTATGGCGCTTCCGCCTGGAGGTTCGGCGGCGTGATGGACAACACGGACATATTCAAGGAAATTAAAAGTGTCTTGATTGACAAGTAGTTCTACTTACATCAACCAGCTTATGAAAAAGAAACTTATAGTGCTTGCGACGCTGATGGCCATCGTGCCGTCGGCATTCGCCGCTTCGGGGCCACAGGACATCATTCCGGTTCCGGTCAAGTACGAGATATTCATGGAGGAATATTTCCCAAAGGTGGATGGCAGTGACGTGCGTGTCCATCTTGGCGACAAGCGTTTCCTCAAGGAAATCAATTCTTTGAATATTCCGGAGTTTGCCAGGAATGAGGCTTATAAGCTGGCTGTAGGAAAGAAGGGCATAGATATTTTCGCCGTTTCCGAAGCTGGTGTTTATCGCGCGAAGACAAGCCTTGGGATGATGATGGATAAGGATTCCATCTTGACGCGATGCGTCATTCTGGACTATCCACGGTTCCGCCACAGGGGACTGATGCTGGACATCTCCAGGAACTTTCGGGACAAGGATTTTATCCTGAAGCAGTTGGACGCTATGGCCGCGGTCAAGATGAGCACCTTGCATCTGCATCTGACCGATGATGCGGGGTGGAGGATCCAGATCGACGCATACCCTGAATTGACCCGCAAGGCGGCCTGGAGGGTAGGAAGGAACTTCGAGGAATGGAGGGAACTGGGGAGGCAATATTCAGAGGAAGGCTCTCCGCTCGCATCCGGAGGCTATCTGACCAAAGCCGATGTGAAGGAGATTGTTGAATATGCCGCCGCAAGGCATATTGACATCATTCCGGAGATAGAACTTCCCGGGCATTCCGGTGAGGTGCTGGCCGCATATCCGGAACTGGCCTGCCTTCGCCATGACGGCGGGCGGCGGATTTCCGGCGACCTTTGCCCTGGCAAGGACAAGACCTTCGAGATGTTCGAGAGGATTCTTGATGAAGTGATAGAGATGTTCCCTTATGAATATGTCCACATCGGGGGCGACGAGGCTTCGAAGAGCGGATGGAAAGAGTGTCCGGACTGCCGCCACCGTATGGAAACCGAACATCTTAAGGATGTGGATGAACTGCAAAGCTATCTCGTGAACCGAATCACAAGATTTCTGGAGTCAAGAGGCCGTCACGCCATCGGTTGGGACGAGATCCTGGACGGAGGTCTGGCGGAAGGCGCGGCTGTGATGTCCTGGAGAGGCACGCAAGGAGGCATAACGGCGGCAAGTATGGGCCACGATGTGATTATGTCTCCGGGAGACTACTGCTACTTCGATTCCAGCCAGGACGCTCCGTTCTCCCAGCCAAAGTCGTTCAGCGGCTACCGTCCTTTGGAGCAGGTCTATTCGTTCGAGCCGACCGATGGAATAGCTGATGAATATGTCAGGCATCTTCTCGGTCTTCAGGCCAATCTTTGGTCTGAGTTCGTTCCGACAGGGGAGTATATGGAGTACCTGCTATATCCCCGTGCGTTCGCCATCGCGGAGATCGGCTGGAGTCCGGCCGGAAGCAAGGACTATCCTCGTTTCAGGGAGAATGCCGTGAGGCTTGCGGAGAGCCTTCGCTCAAAAGGTTACAACGCATTTGATTTGAGGAACGAGATCGGTCCGAGACCGGAGTCTCTGAAACCTCTTGACCATCTTGCGGCCGGTGTGAAGATCACCTATAACGGCCGGAAATATTCCAATGGCTATCCAGCCGGAGGAGACAACGCCCTTGTGGACGGGAACCTTGGCGGCTGGTTCTACAAGGACAACCGTTGGCAAGGCTTCCTTTGTGATGTCGATGTCACGATAGACCTCGGAGCGGTCAAGGATATTCATTATGTAGGGGCCACGTTCCTTTCGCACACTTCCGCCGAGGTCGGATTCCCGGTAAGGACCGAGGTCTCATTCTCGGAGGACGGCGTCAATTTCAGCGATCCTGTCGTCTGCCTGTTGGAGATCCCGGACAACGATTCCTGCGCTCTCCTGAACACCCTAGGCACAGCAGTCAACGCCAAAGCCCGCTACATAAAGTACAAAGCCGTACGTGACGACATAACCAAGAACCGCAACCACGCCTTCATCTTCATCGACGAGATAGTGGTCAACTAGCGCGGTAGAAACAGCGGAAAACATACGGCTAATCGAAAGACATGTCACTTAATGACACATTTTTCGATTAGCTTTAGGTTGCCTGAAAAGCACGTTTTACAGAGTTACTCCATAAGAACGTGTTTCGTAAAAACTCCGCGCCGGCGTTCACCAGGTAGTAGCGTAAGAATTTTTTCCGAATATGTATGCAAGGTTTTCGGGCGGCGGGATTATGTTATACGTAGCCCCGCTGCTTGATTTGGACTTAAACTACTCTTTGCAGAGCATTATCTGCTGGATGAGGTGATCGGTGGACTGCATACCGGCGGAGCCGATACGGCCGAGATTCCGGATTGTCTTCTCGATGTCTTTGTCGATGATGCCGTCGGTCTCCTTGATGCAGGTCCCCCTCAGGGCCAAGACACAGGACTGGACGGCGCAGGCCACTCCGGAGGCCACTTTCATCGCACATCCGACCTTGGCACCGTCACAGACCATACCGGTGATGTTTCCGATCATATTCTTGATCGCCGAGCAGACTTGGTCGTAGCTTCCTCCGCGGAGGAACACGATTCCGCAGGCTGATCCGGTCGAAGCAATCACGCAGCCGCACAGGGCTGACAACTTTCCAAGATATCCTTTAATGTGAATGGCGACCAAATTGCTGAGGATGAGCGCCCTGGCCAGCCGCTCGTCATCTACGTCGTATTTCAAGGCGTAAGCGATCACGGGCATACTCACCGTGATCCCTTGGTTGCCGCTGCCGGAATTGCTCATCGCCGGAAGCTTGCATCCTGCCATTCTGGCATCCGAGGCCGCGGCGGTCATCCCCATCGCAAAGCTGATGAAATCATCCCCGAAAACCTCCTGTTGGTTCTCCCTGATGGCCTTGCCGACGTTGAGACCATAGTCTCCGCTCAAACCTTCCCGCGCGAGCGCAAGGTTCAAGTCTCTGTCCGCAAGAATGAACTTGATGTCCTCGAATGTGGCGCTTTGGGCGAATGAATATATTTCCTTGACAGTCAGGTTGTAGTCCAGCGTGCATTTCACCGGTGTTGTCTCCCCGTCCCCGCCTTTCCTGAAATCGGAGACAGAGGAGTCGAGTCCTGTCTCGACAATCCTGTCGTGGTCGTCCTCAATGACAGTCCAGGACTTGTGTCCGGCTGAACTAACCGTGACCTTGACGTAAAGGATCTTTGGACTCTCAGCGACCTTGATCCGTACCTTGCCTGCGTCCACCAATCCTTTCGCTGTATCCACATCCTTGTCGGTCAGGTCCTTAAGCACCTCAAGACCATACTCGCTTTTCCCGCAGACCGCTCCGAGGGCGGAGGCGATGTAAAGCCCGACCATCCCGGTCCCGGGGATTCCGACTCCCATTCCGTTCTTGAGAATATTTCCGCTGACCTCCACGTCAACTTCATATTCAGAGAGTACTGGGACTTCTGTTTTCAAGGTTTCCGTGGCTTTGGCGGCGGCCAGCGCGACGGCGATCGGTTCGGTGCAGCCCAAGGCTGGCTTGACTTCCTTGTGCAGGAGTTCGATGAGTTCGGATTCTCTTGTAGTCATAACTGGTTATTTGTCAAGAAATTTCATTATGTCCTTAATCAGTGGTTCAATAGCGGCCTCCCCGCTGATGACCTCGATAGGGAAGCCGATGCAGACGGTCCTGTAACCATTCCCCTCAAAGCAGGTTCCGGCCGAGATGTCCGTGTCTGAGTAGCGAAGGAATGATTTCGACTTATCAGATGATGGCACGATTCCGTCAGGGGTCTCCACGCAGTAGATGAACGGGTTGCGCTCCTTGTGGAATTGGAATTCCGGCACGCTCAGACTGACTGGGCCGTTCTTCTTAACCTTGACAGTGGCGTTGCGGCTGGCGTAGTTTGTCATCCATCTGTAGCCAAGCGTCTTCTCCACAAATTCCTTTGTTGAAGACGTGTATAAGCTGTCCTTGTGCACTGGGTAGATCCCGTCCCAGACATCCGTGCCGATGTTCGCTCCGGAGACGAGCACGTTCCCGCCATCCTCAGTGTAGCGTCTGATGGCTTGTTGTAGGCCAGTAGGGAACACCTGGAACCTGTCCGGCACCTTGCCAGTGCCGACAACGGTAGTGATCTGTTTTCCGCAGATGAGATCCAAGGCCACATCGTTTTTAGCCAAGGTCCTGTCGGCGGAGAACGCCGCCACACTCGAAGAGTGGAAAGCATATCCGGCCGCCATGAGAGCCTTGCCGTGGATTCCGCAGTAGTCGAACGTGTTCCCGGCGAAGACCTTTCCGGCCTCATTGGTCCAGGCCGCTCCGAATCCCGGATTGTCATCGTCCAGCCAAGGCAGCGAGCGGCGGAACTGGTACTGAGGGCCGATGAAATTGATTTCTTTTACGTATGGGACACCGGCATCGAGGCTCGCGTCGAATCCGGCATATTCATTGGAGTCGAACCACGCCGGAGCGGAGACTCTGGTGAAGTTGTTGACCACCAGGACGTTTTTGCCGTTGCCTGATTCCGGGATGCCGACGCTGAGGGTCTCGGAAGGGAAGCTTTTCCCACCCTTGTTGAATGCGGTCACACGATAGCTGTAGATGTGCCCAGGGACGATGGAGACCTTGGTTGAGATCTCGTTTCCTGAGACTTTGCATCCATCCAGCACACGGCCGTTGTCAAAGGCCCCGTCGTCAATCCTTGTCTGAAGAATATATCCGGTAGGGACGGCGGTTGCCTCAAGCGAGTCCACGGTGGCTTTCCAGCTGAGCCTCACGGATTTGGAACCAGTGAATGAAGTAGCGAAAGAGTTGACCGGAAGCGGCTGCACTGCATATTCGCAACCATAGCGGGCGCTCAGGTATTTAAGCATTCCTTTATAGACCGCGCGGCTGACAGTGAAGCGGAAAGACGGATCAAGTCCGAATTTCATATCCGCGAAATTCTGGTGAGACAGTAATTCGAGCAGCATCGCAGGAACTGTCGCCGTGCGGGATTCGCTGTAGGATCGGTCCCACAAGCCCCTTCTGCTCCATTCCGGATTGAATTCCTTGCGGATGTCGTTCACGATCTCTGTCTGGACAAAGTCAGCGTACATCCTCTGCTGAAGCCTGTCCTCTCCGTTGGCGAACTTGTCGCTGCCGTCGCACAGCAATGTGTATATGGACAGCGTGCCGATGATCGAGTCATTCGGAGTCGTACCGGCGTCCGTGTGGAACGCGAACGAAAGGTCTATCGGAATATTCAGTCCTTCGGCCTTTGGATTTGTCCTTGAACCACCGGACATCCAGCCGACCCACGCGCCACGGTTGCCGTAGTCGGACGTGTAGTCATTGTCGTATTTGCTCAGGATTGTGGAATCGGCCCCGGCCCATTGCATCCAGTAGAGTGCTCCTTCCGTGAAGGACGGCATCCCTGAGGTGGTATATTCATTGACCGGCTGGTCTTTGAGGCCTCTTGCGATCTTGCCCATTCCGCCGCCGAAACGCACTGCGTCCGCTGTGATCACAGCGTTGCGGGTGACGTTGTAGCCTTTCGGGACGCTGTTGTCAAGGATCACGCAACCTTCTGAACCTTTGTCGAACTCGAATGTGCCAATGTAGATCCAGGTGCCGCCGCCCATCTTCTGGTTGACGATGAACTCACTCTCGCCGCCCAGATGCCTGACTGTGTAATGGGCGCAAGGAGTGCTGTGCGGCAGACTCTTGTAGGAAATATAGACTGAATATTCCCCGCGTTCCGGAATCTCAGGGGTCCAGCGTGCCTCGGCCGCCTTTCCCCTATGGTTCTCACGGCATTCCGCTTGGCGGGCCGTTCCCATCTGAAACGGATTCTCCAGCAATGAATATGTCGCCCTGGCATCCGCGAATCCAATTCCAGCGTCCGACCAAGTTCCTGTCTCTGAATATCTTCCCTCGATTCTGACACCCTCTCCACGTCCATCCTCGAAAGCTGGATCGTTGTCTGAGATGACCTCGTTGGTCTGCGGATCCCTCTCGCGAGGAGTCATAACGTAGGCTCCGGCGTTCTCCAGCATCGGAATCAGGAACGGAAGCACATAGCTTTGGGTGTACATATCCTCGACGGTCTGGAACGTCGGCGCGCGCTGCCATTCCCAACGGTCGGTCTTCTCCTCGAAATAGCGGCCGTGGCTCTGCCAGAGGGCTATGTTACGTCCTGCCAGACCTTGGGAAAAGTCTTCCTCATCCATTTTGGTGACAAACGGATGGGTGTTACGTAAGTCCTTTGTCCTGAATTTGTTGTTAATGGATTTCCCGTCATTGCCGACCTGCGGCACAACGTATGATTCCAGCCTGTTCTTGCCCACGAACAGATTCCCGATCCCGTACTTGGAACAAGATTCCGGCATCAGATCCGTGAGTGTCTTCCTGAGCCACTTCACGTCCTTTGACCGCCAAGGGAAATCCCCCATAGCCGGTGTGAAATAAAAGTCAAGATCATAGCCTCGTCTGACGACCTTGTTGGCCTTGACCTGCGATGACACACCTGTCCTTTCGACAACAAGGGTCTGGAGTGAGTCAACCGCATCCTTGAATTCCTTTACAGACTGCGCCGCAAGGCCTGTGGAAAATGCCCCGGCGACAGCGAATAGGGTTATTAATCGTTTGATCATACTATCGTTTGTTCTTGAATATCAGCAATTCGGCCAGCAACGTGATCACCGACGTGCTGGCGAGTGCGGTGAAATCCGCCAGAAAATCCATCGGATCCCCGCTTCTGTAGGTGGTGAAAGACTGTCCGATCTCCGTTCCGGCCGCCACGGCGCAACCTATGGCAAAAATGATGGCCACGGCCAGGGCTATCCTCCATCCTTTCTCGCTTTTAGGGCGGAACGCCGCATAGCAAAGGATCGGGAACGGGAAGAATATTATGAAATGGACAACCTTGTCCATCGGGATTCCCCACAGACTGTCCTGTCCGATCTGCGGTAAGTCTTTGAAATGACCGAAGCAGCAGTACGCCACGGCGCAGAGGTACAGGATGAACAGCAGTATAGCCAGAATCCGTTGTTTTCTCATATTCATAGATTTATTTCAGAATCAGTTCTCCGAAGAATTCGGGTCTGTGAAAGTCGGGTTTCGGGGTCTTGATCGGGTTCCAGCTGAGGAAGTGCGGATGAGCGGTAAGGTCTCCGCATTTGTAGAAATTCCCCCGCAGGCTGACCGGAAGGTTGTCCCTGTCGATTCCTATCAGCTCGAACGGGATCAGCATAGCAACCGTCCAGCTGAATATCCTGTCGTTGATCGTGACAGGCTTGCGCTCCAGGGAACTATGCCTTATGACACTTGCCAAGAGTTCCGGCCGGATGAGTGTCTTGTTGATCCTGCTCGTCCTCTTGGACGCAAGCAGCGAGCCGACACAGGTCATCTCGAAATTGTAGTATGTCCCGTCGTACGGATCCGTGACGAAGAACTCGCAGCAGCTGTCCTCCCAACTGTTTCCGTTGTCCTCCATCGCGGTTGCCCTGAGGTCAAGCCCCCTCACGTGGAACATAACCGCAAGATGGGTCTTTGTGCGGGCTATGGAACCGTTGCAATCCGGAGCGTACGGGGCGTCCTTGGGCCAGTTCTGCTCGCAGACGGCGAACTTTGACGCACCTTTCTCCATCGCAAGATCCAGTTCCTGCATATTCATCATCTCAAGTCCTTCAATCAGCGGGACCCTTATCTGTCTGACAACATTTTTCATCGCGGTGTGTTATGAATATTCCTGCGAGGCATTAAAGTGCCTGCATATCATTGAGTTTCCTATAATATCCGTTCAGCGCCAGCAAGTCCTCGTGTCTGCCACGCTCCACGATCCGGCCTTCGTCCATAACGATGATCTCGTCCGCGTTTCGGATGGTCGAGAGCCTGTGGGCGATGGCTATTGTGGTTCTGGTTGACATCAGTCTGTCAAGAGCCTCCTGCACAATCTTCTCAGACTCAGTGTCAAGCGATGCCGTTGCCTCGTCCAGGATCAGGATAGGCGGGTTCTTTAGGATTGCCCTTGCGATGCTGATTCTCTGCCTCTGGCCGCCGGACAGTTTGATGCCGCGGTCTCCGATGTTGAAATCGTAGCCGCCTTCCTTCTCCATAATGAAGTCGTGGGCGTTGGCGATCTTCGCCGCCTCGATCACGCTTTCCATCGTGGCGTTCTCGACACCGAAGGCTATGTTGTTGAAAATCGTGTCGTTGAACAGAATCGATTCCTGATTGACGTTACCGATGAGGCTTCTAAGATCCGCGATCCTGATGTCCCTGATGTCCGTCCCGTCAATCGTGATGGCTCCGCCGGTCGGGTCATAAAATCTCGGAATGAGGTCCACCAAGGTGGATTTTCCCGCACCGGAGGCACCCACGATCGCTATTGTCTTGCCTTTAGGAATATCCAGACTCACATCATCCAGAATCATCCTGTGCCCGTCCGGATAGCGGAAGTTGACGTGCTCGAACGAAAGTTTCCCGTTGAATCCGTCCAAGGCTTTCGGCTCCTTCGGCTCGATGATGTCGTTCTCCGCGTCCAGAATCTTGTTGATCCTCTCCATCGAGGCCATACCCTTAGGGATGGCGTACCCAGCCTTCGCGAAATCCTTGATAGGGTTGATGATGCTGTAGAGGATCACCATATAATAAATGAATATAGGCGCGTCGATTGTCGATTTTCCTCCGAGGATCAACGCTCCTCCGAACCACAGCACGATCATAATAAGCACGGTGCCGAGGAACTCGCTCATCGGGTGGGCGAGGGACTGGCGGATGGTCACCCGGTTGTTCTTTCTCCTCATCGCCTCGGTGACGTTGTCGAACCTGTCGGACATCTTCTTCTCGGCGATGAACGCCTTGATGATGCGGAGTCCTCCGAGAGTCTCCTCCACCTGCGCCATCACGTCACTCCAAAGTTGCTGTACCTCAAGTGATTTTCTCTTCAGATTCTTGCCCACGACTCCCATCACCCACATCATCACAGGGGCGAACAGGATCGTGAACGCCGTCATCTGCCAGCTGATCACAAGCAAAGCCGCGAAGTAGAATATGATGAGGATAGGGTTCTTGATCAGCATCTCGATCGACCCCGTGATTGAGTTCTCGACCTCCTGCACGTCACCGCTCATCCTGGCGATGATGTCTCCTTTCTTCTCCTCCGAGAAGAAGCCGATCGGAAGGGCGAGGATCTTGTTGTAGATGTCCATCCTGATGTTCTTCACCACTCCGGTCCTGATCGGAACCATCACAGCGGATGAGCCGAAGTAGCAGGCGGTCTTCAGCGCGGTCATCACAACCAGGAATATGCACAGGAACAGCAGCACGGTTGACGCTCCGAGCGCGGAGATCTGCTGCTCCAGCATCCAATAGACGTTCGCCATAAACGCGTCCCCGAGATCCTTGAACGGCATATTCCAAACCTCGTTCCACGGGGTGAATGAATATACCGTCTCGTTGATCTTGAACAGGATGCGCAGGATCGGCACGATGATCGCGAACGAGAAGATGTTGAACACCGCCGACAGGATATTCAGAATTATCGAGCCGGCGAGATATTTCTTGAAAGGCGCGACATAGCGCTTTATCATTGACCAGAATTCTTTCATTGTCAGAGTATTTTTTCCAACCAGTGGAAGATCAGGAATATTCTTTTGCGTAAAACTTCGTAGTCGAGGGTGTCGGCGGTGTCAGTGACCTTGTTGGTCAGCATCGTGATGCCAGAGGTGAACACGGCGCAGACCAGACCGTTCTGGACGAATATCTTCTGGTCGCCGAACCGGCTGTGGAACATCTCGGTGAAACTCTTGCTGCCGTAGTAGTTGGTTGATATGTCAAGCCCCATTCCCTGTCCTTCGTTCGCCCTTGTGAGGTCAAAAGTATATTGCCCGTCACTGAGCATGATCAGGAAATCCTTTCTGTCCTTGTGGATAGGCTCAAGGGTGCTTCCGAGAATGTCGAGCACAACGGTGGAGCGAATCCTGTCCATCGTGATCGTCTCGCCGTCCACAGGATCTTTCAGTCTGCCGTTCCTGATGTCGTCCATCAGGGCCTCCGCGCCGGCAGAGTTCTTTTCCTTCGCGTCGGTCGCCACGAAGATTATATTCTTTCCGTATGAACGTCCAAGATCTTTCATCTTGCGGAACATGTCCGCCACGCTGAGCATGGCCACAACCCCGGACGCGTTGTTGTCAGCACCTGGGTAGAGATTTCCGTCGATGATCCCATGACTGTCATAATGGGCGGCGATGATGACGTACATTTCTTTGGATGCCTCTCTCTTTCCAGGCAGGAAACCGAGAATGTTACGTCCCACGGCATCCCCGACTTTGAACGATCGGCTCCAACTGCCGTCAAACGGCATGAGCCCGGCGTTCTCGTAGCGTCTGGAAATCCAAAGGGCCACCTCGGCGGCTCCGCGTGAGCCTGTCGCCCTGCCTTTGAATGTGGTGTCCGTGAGGAATTCAACCTGCATCCTGAGGTTGTCTGAGTTGATGACTTTCTCGGCGTTGCGTCCAGAGGGCACCATCTTGACCTCCGCTTGCTGCGCGAAAAGCTCCCCGGCGGTGACCGTGAGGAGAATCAATGCGAAAATTTTACTTAAAAGCGTCTTCAAGGCACGATAAATGTTTATCTTTGCAAACGACAAAATTAGGAATTTTAAGGATTAAAGTGAAATATATTTATATGAAAAGATTCGCGCTGACTCTATTTTTCCTGTTGTGCCTCGCTTTGGTCTCCAACGCGCAGTACGATAAGGACGTGTTTAATTTCAGAGGCCGCGCGGCTCTTGCGGACGGAAAATATTCAGAGGCAATCAGCCATTTCAACATCCTTGCGCGTCTGGACACGACAGACTGCTGGACTTTTTTCTACAGAGGCATCGCGAAATACAACCTTGGTGACCTTCGTGGCGCGCAGGCTGATTTCAACACTTCAGTAAGGCTCAATCCAGTGTTCACCAACGGCTACCATTTCAGAGCCATAACCCTCAGCCGTTTCGGGAAGTACGACGAGGCCTTGAAAGATCTGGAAAGGGCAATGGAACTAAGGCCCGGGCTTGACGGATTGTATTTCAGCAGGGGAGTGACATATTTCCTTGCCCAGCAGTTCGACAAGGCTGTGGCCGATTTTGACCGCTATATCAGAAAGGAGCCGAAAGATCCGTCCGCATATCTGAACAGGGGAGCCTCCTATCTTTTCCTCAATGACACGACAAAGGCTTTGGAGGACTACAACAGAGCCATCAGGCTGGATCGCTTCGATCCGGAAGGATATATCCGTCGTGGCCGCGTCTATGCCTTGAGGAAAGACTACAATGATGCGATAGCCGACATGGACAAGGCGATCGGCCTGGACACGACCAACACTTTCGCCTATTTCAACAGGGCGTTGATGTACTACGACCAGAACAACTACAACGCCGCGATGAGCGACCTGAACAGAGTTTTGAGGGATGAGCCGGGCAACGCGCTTACCCTTTACAACCGAAGCCTTATCAACGCGCAGGTCGGAAATATGGAGGATGCGCTCGCGGATATGGACCACGTCATCAACATCAATCCGGAGAACGTGCTCGCGTACTACAACCGTGCCTCGTACTTTGTCCGGATGGGACGCTGGATGGATGCCCTTGACGACTACGACAAGGCCATCGAACTGTACCCTGACTTCGCCAAGGCCTATCTGAACCGCTCGTATGTGAAGAATATGCTCGGCCGTACAAAGTCCTCGAAGCAGGATTACGACACGGCTCAGAAGAAAGTTCAGGAGTACCGCGCGAAGAATGCCGCGGACGAGGGGTCGTTCGCCGACACGACCAAGAAGTACAGTTCCCTGATCGCGTTGGACGCGGATTTCGCCAAAAAGGATTTCGACAACGAACTTCTTCAGAACAGGGACATCAACATCCGTCTGAAATCACTCTACAAGTTCAGCCTTGCGGCACGGCGTGACAACCAGAACATCGCTCTGAGACACCGCTACGAGAACCCGCTGATCGACAAGTTCATCTCGGACTCTCCGATCGTGATGACGGTCTCCAATTCCGACTCGCTTGTCAAACCTGAATTCGCGCACGGAATCGACGCGTCGCTCTATGGTGATTCCTATCTTGCCGCCGGGGATCCTAAGTCCTTGACAGATGCTGACAGGGCTTTCATCAAAGGACTCTACGATGTGCAGTCAAAGCAATTCACTTCAGCCTTGAACCAGTTCGACGCCGCGGTGAATTCCGAGAGCAAGGGAAAATATTCAGAATATTACAAGGCTTTCTATTATTTGAACAGGGGTGTGCTCCGCGCCGAGATGATCGATTTCATCTCATCCATCGAGAACAACGTGCAGACCTTGACTATGGATGATAAGGGTACCACCAGAGCCCGTGTTCGTGACCAGGTGAGCCGGACGTATGACTATTCGGAGGCCATCGAGGATATGCTGGCTGCTGACAGGATCATTCCAGGAATCCCGTACGTCTATTTCAACCTTGGCAATCTTTACTGCCTGTCCTCGAAGTTCGTGGAGTCGGTTGACAGCTACACCAAGGCGATCAATGTCTATCCTTATATGGGAGACGCGTACTATAACCGAGGTCTTGTACTCATCTATCTGAAAGACAAGGAGAAAGGTTGCATCGACCTTTCGAGGGCCGGTGAGCTCGGTGTCGGTGATGCCTACAGCGTGATCTCGAAATATTGCGAAGAGGAGAAGAAGTGATGCTGAAGTTTTTTAGTCTTTCCAGCGGCAGCTGCGGCAATTGCTATTTCCTTTCCGACGGTAGATCGGGGCTTCTCATCGACGCTGGAGTCAGCCAGCGGCGTTTGAAGAAGACTCTGATGGAGCACGGCTTAGGTGTGGATTCCTTTCAGGCAGTGCTTGTGACACATGATCATCTTGATCACATCAGACAGCTGGGTTCGTATTGCAAGCATCTGAAAAAGCCTGTATATGCGACCGCCGTGCTGCACGAGGCTCTTTCGCATCACACATTCACAAGGGACTACATCTCGGATTACCGTTGTGTCCTTCCGGATGAAGGTCCTGTCAGGATTAGACTGCGTGGGGATATTCCGGAAGAGGAACTCCCGTTGGTCAGTCATTTTGTGGTGCCGCACGACGCGACCCAGACCGTAGGTTATTTCATCGAGTGGTCAGGGGTAAGGTTCTTCCTGATGACCGATGCCGGCAGGGTGACTGACGAGGCTATTGAATATGCCCGGAAGGCCGACGCGGTTGTCTTCGAGTCGAACTACGATTCCGGAATGCTGATCGGGGGCCCTTACCCACACGAACTCAAGATGCGTATATGTCAAGGCAACGGTCACCTGAGCAACGATGAGTGCGCCTCGGCCATCCGCCGTTTCTGGCATCCCGGCCTCAAGAACATCTTTCTCTGCCATCTAAGTGAGAACAACAACACACCGTCTCTCGCCTTCGACTCCGCCGCCGATGCCCTTAGGTCGATTCGCCTTGACGGTCACCTCACCGCAAAGGAAATCACCAACCTCCAGACCCTTCCCCGCACCCGCGCCTCCCAGATGTTCACCTTGTGATAAACGGCTAAGCCTTCGAAAGACTAATACAGACTCTGGCAATATAATTCAGGAATATGCCTCTTGGTGTTCAGGGTGTGAATATATTTGCGCACCTAAGAAAGGAAGATGTTATTGAAGGCGGGATGCGTTTGGCTACTTGATTGATTTGTAATAGATAGGAGTACGGTTGTCTTCGCCGCGGAATATTCCGATGAGGTCGCGGAGAAGGAGGTCGGGGTGTACCACACCACTTTCCCAGAAATCGTTGCCACCCTTGGGGTTGAGGCGGTTGTTGTCGTTCCAGACCACGCTTGCGGAGGTGTCACTGGAGTTCGTGGCGCATCCTTCGGCATTGGAATATCCTCTGGCCGAGGCGTTTCCCTGAATATCCATCAAGAAGTCGTCGAACAGGGGATTGACGGAAAGGAGTTGTTCCAGAGTCTGGCACCAACCGACATTCATCCAAAGATCCGCTTCCTTTGACAATGAATATGCCGTCTCGACCGAAATCTGGCCCGAGACTGAGCTTCCGGATTTGGTTCCGAGAATCTCCCCGCCGGCATCCTTGAACAGGGTGGTGAGATAACTTTCCTGTCCGGGAATGAACCATTGGTCCTTGTACGGGATGTTGACCAGAATCTTTCTTTGTTTGTGAGTCGTTCCTTTGGAATCCAGTTCAATATTTCTGTTCAGATTACTTTGAACTGAATCACGTAAGTTTATGTAGTTCTCCGAAACGATCTTAAGCACCGAGTCAGCCGCGGCCATATTCCCTGTCAACGCTCCAAAAAGACGTATGTAGGCGGCTCTGGCCAGAGGGTGTCGCTCAAGATGCTCATTGACAATGAAAGTCTTTATTCCCAGCGACTCAAGTTTCGAGAAGAACTGCGACTTCACAGGGGAGACTGAATATGTCAGGAGCAGGTCCGGCTTCAGGGCCATTATCTTCTCGTAGTCAGGGCTTGCGTCATAACCGATGTCCATCACCGTTCCGTTGCTTAGGCCGGCTGTCACTGAAGAGTCGCAGACATATTCACCGCCCGACACCCCGACAATCACCGAGTCCGCCCCGACGGCATCCAGAAAACCGATGTGGGAAGTGCTCGTAACTATCAATCTGCCAATAGGTTGACTGATGGATATCGTGTCCCGGCTCCCGTCAAACGGCGAGATCGAGACCAATGAATATCCCCCATCAGCTTCCGGGATTATATTCATAAATTGCGGTTCGATAACGTCCTGCGGCAAGTCTCCGCTGACATTCCGCGCGCATCCGCAGACACTTGCGGCAAACGCGGTGGCCAAGAAAATATATTCGTAGAATCTCATATCATCGCAAATTTAATTGTTTTTTGCTATCTTCGAAGTCTGTTCGGTGGAAATCACTAGCTGATGTCAAGATAATGCCGGATTTTATGAATATGCCGACTTGGCTTTTCTGACAAGATGATCGTGAGGGCAGGAAATGAAATTTGAAAATTTGTAATATTATGGGAAAATATAACTTTGACGAGATGACGATAAGGCGCGGCACGAACTGCGTCAAATGGGATGCGGAGAGTCCGGTCGGGCCGATTTCGGAGGATGTGATTCCGCTTTGGGTGGCGGATATGGACTTCAAGGTGGCTCCGGAGATCGTGAACGTGCTGAAAGATCGTGTGGATCAAGAGATTTTCGGCTACACCCACGTACCGGATTCCTACTACGAGGCTGCCGTCAACTGGTGGGAGCGCCGCAGAGGGTGGCACACGGAGAAGGATTGGTACCTCTACATTGCAGGGGTGGTTCCGGCGATGTCGGTGGTTGTCAAGGCTTTGACGCAGTACGAGATTGTGGACGGCGAGGTGGTCGAGAAGCCGAACCGTGGACGTGGCCCTCACGGTGAATTGCCGAAGATGATCATCCAGAGTCCGGCGTACAACTGTTTCTTCTCCACCGCGAAGAACAATCTTTGTGAGCTCTCAATCAACAAACTGATCTACGACACGGAAGGTGATCAGGCCACTTGGTACATTGATTTCGAGGATCTTGAGAGACGTGCCGCCGACCCGATGGCCAAGGTGCTGCTGTTCTGCAATCCTCACAACCCTTGCGGACGTGTCTGGCCTCGCGAGGACCTTGAGAGGGTAGCCGACATCTGCCGCAGAAACGGTGTGATCGTCATAAGCGACGAGATCCATTGCGAACTGGAAATGCCTGGCTATCACTTCACTCCGATGGCTTCCATCTCACAGGTAGCCCAGGACAATACCGTCACGATGAACTCTCCAAGCAAGTCGTTCAACATCGCCGGTTTGGGAATATCCAACATCATCACCAACAATCCTGACTGGAAGAAAATCATCGACAGGGTAATCAATATCAACGAGTTGTGTGAGGTGAATCCTTTCGGTGTGCTTGCGCTTCAGGCCGCCTACAACGAGGGTGAGCCGTGGCTCAAGGAGCTTAATGAATATCTTTACGGGAATTACCGCACGTTGCTGTCGTTCTTTGAGGAGAACCTTCCGGAGTTCCCTGTCAGCAAACTGGAAGGAACCTACCTTGTGTGGGTGGATGTCAGCGCTTTGAATATGTCCGCTAACGACATAGAGAACAGCCTCTTGCTCAATGAGAAGGTCTGGATCAACTCCGGCGTGATGTACGGCCTTGATGGCTTTATGCGCATCAACATCGCCTGCCCTCGTGCCCGTCTCCAGCAAGGCCTTGACCGCATCGCCAAAGGCTTCCGCCGCTTGATGACATAGTAGGCCCTTGATCTTCCTGATAAAATAACTGGTCGCCGATTTCCCTGAAGGAGTGACTGCACGCTGGACTTCCAGAAGGAAAAACTGGTCGCTGGGCTTGTCGAAGCGATAAAGTATCAGTTAGCCACCGAAAAAAGGCAAAAGTCAAATTTTGCACGTTACCAAAATTTGACTTTTGATTTTTCGGTGGCTATTGAGATTATGTACTTGGCATCTCCTGGCCATCACGACCAGCCCTATATTATTGGTTGCCATTGTTCATTGAGGTGTCGCTACTAAACTTTGCTACTGTGGTTCAGTGAAGTGTCACCACAAACCTTAGCCACCCGCGGCTATAAGCGGGAGGGGCCCAAGCGCAGCTTGGGAGGGACGGAGCGCGAAGCGCGGAGGGTTTGTGGTGACACTTCACTGAACCCTGTTCATCACGAAATGTCGTTTAGAATATTATCTGAAAATCAAGGACTTTGTCTTGACCGAAAGTACCGGTGATGTTGGTGATGGCATTGTTGCGGGTCGTGAGCGGGGTCCGGGCGGACAACTCTATGGCGATGAGGTCGCCGGTGCGGATGTAGAGTAGCTTTGTGGCTTCAACGATGGCATCCTCGATCATATTCAACGATGGTTGGTCAAAAACAAAAAGGTCATGTTCGTTCCGGAACAGGCGGAAATGACCGTTTTTCTCCAATCTTTCTGGAGGAAACATTGGTGACGGGAGGAAGGAGGTGTGGTCGAGGCTGATGGCCTGGGCGTAGCCTTCCGGGGTACCGTCAAGCATATTCTCCGGGTAGAGGAGGACTCCGAAACCGATTGAGTCGTAGTACCTTGACGCGAATTTCCTCCCGACGCTGCGGCCTGGCTTCAGGATGCGGGCGAAAAGGACGGGGGAATATGTCAACTCGTCCACGAACTCTGGAGGGTAAAAGTCCTCGTTGTCTTTCTCCCACGTTGTGTCCGGGCGAACGGTGATGTGGCCGGATGATGTCTTTACTATTATATTCATAAATCAATTTCCCGCAGGAAATGCCGCATTCCGCCGACAGTTAAAAGAGTTTGCCAGAGAATTTGTCCTTCAGACCGGCTACTGCACTGTCAAACGCTTCACCCTCAAGTGGCTTGCTCATTTCGGCCTCTCTGGCTTTGGCGGCTTCCTTTTTCTCCTTGTCGAACTGCTCCTTCAGGCGTGCGAACTGTCGCTTGGTGTCCATCGTGAACTCACCGTTCTCGATCCAGGCGAAGTAGGCCGGCTCGGTCTCATATACCTCCCTGGCCGTGTGGCCCTTGTGCTTTCCGAAACTGATGGTCGGCTCGTCGTTCTTGCCGAGAATCAGTCTGCCGGCATAGTCAACGGTGCGTGGACGGCCGGCGACTCCGGACAGGAACTCGACATCGTTCTTGAGAACCTGCTCGTGGTACTTTGTCGGAGTCTGGTACATATCCAGTTGGCCCTTAAGCACTTCATATGTAGCCATAGTGTCAGCCTCGGCTGAATGGGCGTTCTCGAAATCCTCTCCGCCGCAATAGAAACGGTATGCGGCCTTGAGGTTGCGTGGCTCCATATAATGGTAGATCGTCTGCACGTCGATCATCTGCTTGGAGTGCAGGTCGATGTCCGTGGCCTCAAGGGTTGCCTTGGCCTTGGCCTTGTTCTCAGGAGTGTTCCTTGGATCCGCAAGCCTGCGCATACAATAGGCACGTACCCTCTCAAGTTCCTCGGACAGCATCGGCAGGTCGAACTTTGTGGAATTATACCCTGCCAGATCACTGTCTCTCAGCCAATCCACGACTTCGGCCGCAATCTCGATGAATTTCTTCTCCTTTGCGACATCCTCATCCTTGATCCCGTTCACCTGACTGGCTTCGGGATTGATCGGATGCTGTTTGCGGAGAGTGTAGTCCCAAGGACAGACCCTCCAGGTCTTCACCTCGTGGTGGCCGTCGGGAAACACCTTGACAAAACTCAGTTCGACAATGCAGTCATTGACAATATTAAGCCCCGTGCTCTCAATGTCAAAGAAAAGCAGAGGCCTTTCAAGAGAAAGTTCCATAGCTTTGATTCTCCGAAGGTTAAACCATGATAGGCATCAGGATTCCGCAGATCTTTCCGCTCTCATCATCCTCTTCTGAAGGAATGATGAGGGCAGCCCTGCGCGCGTCGGCGAACTTCATCACGACTGTCTCGCAGCTCATGTTGGCGAGGATCTCCGTGAGGAATGTTGACTTGAATCCGATGGTCAGCTCGTCACCGCTGTAGTCGCAGTTGATCTTCTCGTAGGCTGCGATGGCGAAACCGAGATCCTGTGCGGTGATCTCCATCTGGCCCGGCTTGAGATCCAGCTTGATGTGGTTGGAAGCCTTGTTGGCGCAGACGGCCACACGCCTTACCGTGTTCAGGAACATCGCCCTGTCGATCTTCAGCACGCTGGAGTTGTTCTGAGGGATCACATCGCGGTACTTAGGGTACTTGCCGACAATCAGCCTGCACACCATCGTGGTCTTTCCGAAAGTAAAGAGCACGGTGCTGGAATCGAACGCGATCTCAACAGTTCCGTCGTCTTTCCCGAGGATGGACTTCAGGACGGCCGCCGGCTTCTTGTGAAGAATGAACGAGCATTTCTCCGGGGTCTTCACTTCCTTGGCCGTGTAGCAGATGAGCTTGTGCGAGTCTGAGGCCACGAGAGTGGTGGATTCCGGTCCGAAATCAAAGAATATTCCGTTCATCGCCGGCCTTATCTCGTCATCTGCCGTGGCGTAGATCGTGCTGTTTATGCCTTCTATCAGGCTCTCGGCCGGGAATTCAAGTTTCTCCGCGTCGTCGCTCGTCCCCTTGATCTCAGGATAGTCCTCGGCCGGGAAGAAAGGAAGCACGGAGTTACCGCTTGTCCACTTGCACTCGATTGAGCTGTCGCTGGCGGTGCAGATCGATACAGGCTGGTCAGGAAGTTCCTTGAGAAGGTCGATGATGTGCCTTGCTGGAACGGCGATCCTGCCTTCCTCTTCGGTGGTGTCCACTTCGATTTCAGTCCTGAGGGTGAGCTCCGAATCCGATGCGGTGACCTCAAGGATGTTGCCTTTGAGGTCAAACAGGAAGTTTTCCAGAATCGGAAGGGCGGACTTGGCCGGGATGGCCTTGGAGATGTCCATCAGTCCTTTCAGAAGCTCGGAGCTTGATACGTTGAGTTTCATATTCGTGTGTTTTTTAATTCATTGTTTTCCGGCCGCCGGAGGGTGGCCTCTGTAAAAGGCAAATATACGAATATTCCCTTAATATTATGGCATCATATTTGATTTTTTGCCTAAGGCTTCGGAAACACCATCCGAAGAGGTTAGGACATGAATATTTGTAAAATTTAATTAATATGTCAGAAATGAAAAAAGGTTTGTTAACAGTGGTGCTGTCAGTATTGTTCAGCGTGCTGGCGGCATACGGTGTCGTCAAGGCGGCCACCGTGAATGATGGAGACAATGTGACAAGTACAGAGAACGGAACGGTCACAAAGACTGTCAATCTGGCACAGTCGGACTATCCGGATCTGACTTACGCCGCGGAGGCTGCGGTTGATGCTGTTGTTTATGTGGAGGTGACGGTGACTCAGCAATATCAGATGACGGATCCGTTCTTCCGTTTCTTCTTTGGGGATGAAGGCCCTCAGACCAGGGAGCAGCAGGGAAGCGGCTCTGGAGTGATCATCCGTCCTGACGGCTACATCGTGACCAACAACCATGTGGTCGCCAATGCGACGAAGGTTCAGGTCACCCTGAACAACAACAAGGTATATGACGCCAAGGTCATCGGTACTGACCCGGCTACGGATGTCGCTTTGATAAAGATTGACGCTCAGGGACTTCCGACGCTTCCGTTCGGGGATTCCGACCAGTTGAGGCTCGGTGAGTGGGTTCTGGCCGTGGGCAGTCCTCTTGGCTACCAGCTCAGGTCCACCATCACGGCCGGCATCGTCAGCGCCAAGGGACGTTCGATGGCGCACGATCCTCGTGAGAGAAACAATGGCGGAATCCAGATCGAGTCCTTCATCCAGACCGACGCGGCTGTCAACCCTGGCAACTCCGGTGGTGCCCTTGTCAACAAGACCGGTGAGCTTGTCGGCATCAACACCGCTATTGTTTCACAGACGGGAGCATATTCAGGATATTCCTTCGCAGTGCCGGTGAATATTGTGAAGAAGGTTGTAGAAGACTTGATTGACTTTGGGTCAGTGAAGAGAGCCGTTCTTGGAATCGCTATGTCTGATCTCAGCGAAGGTCTTGCCAAGAATCTGAAATATGATTCTGTCGATGATATGTTGAAAAAATTGAAACTTTCTTCTCCGGAAGGCGTATATATCAGAGAGGTTGCGAAAGGCAGCTCCGCTGACAAGGCCGGAATGAAGGAAGGGGATGTGATTGTGGCCATTGACGGAACCGATGTGAAGAGTGGCTCCGCAGTTCAGGTCAAGGTCAATACCTTCCATCCTGGTGACAAGGCTAAGGTCAAGATCATCCGTGACGGCAAGGAGAAGGAACTTGAGGTCACATTCCAGGGCAGCAGCACCGAGAACGGTACTGTGGTCGGTGACGGAGAGATCGCTTTCTTCGGCACGACTCTTAAGGAGGCTTCCAAGGAGACTCTTGCGAAGTTCGGTCTGAAGAAAGGTGTCGAGGTCACATCCGTCGGAAGCGGCAAGATGCTTGAGGCAGGCGCTTCGGAAGGGATGGTCATCACCTACGTCAACGATCAGCCGGTCGGCACACCTCAGGATGTTTTGAACATCGCCAAGTCCGCAAAGAGGGCGGTTTATATCGAAGGTGTCACAGCCAACGGTAGAAAAGCCTTCTTCGGATTCAGTAAAGAGTAGTTGATGAAGGTTATAGGATAGTGTTTCCCTGACGGAAACGGCTCCGCGCCTTCCGTCAGGGAAATTTGTGTATTACAAGATATGAGGCAATTAAAGATTACAAAGTCAATCACCAACCGCGAGAGCGCGTCCCTGGACAAGTACCTCCAGGAGATCGGCCGCGAGGAGTTGGTGTCTCCGGAAGAGGAGGTAGAGCTTTCCCAGAGAATCCGCAAGGGTGACCAGAAAGCTTTGGAGAAACTCACAAGGGCCAACCTTAGATTTGTGGTTTCTGTTGCGAAGCAGTATCAGAATCAGGGGCTTAGCCTTCCGGATTTGATTAATGAGGGTAACCTCGGCCTGATCAAGGCCGCCGAGAAATTCGACGAGACAAGAGGCTTCAAGTTCATTTCATACGCTGTGTGGTGGATCCGTCAGTCAATCCTTCAGGCTCTCGCCGAGCAGTCCAGGATCGTCAGGCTTCCGCTCAACCAGGTAGGATCCTTGAACAAGATCAACAAGGCCCTCTCACAGTTCGAGCAGAAGAACGAGAGAAGCCCTTCCAATGAGGAACTCTCCGAGATGATAGACATCCCGCAGGACAAGATCTCCGATACCCTCAGGGTGTCCGGAAGGCATGTGTCTGTGGATGCCCCGTTCGTAGAGGGCGAGGACAACAGCCTTCTGGATGTGATTCCTAACGACGACTCGCCGATGGCCGACAGAGGCCTTGTGAACGAGTCCCTCAGCACCGAGATCGAAAGGTCTCTCCAGATCCTGACGACCCGTGAGCGCGAGATCATCAAGTCGTTCTTCGGCATCGGCTGCCAGGAAATGACCCTTGAGGAGATCGGCGAGAGGCTTGACCTCACAAGAGAGAGAGTCCGCCAGATCAAGGAGAAGGCGATCCGCAAGCTAAAGAAACCATCCGCAAGCAAACTTCTTAAAACCTATCTCGGTTAATGACCCCGGAACTTTTTATCGCCTCTAAGGCTTCAGAAGCAATCAAGGCACTCTATAACGCCGACATCGAACCGTCGGCGCTTCAGGTCTCCGTCACAAGGAAGGAATTCACCGGAGACTTCACGCTCGTCGTCTTCCCGCTCCTGCGTCTGTCGCACTCCACTCCGGAGAACACGGGCAACGCCATCGGAGAATGGCTGAAGGCGAACGTACCGGAAATCTCTGAGTATAACTGCGTCAAAGGTTTCCTTAACCTTCTGTTCTCCAATCTCTTCTGGAACGAACTTTTCGGAGAGATCGTGGCTGACAAGGACTTCGGTGACCTGCCGACGACCGGCAAGAACATCATGGTCGAGTTCTCGTCGCCGAACACCAACAAGCCTCTGCACCTCGGCCACATCAGGAACAACCTTCTGGGTGACTCGGTGTCAAGGCTTCTGAAGGCCAGCGGCAACAACGTGATCAAGACCACCCTTGTCAACGACAGGGGAGTGCACATCTGCAAGTCCATGCTTGCATGGCTGAAGGTCGGCAACGGCGCGACTCCGGAGTCCACGGGGATCAAGGGCGACCATCTTGTCGGGGATATGTACGTGGCTTTCAACGACATCTACAAGAAGGAAGTCGAGGAGTTGATTGCCGGGGGAATGGACGAGGAGACCGCCAAGAAGGAGGCCCCTTGCCTCAAGGAAGCCCACGAGATGCTCCAAAAATGGGAGGCCGGCGACAAGGAGGTCCGCGACCTTTGGGCCAGGATGAACGGCTGGGTGCTCAAGGGCTTCGACGAGTCCTACAAGGCTCTCGGAATCACTTTCGACAAGGTTTACTACGAGTCCCAGACCTATCTTCTTGGTAAGGAGTTGGTTCAGAAGGGACTGGATATGGGCGTGTTCGTGAAGGATCCGGACGGCTCCGTCTGGTGCGACCTCACGGCCGACGGACTTGACAGGAAACTGCTCATCCGTTCTGACGGAACGTCGGTTTACATCACCCAGGATCTGGGAACGGCCGAAAGGCGTTTCGCTGAATATCACCTTGACTCTCACGTCTATGTGGTCGGCAACGAGCAGAACTACCACTTCCAGGTGTTGAAACTGATCCTCAAGAAGTTGGGATTTGAATGGTCCGACAACATATTCCATCTTTCCTACGGAATGGTCGAGCTGCCTGAGGGCAAGATGAAATCCCGCGAGGGAACAGTTGTGGATGCCGATGACCTTATCCAGAAGATGTACGAGGAGGCCCGCGCGACCTCTGACGAGTCCGGAAAGCTGGCCGACATGAGCGAGGAGGACAAGGCGAAGCTCTATCACATGATAGGTCTTGGTGCCCTTAAGTACTTCATCATCAAGGTGGATCCGAAGAAAACGATGCTCTTCAACCCGAAAGAGTCCATCGACTTCAACGGCAACACCGGCCCGTTCATCCAATATACCCACGCGCGAATCCGCTCCATCCTGCGCAAGGCCGCGGAGAAGGGCATTGAATATGCCGCCTCTCCTCTGCCAAAGGTCGAGCTCAGCGCCAAGGAGATCAGACTCATAAAGTTGCTGAACACCTTCCCGGCCAAGATAGCCGAAGGCGCGCAGGCATATTCACCGGCCGTCATCGCCAACTATGCCTACGACCTCGCCAAGGAGTTCAACCAGTACTATCACGACACTCCGATCCTGAAGGAGGAGAACGAGGATGTGCTCAAGATGCGTCTGGTGCTGATCGACACGCTTTCCGCCGTCCTACGCAAGGCGATGGGCATCCTCGGAATCGAACTGCCTGAAAGAATGTAGGAATATTTCCGATGTCCGAAACGGATTATATGTTCCCGACCTCCAAAAAGGAGGTTGAAGCCTTAGGGTGGGACTACATCGACATCATCCTTTTCACGGGTGATGCCTTTGTGGACCACCCTTCTTTCGGCACGGCCTGCATAGCCCGCTGGCTTCAGCATTTCGGCTACCGGGTCGCTGTCGTTCCGCAGCCCAACTGGAGGGATGACCTCAGGGATTTTAAGAAGTTAGGCGCTCCGAGGCTCTATTTCGGAGTGAACGCCGGTGCTATGGATTCGATGGTGAACCACTACACTGCCGGCAAGCGTCTCCGTCACGATGACGCCTACACGCCGGAAGGCAAGGCCGGACAGAGGCCGGATTATGCGGTCAGTGTCTATACGAACATATTAAAAAAACTCTATCCCGATGTTCCGGTCGTCATCGGGGGAGTCGAGGCTTCGCTCCGTCGGCTTACCCATTATGACTATTGGAAAGATGAACTTGTTCCGTCCATATTGCAGTGGTGCAAGGCTGACTACCTTTGCTACGGGATGGGGGAGAAGCCGATGTTGGAACTGACGAGAGCCATTGAGGCGCAGAGGAATATTCATGAAATCCATAGGATCCCGCAGATCGCTTTCCTTATGAGCGGAAAGTGGAAGGTCAAGGAGCCGTTGGTGCTTCATTCGTTCGAGGAGTGCAAACGGGACAAAAAAGCGTTCGCCGAGAACTTTCATCTGATTGAGACTCACGCCAATATGATGCATCCTGCGACGATCATCGAGCCTGTCGGGAATGGTTATGTGCAGATCAATCCGCCATATTCACCGTCCACGACCGAGGAGATGGATTCGTTCTGGGACCTGCCTTTCACCAAGTTGCCGCATCCGCGCTACAAGGGGAAGAGGATCCCGGCCTATGACATGATCAAGGATTCCATCATCACTCACCGAGGGTGCTTCGGAGGATGTAATTTCTGCACCATCGCCGCGCATCAGGGTAAGTTCATCCAGTCCCGTTCGCAGGAGTCCATAGTCGCTGAGGTTAAGAAATTGGCCAAGATGCCAGGCTTTGCGGGGAATATCTCCGATCTCGGGGCCCCTACGGCCAATATGTATATGATGCGTGGCAAGAACCCGGACCTTTGCGACAAATGCCGCAGGAAATCCTGTCTGTTTCCGGCTCCGTGTCCGAATATGAACCGCTCTCACAAACAGGTGCTTGAGTTGTACCGGAAGGTCGATGCCGTGCCGGGAATACGCCATTCCTACATCGGCAGCGGGATCCGTTACGATTTGTTCCTCGATGAGAAAGGCTTTGTGGACGAGACATCCAAGCCTTACCTCAAGACTTTGATTCTTGACCACACTTCCGGCCGAATGAAGGTGGCTCCAGAACATACCGAGGACAAGGTGCTCCAGTACATCGCCAAGCCGTCTTTCAAGCTCTTTGAGAGATTGCGCTATGAGTTCGACAAGATCTGCGCCCAGAACGGACGGCGCACCGGAATCGTTCCATATTTCATCTCCTCGCACCCAGGATGCACGATGAAGGATATGGAGAACCTGTCCAAAAATCCTGCTTTGAAAGGAATATATATGGATCAGGTGCAGGATTTCACACCGACTCCGATGACCACCTCATCCGTGATGTACTACACCGGAATCGATCCTCGAACGATGAAACCGGTCTTTGTGGAGCGTGATCCGGAGAAGAAGAAGAGGCAGAAATCATTTTTTTTCAGAAAATAGTAGCGTGTTTGCTTCTCAATTCGGAAAAATGTCTTAATATTGCACCCGAAAACGATAAACAATCTTTATTTGGTTTATATGAGTATGGCACCAGATCAGAAGAAAAGACACGTGGTAAGCTACGAGAATATGTCCGAAGCGCTTGCCGCAGCGTTCAATGAGAAATATCCAAGAGGTTTCAGCGACTATCTCCCTGACCTTGTCAAGTATCCAAAACCTGACGGCACCAGTTTCTATGCTGTTACCGTCGAGACGGATGATTCCATCAACCTTGTGAAGATCAAGGTGAAAACCGATGATGCCGAGGCTCTTGAGAGATGGCTTGAGGGAGAGGAGGACGCCGAGAACGAGGATGTTGCAGGATCTTCAGCTGACGCTCCGGCCGACACCACCCTTCCGGATGACAACATCTCTCAATACGGCGGAGATGACGATTCCGCCGAATAGTCAGGAATATAGTTTATAACAATTTAAGGCCTGGATTCCAATAGGATTTCAGGCCATTTCTGTATCCTTTCCTTTATCATCTCTTCCCATTCTCGCCAGGCGTGTTTCCCCATTAAAACCGCCCGTGGAGGATTTACACGTCCGCCACAAGCGTTTTTCACTATTAATCACGCTCGTAGCGTGCAAATCATTCTTCCACAGGCGCCCTTCTCTGGAGAACCGCTTTAGCGATACGTTTGATCATCCAAAGAGCTTTTTCAATATGTCGTACTCAATTGAATTTATCTGATTATGATTTATGTGTGGGGTGTTTTCGTTATTTTTGTGTCCGGAAAAATGTAATGATGTTGAATTATCTTCATAAGATATTGGAAAAAGCACTTCTTTTGGTGCTTGCCTTTGGCTTTGTCGCATGCTCAGAAGGCATTACAATCACTGATTTAAGGAATGGGGACCTGTTGTTCGTGGTCAATGGCCAAGGGAACAACATCACTGATGTGACGGACGGGGTGGATGGACTTGGAATCGATCATATCGCGGTTTTCTCAGACGGGAACGTCGTTGAGGCTATTCCGGAATATGGAGTTGTGGAAAACCCGTTGGACAGTTTCCTGGTCCGATTGAGTGATAGGGAGTCAGTGCTTGTGGGGAGGATTGAAGGGGTGGACGTTGAAGAGAGTGTGGCGAATGCGAGAAAGTTCCTCGGAAGGCCCTACGATGACATATTTATGCCGAGTGACAGCGCGATCTATTGTTCGGAACTCGTGCAGAAGTCGTTTGTTTTCAAAGACAGGTTAAAAGAACGTGACCATAATGTGAAAGGAATGGCGGTGGTGCGTGATGATGTGAAAGATATGAATCCGAAAGTAACAGGGAGCGGGGGTAAGCATTTTGTTTTCGGCACGATTCCGATGTCCTTTCACGACAGCGCCGGAAGGGTGACTGAATTCTGGACAAAATTCTATGAGGTGCGTGGGTTGACGGTTCCTGAGGGAGAGCCCGGGACGAACCCCGGCCAGCTTTCCCGTGACCCTAATGTCAGGATTCTTGGTTATTTACAGTAATTTGGCTAGATTGTCGTAATACTGCTTGCTGACGGGAATATGCCCGACTCCGTCGCGGATGAACTCCGTGTAGATGACACCGTCCTTGTCTCTGCTCAGTACCTTGATGTGGCGAGGATTGACGTAATATGACCTGTGGCAGCGCACGAATCCGTGCTTGAGGGCGTCAGTCTCAAGGCTTTTCATCGAGTTCCTCAGCTGGTATGTCTTGACACGGTCGTTCTCCAGATAGTGGATGTTGATATAATTGGCTTCCGCGCTGACATAAAGCACGGCCGAAGGGTCTATCGTCAGTTTCAGCCTTTTGTGCTCATCGTAGAACTTTACCAGAGACTCCTCCGGAGCCTGCCCGGCGTTGGCCAGATCGTAGTTCTTGTTGGATATGATCCTCAGCAGAATGCAGAGCAGGTATGGATAGACCAGCGTCAGGCACACGACTTCAAAACAGTAGGAAAGTGCCGTGAAATATGGCATACCTCCGGCTTTCTTGTAGAACAGCGAGGTGTAGAGCGCGAAGAAGAACGACGTTACCAGCACTTCTCCGAAGCACCAGACCGCATAATGCCACCATCTGAAAGGAATATACTTGTAGAGGAACGAGAAAACAAGCCGTGTCAGGGCCAGTACACCGATCATAATGCAGGACAGCATCAGCAGATGGAATGTCCACGATTTTCCTCCGATGTCGTAAAAATCCGACAAAGAGAACGGATTATAGACAAAGCAAAACACGAAGAAGAACAGCGGCATCAGCACCGCGTATTTTACTTGGCTGGCGTAGCCTTTCGAGACCCTCAATGGTGTGTTCATAGCCTTAAATCTTGTCCCAATCCCGTCAAAACCGTCCCGTGATATGCCGGGACGAAATTCCCGAGTCTGGATTTTCGTCCCTAAAATACTGCAATTTTTCCGCCAAACAAGGGTTTTGTGACATTTTTCATACCTCTGAAAACACTTTCTTCGTCACAAGGAGCAAATACGGTACTTTTGCAGACGAGAAATCAAACACAATGATTATGGAACAGATCATAAACACTTTTGAATATTCCGTGGCTCCGGAGAACATAGACTATCAGGGTCAAGCCACCGTGCCTTCCATCTGTGGCAGCATCATCAACGCGATCGGACAGAACATCCGCAAGGAAGGCTGCGGAATCGATGTGATGAGAAAAGCGGGGCGTTCGTGGGTCCTGCTCCGCTCGGCTTTCGAGATAGATGACCGGCCAAGCCTTTACGACAACTATAACGTCAAGGTTTGGCCGGTGAAAGGCAAAGGTCTTACATATAACAGATGCGTCAAGTTGACGGACGCGGAAGGAGAGGAGATCGGCCGAGGGACAACTGAGTGGTGCGTGATCGACATACACACCAGAAAGCCGATTTTCCCTGAGCTCGGGCTTACGGACGTGGATATTCCTATTCCTTGCAAAAGTCCAAGGCGTATAATCGATTTCCTGCCGGATTTCATCAAGCACAAGGAGGTCGGTTACAGTGAGTGTGACTTCAACGGGCATCTGAACAACACCCATTACATAGAGATGTTCTATAACCTCCTGCCGGAGAGCGTGTTGTCAAGCGGGCTGTTCACCAGGATAGACATCAATTTCCGGCGTGAGGTTCATCGCGGCGATGATGTGTCGTTCGGAATCCGCAAGGCCAGTGACGAGGAGTACCTCTTTATGGCAAAAACGGGAGACGCGACACTTTGCCACGCCTCCCTGCAAGCCCTTTAGCGGTCACTTCGACAGGCTGAAATTAATTGACCCTCTGAACCGAAGCGGATCTTCCGATCGATTTAATCATCACACCAAGATCCTTAGGAGCCTTGTAGTTGATGCTGGACACACCGGTCGCGTCCTCGATCATTATGGAACGGGTTACGTTCACACTGCAATTCGCCGTTCCGGATGTCTCAAGGATAGCGTTCTCGGTCTCGGCGTCCATAGCCTTTACCTTGGATACTCCTGAAGCGTCAACCTCCAGTGTGCCGACTTTCCCGTTCAGGTTGACCTCGCTTGTCCCGGATGCGTCAAGTTCGACTTTACCGAACTTCCCGTCAATGTTGGTCTTGGTGGCTCCACTGATGTCAACCTCAAGTTTGTCGGCGTTGATCTGGAAACTAGTTTTGGACGTTCCGGATAGATCGAGTTCAGCCTTTTCGGGAAAGTTTCCGGACAACTTGCAGGTGCACACTCCACTGATCTCAGCGTCCAACTTCCTTGCATTGACACTCAGTGATTTGATCTTGCTTGCCCCGCTGATGTCCAACGAAAGCTCCTCGTCCCCAAGATCAAAAGTGTCATCGCATTTCAAGCTTGTGATTCCTGACATATCCAACTTTCTTAGTTCCGGCATCGCGATTTCTGCCTTGCACGTCCAGTTTCCCAACTTTTTCTGAAGATTTGCCGGAATATTCTTGTTCCACCCGATCTTCAGAATACCGTGATTGACATACACTTGAAGATATTCCTGAAGCACGTTCGGCAGAGTGATCTCCACTTTGTACGAGTTTGATTTGACAAGGTTGACCTCGACTATCCCGCTTAATTCCAACCCGCTGAAATCATTGCAGTTGAACTTACAAGTGGTGTATTCCGCATCAACCTTTGAGGTTGTTGTCAGATACATTGATTCGGCCGGATACCCCACGGGGGCGGTAAAGCCGGTCGCGGTGAACATTGCGAGCGCGGCGGCTCCGATAAACATAAACTTTTTCATAACTCTTTTATTTTGTTGATTTTATCTAATCCATTAAGTAGCTCTCCATAGTATTCCTTCAGAATATGCGCCTTGGTCTTGTCGTCAAGCTCATCCGGCAGCTGGTCAATCATCGCCACATTCTCATTGGTGATGCTTCCCACCGTCGTCTCCCACCTCTCATCCGGATCCTTTGTGAATATCTCTTCGTACATCACCGCGATTTTCTCTGAATATGCCATGTACACCGCGACAGGGTCATCAGCCACTCCGGCGAACCAATCAACCTCACCTTCTGCCGGGCGATCTATGAATATCACAGCGGCCACAACGGCTGCCGCCACGGCTGTAATCGCACTGAATATGCCCGTGAACAGCCTCTTCCGATGGCAGGTCTTGCGTCTGGAGTCCAGCATCGCGTCCAGTCTTGCCTCGAACCGGGCCTCGTGTCCGGCCGGCAGTTCCTGATCATTCAGGATCTCCGGATTATTGTCGATATATTCTTTAAAGTCTGTCATATTCATATTTCTTTAATTTTTCGGCCAGTTTCACCCTGCCTCTTGAGTACTGCGTCCTGATAGTGCCTTCCCGTTCTCCTGTCAGATTGGCGATCTCCTCGTAGTCAAGGCCTTCCAGAAGCACAAGATTCAAAACCAGCCTGTAGTTGTCCGGCAATTCCTCTATGGCCTTGCGTACTTGGGCGACGGCGGCCATAGTCCCGGGAAGCTCGAACGGAGTGTCGCTGTCATATTCAGAAGCGTCGGCGGCATATTCATCAAGGAAGAGCCTCTCGCGCTTTTTCCGTCTGACTGCGTCGATGGATTTCCTGATGCAGGTGCGGCTGAGCCACATCGCCACTTGCGCCTGATCTTTGGGAGCGATGTCGGATGAGATGAACTTGAGGATGGTGTCCTGCATAATCTCCTCGGCCTCGCCGCTGTCGCGGACTATTCGCAGGCTGGTGTTGTATAGCCTCCGGGCGTGCGTCTTGTAGAATGTTATGGACTCTTCTCTTGTCATCGTTTCTTTTTCGTTTCACAATATAAACGAATATTTCCGTTGATTGTTACAGAAAATTTCAAAAAAAAGCCCGGAGTCTCTCGACCGCGGGTCTTTTTCATTTCATTTGGCTTAAAAGATTCTTGTTTTGTGACGATAATCACTATCCGACCGCAAAGTTACCGCCAGACGCCTTCTCTCACAATACCAACATGTAGGTAAACTGTCTTGTCCCTATCGTGAATCGTAGGTACCGGACTTGGAAGTCAATATTATTTTGTAAATTTGTTGTTTTGAAAACGTAAGCAAGCATGAACTTCAGTGGAATAATCGTCGGTGCGGCGACCTTTCTTATAATAGGGATATGTCATCCTATTGTCATCAAAATGGAATATCATTGGGGCAAGGGCAGCTGGTGGATTCTGCTCGTGGCAGGACTGGCCTTTTCCGCCGCTTCGATATTCGTGAATCATGAAGTCGCGTCCACAGTTCTTGGCGCCGCCGCCTTTTCCTGCTTCTGGGGCATCCTGGAGGTTTTCGAGCAGGAAAAACGCGTGTTGAAGGGGTGGTTCCCTGAGAATCCGGCCCGCCATGATTACTATGAGAGGATCCGCAAGTCAGGTCACTGAGCCTGTCGAAGTGACAAATCAATCCAACAAGTAAAAACAAATTTAAGAATATTATGAATTTCAAACCATTGCCATTACTGGCGATTGCCGCTCTCCTGTCTGGAGTGACAGAAGCGTCGGCTCAGAAGAAAGAGATGGACCACAGTGTCTATGATTCGTGGCAGAGCGTTTCGGACATCCAGAAAAGTGATGACGGCAACGTTCTGGTCTGGTGCGTCAACCCTCAGGAAGGGGACGGAACCCTTTATGTCAGGAATATGACCCCGAGGCGGAAAGGCAAGCCGGAATGCCGTGAGATCAGCATACCTCGTGGATCGCAGCCGTCCCTTGACCCTAAGGGCAAGTGGCTTTACCTGCGCGTCAAGCCTCAGTTCGCCAAGACACGTCAGGAAAAGATCGACAAGAAGAAGGCCGAGGATATGACGAAGGACACACTCGCCGCCGTTGATCTCACGACTATGACCGTCAAGAAATACGGCCGTGTGGATTCCTACACTACAGGCGCCCTGGCCAAGCCTTACGTTGCCTATAAGTCCACCTGGAAGCACTACAAGGACACTTCGGACAAGAAGGGCACAGACAAGTCCGGGCTCATCATCCTTAACCCGGCCACAGACAGGAAGGACACTCTCAAGTACATCGATGCCTATTCGTTCAACCAGGACGGCACCGTGCTTCTGATGACCTCGAAGAAGGACAAGAAAGATTCGCTTTCCGTCACGGCTGTGATGATCGCGCACGCTCCCGCTTGTCTTGACACTTTGGCCAAAGGGGCTGAGTCCTACAGCCGCCTGACTCTGAACGACGCTGAGGACCAGCTGGTTTTCCTCGGTTCCAAGGACAAGAGCAAGAACCGCAACAAGTGCCAGGCCCTCTACCTGACAAGCATTCAAGCGATCAAGACAGGAAAGACGGTTCGACAGGCTCACCGACCGGTTGTGGAGGCTACAGACAGCACGACCGTCATCAGCAAGGACGGCAGATGGGCATATTCAACAAAAGAGATCATCGCCGAGGGAACGAAGGTTGAAGGCACCCCGGGTTGGACTCTTAACGAGAACACAGAGTTTTACTTTACACCTGACGGGAAACGTCTCTTCCTCGGAATCGGTGCCATCCGTCCTCCTAAGGACACCACGATCGTGGACTTCGAGACCGCACAGCTGGACATCTGGAACTGGGACGCGGTCTATACTCCTCCGCAGCAGAGGCTTAATGTGAACAAGACTCTCAAGAAGACATATTCAGCCACCATCGATCTCGCCGAGCCGGGAAGGATCGTGCCGTTGACCACCTCTAAGTTCGCCGGCATCCGCCTGATGAACGGTGGACTCTCCGAATGGGTGCTTGCCAGCGATAACGCTAAGTATGCCCGCACCACTGTCTGGGACTATAACAACCGTTACGACTTCACCCTTGTGAATGTCAAGGACGGTTCCAGGAAGGTTGTCGCGGAGGGGCTTAACGTCGGACGTTTCGACATGTCGCCGAGCGGGAAGTACCTTGTCTGGTTCGACAACGACGAGATGAACTGGTTCACCTACAATACCCAGACCGGTGAGAAGGTCAACCTTACCGCCCGGACCGGAGTTCCGTTCTACGATGAGGAGGACGATCATCCGACCGCCGCTCCGGCGCACGAGTTCTCCCCGAAATGGTACAAGGACGAGGACGCCGTGCTGATCATCGACCGCTACGACATCTGGAAGTTCGCTCCTGACGGCTCGTCAGCTGTCAACCTTACCGGGGGAGTGGGCCGTCAGACACACAACCGTTTCAAGATCATGGATCCGAAACCGGACACCAGGAAGCCTAACGCACGCCGTTGCGGAGTGGCCAGGCCGCTCGATCCTAAGCAGACTGTCTATCTCAGTGTGTTCAACGAGGAAAGCCAGGAGAATGGATTCGGACGTGTTAACCTTGCCAAGCCGGCAAAGACTCTTGAGTATTTCACTGACACAGTCAGCTTCAAGTATGTAGCCGGAACCATGACCACTGACAGGCTTTTCTATCAGAAGGGCAACTTCCGCAACTGCTATGACCTTTATTATACTGACGACAATTTCAAGACATCCACAAAGGTCTCTGCAATCAACCCTCAGATGGCGGACTACCGTTGGGGCCGCGCCGAGCTTTTCCACTGGAACGCCTACGACGGCACACCGCTCAAGGGCCTTGTCTTCGTTCCGGACGGCGTGAAGGAAGGCGAGAAGCTTCCTGTGATGATCTATTTCTACGAGAAGAACGCCAACAATCTCTACTCGTTCTGGACACCGGCGCCTTCCCGCTCGACCGTGAATATTCCGTTCTACACATCAAGGGGGTACATCGTGTTCGTTCCGGACATCGTCTATAAGGTCGGCCATCCGGGCGAGAGCGCCTACAACTGCATCTGCGCCGGCGCCGAGGCCCTTTGCGAGAAATATTCCATCGCCGACAAGAGCAGGATGGCGATCCAGGGCCAGAGCTGGGGCGGCTACCAGACAGCCTGGCTCATAACACGTACGAATATGTTCGCCGCCGCCGGTTCCGGAGCACCGGTCGGGAATATGACATCGGCCTACGGTGGCATCCGTTGGGGCTCGGGCATCACCCGCGCCGGACAGTATGAGCATGGCCAGAGCCGTATCGGAAAGAGCATGTGGGAGCCGGGCGCCCTCGATCTCTACATCGAGAACTCTCCGGTGTTCCATGTTGACAAGGTGCAGACACCGGTGCTCATCATGCACAACGACGCTGACGGAGCCGTTCCGTGGTATCAGGGCATCGAGTTCTTCTCGGATCTCCGCAGGCTCGACAAGCCGGCATGGCTGCTCCAGTACAACAAGGAGGCGCACAACCTCGTCCAGAGACGCAACTGCAAGGACTTGTCCATCAGGCTTCAGCAGTTCTTCGACTACTACCTGAAAGGTGCTCCGATGCCAGCCTGGATGAAGACTGGTGTCCCTTATGAGGATAAAGGTGAATATTTCGGCTTCGAGAATGCGGAATAGGATATGACAAAACTAGCGATTTTCGACCTTGACGGCACGTTGCTGAACACCGTCGAGGATCTGGGCAACGCCACCAACCACGCCCTGACCGAGTGCGGCTTTCCGACCCATCCCATCGAGGCCTACTACCAGATGGTAGGCCGCGGCATCTACAACCTCTTCCGCGCCGCCGTCCCCGCCGGACAGTCCACGGAAGAAGTTGTCCAAAGGATGGCCTCCATATTCATTCCTTACTACGATGCCCACAAATGCGACTTCACAAGACCGTATGACGGCATCCCCGCGATGCTGAAGACCATCACCGCCGCGGGGGTGCGCCTCGCCGTGGCATCGAACAAGTACCAGGACGGCGCGGAAAAGCTGGTCCACCACTTTTTCGGTGAATATGACTTCGTGAGGATCCTGGGCCAGCGCGAAGGCCAGCCCATCAAGCCCGATCCGGCCATAGTGGATCAGATCCTCGCCGAGGTACCGTCCGTCACCAAGTCCGAGACCGTCTATGTGGGCGACTCCAATGTGGACATGCAGACCGGAGCGAACGCTCAGGTACGCACAATCGGAGTCACTTGGGGATTCAGGAGCAAGGAAGAACTTGCTGCCTACACTCCTTCGGCCATTGTGGATACACCTGAAATCTTGTCAAAAGTGATTTTGGAAGGCTGAATCAGATTCATTTAAGGTTCATTTTGATGTTGTTATTGAGGTGGATAGAAGATTAGTGCGAGTCGGTGTAGGGCGTAACTAATTGATAGTTATATTGTTAATTCGTATGGGGGGGGGGTAATTCATGATTGTGAAATGCTGTCCGCATATTGAAATTATCTTCACTTCCTCTTGTTTTTGAGTGTGAATTATGCTACTTTTGTCCAGTATAGGCAGGTTACGAAAGCGGCTCTTGGATTGGAGTCCTTCGAGATCAGAATTCTTATGCTGACAACCGTAGGGCTTACCCTTGCTCATAGGCTGAGGGGATAATTTTCGTATTCATTTTGTAACTGCTTATGCATCTTGTTTTTAACCAATGACACAATTGGCTTTTGATGGGTCTAATCCATTAGATGACATCAGACTTGCGTATAGTTCGATTCTTAATTGGTATGCGCTTCGCATTTTTTACAATCGGATTGAACCGCTGAGACAAACCTTGGACGTTGCCGCGATCCGCTATTTCTACCCTCATCATTTGGTGGAGAAATGTTCGGATGGTGGTCTTGATTATGTTCAGGAGCCAATTATCAAGTCGTTGATTTTCATAAGATCAACTTGTGAGAGTCTGGACATGATCCGACTGAAACATGTGGGCAGCGTATCTCCGTATTTTGACCATCGGACCCGAAAGCCATTGATCATTCCGGATGAACAAATGGAACCGTTCATAAAGCTCTGCGACATTAAGGACTCGGGTCTTGAGTATCTGGGAGAGGATGGCCCGCAGTTCCACAAAGGTGACCGCGTGAGAGTCATTGACGGCATATTCAAAGGTTATGAGGGTCACATCAAGCGCATCAAACACGACAGGCACCTTATAGTTACCATTGAGGGTGTTGCCGCTTTCGCAACCAAATTCATTCCTCCCGCTTTTTTGGAAAAAGTGGAGACAGATAAGTAATAGTCGAATTATAATCTTTCATAAGAATAAGAATATGAATATGAAAAGAATATCACTACTGTTATGGCTTCTGGCCATAGGCATTTTGGCAGTTCCATCCTGTTCTACGCCGAAGGAGATCAGTTACTTCCAGGACCTCGAGTCGGTGGAGGGCCAGCGGATCGGTGGCGCGAAGGGGATCACGGTGCGGCCGAAGGACAAGATCTCGATCATCGTGAACTGCAAGAGTCCCGAGCTGACAGCCCTTTTCAACCTGCCGTACGTGACGCAGCGTCTCGGTGAGAACACCCGCGGCACAATCACTTCCGGTTACAGCCAGGGCTACATCTCTGGTTACACGGTGGACGACCGGGGCTGCATCGACTTCCCTGTCCTCGGCGAGGTGGCCGTGGCGGGGCTGACACGCGACGAGATCGCCTCCGTGATCAAGAACGAGCTCAATGAGCAGGGGCAGGCGACGGACGCCGTGGTGACCGTTGACTTCATGAACCTGTACTATCAGGTGCTTGGCGAGGTTGAGAAGCCGGGGCGCTACGCCATCGACAAGGATGCCGTGACAATTCTCGACGCCATCGGAACCGCCGGTGACTTGACCATCTACGGAAAGCGCGAGAACGTGAAGGTGCTGCGCAACGAGAACGGCAAGATGCTGACCTACGAGGTGAACCTCTGCTCAGCCGCCGACTTGATAGCCTCGCCGGCCTACTACATCCGCCAGAACGACGTGATCTACGTCGATCCGAACGACGTGCGGGCAAGGCAGTCCACGGTGAACGGCAACAATGTCCGCTCCACCTCGTTCTGGATCTCGCTGACTTCGCTCGCGGCGTCCATCACCAACACGATCGTGATCATCGCCACGAGGAGCGGGTCGGGGAAATGATCCGCCCGTGAACTTTGTGAAGAAACACCCAAACATCAAAGCGATTCAAAATAATGGAGAACAACATCAACACGGATAACAATACCCGGCAGCAGGAGGAGACCGTGCAGATCAGCCAGCTTGTGCGCCGCTGCCTGTCCAGATGGTACTGGTTCGCCCTGAGCCTGGCGGTCTGCCTGGCTTTAGGTGTCCTGTACATCCTCAGGTCAACCCCTACGTACAACACCTCCGCTGACATCCAGATCAAGTCCAACACCAAGGGCGCGTCCATGCCGGGGGACATCGGCGAGTTCGGCAACATGGGCCTCTTCGCCGTCAAGTCAAACGTCAACAACGAGCTGCACGCCTTCGAATCCCCGGACATCATGAGCGAGGTGGTGGCCAGGCTTCGCCTGTGCATGAGCTACACGGTGGACGGCACCTTCCACAGGAACGTGCTCTACGGCACGTCGCTGCCGATCTCCGCCGACCTGCTCGACGTGGATGAGAACGTGGGAGCCGGATTCACCGTCAGCGAGAACGGCGGGAGAGTCACCCTGAATGACTTCATCCATAAGAATGAGAAGGTCGGCGGCAAGCCGGTCGTGGGACACTACGGCGACACGCTCCAGACTCCTGTCGGAAGGATCATCGTTCAGAAGACGAAGGACTACTCCGGGGAGGCGATGAAAAAGCCGGTCAACGTCAGAAAGTCGGGCCAGCGCGGCGTGACACAGTCTTACCTGAACAGACTCCAGGTGAACCTCGCCGACAAGAACGCCGACGTCATCTCGCTCTCTATCAAGGACGTGTCCACCCAGCGTGCCCAGGACATCCTTAACACCCTGATCGCCGTCTATAACGAGAACTGGGTGCGTGACAAGAACCAGATAGCGAACTCCACTTCTGTGTTCATCAACGACCGTCTCAGGGTGATCGAGGGCGAGCTGGCGGGCGTGGACTCCGACATCTCCGCCTACAAGTCGGAGAACATGATCCCTGACGTGGGTGCCGCAGCGACGATGTACATGCAGCAGAGCACGGTGCTGAACCAGCAGCTCCAGGACGTGAGCAACCAGCTCTACATGGCGCGCTACATCAAGGACTACATCGGCAAGGAGGACAACCGCAACCAGCCGCTTCCCGCCAACATGGGATTGAGCAGCCAGACGATCGAGAACGGCATCTCCGAGTACAACTCCAAGATCCTGCAGAGGAACAACCTTGTGGCGAACTCCGGTGAGGAGAACGTGCTCGTGAAGGATCTCGACCAGGCTCTGGCCTCGATGAGGGGGTCGATCTCCCGGTCCATAGACAACGAGATCCTTGCCCTCAACACGAAATACGAGAATCTCAAGGGCACCGCCCGCCAGAACACCGCGCGCATCGCCGCGAATCCTAACCAGGCGAAGCGGCTCCTCTCGGTCGAGCGTCAGCAGACCGTGAAGCAGGCTCTGTACCTCTTCCTCCTGCAGAAACGCGAGGAGAACGAGCTCTCGCAGGCGTTCACCGCCTACAACACAAGGATCATCAAGCATCCTATTTCAGGAATATTCCCGGTCTCCCCGCAGTCCATGAAGATCATGATGATGGCGTTTCTCCTGGGTCTGATGATTCCTGCCGGGATCATCTATCTGCTGATGGCGACCGACACGAAGGTGCGCTCCCGCCGCGACCTCAAGGGAGTCTCCGTGCCTTTCGCCGGCGAGATTCCGATCTCAGCCGAGACTGTCACCAAGGCGTTCGGAAAGCGGAAAACCCTCAGTGGAGCCGATTCCATCGTGGTCCGTCACGGCAACCGCAATGTGGTCAACGAGGCGTTCAGGGTGCTGCGTACCAACTTTGAGTTCATGATGCGCGAACCTGGAAGCAAGGTCATCGCCGTCACGTCATTCAGCCCGGGGGCAGGCAAGTCATTCGTGTCGTCCAACCTGGCCGTCTGCTTTGCCATCAAGGGTAAACGTGTGCTGGCCATCGATGGTGATCTGCGTCACGCCACGCTCTCCGAGCTTGTCGGCTCGCCGAAGCCTGGCCTTAGCGACTATCTCGCCGGGATCGTCGCCGATGTGCACGATGTGATTGTCAGTTCGAAGGACGCGATGACGGTACCTGACACTCTTCCGGCGGGATCCATCCCTCCGAACCCGGTTGAGCTGCTCGCCGACAGGCGCCTCGCCGATGCGATCGCCGTCCTCAGGAATGAGTACGATGTGATCATCATCGACTGCCCGCCGGTGGAGATCGTCACCGACGCGCGCGTCATCAACGACTATGTGGACAGGACGCTCTTTGTCGTCAGGGCCGGGCAGTTCGACAAGGCCATGCTCCCGGACCTCGACGCGCTCTACCGCGACGGGGAGTACAGGGGACTCTGCTGCGTCCTCAACGGGACCGCGTCCTCCGACGGCTACTACGGGAACTACGGCACCTATGGCCATTACGGTTACTACGGCCACAATGGCGGCTCCTACTACAGTTCCGACAACAAAGCCAGGTAAATCCGCCCGCTGACTTCGCCGGCGCACCGGTCCCTCCGGCGCGCCGGCGAAACCATAACCCCAAAAAAACATATCTTATGCGAAATCTGAAAGAGTTGAGGATCGCCGTGGCCGGTACTGGCTACGTCGGCCTCTCCATAGCCACCCTGCTGTCCCAGCGCCACAAGGTGACTGCCGTTGATGTGATCGCCGACAAGGTCGATAGGATAAACCGTCGCGAGTCCCCGATCCAGGACGAGTACATCGAGAGGTTTCTCCGCGAGAAGCCACTCGACCTCACCGCCACGCTTGACGGTGAGGCCGCCTACAGGGACGCGGACTTCGTGGTGATCGCCGCTCCCACTAACTACGACCCGAAGAAGAACTTCTTCGACACGTCGCACGTGGAGGAGGTGATCGACCTCGTGCTGAAGGTTAATCCCGATGCAGTGATGGTCATCAAGTCCACCGTCCCTGTGGGCTACACCGCCTCTGTGCGGGAAAGGTTCTCGTACAGGGAACGCCTCGCCGACGGCACGATGAGGGTGGTGGTGCCAAACATCATATTCGCTCCTGAGTTCCTGCGTGAGTCCAAGGCGCTCTATGACAACCTCTATCCGAGCCGCATCATCGTCGGCTACGGCAGGGGAGACTCCGCTCTCGAAGAGGCTGCCGGCACTTTTGCCGCACTCATCAAGGAAGGCTCTCTGAAAGAGGATGTTCCGGTGCTGTTCATGGGTTCCACGGAGGCGGAGGCGGTGAAGCTGTTCGCCAACACCTACCTTGCCCTCCGCGTCAGCTATTTCAACGAACTGGACACCTATGCGGAGATGAAGGGACTCGACACGAGGTCCATTATCGACGGCGTGTGTCTGGATCCTCGCATCGGCTCGCACTACAACAATCCGTCCTTCGGCTACGGCGGCTATTGCCTCCCGAAGGACACCAAACAGCTGTTGGCGAACTACGCCGACGTGCCGGAGAACCTTATCCAGGCCATTGTGGAGTCCAACCGCACCAGGAAGGACTTCATCGCCGACCAGGTGCTCCAGAGGGCCGGCTATTATTCCGAGAACAGCCAGTACGACAGCGCCCGCGAGAAGAAATGCGTGATCGGGGTCTACCGTCTCACGATGAAGTCCAACAGCGACAATTTCCGCCAGAGCGCCATCCAGGGCATCATGAAGAGGATCAAGGCCAAGGGCGCCGAGGTCATTGTCTACGAGCCTACGCTGGAGGACGGCGCGTCCTTCTTCGGCAGCAAGGTGGTCAACGACATCGCCGAGTTCAAGCGCCGCGCCGACTCCATCATCGCCAACCGCTACGACCGCGCCCTGGACGATGTCCGGGCCAAGGTCTACACCCGCGACCTCTTTGAGAGAGACTAGCCGCCTACTTCACCGTAATACCTGTTAATCAAAATTATTTTCCATAATGCTGTCGATCCGCAAGATAGTTGACTCGTACTTCTCGAAGCGCACGTTCCCGCACTGGTGCGTGCTGCTTCTGGACAGTGCCATTCTGTTTTTGTCCGGAGTGTTCGTCTACTGGTGCTTCAACCGTGGCACCGCCCTTCAGCTGAACTTCTGGCCGTTGACCTACCTGATGCTGCTGTGCGTCGGCGTCCACTTCATATTCTTTGCCATCTTCCGGACATATTCGGGAATCATCCGCTACTCATCGTTCAACGACCTCATCCGTGTGGCGCTGGCGATGGGATGCTCCGCATTGGCGGTGATAGCCGTCCATTTCTTCACGAACAGCTTGCCGTCTCGGGTGTTCGCTCACGTGCAGGTGCGGCATATCCTGATCGCGGAAGCCATCGCGACCGGTTTGATGTGGCTGCTTCGCGTTTCTATCAAATGGGTCTACGACACCTATTTCCGGACGGAGGGTGCGAAGAATGTCTTCATCTATGGCATCCGCGCCGGCGGCATCGGACTCGCGAAGGCGATCCGCAGCGAGAAACCGATGCGCTACTGTCTCCGAGGCTTCATCTCCCACGATCCGGCGCTTGGAGCCAACGGCACGCGCCTGATGGGCGAGCCGGTCTACGAGGTTGACGCCGGTCTGCCGGATGTGATCCGCCGCGAGGGGATCGCCGCCGTGCTGGTCGCTCCGGGCAGGATCGACAGGTTCCGCAACGACACGGCTCTTCAGGACTACATCCTGCAAAGCGGCGCAAGAATATTCTCGGCCAACAATGTCGTTGACACCGAGCATGATGCGATCAAGGGAGCGCCGACCTTGAAGGAGGTCAGCATCGAGGATCTTTTGCCTCGTGACGAGATCTGCGTCGACCTGGAATCCGTGGCCGAGTCCCTCCGTGGGAAGCGCATCCTGATCACCGGTTCCGCCGGAAGCATCGGCAGCGAGATCGTCCGCCAGGTCGCGTCGTTCGCACCTTCGAAGATGATGCTGATCGACTCCGCCGAGACTCCGCAGCACGACATCCGCAGGATGATGGCGCATGACTTCCCATCTGTGCCATGCGCCACCGTGGTGACGTCGATCACCAAGGCTGACAGGATGGAGAACATATTCAAAACCTTCCTTCCTGAATATGTCTTCCACGCCGCGGCGTACAAGCACGTGCCGATGATGGAGGACAACCCTTGCGAGAGCATCCAGAACAACGTCCTCGGCACGAAGATCCTGGCCGACCTTTCGGTCAAATACGGCGTTCGCCGCTTCGTGATGGTGTCCACCGACAAGGCGGTGAACCCGACGAACGTGATGGGATGCAGCAAACGAATATGCGAGGTCTACGTGCAGAGCCTCAACAAGGCGGAGCGTGACGGCGTGGTGAAGGGGCAGACCCAGTTCATCACCACCCGCTTCGGCAACGTCTTAGGCTCCAATGGCTCCGTGATTCCGATTTTCGAGCGCCAGATCAAGGCCGGCGGCCCGGTGACCGTCACTGATCCCGACATCATAAGGTACTTCATGCTGATCCCAGAGGCCTGCGAGCTTGTCCTTGAGGCCGGCACGAAGGGCGAGGGCGGCGAGATCTTCGTCTTCGACATGGGCAAGCCCGTCCGCATCGTCGACCTTGCAAGGCGCATGATCGAGCTGAGCGGCGCCAAGGACGTGGCAATCAAGTACACCGGCCTCCGCGACGGTGAGAAGCTCTACGAGGAGGTCCTCAGCGAGTCGGAGGCGACGAAGCCGTCGTTCAACGAAAAGATCCGCATCGCCTGTGTCCGTGAATATGACTGGTCCGATGTGAGCCGCGAGATAGACGGCCTGATCGCCCAGTCCCACACCTACGACGACATGGCCGTGGTAGCCTCCATGAAGCGCCTGGTCCCCGAGTACATCTCCAACCACTCCAAGTACACCGTCCTTGACCACAAGGCGTGAGTTTGTCTCTGTGTGCCATAGGATATTGTTTCAATAAGCAATTTGGAATTGTATTTAAAAAACATTACGACTTTGAAATGATATTTTAAACCATTAAATATACTTTAATGTTTTTTCTTATATTTGCAAAGTAAACTTTGCTCTTATGGATAAACAGATTATAAAAAAACTAATAATAGAGAAGCAAAAGGCCATTCCGGAATTCTTTATTATTCGAAGGGAAATCCAGTTTGATACTCATGCAAACTATGTGCTTGTCGGTTTAAGGCGTGCTGGAAAATCCTTTATGATGTATCAGGATGCCCAGAATATGATGAAGAGTCCAGGGCTGACACAAGAAAACATACTCTACATAAATTTCGAGGATGAAAGGTTGTCAGATATTTCTTCAGACAGTTTGGGAGAAATATTGGATGCCTATTTCGAGTTATATCCAGAAAAAAAGCCACTGATATACCTTGATGAAATACAGGTTGTTTACGGGTGGGAAAAATTTGCAAGAAGACTTGCAGATTCTAAGTATAGAGTTATGATTACTGGCAGCAATGCTAAGATGCTCAGCAGTGAAATAGCGACTACACTTGGTGGCAGATATATTCCAAAGGAAGTTTTTCCATTTTCTTTTAGAGAGTATCTAGAGTACAAAGGCATAGAATTGGACAGAAATTGGATATATGACCAAGGTGCTTGCTCTCAGATATCAAATACTTTCGATCATTATTTCACTAATGGCGGCCTTGCAGAATCTTTCAATCTTGAAGATAAGAGAGAGTATCTGAATTCGTTATGTCAGAAGATACTGCTTGGCGATATAGTGGAGCGGAATAAAGTGCGCAATGCACGTGCTTTTCGTCTTCTCACAAGAAAATTGGCAGACAGTGTGATGCAACCGTCATCCCTCAGCAGGTTAAAACATATTATTGATTCCAGCGGAGATAGCATAAGCCTGCCTATATTGAAAGATTATTTGGAGTATTTGGAAGAGTCCTACCTGTTTTTCTCTATCCCGAATATGAGTTCATCCATATCGGAGCAGTCCACAATCCGGAAAAGATACATTGTGGATAATGGATTGCTTAACTTGTTTCTTTTCAGTGGAGAAACGAAGTTGTTGGAGAATATAGTAGCATGTAAATTAATCAGAAAATACAGAAACACACCCGAAGAAACGCAGGTTTACTATTATAATAAAAACGTAGAGATAGATTTTTGTATTCCGTCTGCCAAAATGGCAATACAAGTATCTTACACTTTAGCAGATAATGCGACTTATAGGCGAGAACTAGGCGCGCTGGAAAAGTTCTTGAACGTTTACCCGGATTTTACCGCAATAGTCATCACCAGAGACAATGAGCAAACTATCGACATCAATGGGCATCACATCAATGTAATGCCTATATGGAAATGGTTATGTCTGGAATAGTGCACTTAAGCGGTGCATTTTTACTACAGAATCCGCACTCAATGAGTGAAAATTCGTTATATTTGCGGGCAACGTTCTTCTATAATCAGATGCGAGTAAGGAATGATGTGATATCCTCCCGTATATATGATTTTGTAATAGGGAAATACACCTTCGAAGTAGGCGGCAGAAAGAAAGGGCAAAAGCAGATTGAAAATATCGCTGACGCATATATAGTGAAAGATGACATCGAGTTCGCCCAAGGCAACGTCATTCCTCTCTGGGCTTTCGGGATGAATTACTAGGATATGAAAACGACTAACCAATTTGATGACATGTTAGGAATCAATGAACACAGAGTTATCGTAACAGGAGAATTTGCAGCAGCTGTCAGGAAAGCAGCAAAGGCCTCTGTCATTGCAAATTCTAAACAGGTATCTTCCCAAAAAGACTCGAAAGAAAAGAAATATCATTTCGATTGGAAATGATGGTATAGATTGAGACGTGTGAATAATTTAACGCCAAACAATATGAGACACTTGGTCATAAAGAATTTCGGCCCGATTCGCAATGCGGACCTTCAACTTGGACAGGTAAATGTATTGATAGGTATGCAGAGTTCCGGCAAGAGCTGCGTACTTAAGACGGCGTGCTATTGTACCTGGGTTGAGAAACGTCTCGAGTTGTCTCAGAAGGTCAACGGTTTCGGTAACGGCTCAGCCTTCATTGACATCATGACCAGCTATTATCAAATGGCAGGATACGTCCATCCGGATACCTACATCGAATATGAAACCGGACATGTCTTCTTCTCATACAGCCATTCAGAAAAGGAGTTTACGATGAGATGGAAAAATGATCATTGGAACTATAAGAGGCCAAAGGTAAGTTATGTCCCTGCCGACAGAAATTTGGTGGCTTCAATTCCGGGGTGGAGCTTCCTTCCATTGGATGGCAACATGCTTGACTTCATGTCAGATTGGGACCGGGCCAGGAAGTTTGTAAAGAGCGAGGAGAATTTCTTGAATCTGGGCATGTCTTATACTTATGACTCACAGACAAATACGGACAACATAAGACTGGAGAACGGAACTCCGCTGAAACTGAAGGAGAGTTCCAGCGGTATCCAATCGCTCCTCCCTATGTATGTACATCTCGATTATCTTACTGCAGGCCAATACAATGCAGAAGCAGGCAAGATCTCGTATGAACAGAAAGAAGAGCGCAAAAATCTATTGTCGAACATTTACGCCAATCTTTATGAAAAGGATTTCAACCATGACGAGACGATTGAAGTCGTCACCATCGATGGTGTAGATTATTCGTTTTCCAAGCCAGACCAGGCGAAGAAGTTCAAGTCGATTTGTCAGGAGTATATCAATGTTGATCATAGCGAGATATTCCTTGAGGAGCCAGAGGATAATTTGTTCCCTCCGACTCAATGCCAATTCGTGAATTGGATGCTGGAGCAGATAAAAACGCATGGAGACATGCTTTTCATCACGACGCATAGTCCGTATGTTCTGAATCAGCTGATCAAGGCAGCCCCGAAAGAATTGTCAGTAATGTTCACTCATCCACAGAAGCCTGCCAGCAGAGATTTTTCCGTAAAGCAGCTCAATGATGAGGAGATACATGAAGCTTACGATAACGGTGTAGATATGTTCTTCAATACTATCCAAGTCAGTCACCTCCAACACGGATGAGCGCTTCAAGAACTTATTCGCAGCAATTAACGGCAACTCCGAATTCAGAGCGTTAAAGATGACTTTGAAATATTTGTTGGGCAAACAATACAATACGGATATTTCTGAACTGACACGGATTTTTGGTGGTGAAGCACGTGAAGAAAATCGAATAACGGGTGAAGTGTAGACTTTCTTAATGATATTGCACTCATTGAGAGCATAATTATACATATTTTCGCTCTCATGCAGTGTGTTTTAATCAGGCCACAGATATGTGGAGACTGGTTGTGGCTTGGGGCATATTGAAAACATCCAACGACAATTATTAATTTTAACATATCATGAGCATTTTTGCAGGTAAAACCCTTATGATTACCGGTGGTACCGGTAGCTTCGGGAATGCTGTCCTGAAGCGTTTCCTCAGAACGGACATTGCTGAGATCAGGATTTTCTCACGCGATGAGAAGAAACAGGACGACATGCGCCACGAGTATCAGGCGAAATTCCCTGACGTTGCACACAAGATAAAATTCTACATCGGTGACGTCAGAAGTCTGGAAAGCGTGCGCTCGGCGATGCCAGGCACAGATTACATCTTCCATGCAGCCGCCCTCAAGCAGGTCCCTAGCTGCGAATTCTTCCCGATGGAAGCAGTGAGGACCAATGTGATAGGCACTGACAATGTTCTTACGGCAGCTATCGAAAACAATGTCGGAGCGGTCATCTGTCTCTCTACCGACAAGGCAGCATATCCGATCAATGCAATGGGCATCACCAAAGCCATCGAAGAGAAAATCGCCGTAGCCAAGAGCCGTAATTCCCGCAACACCAAGATCTGCTGCACACGTTATGGCAATGTCATGTGCTCACGCGGTTCTGTGATTCCTCTATGGATCGAGCAGATCCGCAGCGGCAACCCTATCACTCTTACGGAGCCTAAGATGACACGTTTCATCATGTCCCTCGAAGAGGCTGTGGACCTGGTACTTTTCGCATTTGAGCATGGCCACAATGGGGATATTCTCGTTCAGAAAGCACCGGCCTGTACCATACAGACACAGGCAGAAGCAGTCTGCGACCTTTTCGGCGGCAAGAAGGAGGACATCAAGGTAATCGGTATCCGTCACGGCGAGAAGATGTACGAGACACTACTTACCAAGGAAGAATGCGCCAAAGCCGAGGATATGGGCAACTTCTATCGTGTTCCGGCAGACAACCGCGACCTGAACTACGACCAGTACTTCACCAAGGGTGATGTAAAGCGCGCTACCATAGAGGAATTCAATTCTGACAACGCTTACCGTCTGAACTTGGAAGAAACAATCGCCAAAATAGGTGCTCTGGAATACATTCAGAACGAATTGAACGGAGTTGAAAATCTCGCGAAATAATGAAGATTCTGGTTACCGGCGCCAAAGGATTCGTGGGAAAGAACCTTTGCTGCCAACTGAACAACATAAAAGAAGGCAAGGCCCGCTGCTATGGAGACCTCCAGGTCGATGAAGTATTTGAATACGACATTGATTCGACTCCTGAGCAGCTGGACAGCTGGTGCGGCAAATGCGATTTCGTCTTCAACCTCGCGGGCGTAAACCGGCCGAAGGACAATGACGAGTTCATGAAGGGCAATTACGGTTTCGCATCCACATTGCTCGACACATTGAAAAAGCACCACAACACTTGTCCTGTGATGCTCTCAAGCTCACAACAAGCCTCATTGACAGGACGTTTCGGAAACAGCGAATACGGCAGAAGCAAGAAAGCCGGAGAGGACCTTTTCCTCGAATACGGCAAGGAGACCGGTGCGAAAGTGCTCGTCTATCGTTTCCCGAACCTTTACGGAAAATGGTGCCGTCCGAACTACAATTCGGCCATCGCCACGTTCTGCAACAATATCGCCAATGACCTCCCTATCCAGGTCAATGACAGAAGCGTACAGATGGAAATCCTCTACATCGACGATCTGGTCGAGGAGATGATTTGCGCGCTCAAAGGTCAGGAACATCATTGTGAATTCGAGGGACTTGACGTACTGCCGTCCGCCGAAGGACGTTATTGCTATTGTCCTGTCACTCACAAGACTACGCTTGGAGAAATCGTCGATACCATATATGAATGTGCACGAGCAGTGCGTGCCGTGCCGGATTCTGCGGAAGGACCTTCGACGGCTCTCGAAATGCCGCAAGACGGTCTGCGTTATCGCCTGATGTCCACATTCCTCAGCTACCTGCCGAAAGAAAAGGCGATTTTCGATTTGAAGATGAACGTGGATCCGCGCGGGTCGTTTACCGAGCTGGTACACACGCTGAATTGCGGTCAGGTAAGCATCAACATTTCCAAGCCGGGAATCACGAAAGGCCAGCATTGGCACAACTCTAAATGGGAGCAGTTCATCGTGGTTTCCGGCCACGGCCTGATCCAAATGCGCAAGGAGGGAAGTGACGAGGTCATTGAATATGAGGTCAGCGGCGACAGGCTTCAGTCAGTTATCATGCTCCCCGGCTACACCCACAACATCATCAATCTCTCCCAGACCGAAGACCTCGTGACCGTAATGTATTGCAACGAAGTGTTCAATCCTGAAAGACCAGACACATATTTCGATAAAGTGGAGAAATAAGGAAATGGAAAAGACACCTAAATTCGATTATTCAGATATTCACTGGAAGGAGAACGGCAAACTCAAGCTCTGTATAGTAGTAGGTACGCGCCCTGAGATTATCCGCCTGGCGGCGGTCATCACCAAATGCCGCCAGTATTTCGATGTCATCCTCGCACATACAGGCCAGAACTACGACTACAACCTGAACGGCATCTTCTTCCGGGACCTCAAACTCGCTGAGCCGGAGGTCTATATGGATGCCGTCGGTGACGACCTCGGAGCGACATGCGGCAACATCATCAACTGTTCATACAAGCTTTTTGCACAGACCAAGCCGGACGCAGTGCTGGTTCTCGGCGACACGAACAGCTGTCTCTCTGTCATTGGCGCTAAACGTCTTCACATCCCGATCTTCCACATGGAGGCCGGCAACCGCTGCAAGGACGAGTGCCTCCCGGAGGAGACGAACCGCCGCATAGTTGACATCATCTCGGATGTCAATCTGGCATATTCAGAACACGCGAGAAGGTACCTCGCAGAGTGCGGCCTGCCGAAGGAGCGGACCTACGTGACCGGGTCGCCGATGGCCGAGGTGCTGCACCAGAACCTCGCCGAGATCGAGGCCTCGGATATTCATAAGCGGTTGGGGTTGGAGAAGGGAAAGTATATTCTTTTGTCCGCCCACCGCGAGGAGAACATCGACACGGAAAAGAACTTCCTCAGCCTTTTCAATGCAATCAACAAACTGGCCGAGAAATACGACATGCCAATTCTCTACAGCTGTCATCCGCGCAGCCGCAACAGACTGGCATCCAGTGGTTTCAAGCTCGACCCACGTGTCATCCAGCATGAGCCGCTCGGATTCCACGACTATAACTGCCTCCAGATGAACGCCTTCGCTGTGGTCAGCGACTCCGGCACACTCCCGGAAGAAAGTTCATTCTTTACCAGCGTAGGCCATCCGTTTCCTGCCATCTGCATCCGCACCTCAACCGAGCGTCCCGAGGCCCTTGACAAGGCCTGCTTCATCCTCGCCGGCATTGACGAGCGCAGCCTCCTGCAGGCCGTGGACACCGCCGTGGAGATGAACCGCGCCGGTGACTTCGGCCTTCCTGTCCCGACCTACACCGACGAGAACGTCTCCACCAAGGTCGTCAAGATCATCCAGTCCTACACCGGCATCGTCAACAGGATGGTCTGGAGGAAGTCGTAAAACTCATACAAAATGTTGTGCACAATATGGGTGCATGATACAGGAAAAATTGCACTTTTTGAGTGCAATTGCTATCTTTGCAATAGTATTGCATAGATATACTAAATTAATTGAGTATGGTTGACGAGGCGTTATACGAATACATGCGTTTGCAGCTGGAACTTACGACCAGCAGTTTTCACAGGTATCTTTATGAACGTGTGAACTGGACTTCCCGTATGATCGCGATCACAGGGGCAAGAGGAGTCGGCAAATCCACGATGATCCTGCAATATCTTAAGGAACAGGCTTCGGATTGCAAGTTTCTATACATATCCGCTGACCATACATATTTCAGCACTCACTCTCTCGTCGAGGTTGCGGATGAGTTCTCGAAGGATGCTGGCCATTTGCTCGTCATAGACGAAGTTCACAAGTATTCTGACTGGTCCCGCGAACTCAAGCAGATATATGACACTCATCCTGACATGAGGGTGGTTTTCTCAGGATCTTCCATACTGGACATCATGGACGGTGTCGCTGATCTCAGTCGAAGGGTACTACCTTATACGCTGTATGGTTTGTCCTTCAGAGAGTATCTGGAACTGTTTCACAACATAAACGCATCTAAGTATTCACTTGACGAGATACTCGCGGGCAAGTCACGTATTGACGGTGTGCTTCATCCTCTCCCTCTTTTCAGACGTTACCTTGCAGAGGGCTACTATCCATTTGCATTGGAGGGAGATTTCCCGATGAGGATGCAGAATGTCATAACAAAAACGATAGAATCAGACATCGCACAGTATGCCGAACTAAAGGCACCGACAGCAAAAAAACTAAAAAAGATGGTGGCTGTTATCTCGACACTTGCTCCGTATAAACCTAATGCGGATAGCCTCGCGTCTGAAATCGGAGTCAGCCGAAACAGCGTCTCAGACTATCTCGCGTTGCTGGAGAAGGCTCAGCTGATAGGTCAACTTAGGGACGATACGGGAGGCATGAGGGGACTGGGCAAAGTGGAGAAGGTCTATATTGACAACCCAAGTCTGATGACAGTCTTGTCCGGAGGGAAAGCTGAAATAGGGAACATGAGGGAAACTTTTTTCTACAACCAGATGCGTGTGGAGAATGATGTGGTTTCCTCACGTCAGTCTGATTTCGTCATCGGTGACCGCACATTTGAGATCGGTGGCCGGAATAAAGGAAAAAGACAGATTGAGGACCTTCCGGATTCCTATATCGTAAAGGATGACATTGAATTCGCTCACGGCAACACGCTACCCCTTTGGTCTTTCGGCCTAAATTACTGATTCAGATGCAAGTTACTTGATGACATAGATATTTAAATAAAAAACACAATAATAATGGAACTTAATGAAGTGATAAAAAACTATCTTCAAGGTGCCTTTTGGGCGGAATACGGTATGTCAATATTCAATTGCAGCGTTACAGAAAAAGAGCTTGACGCTGCTAAAGAATATGCTGAAAGAATGATTGAATCGAGAATAGAACAGGACCCTACACTGGAAAAAATCCAGAAAGAAGAATACAAACGCCAGTTGAAATTTTGGTCCGATTCTACTGTTCGTGGTTTTAAAGACGCATTAAAAAACAGAGGACGGTTAGTGGATAGGGGGTCAACCATAGCATGATCTAATGCAAAAGACCTTGTATCAGCAAAACATGGATAAACTTGGACTTGATGAACACGATCTATTCGAGTTTGAGTTTAAAAAGATCATCTTCTTCGTTAATTCATTGTCTGTGATGTACGAGAAGGATGATTTGTTGGACGAGAGATCATTACTGTTGAGATCAATTCGTAGGATGACCCGATTAATGGAATCCATCGATGTAATCTATGAGAACACACAGGAACGAGCATCTATGATGATTCTGACAAGGTCTATTATTGATATCAATGCAACGATTTGTTTTTTGTTTAAATACGTGACTGATCATACCGAGCGAACGTTGCGGATTCTTCTTTTCTTTTTGGATGGTATTCGAACTCGCATGAAGTTGTCGGATTTCCCCATGAAGCCAAGAGATGAGAGGTACATTTCAGAAGACGAATACTGTGCAATTTTTGAACAGCGAGAGGCTACACGGTCAGCCGATATGAAAGCGGAGAAGGATATCTTGGAAATGATAGAAAAGTCACCGCTTTATCCACGGATGAATCATCTGATAATAGAAAAAGCCAATTGGCGCTACCGTTCTCTTAAATCGAAAGGTGATTATTCATGGAGAGACTTGTATGAGATGGTGTGCGGCGATGAGAGCTGGGCTATGTTCGAGCAAGTGTATCTTTCTCAATATGTACATGGAGTAGCAATTGCCGACATTCAGTCAGATTCGATCGTCGAGACTAATCCTATGTTCTCATTGAATATGTGTAATAGCACCCTTAAGATGCTTGAGCAAATCCTCAAGATTTGGTTCTCTGGCGAATATGAAAACTTGGAGAATGCTTACAAGCAAAATGTTGGCCCTAGCCTTCTTATGAACCTGCCACAGGCTACCATCAGCGAGTATATACAACGATACGAAGAAAACTATAAGTCTAAGACGTGATATATTAGATTGTAAGTGTTTTCTGCATATTGGTTCAGCTGTGGAGAAATATGAATTTGATAATAAATCTGTCTTCGAAATATTCTAGATGATCTACGTGCTGAGAATGATAACAATACAGAGATGAGTTACTGAACTCTGAAATATACGAGAGGGAAAATGGCAGCAATTAGCGGAGGCTTGAGAGGGAGATGTAATCTGTGTGGGCTGATGATGCTGAGCGTGAATAATGCTGGTAACATTGGAAAAGAGGAGTTCGTGAGACGCAAAGTGTTAATGTTCTCGGTGATCGAGGGTTGCAATATGTTGAAGCGAAATGTTGAGGACTATCAGATATTACTTAAGGGAATGGTTGGTGCAAGAATTTATCGCTTTGAATGAATATTTGTATTCTGTCAACAATCCTTTGATCCAGACAAAAATAAAGTTCCAACTGTATTTTTCGAATGACATGGATTTGGATACCGATTTGTTTGACAGCGTAGTGGCGTATTTGGAAAGTTGAATTCGTTTGCTAATAGTTAAATTTTACCCTTGTAAAAATGAAGTTAACATTGGTGCAAAAAACGAATGTGCCAATCCGTAACTTTACTGATATGTGCTGTAAGTACAACCGTCACACGGCAAACGTGGTGCAATTGGCAGATAGGATAGGGCAAAGAGCGCAGTTGGCAGCCACCTGACGCGAAAACATGCAGTCAATGTGGCACTCGTGTGGGTGGGGAAACTATACCATTCCATTGTCATGGAAAACAGACAAGAAATCTGGCCCAAATAACCGAAAACAGAATCTTGATGAGTTGGACGAGGAAATTGAGGGGATTGTTCGCTGCTTCACTAAAATTGAAAACATTAAACAACAATCCCTAATTAAAAGAATGTACGATGGATATAAAGAAATTCCTCACATGGAAAATCCTTGAACCAATAGGATTACTTATGCTATTATTGGCATTTTGCTGGCAGACTATATCTAACGGGTATAGAAATCAGGAGCAACAGATTTATCAGTCGAACATTGATAATGTCCTTATAACAACAGCTGACATGATTGCTTCGTATTCGTTTCGCGATACGATTAACTACAAAGGACATATGGTTACAAACTTTGACCCAGAGGCGATTCATATGGGAACCTCAGCAATATATGCTGAACAAGATTTTCTCTCAAAACTCTATCATAAATATAGACATCATTACTTTATGCAGGTTATTTTATATATTTTAGGATCATCTCTTATTGTAATAGAGAAGTTTCTTAGTGTGTATGTCAAAGAATAAGGTACGCTTGTTATCAAAAATGATGATATATGTCTTTAGATTTACGAAAGGCTTTGGGTTTGAGTTGAAATGATTAGACCTATCTATACAACGGATAATCTGTGGGTGTATAGTAATCGGCTAAACTGAAGCAACGGAATGCTAATATGTCACGTATGTGTTGGCGAAAATTAAAGGAGTTCTACTATAGACACCATAAACCGAAGCATTTAATTCCTTCGGCTAGCCCGTTGTCTCCATGTACCATTGAGCCTTATACTTGGATAGATGGAAAATACGAAGAGAACAAAGGCTATATACCGGTATCATTGTTGTTGAAAGCTATTGACAATGACGATATGTTGAATATTGCGGTTGCAGGCAATTATGGTGTGGGAAAGAGTTCGGTCATTAACACTGCTGAGAAGAGGCAAAGAAAGTGGTTTTTCCCTAAACACCGGTTCATCAAGATATCACTTGCATCATTGTTGACACTGGAGAATAAACAAAGGAAGAAAGAAGAAAATAAGCAAATACATCAAAAAGAAGAGTCTGTTGAAAATGGAAGAACTGCGGCGGCGGAATTTTCCTTTGATTCTGGAGTCACGGATAAACAGATTGAATATAGTATCCTTCAACAAATTCTGTATCATGACCGTCCTCAAAAGACACCGAAAAGCAGAATACAACGAATCCACAGGACCAGAAGATATAAGCCATATTTGGTTGCGCTCTTATGCATCCTTGTATTTGCCTCGTTGTTGTTATTAGGCAAACCATCTTGGTTTAAGCTGTCTGATTATTATAAAATAGACAATGCGGGAGAATACGTCAAGGCTGCCTTTAAATGGGGACCGATAGTTATCTTGTGTTTCGTTTCCATACTTGTATGTAGGTATATCAGTCGTCACTGTACTTTTTCCCTTGCACGCATTGGGTATAAGGATATTGAAATGAAGGTGAAAGAGGACATCTCGATATTTAACGCCTTCATGGATGAAATTGTCTATTTCTTTGAATCAACCAAATATGATGTTGTTGTTTTCGAAGATATTGACCGCTTTGAAAATCGTGAGATCATTTTCTACAAACTACGTGAACTAAACACAATCTTGAATAATTCCAAGAGCATTAAACGACGAATTAACTTCGTGTATGCCGTTCTTGATGATATGTTTGATTCAACAGAACGTGTTAAGTTTTTTGATTATATCATTACTGTCATCCCTGTCATTAACTCCCTCAACTCGTACAATAAACTTAAAGAATATATTCAACCTCAGGAGTTATTGGATAAGTTGGGCGGAAATGAACTGCTGAACCTTTGTGACTATATTCAGGATATGCGCTTGCTCTTGAATATAGTCAATGAATTCAATCAATTTGTACCTCTGCTGGACACCTCTGTAATGTCCGAGAGGATTCTGTTTGGTTTAATTGTGTATAAGAACTACGTGCCATCAGACTTCTCACTGATGTATAACAAAGAAGGGGTGGTGGCTACTGCAATAGAGAATGTAGATAAGTTTAGGAAAGATCTTATAGATGATAAAAAACTGGTGGTAGAGGAACTCAAAGATGAAATCAGCAAAATTGAAGATGAGCAGAATAATCGCATTATCCAGCTTAGAATGTCTCTTTTGGAAAAAGGACACAAACTATCGGATTATTCAAATTCAAATTTAAGGATTTATATAGATGGAGAACTCCATTCTTTTGATGGCGTAGCTAAATCACAATCTTTATTTGAAAAACTTAGAAAAGGTGAAGCGAATTTCATCATTAATGGTGGAACTCGTACCAATATCCCATCTTTCTCTACTATAGAAAAAGACATGGGAGGAATTGGCTACTATGACAGTGCAATCGATTTAATTAAGGACGATTGCTCAAATCGGATATCTACAATTGAGCATAGGATTCAGTCTGTTCAAAATGAGATAGAATTGATTCCGTCATCTGTTCATGGCATTTATCAGACAAACCCGGATTTGCTTGAAGATGACTTGGGATGTTTAAATGACGAGTCTAAGATTCAATTGGTGAAGTTTCTTATTCTCAATGGGTATTTGGATCGGCATTATCAGTATTACATTTCGTATTTTTATCCAAATGCTCTAACACGCGAAGATAGAAATTTTGTCATGCGGGCCGCTCGTCATGAAGGAATACAGCACGAAGTGAAACTGGACAGTATAGATGAGGTACTGAAGCGTTTTACTCCTAATGATTTTGAAAGTAATGCTTCACTTCTTAATGTTGACTTGGTACGTGAGATTTATAACAATCCGAAATATTCAAGCTATTGTCATTCTGTATGCAAACTGATTTCCTCATTAAAGGATTTTGACTTTATTCATTTGGCATATAAAGCTACGCCTCCAATAAAGAATACATTCTTCTACCAACTGTTGAAAACGTATGATTATTGGGAGGAGATCATTACATATGATAAGGATAAACAGGATGACTTAAGAGAATCTTATATTAGATTCTGTGATGTTCGCAAAGCAAATAGTGCATTTAAAGAATGGTTGATATGCAATTATGTTTTCTTGGATAGGCACTTGGATGTGATAACTTCTAAGCGAATGATTGAAAACATATTCAAAACTTATTCACCTGTTTTTAGAGAGCTTAATCTTAAGCATACGTCCGAACCACTACTCTATGACATCATAGAGAATAAACGCTATGAATTTTCACGTCGGAACTTCAGTGCAATAGTCAGAAAATTAGGCTTCTACGAACGGTATTCATCTGCCTCATATACTGCGCTATTGGACGTGAAGATTCCCGCATTATTACAGATGGTTGAAAAGAATTGGGATAAAGTATTCAAGGTATTTCCCGATACAAGTGTATGGGAGACGGACACATCATTAGTTGAGATTCTTAACAAACCGTCCATGCCATTGCCAGAAGCCCGGGCTTACATTTCTAAACAGCGTTCGAGAGTTGAACATGCGTGTCAATTAAATGATGAGATTCTGACTTATGCATTCGAAAACTCCTTCGTTGAGGCTACTTGGACTAATATCTACTATTATGTACAGAAGAAAAATGTCTTACCACTAACGTTCTTGTATAATAATGACATTCGTGGAAAAGTAGGAGATTCATTATCAGAGCAAGAAGAGAAAGACTTATGTCGGATAGTCGTTTTTTCGAATTACTTGAAAAAATCCAAGTATGAAGAGCTTGTTCCGCTTTTTACGACACCTTTTGAGCAAATTTTGAACCCGATCTCCACGTGGCGTATGGAATTTTTGGTCGAAAATAACTTATTGGCATTCAATGATAAGATTTATAAGTTCATCAAGGACAACTATCCAGTCTTGTCCAGTGCCTTTTTATCTAGGAATGTGGATAAGTTCATGCTCTCTCCTAATATGTACTGCATCAATAGTGCTGATGTCGTCGCATCCCTTAAAACCATGAATGTAAAAAAGGCCCAGTGTGACTTTATTAGGTCAATTGCGAATGCTGATTTTGTTCCAGAATCGGAGTTGGTGTCATTGGTTAGACCATTCTTAATCAATGGTGACCTCAAGGTTGGAGAAATAGGATTCCGCCTGCTTATCTGTATTATGTCAACTTCCGACTCTGACATCCGTGTGTTGTTGGGACGAAGGGCAATTCTTTCTTTGCCTTATGATAAGGACAACACAACAGCATTACTTAAATCTATGGGTAATGAGTATAGGAGGTTAATATCAGATTCATCGACATCGACTATCTCATATAATCGTGATGCAATTCTTGTGGCAAATGCGTTGGTCAAAAACGGCTATATTGAGAGTTATGAGAAGAGAGGATCCAAAATAGTGATAAATAAGCGATAAGAAATAAATTAAAACGTCATTTTATTCGTGATAAACTCATTCATTATGAAAGCAAAAACTCAGTACAATGACATCAAAGGCACGGCTGCCGCGGATGTTTCAGATCATCAAATGAATTCCTTACAGTATTATTTGGAAAAAACTTATCCAAATTATGATAGCGAACGCTATGTTTGTCGAGGTTGTAGCATTTGGACTGGTGGTCAAGATGTAGTTCCAAAAATGGATATTAGATTTGTATGTGAAGATAGTCTGGACCACAAGTATGTAGCATTTTCGCCTAAAAAAGAAATGTCAATCGAAGAAATACTATCTCTATTTAAGAGATTCAATATTGTTATGGGAAAAGATATTGATGACATTGAAGTTAATGATGATGATAATTTCGAGTTGGAATAGAAATACTATGATGTTTTCCGATAAACGGATCAAGAGAGTATGATAGGGCAAATTTTAGCCATGCTTACCGAAGAATTGAGAAGCGCGAATCTGAATTAAGTTACGATATGGGGCAAATGCTGAATTGCATCGATCGTTAGTGGTCAAACTTTGGACCCGGAGAAAATCCCCTTACCTTAGCCAAACGAGACCAATGTACAGCAGCGAAGACTTGGGGAGGTTCTATGTGGAATACCAGAGTGAGTGGGTGCCGCGCGGGATGACGATGCGGGCGTTCTGCGACAGAAACAACGTTCCCTACAGAGTGATGGACAACTTTGTCCGTAACATCCGCAAGAAGATCGTGGAGGTGGAGGTGACGGGCCGCCCTGAAGAAGGCGAACCGGAGGCGCCGGCCACGACACATCCTCAGGCCTATGCTAGAAAATTTAATAAACAAGCATATGCATGGTCTCGGTTGTTTAATGGCATTATTTCATTTCAAAGCAAGTGTTTGATTTGCGTTTGCCTTCAAGTCGCTTTTATATATTTGTTAATAAAAAGATAAATGCTAAGTATAGAAAGAATAATAAGAAAAACGATTAGTAACTCTGATAGTCGCAGTAAAAAAATGTACAAGAATACTGCGGCTATGATAGGTATTAGGGGAATTTCAATGATTCTGACACTAATATCTGCTCCTATTATGCTTCATCATGTGGACAGAACTGATTATGGTGTATTGCTAACCCTCACGTCAATCGTGGGATGGGTTGGTTATATGGATATTGGTTTAGGAAATGGTCTAAGAAATAAACTTCCTGAGTTTTTAGCGAAGAGTGATTTCTGTTCTGCCAAAAAAATAGTGAGTAGTTGTTATGCGACTCTTGCAATATATGTAACAATAATAGTTACATTATTTTTAATTGTGAGTCCCTTTGTAGATTGGTTGTCAATTTTGAATTCTCCAACAAGTGATGCAAAAGAAATTAGAGAACTTACTAACGTTGTTTTTGTAGCTTTTTGTGTTCAGTTTTTATTGGGGCTTTTAAACTCTATACTGTTTGCATATCAAATGCCAGCATTCCAGTCTTTATTTACTTTTGCTGGTCAAGCAATATCTCTTATAGCGTTGGTTATTCAGGTATTTGTGTTTAATGTAACATCTGTACTGCAAATTGGAGCTGTGAATAGCATTGTTCCGCCATTGGTCCTTTTTTGTGGATCTGTAGGACTTTTTCGAACCAAACTGAAAAACATTGCACCTTCTTTCAAATTTATTGATATAAAATCTGTCGGAGGCATATTAAGTCTTGGCATCAAGTTCTTTGTTCTCCAAATGATTACTATTGTACTATTTCAAGCAAATAGTATAATCATTGCAAGAGTCGTGAGTCCAGAAGCAGTTGTTGAATATAACTTGGCATTTAAATATGTTAGCCTTTTAACCATGTTTTTCACTATTGTCATAACTCCTGTATGGTCAGCAACAACTGATGCATACATACGAAAAGACTATATGTGGATAAAAAAGACAATTTCTTTTTCACAAAAAGTTTGTATTATCTCTATTTTGATAGGCATTTTGATGTTAGTTGCTTCTAAATATATATATCTTATTTGGTTGGGTAAGGATGCTATAAATATACATTTTTCTACAACTGGCCTTATTTTACTATATATATCGTTCGAGATGCTGTATAAGGTTTACGGTACTATTATTAATGGAACAGGAAAAGTATTTGCCCAAATGGTAATAACTGGAGTGATTGCAATAGTTTATATCCCATTGGCATTATTTTTAGGTAATTTATGGGGACTCTCAGGTGTGTTAATAGCAAACGTGGTTGTATTTGTGCTAAATTACATTTGGGCAAAACTGCAATGTGGCAGACTCATAAATCAAACAGCGACAGGTATATGGAACAGATAATTACGAATATCAACTCAGCCAAGTGGTACGAGTATGCCATACTCCTTTTTTTAATGCTATGGTCAGGAGGCGGTTTTACTTATGGGGTTTTTCCTGAGTGGATGTTGTTCATGCTTCCTTTAGTGGGATTTATTTTTTTTCAAAAAGGATATAAACTTTCCAAGAGTGCCTGCTTGTTTATTGGTATGGTTCTAATGGTTCATTTATTACAAATGATATCATTTGGCGGGGCTATAATCAATATAATTAAGCCTGCATGTGTGCTCTTTATTTGTGCTATGTTTGCTAAAATCCTTTCAAGTAAATTTGTGAATATATATGTAGATTTAGTCTATTATATTTCATTGATTTGCTTGATATTATGGATTATTTGTCTATTTCCATTTGGATTATCATTACTGAAGTCAGTAGCATCGTCATTTCCTCTTTTAGGGTGGGACAACATTGAGAATAATACGAATGTTGTAACAACTCTTTACATATTCAGTATTCCCCTAGAATACGATGGAGTGATAAGAAACTCTGGTCCATTTTGGGAGCCAGGACGATTTACTATCTATATCACGCTGGCTTTGTCTATTGTTCTTTTCTATTTCAAAGAGAAAATCACATCAAAAAGGAGTCTTGTTCTTATTCTTACGAATATAACTACCTTTTCTACCACGGGGTATGTCGCTATGGCTGTGATATTTTTGGGATATATTTTATTTTCAAACATGCAAAAGCGTTATAAAATAATTCTCTTTGTCATACTATTTGCAGTTGTATACTATGTAGGGCAGCTCGATTTTATGAGTGAAAAAATTGCAGAGCAATCTGCAGACGACTCTACTTGGTCAAGATTTGGTGCTATTGCATATCATTGGTCTCAAATAATACAATCACCATTGATTGGTTTTGGACCATTTCTTTCGAATGTTTTTGCAAATGAGCTTTTCAGCAGTCCCAATGGATTGACAGATTTGATGAGGTATTATGGAATTCCCTTATCCATTCTTTTTTATTTCTTGCTATATAGAGGGACAGCTCAATATGTAAGTAATAGTCACTGGGGTATGAAAATTATTGTTTTTTCCTCTTTAGTGTTATTATGTTTTTCACAGACAATTACATATTCTCCTTTCTTTATGGTACTATATTTTTTTGCATTTAACACTTGTTCTTATGATTAATAAAATAGGTATTCTTTGCACATATTCTTTTCCTGAAGGAATGGCACCTACCATACGAATATTATCATATGGCCAAGGATTAGTAGATAATGGATGTAAGGTAGAGGTGGTGATATTTCAGCCAAAAGTTGGTAATAATTCATATCCTCTTAAGGGTTATGCGGGTGGTGTTAAATACACTTATGCACATCAAAGAGACAATAATAAGTCTAAATTACATAAATTGTTCATTGACAGGCCCAAATCACTAATCAATGCCCTTAATATTATAAAATTATCTAATAGTAAGGACAAATTTGATTGCGTTCTTTTGAGTTTTGATCATCCTATTTATCTTCTTTTTTTTGTGCCGATATTGCGAATGATGGGAATTAATACTGGCTTTATAGGAGATGAGTTTCCAGAACCAATAAGACAACTAAAATCAGCAATCCCATTATATTATAAATTAATCTATAAATTCGTTAATCTCTTCATCTCATTTAGGGTGCTTATGACCGAAGCACTTAAAAATTTCTATGATGAAAAAGTATGCAAGAAGCCTACTCATATTCTATGTTCGATTTTGAATATTAATCGTTTCGAAGGCATAAAGAAACAGATGGTTGCACAAAAATATATGTGTTATATGGGGAATATGATGTTGGCTAAAGACAATGTTGATAATATAATCAGGGCATTCAAAAGGATTTGCGATGATTTCCCTGATATAGATTTATATCTTTATGGAACTCCTAGTGAAAAAGATAAAAAAATTGTCGAAGGTGTTATTTCTGACCTTGGCTTGGTTAATAGAGTTTTTATTAAAGGGAGAATAGATTACAATTTAGTACCACAGACTCTGGCAAACGCAGAAATACTAGTAACATCTCAGCCAGTTACGAAAAGGGCTGCCGGAGGATTCCCTACAAAATTAGCCGAATATATGATGAGTAAAACGCCAACAATTGTAACTAATGTCGGGGAAATTCACTGTTATGTACAAGATGGAGATACAGTTTATATGGTGGAACCTTGTGACGATCTAGGATATGCAAAGAAAATGAGATATATTCTGACTCATAAAGAAGAGTCTAAAGAGGTAGCAAGAAGGGCATATGATTATGCAATAAATCATTTCGGCTCAAAAGAAGTAACAAAAAAACTTATTAGTTTTTTATCAGAGACTTTGGCAAATAAGTAGTGTTAGATTTGGGCTGTACTGTAACGGAAAACGCAAACATCCATAGGAGGAATGTAATACAGACAATATTCCGGTTTAGACAGACGGAAACTGATTTATTAATGTGATAATGATGTGTCTGACTCTGAAATTGAACGTTCAGTGTTTTGTTTAAATTGATAACGAGATCTATTTTTAAGTTGTGCGGGTAACAAATATATGGTGTATTAAGATTTTTTATTATGATAACTTCACGTAAGCAACTTAAGTTCTATCTACAAGCTGATATGATGATGAACAGAGGGTATTTTAAGGTACCTCTTAAGAAGCGATTTATACAACTGTTCTCTCCAGATTATATTATGTTATGGAGTTTTTATAATCTATGAGGAAAGTTCAGTATTATACGTGTAATGGGGGGGCTGCCTCTGATTATCAATAAATTAAATTATTTTAGACTATCTTGTAAACTTGGTTTTAGTATTGGCTATAATTCATGTGACTATGGTTTAGTTATACCGCATCACGGGACGATAGTTGTCGGAAATACTAATAGAATAGGTCCATATGCGGTTTTGCATACTTCTACTTGTATTACAGATACTGGCAGAAGTATAGGTATGGGGCTAAGTCTTTCAACTGGTGCAAAAATAACGGGTGGTGAGCACTTAGGCAATCATGTCGTTGTAGCAGCTAATTCCGTAGTCACCAAGTCTTGCCCAGATGATAATGTCCTTTTAGTAGGAATACCAGCAGTTCAGAAAAAAAGCTGCCGGATTTTTATGCTTCTTTGCTGGAGAAATGAAAAGAAGAGTTAAAGAAGTTAAATTGTTGAAAATTAAGTTATAGACATACAATGATTAGTAAAACATATATCGTCGTTAATTCATATCAACCGAATACGGCTCCTACTAATAGGCTTCTAAGTATCTTAAAGGGCTTTTCAGAATTAGAAACTAAAGTTGAGGTCGTTTTCTTGGAGCCTGATTCAAATTATAGTAAGGTTACTGAGAACTTGCCTAATATCTATTTTAACTACATGTGGGATAGACTAAGGATAAAGAATAAGTTTATAGAAAAACTTTTTGGCTTTTATTGGGGTTGGAAATTTTCATCTAGTCTTAAAACTGGTGATAAGGTCATCCTTTTGACAGCAGGACGAGTATTCTTTAATTTGATTAATAGAAAGGATATAAAGTTATATCACGAAAGGACTGAGCATCCTGATATTTATACTATTAAAGGGTTTGATGTAAAAAAGTATAAAGCTCATATTAAGGATTTAGATGGTATGTTTGTTATCTCTACTGCCCTTAAAGAGTATTTTTCTTCTCTTGGATTACCCAAAGAAAGAATTGAGATAGTAAACATGACTGTTGACAGCAGCAGATTTGTTAATCTCAAGAAACAGCCTTCGGAAAAATATATTGCATATTGTGGTACGGCTTCCAATAATAAGGATGGGGTTGATGAGTTGATAAAGTCCTTTGCTATTGTGCATAAAATTCATCCAGAAGTAAAACTCTATATTATAGGTAAAACTCCTGACAAGAAAGACGTTTCAGGTAATCTCAATTTGATAAATGCTCTTGGTCTGAAAGATTCTGTTGTTTTTACCGGTATTGTTTCAGCTGCTGATATGCCTCAAGTTTTAAAGGACGCTACAATTCTTGCTCTTGATCGTCCAAACTCATTGCAAGCACAATGTGGATTTCCTACAAAACTTGGAGAATACCTCTTAACAGAGAATCCTGTTGTTGTTACAAAGGTTGGAGATATTCCATTGTTTTTAAAGGATGGAGAAACGGCTCTTCTTGCAGAAGAACGTAATCAAGAAGATTTCTCTTCCAAATTAATTTGGGCATTAGACCATCCTGTAGAGTCTGCTAAAATTGGTAAAGCTGGAGCCCAAGTTGCAATGAGAGAATTCAATTATCTAACCGAAACAAAGAAAATCATTAAAGCCATTCAATAATATGAAAATACTGATTGCGGGAGACTTCTGTCAAAGATTTCGTACAATTAAAAAAATTGAAAACAAAGAGTTTTGTGGCATGTTTGATGCTATAAAACCTATTGTAAATGAATGTGATGTAAAGATAGTAAACTTTGAATTCCCAATCGTTGTTGAGAAAAGTAAACCAATAAAAAAGATAGGGCCTACATTAAAAGGAACTATAAATGCAGTAGACGCAATCAAATATGCAGGATTTAATGTTTGTACACTCGCAAACAATCATATTCTTGATCAAGGAGACTCATGTTGTATAGAAACAAAGAATCTACTTGAACAAAATGGTGTGTCTACTGTTGGTGTGGGATCTAATCTCAATGATGCAGGAAACATATTATATATGGAATCTGAAGGAAAAAAATTGGCAATTATAAACTGTTGTGAGAATGAGTTTAGTATTGCCACGGACCTCACGCCAGGTGCAAATCCTCTTCATCCTATTCATCAATTTTATAAAATTAAAGAAGCTCGAAAGTATGCAGATTTTGTGTTAGTTATAGTTCATGGAGGCGTTGAACATTATCAGTTACCAACCCCGAGGATGGTAGAAAACTATCGTTTCTTTATTGATGCAGGAGCTGATGCTATTGTTAATCATCATCAGCATTGCTATAGTGGTTATGAGATATATAATGGCAAACCTATTATATATGGTCTGGGTAACTTACTTTTCGATAATCCAAATTGCAGACATAGCATCTGGAATGAAGGATATATGGTTCAAATAAATTTTGGCGAGGAAATATCATTTGATTTACATCCTTATACACAATGTAATGAGGAACCAAATATCTGTCTAATGAATGAGGAAGAAAAGGATTATTTTAAGAATAAAATATCCGAGTTGAATAAAATTATCGCTTCGCCTAAAGAACTAAATAAAGCGTTGGATTTATATTCTATTAGAAATAGAAAGTTTATTTTATCTTCATTCACCCCATGGACAAATCGTTTACTTTTAGCTGCATTTTTAAGAGGTCTACTTCCAGCATTTCTTTCGACGAAGCGTATACTAAATATTAAAAATCGTATATCTTGTGAGTCGCATTATGATTTAACGATGCATGAATTAAAACGGCAAAATAACTATAACGGAAATATATGAGTAAACAAAATAAATTAGTGAAAGCAATTAAAGATCCATTCTGGATGTTTGCTGCAATTTTTCGAAGATTGTCACCTTTCATTAAGAATGATGCCTTATATTTAAAGGTTTTGTTCTTTTTTGAAATGAGAGGTAAAATACTTCATCTGAAAAATCCTAAATCTTTCAACGAGAAATTGCAATGGTTAAAAATATACGATTATAAGCCTGAATATACTAAATTGGTAGATAAATTGGCTGTCAAGAATTATGTAGAATCACGTATAGGCAATAAACATATTATTCCGACTTTAGCCGTTTGGGATAGTGTGGAAGACATAGATTGGAATTCATTGCCAAATCAATTTGTCTTAAAGACTACACATGGTGGTGGAGGATGTGGTGTTATTGTCTGTACTGATAAAACAAAGTTTGATAAAATAAAGGCTAAAAATAAATTAAAAAAGTCCATGTATACAAATGCTGGACAGACGTATCGTGAGAAGCCTTATCTAAATGTGCCTCGCAAAATTATAGCAGAAAAATATATTGCAGAGCAGATAATTAACAATGGTGAAACTAAAACTGATTTACCAGACTACAAGTTTTTTTGTTTTAATGGAAAAGTGAAATTCTTTAAAATAGACTTTGGGCGTTTTGTAGAACATCACGCTAATTATTATTCACCAAATGGTGATTTGCTGCCTTTTGGTGAGGTTGCTTGTAAACCAGATCCAAATCATGTGGAGAACATGCCAAGCAATCTTTCAGAAATGATTCGTTTAGCTGAAACTTTGTCTGCTAACTATAAGTTTTTGCGAGTAGATTTGTATAATGTAAACGGTAAAATATACTTTGGCGAACTCACATTCTACCCAGCTGCTGGTATGGGAGCTTTTATCCCAGAAGAATGGGATGAGAAGTTAGGAAACTTGTTAGCATTGTCTTGATATAATGAATTATTTAAAAAATTAGAATAATTATGACAATAAAACATTTCTTTGAAGTATATCCTCCCAAACGGATGTGGAGGAAACTATGGATTGGACTGTCAAGTTTGCCTATGTTGCCTCAGCATAGATCTATATTGTTAAAATGGGGGGGGGTAAATATCAAAGGCCATTCTATGGTATATGGTGGTGTCGGGATTGATACTGTCTATCCCGATAAAATCTTTATAGGCAAAGGAGTGCGTATAACAGCCGGAACAAAAATCTTAACACATTATCTTGACCCCACTCAGCCGGGAGTTCATTTCCGCAAAGGTGAGGTACATATTGAAAACGATGTTTTTATAGGTGTGAATGTTTGCATTTGTAGTCCTGTCACTATTGGCGAAGGTGCTATTGTTGGGGCTGGAAGTGTGGTAACCAAGGACATTCCTCCATATCAGGTTTGGGCAGGTAATCCTGCTCGATATATAAAGGATAGAGCGAGATGAAGATAGCTATTCTTATACCAACAATTAAGCCAGGAGGTGCGGAGAAGCAGGCTGCTCTTCTGGCTGCTACTCTCAGTGAAGAGCATGAGGTGCATTTTATATCATTGTGGGGGAAAAAGAATCTCTCAATAACAGTAAAGAAGTTTCTGGAGGATGCTCATGTACATATTCATTATCTTTCCGGAAAACGGATTGGTAAATGGCTGGAGTATTATCATCTATTGAGACAACAGCATATAGAAGTAGCTTTTAATTACTTGACAGCATGTGATGTGACTGGTGCTATTGTCGAGAAATTAGCGGGAGTGAAAACTGTTTTTAATGGAATCCGAAATTCGAGATTGGCGCCGATAAAAACGATTATGGAGTGGTTTGCACATAATTTCTTTGCAGATTATACTATCTACAATTGTCAGTCTGGAGCAGAGTACTTTGAAAGGCGTGGGTTCTGCAAAAAAAAGACTATTGTAATTCACAATTGCTTCCCTAACATAAGTGATAGTGATGTAGTAGCACACGAAGACAAGATAATTAAGAATATTATAACTGTCGGACGCTTTGAACCTCAAAAAGATTATCTAACAGCCATTAAAACAATTGCGGAACTGAGAAAAACAAGACAAGACTTTGTATTCACTATTATAGGTCATGGCCATCTGGAATATCAGATTAGAACTTGGGTAAGTGAATATGGGCTAACTAGCTATACAAATATTCTTATAGCACCAGACAACGTGCAGGAAGTACTGAAAGTTGCAGACATATATCTCTCGACGAGTTTGTTTGAAGGTACAAGCAATAGCATTATGGAGGCTATGAACTGGAGTATCCCAGTAGTGGCAACAAATGTGGGGGATAATTATGTGTTGGTTGAGGATAACAAGAGCGGTTATCTTACACCTATTGGAGATGTTGACCGGCTGGCAAATTGTCTATCAACGCTTCTATCATCATATGAAACTCGTGTGCTAATGGGACAGAATGGACATAAGAATCTATACAACTTTTCACCAGAAAAGTTTAAGAAGAATTACTTAGAAATACTAAAAACAAAAATATGAAGATAGCTTTTATTGGGGGGCGTACATTTCATCATCCCGATGGTATCGCTACTTTTATGTATAATTTGGCTACTGAACTTGTAGTCATGGGGCATGAAATCATTGTCTATCAAGAGAGCGACCATAATGGGGAAGAAATGGTGAATGGCTTCAAGGTGGTTCATCAGAGATCAACAAAAAGCGCGGTCTACAATAAAATGGGACTCGGAGTGAAATCGACATTTGATGCGATATTTAAACAAAAAGGGGTGGAACTGATTCACTACAATTGTGGCGGTCCAGCTTTTTTCTCTTCCATATGGGCTCGAATCTTCGGTAAGAAGGTTGTTTTACAACTGCATGGATTGGAATTTATGCGTACAAAATACTCTCCTTTCTGGCGCAGGGTTGCTAAGGTATATTTTGATTTATACTGTCGTATGCACAAGAATATTACAGTTTGCTCTACAGAACAACAGAAATATCTGATTGATACTTTTGGAAAGGAGAGCACGGTTATCACCGGGGCTGTAAATCTGCCAGGAGAAGCGAAGAAGAGCAATGTGCTTGACCGTTTCGGTATTGTGCCCAACAACTATGTGGTATTCATGGGAAGACTTGTAAAAGATAAAAATCCGGATTGTCTTGTCAAAGGTTTTATTGATAGCGACTATAAGAACAAGCAGCTGGTGATTTGTGGGTGCGCCGCTCCAGGTTCTACATTCGAAGATGAACTCCATCAGATGGCGGCGAGATGTAGGAATGTCATCTTTACAGGAGCAATCTTCGGTGCCGATAAGGATGCTGTGTTGCGTAACGCTTGGGCATATTGTCTTCCTTCTACTATTGAAGGGCTCCCTATATCTCTATTGGAGGCTATGAGTTACGGAAAAGTATGTATAGCATCCGATATTCCAGCCAATAGAGAAGCTCTTGGCGAGAGTGGTATTTGGGTAGATAAAGAGAGTCCTGAAGATATTACTAAAGCTTTAAATAATCTCTATACTCATTACGATGAACTAAAATGGCAGGGAGATGCTAATCTTGAGCGTGTGAAGAGAGACTTCTCATGGAAGTGTAAGGCTAAACAATATGAGATTTTTATAAATAAGGTAATGGGTAAGTAAATCAGACAGGTTATTTATTTGATATGAGTAAGATTTTATTGCTTGATGGTGAAGGCGTACAAGTGGTGTGTATGGCCCGCGAGTTGAATAAACTAGGACATGAGTTGACAGCCCTTTGTGCACAAAGGGTTAGCAGCGGGTATGCTACCAAATACCTTCAACATAAGTACAAATCCCCAAGCTTACACCTTGAGCCAGAGGCGTTCAAGGCTTATTTCTATGAGCATCTTAAGTCACACCAATATGAATTGATTATTCCAATGGGGGATGAGTCTGCTTATTTCTTAAGCCTTGAAAAGGAAAAGGTTGAGCAGCAGTATATGATTATTTGTGCGGTGGAGACATATTCTACCTTTGAGTTGGCTAATGATAAGCAGAAACTTATGGAGGTATGTGAAAAGTTCGACATCGTGCATCCACATACCAGGGCTTTACCTTCAATAAAGTTGGGGACAGAAAGTTCAGAGTTTAAGAATAATTTAAAATCTGTGGCAGAGTATGTGGGATTTCCTGCTATGATTAAGCCTAACTTGTCGGCAGGAGCTAAGGGGATTACTAAAGTTGGAAACTTGGAGGAACTTGAAGACAATTATCCAGTTATTGCTAAGAGCTTTGGCGCTTGTGCGCTACAGCAGTATGTGGAACAGCCTGATTATTATTATAATGTAATGTTGTTTCGTAGGTATGATGGAAAGACAGTTGCCTCAACTGTGATTAAAATCCGCAGGTTCTTTCCACTTAAAGGTGGTACAAGTTGCTATAGTGAGACGGTGGAACATCCATTTCTCGTAGAACAGTGTGAACGCTGTTTGGACAAATTAAATTGGCATGGCTTTGCTGACTTTGACATATTGGAAGATAAACGGACTCATGAACTTAAAATTATTGAGATTAACCCTCGCGTCCCATCAAGTCTCCAGGCTAGTTTTGCTGCAGGTGTAAATTTTGCGAAAATATTTGTAGATGAATATCTTGGCAATGGCGCAGAACTGTTTGATATGACTAAATATAAATCTGGTCAGCAGGTTCGATGGTTTGGATTGGATGTGATGTGGTTTTTGTTTTCACCCGAGAGATTCAAGTTTAAACCGTCATGGTTTAAGTTCTTTGGGAAAGATGTAAGTTATCATGATGGCGCATGGAATGATCCATTGCCTATGATAGCCGGATGTCTTCAGGGAATTATGAAGTATTTGGATCCAAATTTTAGAAAAGCTAAACTGAAAGGATAAAACATAGGAATATTATGGATAGTACAAGACTGGTGAATCCGATAGGGGGGGGTAAAAGATTAGATTACAATGACTTAGCCAAGGCTTTTGGAATGTTGGCAATCATTTGGGGCCATATCCGTCTTACAGGATGGAGTAATGCGTTCGTATATGCATGGCATATTCCTTTATTTTTCTTCCTGAGTGGTATGGTTTTCAATAAATGTAAATATGCTGATTTCAGGACTTTTTTTATGAAGAAAGTGAAATCGCTGCTCGTGCCTTATGTGATATTTTCGTTCTTGACATGGTTTGTGTGGGCCGCATTCTCCTTAGTGACACATGCTCAAGTGGATAGTTACTGGATGCCGTTGGCGCAGACTTTCATCGCTCAAGGTAGTGGTGGTTTCTTGGTTCACAATGTGCCGCTGTGGTTTGTAACTTGCCTGTTTGTGATGGAGGTCATCTATTATTTCTTGTCTGATTTCAAGAAAGTATGGATTTTGATTGTCAGCATTGCCTTGGCATCGGTAAGTTATTACATGATTACGTATGTCGATGTCGTAGATATTACTTTGCTGCCATGGAATTTGGAGGTCGCTTGTCTTGGCTTGCCTTTTTTCGCGATAGGACATCTGATAGTGCAGAAATTCGGACATCAGCAGATGCAGAACTGGGTGGATAGCCATCGTGTCGTTGCACTTATTTCATGCATGTTGCTTGGTTCTCTTGTGTTTATTGGAAGTAGTTGCAATGGCAGCATATCATTTGGACATGCAGATATACATAATCCGTTGATTACATATCCATGTGCATTGGCTGGAATAACGATGATGCTTTTGTTCTGTATGTTGCTTGCTGGTACTGAGTCTTGTCGGAATGATGCAAAGTGGATGCATTGGATTAAATGGTTCGGTCGCAACAGTTTCACCGCTATGGCTATCCACAATCCGATCAAGGGCTTTGTCTGTGTGATCGTTGGTGTGCTTTTAGGATGTGGAAGTGCTGCAGTTTCTAATAACGGTAGTTATTCGGTGGTGGCATTTGTATTGACATTGACAATTACTATTGTTGGTATTTCTCTGGTTAATTGGGTAAAGACAGTATATAATAAGTTGGTGATGAAATAGATGATAGCTGGAAGCTGAGCATAAGTGCCAGTCCATATTCCAACTATTGCATATTTGAATTTTAAAAAATGAAAAGAGTACTGATAACTGGTGCCAATAGTTTTGTGGGTACTTCCGTGGAACGTTGGCTGATGCGTGAGCCTGATAAATATCAGGTGGATACGGTGGATACTATGGATGGAGTTTGGAAACAAGCCGATTTCTCGAAGTATGATGCTGTATTTCATGTTGCAGGTATTGCGCATGTGGATCCGAAGCCGGAAATGGCTCCTCTTTATTATAAGGTAAACAGAGATCTGGCTATAGAGGTGGCTAAGTGGGCGAAGTCTCATGGCGTGAAGCAGTTTATTTACATGAGTTCGAAAATCGTTTATCACGCGAGCAAGTCATTGAAGGGGGATGTGGTAACCAAAGATACGATGCCTAACCCTAATGATTTCTATGGTGATTCTAAATTGCAGGCAGAAAAGGGCTTGAATGAATTGTCGTGTGATACGTTTAAGATAGCTATTATTCGTCCGCCAATGATTTACGGGCCTACCGGAAAGGGTAATTTCCAGAGGCTGGCTTGGCTGGCCACTAAGACACCGGTATTTCCGGCGTGGCACAATAAGCGGTCGATGCTTGCCATTGACAATTTGTCTGAATTCGTGAAGCAGCTGATCGAGAGAGAACTGGACGGTACATTCTATCCGCAGAATAAGGAGTTGGTGGACACTGTGGAGTGTATCCGGTTTTTTGCGAAGATGTACGGAAAGAAGGTTTGGATAACCGGTTTGTTTAATCCTTTGGTATGGTTGGGTTCTTTCGTTTTGCCTCAGATTCCTAAGATGTTTTCGGATTCGTATTATGTCCCGGAGATGTCAAAATATGATTTTGACTATAATGTGGTGACTTTTGATGAGAGTCTTAAGGGGATAGAACCGAAGAAGACAATGAGATAATGGTTTTGTTTTATGGCGTATAGATTTTTCAAGCGCTTTTTCGACGTTGTTTGCGCCATTTTGGGCATCGTCGGCACGTCACCGATCTGGATTGTTTCTATTATTCTGACGGAAGTCAGCGATCCCGGGCCATTGTTCTATTTCGCCAACCGCGTCGGGAAGGATAACAGGCGGTTCAAGATGTGGAAGTTCCGTTCCATGCGAGTGGCTCGTGGCGCAAGCGAGGCTTCGCTTCGTCCGGAGCAGGATCGGATCTTTTGGTGGGGAAGGATCATGCGGAGGCTCAAGATTGATGAGCTGCCGCAATTGTTGAATATTCTTAATGGGACGATGTCGATTGTCGGCCCTCGTCCGGCGGCGGTGGATCAGGTTGAGGTCACCCGTGGTGGAGAGAATGCGGTCGCCTCAACAGTGCCTTGTGGACTGACAAGCCAGTCAAGCCTTTGGGACTACATCTATGGTGATCAGTTCCCGGATGAGAAGGAGTACAATGAAAAGGTTCTGCCTATTAGGCTGAAACTTGACGTTTATTACGTGAGGCATGCCTCTTTCTTCGGAGACATGAAACTAATCCTTTGGACAGTCATCGCGATATCCTACACCGCCTGTGGAATGTATCCTCAATGGATGCATGATAAGTTGGTGGGATATTCAAAGACTGTTTAATTGTTATCTTGTTGGACGTAAGTAAATGAACGATTTCATTGCTTCCATAATGCTCATGGGTGCCATGGCATCTTCCGAGGGTTATTTGCCGTACTGGATGACGACCAACCAGTATGGGCTGATGCCGGAGAGGAATGGCGGGTTGGCGCTGCTGCAGGCAAGCACACAATTTGATCAGTCCAAGACTATTCAATACAGGTTTGGCGCTTCTTTGGCGGCGAATAGTTATAAAAACCCGCTTGGTCTTTCATCAAAATCTGTGAATATGATGGTGGATGAGCTCTATGGCTCGATCAAATGGAAACCGTTTACATTGGATGTCGGGATCAAGCATCGGGACAATGATTTCATGGGGGCTTCACAATCGCTTGGTTCCTTGTCAGTGACGGGTGGGCATCTTGTGGAAACGGGCAACGCCCGTTCTATGCCTGGGTATCTTGTCAGCATGGATCCTGTGGCGGTGCCGTTGACTCGTAAGCATTTGTGGATTTATGGTGCATACGGGGATTTTACGACTACAGACAATCGCTACGTTAAGGATGCGCTGGTGCATCGGACAAGGATAGGATTGCGTTTTTCACTGACAAAGAGGCTGTCATTGGATGCGGTGTTGGATCATTATGCCATGTGGGCAGGAGAACATCCTACGGAAGTGAATTACCCAGTTTCGCTAAAGAATTATATAAAGGTCGTGACAGGTAGCAGCGCAGGTAGTGAAGGGACGAAGAGCGACCGGTTGAACGTCATTGGTGACCAAGGAGGAAGCGAGATCATTCGAGTGTCTTACCAAGGTGAGAAATGGGTCTTTGTCGCCCAACATGACATTCCCTACAACGATGGATCTGGGATGGGATTCTATAACTTCCCCGATGGTGTGAACACGCTATCCTTTAGTTCCAATGATAAGAACAGATGGATTAGCGATGTTGTGTACGAGCATCAGTATACCATGTATCAGTCTGGGCCGATTAATGGCGAGGCTTTCGATAAGGACGGGCATTCAATCACTCCTCCCGGAGTGTCCACAGTAGGTGTTGATAATTATTTCCATAACTCATATTACAAATCTTGTTGGACTCACCACGGAAGGTCGATTGGTGATCCTTTGTTCTTGCCCAAGGGTGTGCATGTTGGCGAATGGTCGTCTGCCTTGGTTAATCTTGGCATAGAAAACAATCGAGTAAAATCGCACCATCTTGGTATAGGCGGGAAATTGTTCCGCAAGTACCCTTACAAACTGATGCTGACCTATAGTGAAAACTATGGAACATACGTTACTCCTTACACGGGTGAATCTCAATACCAGAAGCCTTGGGGAACGGTCAAAGAGACTGGCTTAAGGCAGTTTTCGGGTGCGTTTATGGGGCAAGTAGATTCCATTTTCAAAGTTAAAGGTCTTACTGTTTTGTATGGTTTATATGCCGACAAAGGACAATTGTATCAGGACTCTGTCGGTGTTACGTTCGGCGTGAGATATTCAATAGGAAAATCTAATTAAAAATATTCACAATGAAATATTTACTTGTAGTAGCCCATCCTGATGATGAGGTGCTTGGGGCTGGTGCGTCCATGTTCAGATGGAGTCGTGAGGGACATCAGATTGATGTCGCCATCATGTGCACGGAGGCGAAGGCGCGCGCTTTCCGCCCGGAGGATAAGGAGTTGGATGAAGATTTGAACGCTTCGTCGGACTTCCTTGGAATACACCGAAAGTTCGAGGCCACATTCCCGAACATCGAGATGAACACGGTTCCTCATCTGAAACTTGTGCAGTTCATCGAAAGCGCTATCCGTGAGAGCGAGCCGGACATCATCATCACCCATCATCCGGCGGACACGAACAATGACCATCTTCAGACCTCAATGGCGTGCCAGGAGGCGGTGCGTCTGTTCCAGCGCCGTCCGGAGGTGAAGCGTGTACGGGAACTCTGGTACATGGAGGTGCCGTCATGTACGGAGTGGAAGATCAACAGTGCGATGGTGTCGTTCAATCCGAATTGTTATGTGGAGGTGGGAAAGGAGGGTGTGGATGCGAAGGTGAAGGCGCTTTCGATGTACAGGGGCGTGATGAGGCCTTATCCGCATCCGAGGTCGGCGGAGTTTATCGAGGGCCTTGCGGCGTATCGTGGCGGACAGTGGGGATTGATGTATGCTGAGGCTTTTGAGGTGGTGGTGAGAGCGTATTAGTGGAGGGGAGGCGAACGCATTGACATTGACTTCTGTATGGCCTTGGGTTGATTTGTTGTGACAGGGATTTGGGACAAAATCGAGACACATGCTTTATCAGAGGCTAACTGTTTTGTGAACAATCAGATATTATTTCAATACGAGAAGTATTGTTAGTAATGCTATACAGACTTGTATCAAGTTTGTACCAAGTCGATAGCTTGGCAGCACGTTCTGATAATCAACATGTTACAGAAACGCTCAACACATTTAAATCCAATTTTGATGTTGTTTGTACCAAGTCTTTAGAAGCATGGCGCGACATTCAGACGCTTGATGTTGTTGCGAAAGCAATAAGAGTTATGAATAATGAGACATCATTGAAGTCTCTAATGGATTTAGGGGATTATGATGGAAATTGACAATAAGTTCATCTCGAAGTTGCTGTACGAGGCTGCGGAAAATCCACGGCTTCGTCAGAACTATGACCTGCGCACGTCATACGACGACAACAGCCAGCGTATGCTCAATGCTCTTCTTCCTGGCACTGTGGTTCCTATCCATCGGCACCCGAACAGCACCGAGAATGTCCTACTGCTTCATGGAAAATTGGTCGAGGTTCTTTACGAGGAAGCGAGACCTGGAGATGGCATTGAACAGAAGCCTGACAAAGCAATTGGGCGTCGCCTCCATGAAACGGCACGCATTGTCATGGACCCGTCCTCCGGCAGTTACGGCTGCGTCGTCCCCGCCGGCGTCTGGCACACGGTCGAAGTCCTGGAGCCGTCCGTCATCTATGAAGCCAAGGACGGAAAGTACGGCGAAGACGGGAGCGAGGCTGTGTGAGTTTTTGGGTGGACGCGGAGATTGTTCCGGCATATACTTATACTGCGTCGGCATCTGTCGTCTCGCTCATGTCGGTGCTACCATTGTCCTGGTGGATTCTCAGAAGGACAATGTCGAGATGGATTACGATAAACTGGCAAATGCTATCACTGAGCGCACCAAAGTCATTGTCCCTGTGGATATTGCTGGTATCTGCGCTGATGTGGATAAGGTTCGTGAGATAGTGAACCGTCCTGAAATTCTGGCAAAATTCCATCCTGCAAATGATATTCAGAAGCTTCTGGGCCGTATCGCCATTTCCAATGACTGCGCTCATTCATTTGGAGCTTCGCGTCATGGCAAGATGGCTGGCGAGATTGCTGATTTTTCTTCGTTCTCTTTCCATGCGGTGAAGAATTTCACTACTGCCGAAGGCGGTGCATTGACATGGAATCTGCCGTTCGGAAACGAGAAGGTGGAGCGCCAGCAGGTGTATTGTGGAAGTCCTGTACCTTTCATTGAGGGTGAGACCTGGAACGAGTTTATCTATCGTCTCTCCCAGTTGTTCTCGCTTCATGGCCAGAACAAGGATGCGCTCGCAAAAACGAAGCTAGGTGCATGGGAGTACGATATCATTGGCCCATGGTACAAATGCAACATGACCGACATCATGGCGGCTCTTGGTCTAGTCCAGTTCGAGCGTTACCCGTCAATGCTGGAGAAGCGTCACGAGATGGTTTCATTGTACAATGCCGGCATCGATTCTCTGAACGCTGGCCTTGATGCAGCCCATCAGGTCAAGTATCTGAATCACAGGGCTCCAGATCATTGTTCTTCGCACCATCTTTACCTGGTCCGTCTTCAGGGCCGCACCCGCGAAGAGGCCAACAAAGTTATCGAGCATATGGCCGAGCGCGGCATCGCAACCAATGTCCACTACAAGCCTCTCCCGATGATGACCGCCTACAAGGCTCACGGCTTCGACATCGCCGATTTTCCGAACGCCTATCACCTGTTCGAAAATGAAATCACGCTTCCTCTGAACACCAAAATGTCAATGGAAGACGCAGAGTACGTGATAGCGAATTTCGTGGAGATTGTTCGTGGACTGTAGGGGAGAGAGATGAATTAGTCGCTCGAATTTTGGAGTAATCTGTGGGATTATACAGGATTCGAGCGACTTATGGTATTTAGGTGGATTCGTCGTTGCTTTGCTTTGATTGAAGATTTCGACGTTGAGCCATGAGAGTACCTATTCAAATGTATAACTTTTTGTGAACGTATGTGTATGACTAATGGAAAAGTGGCAATTATTTTTCGGTGTATATTTTTGATAATAGTCGTATTCTTCGTATCAGGGTGCACTCAGGCTCAGGTCGATCCTTCTATACCAGTTGGTTTGCTTTCGAAAAGCCGAGATTATCTGTTCTTTTGTTTGTCAATAATTGATTCTTCAGAGCCATTGTACAATCAAGTCGCAGGAAGGTATTATTACGCGATGTTTTCAATCGCAAAAATACCAAGTATATGGAGACATAATCATTTCAAAGGCGAATTGGAAACACATGAAGATGTTTGGAGGGTAGCGTCAAAGGGCCCGAGAAAGTCTTTTGGAAAAGAACTTAAATCGTTGAGGACGGCTTGTGATTATATGCATGATTGTAATAATTCTTCAAGTGATTCCGTGAAAAACAAGTTATTTCCTATTATTGATAATAATGATGCTTTTGAGGAACTCGTAGAAGATACAAAAGTCTGCCTTGAAAAATACTATCGAAAAATTGAACCACGTGATGATAATTCAGAGACATCGTGTAATGAATTGTTGAATGAAATTGCAAAGTGTCGAGAAATAATAATCGACCATATTTCAAAGGCTAACAACTCCTTAAATAGGGACTGTTGAGATAGGTCTGATAGTCCTCGAAAGAGAGAAGTTGAGAAGGCGCACAATTAATCTTCATGTCAAAAGTGTGAATTCTTCCTGAAATAACATTAAACAATGAGTTCCCTAAGTGCAGTTTTATGAACTCTATAGGGAGCGTTTAAAAATTATTATAACATTATTTTGATGAAAAAGAGCGAGGATAAACATATTAGATACATAGATTCTACAACACATAGGGTATATAAAATGGTTGGTCGGCCTTTTGTCCTTCATAATGGTTCTCAGAAACTTAGAATTAAAGTAAATCTGGTTGATTCTGATTCCAAGAATAATGGACTTGCTTCTTTAAAAATTGAAAATGGCAGGGGACGCATTACTATTCCTGTGGCAGAAGGTATGTTGTCGGGCCGAACTGAAAGGCCGATAGAAATAGGCTTGGAAAATGGGCGTAGGGTATTTCTATCAGCAAGAGTTAGCAGCAGTTCTGCGATAATTAAGGCCCAGAATGTATCACTAACAATGTTTGCAGAGAATGGCGAAGATTGGATTTAAAGATGTTGATGAAACAGTAAAGACTACCTTCCGCAAACTAGATTTTCCTCCCCTTAAGGAATTAACTCTTTCTCCAGCAGAACTTGATAGCATTATCAAGGATGTTATTGGGGATCGTTTCCGTCCGCATTATTTGACTTCATTAGTGAGTAATGTTTTGGCATTATTAGGCGTGGGTGTGTCTTTGTTTTCTGAGTATCTTTCAAGGTGTTGTTCATGGAAGGTGTTATGTCTTGCCGCTATATTCGCAATAGTTGGAGTCTTCCTTCCAAACTTGAAAAGATACAGAGAACCCAAAATTAAAGAAACAGTAAATCTTATCAAACAGGAGATTTCGTGTTTTCAGATTAACCAAAAAAGGATAAGTGATATAATTGCTGAAGAAGGAGAAATCATGACTGGAGTTGGAGATGCAATTAATGACGAAATACTACGCATGCAGCGGGGAGTTGAAGATTTAAAGAGGCAAAAAAATAGAGTAATTAGCGATTTTAAGAAGAGCAAAAAAAAGTATTCTTAGAATAGCCGTAACTTTTCCAACTTAATTCTCAAATATTATGTAAGCACTGTCTTTTCCTCTTGACTTCTCAGTATTTTACTGTTCATCAAATAGATTCGTATAGAAACGACAGACGCATTCAGGTCGAAATTTCACGCCTTTATTGAAAGCAACATAACACTCGGTCCATTTGCAGACGAATCACTTCAGTTCAAAAAGGCGTTGGCGCGATTTTATCGTAAGCATTCGAGGAAGTACGTGCGTCGATAAAGTTTGACTGGTACGCGTCCACAAGCGGTATTAGATGAATTAACCGCACAGGCCAAGGCCTCGCCACGGTTACGGATGAATATGGACCTAAGGAACGGACCGGAGGATAGCAGTCAACGGATGCTGAATGCCATAGAGCCGGGGAGTCCGTTGCCTATTCATCGGCATAAAAATACATCGGAGACGGTGGTGTGTTTGCGCGGACGATTTGTGGAGGAGTTCTACGATGAGTTGGAGCGCATTTGTACCGATGCCATTGATCTGACGCCTGGAGGTCCCATTTTTCTGGTTAATGTCCCGGCTGGGCAGTGGCACACTGTGAGGGCGCTGGAGAGTGGCTCGGTGTTGTTGGAGATGAAGGACGGAAAGTATGAACCGTTAGAACCTGAAGATATTTTGAGCTTATGACAGTAAAAGGAGTTTTGAATGGAATCTGGCAATTCTGCCGCTACCTCTTCTGGCCCCAGTGGGGCAGTAAGCGCCGTCGCGCCCAGGAAGAGTATGAGAGGATGTTGGAGGAGAAGGTGGAGGGTTGAGATACATTGTATATGATATTTTATTGTTGTGAAAAAGAATAAAACCATATGGAGATATGAAGACTCTTTGTATTGACGACAAACGAATAAATGCACGAAACTATGTAATTCAATTATCGATAGGAGAGTACTATAATTTGATTATGGATAGACTCAACGATAATGAGTATCAGAGGAAGAGAGTCCGGAACGCTGGCTCGATTTATGATTTGTTAAAACAGGATCTCATCAAGGGTTGTGTTATGCCCCCCATCGTATTGGCGTATTGTGAAGCAATCTCTGATGGAGAAGAAATCATTGAGGTGATTAAAAGGAATCCAGGCGGCATTAAAATTTTGGATGGTCTCCAACGTTCATATACGATTAGAGATGTCGTTTTAGACTATGAATCCGGGAAGGTTCCTGCTGAGGATGGCAATCCTCTTAATAACTTGGTTAGGGTTGAGATATATACAGGCATCAACAAGCTAGGTATTCTTTACAGGATGCTCACCTTGAATACCGGTCAGACTCGTATGACAACTCGTCATCAGATAGAAATCATCTATTCTGATTATAAAACCAATTGCCAAGTTCCGGGAGTCAACCTTATTTCAGAGGTAGATGGAAACATCCCGAGAAAGCTGGGCGATTATCATTTCCGTGATGTTATCGAGGGCTTTACTTCATATATTCAGGAGGATTTTTTGACGATGGATCGTCTGGATATCCTCGATAATGTTAAGGACTTGGAACGCTTGGCTAAGGTAACAAAAGAGGATAATCCTTTTGACGACTTCTTGGCAGCTTATCATCATTTTGTTTGTAAGATGAAGAGCAGTTTCGGCGGAGAATTAAACGTGGAAGATATGAAACTTAGTAGTAATCCTTATGCTTTAACCGCCGTAGGCATCTTTAACAAATCGCAGAGCATGACAGGTTTTGGTAATGCCGTTAGTTCGCTTAAATCATTGGGCGTTATCGGTTCATTTAAAGATGTAGATTCCGCAATTGATGAAATTAGCGAACACACGGTTGAAGATGGATTGTACCGAATTGTTAGCTGTCTGGATTCTTTGAGAGAAATGGCCAAGAAGATAGGAAATGACCAGCGACTCTATTTCTATCGATTCTTCAGGCGTCTTCTTGATAAAGAAGGAGCAGAATTCGGTAATGTTGATGCTGCAGCTGAAAAGGCATACAATGACTATTTGAGAGAAACTCGATGAGAGATATTGTATTCGAACAAACCGATGACCGCAAACAGTTTACGTTCAAGGACGATACAGGAGCAGATTATTGTTTCGAGTACCGCCCGTCCATAGAAGGATTATGGAAAGATATTGATCTTGCAGACTTTGATGTCCAACTGCTGATTCATCCTTTCTTGAACAAGGAGAGCAATGTTTTTTCATTGCAGTCCAATCTTAAGACAAAAGAAGAAACAGTCGGTTTTGTTTTTCCGATTTCTGTGTTAGATTCAGATAGTTTTGAAGCAAAACGTTCATCGGATAACAATTACCTGTTTGCGGCATATCAAGTCTTGTTGACGCGCCTTTCGTCAGTAAAAGATATAGATGCTCTTAGCCCTAGTTTTGAGGATAATGTCTGCGTTTGCGTGCTGAATCTTCGGACAATTGGTAAGGATAGAGGAGTATGGAATTGTATACACTCCTTGCGAAAATTCGGCTATGCTTATTTTGTTGAGCATAACCAGTACAAAGAGATAGAAGGCTACACACTCAAAAATTATAAAGCCCTTTTGCCTGGCTCAAGAATGCATGTGGACTTTTCGATACCTTCCATCTATTCCGATCCCATCATAGATGGCCTTCTTCGTTCACTTCCGAAAGCGGATAATCTTGTATACCGTTTTATTTTGCTCTATCAAATAGTCGAGTTTTTGATATCAAAGCGAGTGAGTGCCTCTATCCATGATGCGATAAATGAGTATCAAAAAACCTCGTCATGTTCAGAGAATGACTTCTTAGAAAACATTAATCACATAAGGAAAGAGCGCGGAGTTATTAGCGAGATTCTTGAAAGCTGCGGTGTCACACAAAGTACAGATTGCATTAAGGACTTTAACAAGTATTGTCAGCACCTTTATGATTTGGCCGGTATTACTCCGCAAAAGAAAGATGAAGGCAATCTATTCTATTCATTCAGAAACCAGATGGTGCATTCTTTTCGCCATCTTAGCAGTTTCCATGAGGAGTTGGCGGATACTGTTTTTTACTTTGAGCAAGTAGTTCTCACAATCGTGGCGAAGTGTCCTTTTTGATGGCTTAATGTTGGATTTTAGTCATTTGCAATTGAAAAGTATAATTTAGAAAAGACCTACAATCATGTCTCAGATGGGATTCAACATAGACTACATCAAAGTTTTTCCTGAGACCGCAGAGCGCATCCGGAAGAATTTGAAAGTAAATTATGAGTACCGGTTTGAAGAAGCCCTTCCCACGGGCTTCTTCGCTCGTAATATATCCGTACATGCTATTGTTGGGAAGAACGGGAGCGGCAAGTCCACTCTTCTTGAAATCTTGTATCGCTTGGTGAATAATCTGAGTTTTGTACTTCTCAAAGATATACCAAGGAATGCGGCAGATAAACTCATCTACATTTTTGGCCTTTATGCAGAGATGGGGTGGCGCGAAGGTGCAAAGCAGGGGCGGTTGCGTTGTGAAGATGATAGATTATACTTTGAATGTGGCGAGTTGGAAGAATCTTTTGAGGTGGATTCCCGTTCGGTGTCAAGACTTTTCTATCAAGGGCATGATTATTCAAAAGAGTATGCGTTGATGCGGTCTGTTGCGGATAATTTCTTCTACACGCTTGTGATGAATTATAGTTTGCAATCTTATGTTGCCGCAGATTATTTGGGGGAAGAGTGTAAGACAAGAACTTCTAATCGTCATCGTTCTTATCGGGTTAGTGATGTGTGGATTAATTCTTTGTTCCATAAGAATGACGGGTATATGTGCCCAATCAACATCAATCCGTATCGTGACAATGGTATCATTAACATGAACACGGAAACCCGGTTGACAAGGTCCAGGGTTGCGGCATTACTTCAGTATTTCAAGTATCGGGGAGAGCATCTGATTCAAGGATATCAGCTATGGGATGTGGTATACACGTATAACCCATATATTGTAAATGAGTATTTTGACTCTTCCTGGTTATTGGAACGATACAATAAGACTTCCCCTCCTCAGAATAAGACGGAGGAGGAGTCCCGTGAAAAAAATAAAGAGGATGATGGACAACGTCTGAAAATGACTCTTGAACTATTCCAATTAGTCTTAGATTCAGACAGAGACAATTTGGCAAAAACTATCCTCGAATCATTGGGTGTCGATTCTTCTAAACGAGAAAAGAAATACCTTGTGACTATGCTCTATTTGGTTTGTAAGGTACTAAATATCGGGAAAAAGTATCCCGAGTATATTTTGCAGGCAAATAATTTTGAGCCATACGAGGTGAATGACGCCCTGGAAATTCAAGGGAAGCCTTCGCATTTGAATCTGGTCACAGTATTGTTGGCAATAGTCAAGGAGGATTTGGAGAAAGGAAGTCATGTTACTCTAAAGGTCGCACGAGCGATTAATTTCCTGAATGGCTATTCTAAAATCAAAATGCTTTATAGGTACGGAATCGTTGATGAAGATACTCAGGGGATACGGGCATCAGAATTGATGGATAAGGTATACAATAATAATGGCCCCGTATATAGTCTGGAGGAACTTGAATATGCTGTGCTACCAAGTATTTTTAAACAAGATGTTTATCTGCAAAAGGAGACAGACGAAGGTGGGCTTCTGGATGGTAGGATAGAACTGAGCCAATTAAGTAGTGGAGAACGTCAATTCGTCTTTTCGGTTAGTTCAATAATCTACCATCTCACAAACTTGCGCTCAGTAAAACCGAATCTTCCAAGATATCACTGCTTCAATCTGATTATTGATGAGGTGGAAATCTGTTTTCATCCGGAGTATCAGAGAACCTTCTTGTCCAAATTGCTGAATCTGCTTGACAGACTTGAATTCAACCACGGGCCATACATTAATATAATCCTTACGACCCATTCACCATTCTTGCTCTCAGATATTCCGGACAAGCATATTTTGTATATGACGGATAAGGACCGTCCTATGGGAAAGACTTTTGGTTCCAATATCTATGATTTGCTGAATCAGCAGTTTTTTATGGATGACACCATAGGACAGTTTGCTTCTGGGAAGATTAATGAGTTGATTAAGGTTTATAGATTGGAGGATCAAAGAGAGAGGAAACAACAGTTTCTGGAGCAGTACAAAAGCTTTATTCAACTTGCAGACCTGGTCGGGGATGAGTATCTTCATAATGCGCTCAGACAGATGATAGGCGCAATGGCAAGAGAGTATGAGGTGGAACTACCTCTTAGCAAAGAAGAAGCTTTGTCACAGATAAAAGAACACGAGGACGCAATACAGGTACTGTCAAGGAGGGCAGGTTTGCAATGATTAGAATGGCATATTTGGATAACGATGCTCTGAAAGCCAGGATTCTATCTGGGTATGAGCATCGAATCAATACTAAAAAACTGAGAAAACGTTGGAAGGAAGAACTTCATGCCATTCCGGAACTCGCATCCTTCTCATTCACGACAAAAGAATTATTGATATCAGAGTTTGGGATCCTGCTTAAGATAGCAAGGTCTTATGATAAAGCTCTTAGCTGCGCAACTGAGGAGCGGAAAAAAGAAATCAAAGAAAGGTTGAGTAAGGTCTTCAATTATGATTCCAATTATCGTGATAACTATATCACTCCTTTTTTTCGTGAGCATGCCGAGGAGTTAAAACTGTACACCTGCCATTATTGTGACATCGCGTATATTAATACATTTGATTACTATGACCCCCAAGAAGGGTGGAAGAAGAAATCACACTTCGATTTAGATCATGTTATCGAGAAATCCAGCTATCCAATTCTGGCGCTGTCCTTTTTTAACCTTGTTCCCTCATGCCCCGTGTGTAATGAGCGTTTGAAAGGGAAAAAACCTTTGGCGAAAACGGACAGGATTCTCAAACTTCTGAGCCCAACAAGTCCAAAATACAATTTTGACAGGAGTGTAAGTATAACTTTATTGCCGCTGAACGGATACAAACGTCCATTCGTGGCATATCCGGAGAATTATGAACTCAGGTTTGATTGCCACAAGAAAAAGGCTTACAAAAAGTTGATTACTTGTTTTCGATTGAATGAGCGCTATAATTTTCATAAATGTGAGGCCCTGAGAATAAAAGACCTAAAGACCAAGTATCCGGATGCAAATATTAAGACTATAGCCACCTTGTTGGGCTATCCTTTTGATGAAGTAAAAGAAGATATTTTCGGCCTTCGTTTTTATCGGGATGAGCATCGGTGCTTTTCAAAACTTCGGCAGGATATGTTGAAGTAGATGTATTTAGCAATGACCTTATGACTCAAGACGAACTCTGGCTCGCAAAATGGCATGAAGCCATCGACTTCCTGGAAACTAACCATCGGAAGCCCTCTAAGTTTGTGCCGGAGGAGAGGAATATGCGTAGTTGGTGGAAGCACAATAAGAAGCTTATGAATGCCGAGGAATTGAAGCCGGAGCGTTTGGAGATGTTCAAGCAGCTGCTGGATTTAGGGGATAAGTATAGGCATGTGAATCAGTATCAGTAAGAGCAATGAGTTATTTGGTTGAGTTGAAATCATTCCTCTTTTCCACAAGGAGAAAACGGGTAGACCTTTACCTGTTTATTTTGCTCATTGTTGCGTTGTGGGCGGGACGCAGCCCGTTTAACGCTTGGCTGGTGGAAACCGTTGGAGAGAGGATGTCCACGGTGTCCGCGTTCCTCGGGGAGTATCCGTGGTTGCTTTTCTGCCTTTGTGTTCTGATTTGTCTTGGAACAGGGCTGTATATCCTCAACCATATCCAGGACCACTATCGTTCTCGGAGGAGTATGATGGTTATCTTGCTCCTCGCAAACATCTTTATAGCAAGTGCAGGGTATTGGGATTATGTTCTCGTTGTTGGACGGTTCTCTTTGCTGCATTTGCTGCTGATATGTCTATTACTGGCGTTTATCTCTGTTTGTATTGTGTTTCAGCGCAAAAGCAAGTCGGCTCAGGAATTGACCGGGCGTCACTTCACGATTGATGCTGTTGATTCCGCTGCAGGAGATGACTTGGATAAGAATCGGCTGGGCTATGCAGATTACCTGGTGGACAGAATCTTGGGGACAGAATTTGGAGATGAGTCGTTCTCTGTTGGCATTTCAGGGGAGTGGGGAACGGGTAAGACTACTTTCTTAAATGCGGTGGCATCATCGCTGGAGAAGTATTTTCCGGAGCGGGTGGCCACTATCGTATGGTTCAGGCCTTGGGACAGTTCGTCACCTAAGCAGATTGTTACGGATTTCTTCAATGTGCTGGTAGACAAGATTGGACCGCAGTATTCCGTTGTGCGGAAGCCAATGCTCAAATATGCAGAGTTGCTCAAAGCGTTGGATACCAAAAAGCCTATTGTATATTTGGCAGATGTGTATGACAAGCATAAGGAACACTCGATAAATTCTCTCAAGTCTGTAATCAGTACTTATCTGAAGTCCTATGGAAAGATAATCCCCGTGCTCATTGACGATATGGACCGCCTGTCCGGAGAGGAGATTGCAGAGGTACTACGGCTTATCCGGAATACGGCAGATTTCCCCAATGTCGTATATGTCACAGCTTATGACAAGGGATATGTAGAAGCGCAACTTCAAAAGAAGGGAATTCCCAATCCGGGCATTTACATCGAGAAGTTCTTCTCCGTTGAGTTTGCCCTTCCCAAGTTGGAGGACTACTACCAATACAATGTGTTTGCCCAGGAGATCCACAAGATGTGTTCGGAACCGGCCATTGTCAATTATGCCGATAGAATGCCGAGAAGAACTCAGCAGTTCCTATGTTCGGCTTTCCATAATTTCAGGCAGGTGAAGCGCTTTGCCAGGATTTTTGTGCACGATGCCGAGTTTTTCAACACCAAGTTCGGGCTCGTGCAGCATTTGTCCCTGGACGACTTCCTCCTTCTTAAGATACTGCATTATACAGATTCCGCTTTGTATACGATGCTGGAACTGCATCAGAATGATTTGATGGTACGGGGCAAAGACATATGGAAAGGCTTTTATCCGCTGAAACTCCGTCCAAGGGTATTTGATGCAAACGAGAAAGAGAATCCGATGATTCTGTCTTTCAAAGGTACACCAATTGCAGGCTTGAGTAAAGACATCCTTGAATACTTGTTCTCCTTGAACGATGCTAAGAACGCCCGTAACCTGGTTAACCACGAGACATATCCGCTCTATTTTGCATTGGATATCAATGGACGGTATGTTTCGGTTTTGGATGTCAGGAAACTAATTGCCGGAGACGGGGATTTGGGCACTACATTCCAAAAATGGGAGGGTGAGGATAAATTGAACTCGGTCTATTATAATCTCCTGAGTTTCAGGCCAGGGGCGATGGATGAGCACACAGTCAAGCGCTATTTGTCCTTGGTCATCAAACTCATTCCATATCTTAGGAATCCACGGGTCATCATTGACAGGAGCCTCTATGCTGCAAACCATCCCGCCGCTGATATAGAAGAGCATCAGCGCTTCGTCGTCAGCGAGTTCGAGACGATGATTGATAATGTTTCAACAGATGATATGATGAACTCCGCTCATACATCCATAGCACATGCGTTGGTTTACATTTATGAGCTGGAAATGAATGAGGAACACGAGAACGGAGCCGAAGGCAAAACGCTTGTTGGGAGCATGGCCACGGCAAAGCATCTTCTCGAAAAGAACTTCGCCCAATTTGTTTCTGTCACCGTCCCCGATACGGATGAGCTGTTCCGTGACAATTCCTACTTCCAGGAACTTGTTAAGTCTAATGTGCTTGTAGTAGACACTGAAGATGAGCCATTTATTGGCTCTAACTTGATTGCTGATGCAATCCTCGCCTACTGCACGGCCCATAAGGGGCATAAGAAACAGGAAGCAGCCTTAAAGTATAGCCTTCCTCCAGATACTCCCGTTCAATACGAAGACGATATAATGGAAAATCTCCTGGAAAAGAAAGAGAGTGTCTTTGGCCATGGAGATTTGTATAAAAAGCTGCTGGAATCTGCTTTTACAGAGTAATCGTGTCAGAGAACACAAAGAACTCATTTGTTTTCCGCTTTTGCTGAAGGAAGTAGCTGAGTTCGTGTTGAGCAGTGCGGAATCCTTCGAGTTGGTGGATTTCCTCAACGTCATCGTAGGAAATCATCCATTTCAAATCCCTCAACCCGGCCATCAGGTTACGGAGATTCTCGTGGTCCTGATGGTTATAAGCATTCAAGTACAGGGAACTGCCGTTTTTGTAATACGGCGGATCCAAGTACATGAATAAATGTGGGTCTGATAGTCGCTCTACGTTCTGCTGAATGAAGGCCAGAGTGTCTTCATTGTGCATCTCGTGTGCGGCAAACCGCTGGACATGGAATCCGCGACAATCGCCGCCACGAGGCAGGTGGTGGACATCCCGCTTCCGATCATGGCGGCGGTGACGGGGCATCTCCAGATGCGGGTGAAGTGCTCCTGCGGCCACTGCTGCAAGGGCAGGTTCCCCGAGAACGTGAACGCCCCGGTATCCTTCGGTCCCAACATCATGGCGCTCGCCTCGTACCTCAGCACCTATCAGAACGTCCCGTTCAAGCGGCTCACGCACCTGTTCGAGACCATCTTCGGGCTTCACGTCAGCGAGGGGACCGTGTCCAACATGCTGAACACCATGAAGAGAATCTCGAAGAAGCCTTACGACGTGAATTTAACATATTTTTGTATAATTAACTATCAAGTTTGACGGTCTTTGC
>ERZ1034844.10-NODE-10-length-138444-cov-34.363526_pt1 | contig 138444 bp, 99 predicted proteins | sample MGYA00520594_ERZ1034844 | MGnify/ENA primary metagenome ERZ1034844 (study PRJEB33766, sample SAMN09781733) | gut metagenome | biome: gut microbiome | host: Homo sapiens | place: Madagascar | study: EMG produced TPA metagenomics assembly of the PRJNA485056 data... | reverse complement strand
AGCTATCAGAAGAGTAATGTTTCAGGTGCGCATAGTTTTTCACACCTGGAAGAGCTATTCACTGGCTATCAAGCCTATGGTGTTCCAGGTGCGTCTGGTTTCTCGCACTTGGAAGTCCGGAACACCAATAGAACACTCTGTACGGGGGGGGCCGACTCTCAGGTGTGCGAATATGCTCGCACCTAAAACTCTAACTTATTAGCTATCAGAAGAGTAATGTTTCAGGTGCGCATAGTTTTTCACACCTGGAAGAGCGGCCTCCTATTGTTTTACAGGACAGAAAATGTACGAGAGAATACCTTTGTATGCACCGAATATACTGAGGCGCGACATTGGTACAGAAAGCACACTTCTGGTGTTCCTCTCTTAACTAAGAAGCAATTGTCCCCCCCCTCGCACAAGAGAATATTTTACGTTTGCTGAAGGATCGGCAAGTTGGATATGGCGATGACTTTGACTTCTACAGGAACAAGATGATAAACATTATCATCCCGGATCATATGCAGGAGTTGAATCTCGATATGAATCCTGCCCAATATCGTCATTTCGACTACGAGAAGGCTAAGAAAGAGTTCCAAGAAATCAACGCGGAATATTTAAGGCAATCTATTTCAGTCTCGCGCCACTTCTTTGCGTACCGATGTACCAGCAAATAAGGCCTTTGGAGGCGATTTATGGCAGAGGAACTCTCAAGCGCAGCTCATTCTGGGAGGACGAATCTTTGGCTAACTTCTGGGGAGAAGATCGCTTTAAGCACCCAAGTTGTGTCACTGACAGTATCCTCAAGACAGAGAAACGGGAGGTGGGGAACGGTGATTCGGTCATAACGGTCTATGCCTATGGTTACCGTAGAATCCAACGACTTACATATGTCAGCGTATGGGGTGGCGATGGAAGATCACATCAAGTGCCCGTTTATTGGGATGAATACATAAGCGTCACAGGACAAGGAAGCATCCGCATACGAGAGGATATTGATTTTGAGGATAGCGCGATCAGCCAGCGCGAACGTTTGGATCATATCAACACAGTACTGGACAGTGCGAACCTGAACATCTACAGAAGACACATAGCGCCTAAAGTGTAATGTACTTTAAGCAGAGTACCAACCGAAGGCCAAGCAGCGTTTTGGCAGCGTGGCAGATAACTAACTGATAATCAAAAGAAAACACAAACTCCTGGTACAGGATTCGGCACCAGGAGTTTATTTAATCAGTTGATTGTCAAAGGCATAAATGCCACGTCATTCAGCGGTATCTGATGACATCATCGCTACTCCACGTAGAGAAGGAGTCCCTTGAGGTACTCGCCTTCCGGGTGGTAGATGTTGACGGCGTGGTCAGCGGGCTGGTTCAGACGATCGAGGATACGGACGCTGCGGCCGGTCTGGGCGGCGGCGGAGAACACGGCGAGGGCAAAGGCCTCCTTGTCAACGACTTGCGAGCAGCTGAACGTGAAGACCAAGCCTCCGGGAGCGACCTTGGAGATCGCGGCGGCGTTCAGACGCTGGTAGGCACGGAGGGCGTTGTTCAGGGCACCTCTATGCTTGGCGAATGCCGGAGGATCCACGATCATCAGATCGTACTTGTCCTCTGGGACGTTGCGCAGGAACTCGATGGCATCGGCGCAATAGCCTGTGTGTCGGGATGGCTCGAAACCGTTCAGGAACATATTCCTTTCTACCATATCGATGGCCTTGCGGGAGCTGTCCACGGAATCAACGTGAACTGCGCCGGCGCCGAGGGCATAGACAGAGAAGCCTCCGGTGTAGCAGAAGAGGTTCAGGACGTTGCGGCCTCGGGAATATTTCCCGACAAGGGCCCGGTTCTCCCTTTGGTCGAGGAAGAAGCCGGTCTTCTGGCCTTCGGTCCAGTTGACAAAGAATTTATGGCCGTTCTCAAGGACGATCTGCTCGTCATCGGAGAAGCTCTCGGAGCGGTAAAGGTAGCCGTCAACAAGGTCGAGGCCGGCCTTGAACGGGGCGGTGCCGGAGCTTTTGTCATAGACTGCCTTCAAGGACGGGCCATAGACGGATTTCAGGGCCTCGCAGATCGCGCCTTTCGCACGGAACATTCCTACGGAGTGGGCCTGCATAACGCAGACGCCATCGTAATAGTCTATGATCAGGCCGGGGAGACCGTCGCCTTCGCCGTGGATAAGGCGGTAGCAGTTGGTGAGGGCGGGTTCTCTGACAAGGCCAGTCGCTTCGACAGGCTCAGCGACCGGAGAGACAGGCTCAGCGACCGGAGAGACAGGCTCAGCGACCGGAGAGACAGGCTCAGCGACCGGAGAAACTGGCTCGGCGGCCGAAGAAACTGGCTCGGCGGCCGAAGAAACTGGCTCGGCGGCCGAAGAAACCGGGCAGGCCAGTCCAACGGCGACACGTACCCGGAGCGCCCGGGCGATCATATTCTTCCAAAAGTCTGGCGAAAGGACATCCTCGCCGGCGAAACTCAGCACACGGACGGCGATAGATCCTATCTGATAGTGCCCGTAAGCCAGAAAATCCCCGCCCTGAGAGAACACACCGACGATGTCACCTTCAGCCGGCTCGCCGACAATCTGGGCGATGGCACCAGAGAATACCCACGGATGGAATCTCAAAAGAGAGTCCTCTCTACCTTTCTTTAATATTATCTTTGTCATTTTCAGTGTGTTTTGGAGGGTTTGGAAGCATCTGCTCCGGAGTCAACGGATTCTTCTCCGAGGCCAACAGCTTGTAGTACATCTCACGGCATATCCAAGCGTCTGTCGCGGCATAGGCCTGCTGCGAATCCGAGAGGACATCCGCCTCCCAGTTGGAAAGCTGCTGGGTCTTGGAAATCCGCACCCCAAGGATTATCGCGGCCATTTTCTTGACACTCTTGTCCTTGATGCCATATTCCCAGACCATCTTCTGGAGATCGACGAAGGATTTCGGCTCGAAATCGTGATGCTTCTTCAATCCGCGGACATCATCAGTGACCGCTGCTCCCACCTTGATTATTTCTTTGTTACCCAGTATCTTGCGAAGGGACTTAGGGATTCCGCCCATAAGCTTCACCCTGAACAGGAAAGCCCTCTCCTTGCCGGAAAGCTGCAACAGAGAGACCCCGTAGTGCGGCTGGTTCGCCGAGAAACAAGGCCGGGACTCCGTGTCGAAACCGATAACCTTCTGCCGCCTCAGATAACTGATGGCCTTGAGAAACTCAAAGCCTTGGTTGTCAATGACCTTAATCTTACCTGGAAAGCTCGAAGGCTCCAGCTGTTCCATTTCCTCCGGACTAATGCTGATTTTGTACGACATAGGAATAATAAGTGTTTGGAGCAAGAACCCCGACCGTGTCTGGGTACGAAGCCGGGACAAGACTGTCAATGAACGGAAGGACGGACACCTTGGAATCCAAGGAATCACGCACCGCCATATAAAGCCTTGCGACAGGGTAGGCAATGTTGTGCGTGAAAACGTCCCTTTCCCTCATCTTTCGGAAGCAAGCCTCAGTGAATGAAAACGTTGTGTCAGACGAACATATTACCGGGACATCGCAGCCTATCCTTTCGAAGAGATCGCTGACATCGCTCCCGCCATATTCAGAAAGAATCGGGTTGCAGATGATGAGGATCTTGCAGCGGGAAGGAATTTTGAGAGCGGCGAGCGCGCCGTTTACCGTCAACTCCCGCAAGACAGTCTGTCCGTCTTTCGTGGCAGGCCGGTTCATATAGGCGGTGTCGGCGAAATTCAGGATAGAGACGATTGTCTCCCCCGCAAAGTCCGGCAGGCCGTCGCTGATTTTCCGCGCGTCAATATTGTCGAAATCGTCACAGACCATCATCCTTTCGCTGAGACGAAGGCACCCCGACGGATCGCCGACCAGAACTATCGTCCCCGAGGATTTGCCGTTGCTTTCAGCCAATGTCCGCAGTTCCGGAAGGGAATCCGTCAGGAGGGAATTGACGTAGGCTATTGTTCTATAGCCATTTTCAACCCGCCTTGAACAGCTGGAAGCCGCAATGACGGATAGTGCCAACAATATTACCGCAAAAAATCTCTTCACTGTTATCAAATACCTTCCAGACGGCATAGCCGCCCGGACCACTCTTAAATTCGTACAATTCCGAACCGTTGCCTTGATTCGTCCGCCTAAAGATTTCTCACCTTTAAAACATTTCAGACAAATTAAAACTGATTCAGACTGCAAAGGTAAAAAAATCTTCACTATCTTTGAAGATAGTAAGCCTTAAAAAATAAGTTGATAAAGATTTGGCGGTATTTTCGAGGATATGGTTCTTTTGGAAGAAGGAGTGTGCCGGTGGCACATAACTGATGAGAAAAGAAATATAGACCGAAAAGACAATCAAAGATTATCAAGTAATCTTTTAAGGATTGCTTAGTTGTGTATAAAACTCCTTGACAAGATGGTTAAAGTCTCAAAAAAATCGAGCTTGATGCCGGCTTCCGCTATCAGAAAGCTTGTGCCGTTCGCCGACGCGGCCCAAAACGACGGCATCAAAGTCTATCACCTCAATGTCGGCGCACCTGACATCAAATCCCCCGAATGCGCCCTTGAGGCGGTGCGCAAAAACACTCTCGACCACGTTTCCTACACCAATTCGGCGGGCCTGCCGGAACTGCGCAAGGGACTGGCGGAGAAATACTACCGAAGCATCGGCATCGAGGTCTCCGTCCCCGAGATCATCATCACAGTGGCCGGAAGCGAGGCGGTCAACCTCGCGCTTCAGATAGCCTGCGACGAAGGCGACGAGCTCATCGTGATCGAACCTTTCTACACGAACTACAACACGTTCTGTTTTGAAAGCGGGATCATTCTCAAAGCGGTCCACACCGACATCGAAAGCGGCTTCAAGGTCCCTCCGATCGAAGAGTTCGAGAAACTCGTGACACCACGCACGAAAGCCATCCTCATCAGCAACCCCGGCAACCCGACCGGAACATTGTACTCGAAAGAGGATATGCTTGCGCTCGGAGAAGTAGCCAGAAAGCACAACCTTTTCCTGATTTCAGACGAGGTCTATCGCGAGTTCAGCTACACCGACGAACCTCGTTTCTCGGCGATGAATATACCCGGCCTCGCCGACAATGTCATTCTTGTCGATTCAGTCTCAAAGCGTTACAACCTCTGCGGCTGCCGCGTCGGCTGCATCGTCTCCCACAACAAGGAGGTGATGGAAGCGGCGATGAAATATGCCCAGTCCCGCCTCTGCCCGCCGGTTTACGGCCAGCTCGCCTCGATCGGAGCGCTCGACACCCCGCAATCCTATTTCACGGAAGTGAGGAATGAATATGTCGCCAGACGTGACTATGCGATCTCCAGGCTCAATGCGATGGAGGGGGTATATTCCCCTACCCCGATGGGTGCGTTCTACACAATCGCCCGCATTCCGGTGGACGATGCCGAGAAGTTTGCGAAATGGATGCTGACGGATTTCAGACTTGACGGCCAGACCACGATGGTGACTCCGGCGAAGTCCTTCTACAAGACTCCTGGATTCGGAGCCGACCAGATCAGGTTGGCCTACGTCCTTGGAGTTCCGGAACTTGAAAAAGCGTTCGACGCGCTGGAGGCCGGGCTAAAGGAATATCCCGGGAGAACTGTCTGACAAAAACAGTTCAGCCAAGTAATCCAAAGGTTTTATGAAAGCGATCATCGCCATAGATTCTTTCAAGGGATGCCTGACCTCGGCCGAGGCCGGGAAGGCGGCTCTTAAAGCATTCGCCGATGGAGAGGCCGAAGTCATTCCGGTTTCTGATGGCGGTGAAGGATTTTCGACAATTCTGACGGAGAGTCTGGGCGGATCATTCAGGACGGTTTCCTGCCACGATCCGCTCGGGCGTTCCATCAAAGCGAGATACGGAATCATCGGAAGGACCGCTATCATCGAAACCGCCGCGGCCAGCGGACTTGGCCTCCTTAGCAAGGATGAGCTCAATCCCCTTCTGGCCACCTCCTACGGCACAGGCGAATTGATCTCGGACGCTCTTGAATATGACTGTGAGGAGATTTGGCTGGGTCTTGGCGGCAGCGCCACCTGCGACGGCGGGACCGGAATGCTGCAAGCGTTGGGCTACAGATTTCTGCCGGACGATAGCGGCTCATTCGTTTCCGGGGATGTCCAGCGAGCCGCTCCAAGAGAAGAGTCCGTTTCAAGGAATATCCCCAATGTCATTCTCAAAGACATTCACGGGATAGACATCCCGGAACGAAACAAGTTGTTGGAATCCTGCAAGATAACCGGATTCTACGATGTCTCCGCACCATTCTGTGGTACGGGTGGGGCGGCAAGGATGTTCGCGCCGCAGAAAGGAGCGGATCCCGAAATGGTCGAATCGTTGGATGTCTGGCTCACAATGCTTTGCGAAGTCTATTCAAAATATTCAGGAAAAGATGTCTTGAATATTCCGGGAGCGGGGGCAGCCGGAGGAATCGGAGGGGCGCTTGGCGGAGTGCTCGGAGCGTCAATGGTTCAAGGGATTCAAAAGGTTCTGGACATTTCAGGTTTGGACAGCAAGCTGGAGTCCTGCGACATTGTCATCACCGGCGAAGGTCGGGCGGACGCACAGACCCTCCGTGGCAAAGTACCTGTCGGGGTTCTTGAATATGTCAGAGCGCATACTGTTCCGGTTCATCGTCCCAAGGTCATCCTGATCGCCGGCCAAGTCTCTGACCGACAGCAGATTCTCAATGCCGGATTCGATGCCGTGCTCCAAATCACACCGGAAGGGATGCCTCTCTCCGAGGCCCTTGATCCAGTCACGGCCTCAGCCAACATCACGCAATCAATGCAGTCCTATCTCCAGCAAAGATGCTCGGGGGAAAAGTAAAGTATTTCTCACCCCACAATCCATTCAAGACTACTTTCGGGTGAAAAACCGGTCACTATTCACCCGATATTCCTAAAACCTCATAGATCTTAGGAATGAGGAACGAGAGAATATATTCATACTCCATAAAGTGAGTGCCGTCGTAGATGGTCCAGGTGCCGTCGCCGAAGTATTTTTTCCAGGTGCGGATGGAGACAACGCCGCTGCGCCGGTAATGGTCACGGGTGCCGAAAAAGGCATAGAAATAGTCCTTGCCACCGTTGCGTGGGGTGTTTTGCAAAGCGTCGCCGAGAACCCGCCTCCACTTTTTCAAAGGCTTATAGGTGAAATGCAGTTTCTGGCGGTCACCCGGTTTTGGCCTGTAAATCCTGTCGAACAGAGCCGTGACGCCAGGAATCAAAGTCAGCCAGGCCAAGGCAATGAAATATCGCGGAGCGTTCAGTGACGGGGAAACGAAAAGATGCGGATAACCCCTCAGCGCGATGGCGTGCGTGGCACCCATACTCTCCCCTATCACAAGCTCCGGCCGGACCTCCTCCGCCCAAGCGGCCAGCTGGCCTTGAGCGATTTCCGGATCAAAATCGTAAGTCCTGATGATGACCTCGAAATCAGGTCCCAGATTATCCTTCAAAATGGACGGGATGCGGCTGTCACCGCCCCCGCCCATTCCGTGGACATAAAGTATAACGTATTTTCGCATCCGCTATTTTTTGGCGACCAAGTCGCTCATCGCCAGATTGATAAGTATGTACCCCAGGAAACTGGTCAGGAATATGAACGACCAGTGGGAACGTTCGACAAGCGCGATGATGACCGCCAGTCCAACGATGACCAGAAAGGCGATCCGCTTCGTCACCTCCAGTTTAGAGGCTTTCTTTCCGCCACCGAACTTCATCGAGAACATCGGGATCTCGCAGATCAGAAGGTAGCACAGAATAAGTGTCAGAACCGGAATGAAAACCGGTCCCTGGCACCAATGCGCCAGAAAGCAGTCCGGCCGAACGGTCACAAGGGTCGCAAGTGATCCGCAGATCATAGCCGCCGCCGGGGTAGGCAGCCCGATGAAGCTGTCGTGCTGACGCTCGTCAAGGTTGAACTTGGCAAGTCTCAATGCCGAGAATGCGGCGAGGACAAGCGGTAAATATTTCAGGATCAGGATGTCCGTCCCGCTGATCTGGTAAAGCATAACGGCAGGGAGCACTCCGAAACTCACATCATCCGCCAGCGAATCCAACTCCTTTCCTATTTCTGAATATGCCTTCAGAAGCCTTGCGGCCAGTCCGTCGCAGAAATCAAAGACAGCGGCAAGGATCATCAGTTCGAATCCGAGTTCCAGCCTGCCGTTCAAAGAAGCGATTACCCCCAGAACTCCACAGAGGAGATTCATAGAGGTAATCGTGTTGGGAATATGTTTTACGATAATGTTGTTCATTTACTTTATTCCAAGTTTCTTCTTCAGATCCTTAGAGAGGGCATCCTTGTGGACGAGAACATCCATCGACTTCGCGCGGACGAACGAATCGGAGCAGTACCAGATTCCGCCGTACTTGCTTGCGGTTCCCCAAGAGTTCTTGACCATGAAATAGTTGGTACCGTTCTGATCCTTGGCCACTCCGAAGATCTGCATTCCGTGGTCATCAGTGGTGGTCTTGTTTTCAAAGCCTTCCTGACGTGACTCCTGGGTCACGGAAGCCTCCTTTGGCAACTCGGCGACAACTTCCTTCTTCTCGCCGGCCTTGCCGATCCAACGCTCCTGATCAGAGCCCGTGGTCGCCTTAACATCATCGAGAAGCACACCGATTCCATTTCTGGTGAAGCCCTTCTCACTCACGTCTGATCCCCAAGCGAGGGTATAACCCTTGTCGATAGCGTTGTAGATCACCTCCATGAACTCGTCCAGAGGAATGTTGTAGGCGGAGTCCCACCTCCAGTTGTCGGCGATCTCAATGATGAACGAAGTGTAGAACGGGTGGTGGGTGAACGAAGTGAGGGTCACATAGTCAGACGGAACGATTCCCATCTCGTCCCTGTAGGAGGCTGGGGTATAGTTCTTGCCGTTAAATTCAAATGTCTCTGAGGTCTCGCCGAGGAAACTGTCCACGATGGCGTCAAAGCCTTTCTTCCAGTTCGTGGAAAGGGTTCTGTTAGGATTCTTGGCGATGGCCTCCACATAAGCCTTCGTGGTGGCGTCAAGCTCTCCGTGGATCGGAAGCGGCTGGAGTCCAGGCATCGCGCTCTGAGGCACAAGGCCATAGTCCTCGATTACATGGAGAACGTCATCAGCCTCTGAGCCAGCCGCGAAATTGATATGCCCGTCCGTGCGGACATATTTCACAGCCCTGTCCTTGTAGGAATGCGAGACAACGAACATCTCCGAGAAATCCGGGTAGAGTGTCGTGTCCTTGATGTTCTTGATTCTTATGGCCTCTGACTCAAGGAATCCGAGTGCCGAAAAGCACCAGCAGGTACTGGAACGGTACTGGTTCTTGACAGATGTGATAGGGTTCTCCTTCACAACGGTGAACTTGTACTCGGCCTCAGGCTGAGCCGGCTTTGGCTGCGCGTTTGCAGAAATAGAGACAAGCGCCACCGCCGCGGCAATGATGATTTTCTTCATATTCGATAATTTTAATAGTTCTCAGCCTTGATTTGGAAATAACTTCTCGGGTGCTTGCAGACAGGGCAGACCTCCGGTGCCTTCTTGCCGATCACGATGTGGCCGCAGTTAGAGCACTCCCAGATCATATCCTCGTCCTTGGAGAACACCACCGCTTCCTGCACATTCTTCAGCAGCTTCCTGTAGCGCTCCTCGTGGGTCTTCTCGATCGCCCCGACCTTCTCGAACAGGAAAGCGATCTCGTCGAACCCTTCCTCCTTCGCGGTCTTCGCGAACCCGGCGTACATGTCGGTCCACTCGTAGTTCTCCCCTGCCGCGGCGTCCGCAAGGTTCTCCTCCGTAGAAGGCACCCCGCCGTTGTGCAGAAGCTTGAACCAGATCTTGGCGTGTTCCTTCTCGTTCTTCGCCGTATCCTCGAACAGCTTGCCTATCTGCACATAGCCGTCCTTCGCAGCCTTCGACGCATAATACAAATACTTTGTGTGAGCCTGGCTCTCCCCCGCGAACGCCGTCCGCAGGTTCTCCTCGGTTTTCGATCCTTTAAGTTCCATAATCAATGAATATTAATATTACCTTTTGTGTTCCCTTCCGTGCCTTCGCCGCCCCGAGTCCATCATCCATCCCCAAGTGAGCCTCCGGCAGATACTTCCTTCCGCCTTTCGTCAACATCATTCATTCCCCCCGAGTCACAAGACACCGGCCTTGCAAATGTAATAAAATTAACTTGATAAAGAAAGCCCTTCACGACTATTGGTCCCTATTGGTCACGCGAACCGTTTACGGGTCCCCTCCAGAGGAGCAAAAACAGGCAATATCGCTCCCATCGATGGCAAATTAACGTATGACGGCAGCATAACACGACAGAAATGCCACCGTGACCTACAGAGGAACGCTCCCGGGCAGCACTTCAAGCCGATTCCGCTCCCGTAGAGGGCAACGAGGTGTCCCCCGGCGACACTTTCTGGCAAAAACGTTGCCCAGGAACACGCCCCATCGTATCCAATAATGACAAAGAATGCAGTTCCCGCAAGGTATATTGGTTTTACGAAGAGATATTCATAAATTTGTCGGAAGGGAAAAAGATAGTATTCACACTTGCGTTGTTTGCGGTTATGGGCTATCCTATAAATCAATAAAATCGGGCAAAGACTATATTGGCTATATTCACAACCATCATTTTTGACAGAATATGAGCATAACAAGATTCAAGGAGGCGCAGGAGCGCTTCGGGGAGTATGAGACGGCGCTGGAGGAGATCCGGCAGGGACGGAAGAGATCTCACTGGATCTGGTATATATTCCCGCAACTCAAGGGGTTGGGAAGAAGTTACAACTCTGAATATTATGGGATCGCATCGTTGGAGGAGGCTAAGGAATATCTTGGAGACGCGGTGCTGAGGGGACGGCTGCTGGAGATTTCAAAGGCGCTGATGGAGCACAAGGAAGAGGATATTCATAGCATTATGGGAGGAATTGACGCACAGAAGCTGCGCTCCTCGATGACGCTGTTTGAATCCGCCGCTGGCGATGACGATGGATGCAAGGTCTTTGGAGAGATTCTTGACACATTCTTTGACGGCAAAAGGGACGGGCGCACCCTCGGGATGCTCAAGGCGCAAGAAAAATAAAGAGCGGAAACCGACATTTGGATTTCCGTAAGAAAAACGTTAAGTTTGAAACGAGGAAACACGTAAAAGACAGATGCAGAACCTTGATTCCATAGACCTCAGCGCGACTCAGCGGCGGGCGGTAATGAAACTTGCGGTTGAGTTGGTGAAAGCGGACGACCGGATCCACTCGAAAGAGGTCGCGGTGCTGGACAAATTGCAGTCCGGGCTTGGGCTTGATCAGGAGGAGCTGGATCTTACACACTACCTGTCTTTGGAGAGTGCAGTGGATTGTCTCAAGAATCTTGAGGAAGAGCCGACAAGGCGCATCATCAACCTTTTCAACGAGATAATGTGCTCGGACAACGACATCGACTTCGAGGAGAATCTTCTGTTGTCCTCAATCTCAATGTCTTGCGACAGCGGATCCAGAGACTGGTGCAGGATTCTGTCCGTGGACGCAGCCGAATCCGAAGCGCCTGAAAAGCAAATCGTCTTTCTTGAAGGCCAAACTTCGGAAGCGGCGCATCTGGTTCTCGATGACAAATACGACAACTTACTCATTTCAAAGGCATTCGGCGACATCGGAATCGAGTTTTTCTACCTTCCGGACATTATTCGAGAGTTCGGGCAACATCTTGAGGACGATGACAAATTCGGGCTTCTCCAGCGTTCGATGGAATACCTCGTGCCGGCCGGAGACAAAATCAAACTGAACAATCTGAAGGAATCACTGGCGACCCTCGACACCAGAACCTTCTACCACCTCATCCTTTCAAGGTTCAACATTGACCCTGAGCGGATTCCGTACCAAGCGTTCCTGCTCGTCAAAATCAGGGACAGCCATATTCTTGACGACAGCGACACGATGCGCCGCACGGTGGATTTCCTCTGCATAGACATCTCATCCGAGGTCAAAAAACGAATCCTGGCATTCGTCTCCCGCTTCGACGAGCGCCGCGACCTCCTCTCCTACAAAGGCTACTACAAGTTCCTGTACGACTATCTCAGTTCAGAGGCGAAAATCACCAACCCCATCAGCATCAACTCAAAAGGCGACTTCATCCTCGGCTCGGGCGAGATCATCAGGTTCAAATCCGCCCCTCAGGCGAAAACCCTCTACGTGCTTCTTCTGAGCCGCGGCCACAAAGGAATCTCCCAAACCGACTTCAACAAAGCCGTCTCATTTCTCAAAGCACTGGACATCAATGAATATCTCACCTCATCCGGCGATTTCGACTTTCCGCGTTTCAATGAATATCTCGCCGGCAAGGCTGATGAATATGCCCGGATCATCCTCGACACGATCACAATCTACCGCACGCTTTCGACCAAGGACTGCCAGAAGAAGAATTTCCTTGAATATATCCAGAGCATCCTTCAGCACCGCAGTTCGCTGAAGACCTACATCAACTCCGGTTTCGCTTCCGCCAGGAAACTCGCTAATCCGGAGCACTTTACGGTCCGTTTCGACACTGCTTCCCAAACCTACTCAGTGTCGGCCAGTCCATCGCTTTTCACCTCAACCTTAGGTTCCACAAGCACCAAGCCTCTTACCGAGACTACTTTCTGGAACTCTCTTAAGTAACCGTTGGACGCATCATACTGAATTTCAATCTATTACAGATTACTGCCAGCCAATACGAGAGGGCAGGATTACACAACAATATGGTCATCAAGGAGTTACAGTTCAGCCACATTTTAAACCAATCACGGGATATTGATTTCAGGAGACAATACAGCGACATTGTTGTCAAGTAGTGTGTTTATTTTCCAAACGGTTGGATTCCTGGCGGAAGAGTCTGGAATGAGCGTTATCTTAGCGGACTCCAAGTAAGAGTTATAGGATTATGGCTAAGGAAAACAACGGTAAGGTTACGGGATATTTCCAGAACTGTGAGACGCAAAATAGCACAAAGACAATAAGTTATCTGTGCGGAGACTCAGTGGAAGTTATCGAGAAAAAAGGACGGAACGTCATTCCGGAGGCAGAGAAGGAACCACTTTGGAAGGCCTATCTGGAGAAGTTCAAGGATCCAATCATCATCATATTGCTTGTGGCGCTGGGACTGTCGCTTGGAGTGTCCGGATATGAGATGGCATATTCAGGTAGGGATGCCTCGTGCCTGATCGAGCCACTGGGGGTGCTGGTGGCGATACTTCTGGCGACAGGAATCGGGTTCATATTCGAGGTCAAGGCGGAGAAAGAGTTCAAGATTCTGAACAAAGCCAAGGACGAAAGACCGGTCAAGGTGCTGCGACTGAAAAACAGGAACGACATACGTCCGCAGACCTATGAGATTCCGAAAAGTGATGTCTGTGTCGGAGATGTGGTGGTGCTGGAGAACGGGGACGAGGTCCCGGCGGACGGCAATCTGATCAGCGACCGGAATCTGATCATAGACGAGTCGAACTTCACGGGCGAGCCGTTCACGAAAAAGAGGACCGAATCCGATGGCACAAAGGAAGAAAGCACCTATCCAGAGAACTTTCTGCTTCGGGGCACAACCGTGATCGAGGGCAGCGCGACCTATAGAGTCACAGCTGTCGGCACGGAAACCGAGGAAGGGAAAGGTGCGAGAATATTACAGGAAGAGCCTGAGGTGGAGACTCCTCTGAACGCCCAGTTGAACCAGCTCGCCAAGTGGATCACTTACGCCAGCTACATCATCGCGGCGCTGATCGTGGTCGGAAGGATGAGCATATTCTTCCTCACGAATGATGTGGGGACATATTCATTCATCGAGGTTTTCCGGGTGGCGCTCAACTCGCTGATGATCGCCGTGACGCTTATTGTCGTGGCGGTGCCGGAAGGGCTGCCGATGAGCGTGACGATCAGCCTTGCGCTGAGCATGCGCAAGATGCTGAAAGAGAAGAATCTGGTGCGGAAACTTCACGCCTGCGAGACCCTCGGGGCGACAACCGTCATCTGCACGGACAAGACCGGAACGCTGACAGAGAACAGGATGAGCGTGGTGGAATCCGAGTTCTGGGGCGTCGATGAAAGTCTTGTCGCCGACAGCATCGCAGTGAACTCCACAGCGGCGCTGAACGTTTCGGAGGGCGGTGAGCCACGCGCTATCGGCAACCCGACGGAAGGAGCGCTGCTGCTCTGGCTTCGCGGTAAGGGAATAGACTATTCCGAGCGCCGGAACGCCTACAAAATCCTGAACCAGGAGGCGTTCTCCACGGAAAGGAAGAGGATGAGCACCGAAGCGCTTGACCCGGTTTCCGGCAATGAATATCTTTTTGTGAAAGGCGCGCCGGAGCTTCTGCTGGAGACTGCCGATGACATCGAGGGCGGCCCGTCCAAGGAAAGCGTGCTCGCCACCCTGGCGACATGGCAGTCAAAGGGGATGAGGACATTGGGATTCGCCATAAGGAATATGTCAGCGGACGACTCCAGACTAATATTCATAGGCATTGTCGGCATCGCAGATCCAATCAGAGACGATGTGCGTCAGGCGATCGACACCTGTTCAGGTCACGCCGGGGTCAGGGTGATCATGGTGACCGGGGACAACGCCCTTACCGCCAGCGAGATCGCCCGTCAGGCCGGAATCATCGGCGCCAACGAGACCAATCCTCTGACCATCACCGGCCCCGAGTTCGCAGCCAAGAGTGATGAATATCTCAAAAAGGAAGTCATCCCGACTCTGCGGGTTCTATCCCGGGCGCGTCCCGAGGACAAGGTCCGCCTTGTCACACTGCTTCAGGAGATGGGCGAGGTTGTGGCGGTAACCGGCGACGGAACGAACGACGCTCCGGCTCTGAAAAAGGCCCAGGTGGGGCTCTCGATGGGTGACGGCACGGCGAGGGCAAAGGAGGCCAGCGATGTGACGATCATCGACAACTCATTCTCCAGCATAGGCAAAGGCATCCTGTGGGGACGATCCTTGTACTTGAACATCAAGCGTTTCATCCTGTTCCAGATGACGATCAACGTCTGCGCCTGCCTGATCGTGCTCCTTGGCGCGTTCATCGGTCTGGACTCACCGCTGACCGTCACTCAGATGCTGTGGGTGAACCTGATAATGGACACATTCGCGGCGATGGCCCTGTCATCCCTGCCGCCTGACCACCGGGTTATGGAAGACAAGCCACGCGACCAGAAGAGCCACATCATCGACCGACGGATGGGGAAGCGGATAGCCTTTTCGGGAATATTCTTCTTTGTCTATCTGGCTCTTCTCTGGCAGCTTCTCTGGCGGATGGACATCAGTTCCGTCAAAGACCTTCTCCACTGGAATGTTGTCGGAGAGTTCTTCAGCGGAGCGTTCTCGGCCCACACAAAGGCACATCTTTCAGGCTACGAGCTTGGAGTGTTCTTCACGACATTCGTGCTGATCCAGTTCTGGAATCTGTTCAACGCCAGATACTTCAAGACTAATGGTAGCGTCCTTCAGGATATTCTTGATTTCTTCTTAAACCATAAGAGATTCAAGGCTTCCGCCTGCTACGGTTGCCTGATGGTTGCTGCGATCATTCTGATCGGCCAGTTCCTGATCGTCAACTGTTTCGGAGCCTTCTTCGAGGTCTCCTCTCTTCCTCTCGCCGATTGGGGCTGGATTCTTCTCTGCACCTCGCCGGTACTCATCCTCCCGGATCTCTACCGGTTCATCCGCTCCAAGGTTGTGAAGTAATCATGCATGGAGCGCGATTGAATGCCGCTTCATACGCATCGAGACCATCCGCTACAAGGTTGTGTGAAGTAATCATGCATGGAGGACAAAACACTGTGTATCAGCTGGATAAAAGCACCTGCTCCCACCCGTACAGGGCAGGAGCAGGTCTAGCTTATTATCTATTAATCAGAGTGTTGACCTCCACGGGTTAAAACGACACCGGACGGATCGGCAGACCGAGGTAACGTGGGAATGACGATAAGTCGACACGACCATCATTGCTCTTTTTTATGGCAAATGTGCCTGCTATTGTAATATCCTTAATCTTGCCTTGTGAGGTCCAGTACAGCCCATTGTATATGGTTGGATTATATGTTGGTGATGGGAGGAAAATGCTGTTTCCTTCATAGCCAGGGAATTCACTTGTCACGATGAAGCCGTTTCTTGTATCATCCCATGTACACTTACAATGATCTACAAGTTTTAAAAGCTCATTGAAGGTCGGAGTACGCCATGTTCCTCCCCAGTTAGCTGTGGCGGCATCATCATCTTTATTCAAGAACAACTTACCATCTGTAGAATTGTACTTTGTGTAGTTTCCGTTCTCGTACCATTTGTAGTTCTCCAGAGTGTACGTGGATTTAGGTGTTGTCTCACCCCAGGCGAAAAGAGACCCGACATCTTTTGGTTTGTCAGCACCTATGTTGCAGGTAGCCCATTTTAAGCCGTCACCCATCTCGACATATTCATGCCCATAGAGCTTATCCGGCTCCAGACTGCCCGACACCACCTTAAGACGGATGAAGTCAGATGAGATTTCCCAACCAAGGGTAGAATCCTCTATGAGAAGCTTCGCATAAGTAATATACGACCACGAGCTGTCAAAGAATGTAGCCGAAGAGTTCTTGATAGTCTCAGCCGAAGCCTTGACCGCGATCACACCGTTTGATTCTGACACGATTCCTATGACGGTCAGATCAAATGTCTTCCATTGACCGCGCCCCCAATCCACGTAAGCTTGCATCTTGACGTTGCTTGTGTTCAATTTAGAAACCACACTCGCCGGGCGGATCTCAAACCTCATCCTGAATGCCATATCGTCCCTGTACACATTATGCACACCGTCTGAATATTCAGGGCGATAGGTCACAGACTGAATCTTACTGTCCGCACCCATCTCCTTCAGGGCCTCGTTCATCTTGTCAATAGCCGCTTTCACCTGATCCTCACAGGATTTGATTCGGCTTTCCCAATCGCCTATAATCTTATCTATCCTGTCATTGACAGCCTCGATCTCATTCGTCAGTTTGGTGTCAAGCCTGCCCTCAAGGGCTGAGATCGCATCATTAATGGCTTTCTCATACGCTGCCTTGATGTCAGTCTTGGCCTTTTCCAAATCGGATTCCAAGTCAGAGATCGCCTTGGTGTTGGCCTCGATGTTCTTCTCGGTCTCCGCCAAAGCCTCTTTCAGTTTGGTGATGTCGCCGGTGTTGGCGTCAATCAGACCTTTCAGAAGAACCCTCTGAGCCTCCAACTGCGTTTCGAGGTCTTTCTTCTGAGCCTCAAGGGCCGCCTTGGTCTCCTCGATTGTCCAGTAGGCGGTCAGTCTCTCATTCACCCAAGACTTGAGGGATTTCTCCAATTCATCAATGGATGTCTTCAGATTGGCGGCCCAGGCCTTCTCCAATTCGTCACGGGTGGTGGAGATGGCGGTCGTGTAGGCGACGGTGATGTCGGACACCTCTTTGTCGATTCTCGTATTCAGGCCGGAAACCTCATCGGCGATCTTGCCATTCAGGTCACTGACGGCCTTGTTCAAATCCTCGGTAAACTTGTTCGTAAGGCGGGTCTCAAGGTCTGTGAGAGATTTCTTCAGACCGCTGATCTCCGAGTTGATTCCCGCGATCTGCTCCACGATGCCGTTGTACTGCGCCAAAGTCGCGAACGTGGTGGTCGCCCAGTCCTTGGTGCCTTTGATCTCCTTGTCAACATATTCCTTGAGGTCCGAGATCTTCTTCTCAAGTTCGGCATCCTTTTTCTGAAGATCCGCGATCGTGTTGTTTATGGTGGTCAATTTGCCCTCGATCTCGGTCTTCGCTGACTCAAGGTTGGCGAGGATCTCACCCTTGGCGGTGTTTATCGCCGCGATGAGTTCCTCCTTGTTCTTCTTGTCGCTTGCCTGAAGGTCTTTTACAGCGCTCTCAAGATCAGATTTCACAGCGGCGATGCTTTTCTCGTTGTCAGAAATGGACTTGGCGAGATCCGCAGCCGTGCCCTCAAGAGATGTAATCATACCCTTGAGATCCTTGTCGGTCTGTTCCAATTTCGGAAGTGACTCATTGATGTTTTTTATCTGCGACTCGATCGATTTTATCTGGTTGCTCTCGATCTCATCAATCCTCCGCTCAAGCCTCTTGATGTCAGAGTCGTAATCCGCGCAACCGGATGCCACAAGGGCAATCGCGCCGAAGAGGGCAGCAATATATTTTTTCATATTCATTGTGTTTATATTCATTAAGTGATTTTATTTTGTTACTATGTTGCAACGACCATCTTTGAGCGGTTCGCCTTGGGCAATCACCGAGTTATTGACCCATCTTTTCACTGCTTCCACGGTCTTCTTATTGCAGTTTCTGACGTATATATTAAAATCGCGCCTTCGGCAGTTGATACCGCTGAAAACATTCCCTTCATATACCTGTGGATATGGATATGATCCTCCGGTGTAATTGTTCAGATTCCAGTTATCCAAATACAATTCTTTAAGTGACGCACAGTTATAGAGCAGTTCAGTAACTCTTTCAATCTGGCTCATATCCCATCCCGAAAGGTTCAATGTCTCTAAATTACTGCAGCGATAAAAGGCTTGATACATATCCTTGGGTTTAGGCTTCCAAGACGATATCCTCAAATCCTTCAGTCTTGTACACCAAGCAAACATCTCCATAAAATTATCGACTTTCGAAACATCCAACTTTTCCAAATCCGCAAATTCAAGTTTGTATTGGTTTCTAAATTTCAATTCTATGTAAATACCGGATTCAGCCACCGCAACATTCCTGCACACCTTTATTTTCATCAATGTTGCGTTTGGATCTTCTTCATAACTCTTTCTACTGAGATTGAGCAACAGTTCCCCAATCTCAGCCCCAGTAAAGTCAATCCTGCCATAGATGTGCTTCCTATTCAGAATGCCGCCATCTTTACTAAAACCTCTCACTCCTACGATCTCACTGTCCGGTAGCATCTTTCCGTCAGTTGTGGTATAACGGATCACTGGATCCTCAAGTGCCTGAGCCTTAAGAGGAACATATTTCGTGCTGACATTTCCGACAGCCACGGCCACACTCGCTGGAATCTTGCCGTCTATGAAATCCTTAGAGACCTTGCCGGCGTCAATGGTAACGGTAATGGATCCAAACTCGTTCTTGAAATCAGTTATGTCCAGCTCCTCAACATCACCGGCGGCAGCCCTGGTCTTGGTGTAAAGCAGACGGGCTGACAGCAAAGATTTTGTGATGCCAGACGCTTCGCTTGCCGGGCTCACCTCAAACCTGAAAGTAATATACCTGTAATTCTCACTGCCAGGGAATTCCGGATCCCCCTTATCATAGTAAAGGATCTCCTTACCGTCCTTGGATAACGGGAACCATTCCACCGATTGGATTCTTAAAGACACACTGGCATTCAAGAACTCGGACAACTTGTCCTTCAAGCTGTTGACAGACTCCTCAAGAGCCAACACCTTACTCTCTATGGCCTTGTTTTTCGTCTCAAGGCTATTGTTCACAGAGACAATACGGGACTTGATCTCATCTGAGAAAGTGCCTTCAAATTCAGATATCGCCTTGGAAATCGCATCGGTGTAGGCCTCGGTGAGTTCATTCTTAGCCTCTCCCAAAGCCTTACCAACAGCATCGATGTCATCAGAGTTCTTCTTCACAGCCTCGTCAAGCTCTTTCAACTTGTCATTCAAAGCCTTGATGTCGGCCGCATTGGCTTCGATAAGGCCATTCAGGAAAGTCTTTTGCGCCTCAAGCTGATTCTCGATGTCATCATTAAGCGCCTTGAGGGAATCCTTGGTCTGGGCGATTGTCCAGTAGCCGTCCAAAGTGCTGTTCACCCAGGACTTCATCGAGGTCTCGCAGTCATCGATGGATTTCTTCAGGCTTTCGTTCCACCATTTTTCCATTTCCTCACGGAAAGTGGCGATGGCGTCGGTGTAGGCCTTGGTGATGTCAGAGACCACCTTGTCGATCCTGTCATTCAGACCATCGACCTCCCCCGCGAGTTTGGACTTCACTCCATCCGCCGCTGCCTTCAGATCCTTTGAATATTTCTCCGTCAGACGGGTCTCAAGGTTCGTCATGGAGGTCTTGAGACCGGCTATCTCGCCGTTGATCCCGCCGAGCTGTTCTACAATGGCGTTGTACTGGTCCAAAGTCATAAATGTGGCGGAGAGCCAGTCTTTTGTCACCTTCAATTCTTTGTCAGTGTAGTCCTTAAGGTCAGAGATCTTCTTTTCCAGTTCGGCATCCTTCTTCTGAAGATCCGAGATGGTGTTGTTGATCGAGGCAAGTTTGCCGTCCATCTCGGTCTTCTCGGACTCCAGCAACGCAAGCAGCACGGCCTTGGCTTTGCCGAGGGAGTCAAGGACATATTCCTTGTCCGCCCTGTCGCTGTTCTTGAGGTCTTCCACCGCCTTCTCAAGGTCGGTTTTAAGATCGGAGATGTTTTTTCCGTTCTCGGCGATTGACTTTTCAAGGCCGTCCGCTGTCGTCTGAAGGTTCTCAATCATCTTCTTCAGATCAGCGTCAGCCTTCTCCAGTCTCGGGAGAGAAGCGTTGATCGACTCTATCTGCTTGTCGATCGATGCGATCCGGTTGTCCTCGATGCCGTCAAGCCTCTTCTCCACTTCATCCAAGTCTGGAGAATAATCCGTGCAGCCGAAAGACACTGACAGGCACAAGGACAGCAGAATCCAGATGCCTGCTTTCTCAATAAATTTCGTCATAATGTATCATGTATTGATATTCAATAAAATTCATGCAGAATGCCATCAGAGGTTTCCATCAGCAGGTTATCAGTTTCCGATCATATTCGATGGGATTCAATGAACAAAAATAATTATGGAGAAGGTAAATGCAAAAGAATGAGGGTAGTAGATTTCGTTCAGACACGAAATTTACTACCTTGTAACGAAACTTACCATTAAATTTACCAGTAGGTATGCTTCGACAAGCTCAGCAACCGGAACTCGGCAGCCTTATGCTGATGACACAAAGCGCAATGACCAAAATAACGACCGACATCACCGGTCACCGAACCTGTGGTTGCTGAGCTTGTCGAAGCATCGAAGTGACCTGACCAGAGGAATAGGAATCACGTCAGAGCAGCATCATCACCTGCCCGGAAATGACACGCAGAAACATCTCCATCGGATAGACAGTGGCATAGGCAACGGACGGCTCGTCGTCATCGACAGTTGTAAGCGCATAGTTGAGAGCGATAGGATTGGCCATAGAGGCGCACAGCATCCCGACATTCTCCGAATAGTCCGTCTTGCAGAATTTAGCTGCGACAAAGCCGACAAGCAGCACCGGCACAATGGCCAAGAACACACTGATCCCGATCCACAGCAAGCCTTCCGGCCTCAAGACAGTCTCGAAAAAGTCAGGTCCTGCGCTGAGTCCCAATCCAGCCAGATAGATCGTCAAACCGAACTGCCTGAGCATCAGATTCGCACTGTGCGTCGTGTAGGTGGTCAAGTGGATTCTCGGTCCGAACGCCCCCATCAGGATGCCGATCAGGATCGGGCCGCCGGCGATCCCGAGACGGATCGGGACACTCATTCCCGGAATGGAAATCGGAAGGCTGCCCAGAATCAATCCGAGCATAAGTCCGATGAAAATGAACAGCAGATTCGGATTACGAAGTTCCTTCTCCTGATTGCCAAGCACTTCAGCCACACGGTCAATCGCTTTCTGCTCTCCTACGATCGTCAGTTTGTCTCCGATCTGAAGTCTGAGGTCACGGGACGGCAGCAGGTCGATGCCCGCGCGGTTAACCCTTGTGATGTTGATCCTGTAAACGTTGCGCAGATGCAGATCCCCAAGTTTGGCTCCGTTGACGCTCGTCTTGGTCACGAATATATGACGGGAAACAAGCATTCCGTCCAGATGGTTCCAGTCGATGTCCTTCTTGTTCCAATCCTTCACGACCTTCTCTCCGAAGAGCTGCTCGGCAGACCCGGCGTCCTTCTCACGAGTCAACACAAGCACGTGCTCTCCTTCCTCAAGCACGGTGTCCCCGTCCGGGATTATCACCTGACCGCGGCCTTCACCGCCATATTTCCAAACCCTTGACACTACAATTCTGATGTGCGCGTCCTTCATGATGTCCCGGATCGTCTTGCCGAATACAGCCGGATTGCTCACACTGAACTCGTTGATGAATGTCTGGTTGTTGTGAGTGTCCTTTGGGCCGCGGTTCTTACGGAATATGACCGAAAGGACCACCACGCAAAGAATCACGCCGATCACGCCGAAAGGATAACCCACAGCGCAGGCCGTGGCCATCTGATTGGAGACATCCACAGCCCCGGGATCGGTCTGGAGCAGAGTCTGTTGCGCGGCTCCAAGCATCGGAGTGTTGGTCGCCGCACCGGTGAGAAGTCCGGTCGCCACAGGCAGCGATATTCCGCATAACTTACTTATTCCCAACGTCATCAAAGTACCTACCAGAAGCACCGCGAACGCCAGGATATTCAGTTTGATTCCTCCTTTCTTCAGCGAAGGGAAGAAACTCGGGCCGACCTGCAGGCCAAGGGTGAACACAAAGAGCACAAGGCCGAAGTTCTGCGCCAACGCCAGCATACGCGGATCAACGCTGAGCCCGAAGTGCCCGACAACAATCCCGGCGAAAAAAACGAACGTCACGCCAAGGCTCACCCCCTTTATCTTGATCTTGTTGCAAAGAAGGCCGGCGACGCAAATCAGCGACAGGACGAGAATCGCCTGAATATAAGACGGTTCCGTGAATATCTCGATGAACCAGTTCATAGTCCTTTAAATATACAGCGTACAAAGATAGTCAGAAATATTCATTAATTTTGTGAGGCGGTGGCCACGGTCGCCGCGGTTCCAAGGATTTTATGAATATGCCAGAGGCGAAAAACAAGAATATTCAGGGTTCAGCCGCCAGGAAAAAGGCCGGCGCACAGAAAGCCAGGACATCACCGGCAAAACGTCCCCGGAGGAAAAAGAGGAAGCCCAAGAAAGTGAATATAGGAGTCTGGACGGCTGTCGGCATCGCCGCGTCAATCATTCCGGCTCTGGCGGTTATGTTCATCAGCCAGGGTGGCGGAGGCGGACACGAGACAGGGGCCAAGGTTCCGCCAGGAGACTGGCGCTACGGAATCGACATCTCCCACCACAACGCCGGCGACATCGTTTGGGATTCCCTTTACGTGCTGACGGACAAACGTGGAAAAACAATCCGTGATCACCATCTGGCTAAAGACATCAGGCCTGTCAGTTTCGTGTTCATAAAGGCTACGGAAGGGGTGTCGATGGTGGACAAGGATTTCAAAAGGAACTGGCAGGACGCCGGCAGGTCTGGCCTTAGAAGAGGCGCGTACCACTTCTTCAGGAGTTCAAAGGACGGCGAGGCTCAGGCAAGGCTATTCATCAAGACGGTTGGCGACCTGAGATTCAAGGACTTGCCTCCGGTTCTGGACATCGAGACCATCCACCGGGGAGGGTCGATGAAGAAACTGAACGAAGAGGCCCTCAAATGGCTGGAAACCATTGAGGGTCACTACGGTAAAAAGCCTATTGTTTACACGGGGTCTTCCTTTGCCCGTGACTGGCTCAGCAAGAGGATCACGGACAACTATCCTGTTTGGATAGCCCACTACGAGAAGGACAGGCCGGACTTCGACGGCTGGACCTTCTGGCAGTTCACCGACAAGGCCGTCGTGAAAGGCGTTCCGGGGCCTGTGGATCTAAGCGTCATGAAACGCTGATCCCGTCACTCCGACAGGCCTTGTCGCCGATGGCTCCGAGGTTGACCGCATGCACTAAAACGACACAGGACGGATCGGCAGACCGAGGTGGCGAGGGGCTGACGAGAGTCCAACCATTCCATTGCTCTTGATCATGGAAAAAACATCCGCTTTTTCCACATGCCTATTCACATTCACAAATAAGGTCCAGTACAATCCCTTGTAAATGATCGGATTATAATCCGGTGACGGGAAGAAGAGGGTGTTACCTTCATAACCAGGAGATTCACTTGTCAGGACATAGCCGTTTCTTGCATCATCCCATGTATACTTACAATAATCCTAAAGTTTAAAGATGTCATTATTGGTCGGAGTACGCCAAGTCCCTCCCCGGTTGGCGATGGCGGCATCATCCTCTTTGCTCAGAATCTGCTTGCTGTCTGTGGAATTGTACTTGGTGTAGTTCCCATCCTTGTTCCATTTGTAGTTGTCAAGGGAATACGTGGCCTTCGGTGTCGTCTCACCCCAGGCGAAAAGCGTCCCGACTTCCTCAGGCTTGTCCGCGCCCACGTTACAGGTGGCCCATTTCAGGCCGTCGCCCATCTCGACATACACATGACCGTTGATCATGTCCGGCTCCAAAGCGCCATCCACGGTTTTAAGAGGAATGAAGTCGAAGTTGTTTATTATTCATCAATCAAAGTGTTGCTCTCAACCGCTCATTCAGCCATCCTCAAAGGAATATATTCAGACGACAGATTCCAGCCCATCGTCACGTTCTCGATGTGGACTCTGGCGAAGGCTGCCATCTCGCCCCGCACAAACGAATCAGAGATGTAGGTGGCGTTCACCTTGATGACAATATAACCGCCATACACCTTAAAGTCATTGTCATTATTTATGTAAAGATCCTTCTGTTCATTATTCGGATAATGCGCCGTTATCTTAATGTTATCCTTTTTCAGATAGTACAGCGCGGAGGAAGGCCGGACCTCGAATTCCAACGTCACGAATTTCACAATGGAACCCGAGCCATATCTTGTCACTACAGCTACTCCATCCTCGGTATAAGGGACATAAACCAAAGACTGTATTCTGTACAGCACCTTGTTGACAGCATTCTGAGCCTGTGTTATCTTGTCGCTGACAGATTTCTCCATCTTCCGGATTTCCGAACTCATTCGATCAATCTCGCCCTGAACCTTACTGTCCGCATCATTGATCGCGGCCGAGATGTCCGCAGACAACTCATTTCGCAGGGAGGCTATCGCATCTCTGATGGCTCTCTCATACGCCTCTTTGACCTCAGCCTTGACCTCATCCAAATCCGACTTTAAGCCTTCGATCTCCTTCGCGTTGTCCTCAATCGCCTTATTGGTCACGGCCAAGGCCGCCTTCAAATCCTCGATGTCTTTCGAATTTGCCTTGATCATTTCCTCCAAAGCGGTTTTCTGCACAAGCAATTGACCTTCAAGAGCCTTTTTCTGAGTCTCAAGGGCCGCCTTCGTTTCCTCAATCGTCCAGTAAGCCTTAATTTTATCATTCACCCAAGACTCAAGGGATGACTTCAAATCATTCACCGAATCCTTAAGGTTCTTTTCCCAGGCTGCCTCAGTCTCGTTCCGGGCTTTTAAGAGGGCTTCGGTGAAAGCGTTTGTCAGATCAGCAACCTCTTTTGAGATTCTGTCATTCAACCCGGCGACCTCGTCAGCGACAGCTGATTCCAGATCGCTGACAGTCTTGTTCAACGACTCTGTGAAGTTCTTTGTCAGACGCTCCTCAAGATCAGTCATTGAGGTCTTCAATCCGGCGATTTCGATATCAATGCCAGCGATTTGCTCCACGATGTCATTGTACTGTTCCAAAGTCGCGAAAGTGGCCTTGACCCAATCTTCAGTGCCTTTCAATTCTTTTCCGGCATACGATTTCAAATCCGAGATCTTGCCTTCCAAATCCGCATCTTTCTTTTTCAGGTCGGAGATCGCGCCGCCTATGTCTGACAATTTCACGTTCATCTCAGACTTCATTGTCTCAAGAGTCACAAGAACCTCTTTTTCGGCTTGTTCTATTGCCCTGATAAGTTCTTCCTTGTTGGCATTGTCGCTTTTCCTCAATTCTTCCACCGCTTTCTCAAGGTCGGACTTCACTGCTGAAATCCGTTTCCCATTCTCCGTGATAGCTTTCCTGAGATCGCCGGCGGTCTCCTCCAGGGAACCGATCATGTCCTTCATGTCCTTGTCGGTCTGCTCCAACTTCGGAATGGAAGCGTTGATCTTCTCAATCTGCTGGTTTATGGATGTGACCCACGCATCCTTTCCGTTCAGATCCTCATGAATCTCATCAAGGTCCGGAGCATAGTTCGCGCAGCCGAAAGCTGCGGCAAGACCCACACTCATCAAGACCAGTCTTATTTTTCCAATATATTCTTTCATTTTTCTCTAATGTTAACAGTCATACAAGTCTTTTTCTTAAGGGTTTGTCACCACAACAGGGACAATAGGAATAAAACCGGAAATCATATCCCAACCTTTGGAAGCATCCTTTATTGACACCAGAACGTTGAACTTTCTAGAACCATTTGTAAAGATGAGAGGAAGGTCGGAAGCATCTATGTCCATCAGAACGATGCCGTTCCCGGTGCTTGTGATTCCGTTCAACTTAAGAGGAATAACAGAATCTTTTGGCTCCACGCTTTGAGTGAGGATCGACACATCGCCTACATTCAGAGCCTCGGCGGCAGAGAACGGACGGACCTCGAATTTCAATGTCAGAGACTTCTTGACACCTTCACAGAAGACCTCAACCGATCCATCTGAATATGTCGGGAAATATACAAACGATGATATCACGTTTCTTATCTTATCACGCGCGTCCTCTACAGCCTCGATTATCGAAGCCAAGTCATCCTTGCATTTCTCAATCCTTGACTCCAATGCCTCGACTCTCTCGTCAATGCTGTTGTTGAGGCTTTCTATCTCGTCATCAAGCTCATCGTCAAGAATGCCCTCCAACGATGTGATGGCATCCTTTATCACGGCCTCATAAGCAGCCTTGATGTCCTTTTTTGCCTGCTCAAGCTCCGAGAACAAGTCCTCCAGGCTCTTGGCGTTGTCCGCAAGAGCGTTCTTTGTCTCTGTCAGAGCCTCTTTCAGGTCCTTGATCTCTCCCGCATTAGCGTCAATCAATTCTTTCAGATAGGCTTCCTGAGCCTTCAACTGGTTTTCAAGATCCTTTTTCTGAGCCTCAAGAGCCGCTTTTGTCTCCTCAATCGTCCAATAGGCCGTAAGTTTCTCGTTCACCCAGAGTTTAAGGGACTTTTCCAATTCCTCAAGAGAGGTCTTAATCTTTTCCGTCCATGCGCTTTCAATCTCTGCGCGAGTCTTGGCTATAGCCGATGTGTAAGCCTGTGTAAGATTTGATACCTCTTTGTCTATCCTGTCATTAAGACCGGAGACTTCCTCTCCGATTTTTGACTCAAGGTCACTGACCGCCTTTTTCAAATCCTCGTCGAACTTGTTTGTCAGGCGGGTCTCAAGGTCAGACAAAGACTTCTTCAGTTCAGACATCTCCGTGTTGATCCCTCCAATCCGTTCCACAATACCATTATACTGCTCCAACGTCGCGAATGTGGCTGTGGCCCAGTCCCTGATGCCTTTCAATTCATCATCAATATAGGTCTTGAGAACAGAAATCTGTTTCTCCAATTCTTGATCCTTATCTTTCAGATCAGAGATCATCTCATCTATGTCGGACAGTTTGCCCTGCATTTCCGTCCTCATCGCCTCAAGGTTGGCCAAGACGGTAGCCTTGGATTCATTGATGGCAGTGATCAGTTCCTCCTTGTTGGTCTTGTCACTGTCCTGGAGTTCCTTCACAGCCTTTTCGAGTTCAGAGCGAACTTCGGATACGCGGTTCTCGTTCTCACCGATGTCTTTGCGAAGATCATCGGCGGTCTTGTCCAAGGACTCGATCATCTTCTTGATTTCCAAATCTGTCCGCTCCAACTCCGGAAGTGAAGCGTTTATCTTTTCGAGCTGCTTGTCGATGGACGGGATGCGGTTGTTCTCGATTTCATCGATGCGGTCATCCACACGCTTGAACTCAGCATCGTAGTCAGCGCATCCGGAGGACACCAGCAGGATCACGCTCAGAAGAGCCGGTAATATTCTTCTTAAACTCATTGATTCTTCCATTTTAGGGTTAATTTGTCACGATCGTAGGGTTTATGCCGGCCACCTTAAGATCACGCTTGACCAGATCATTAGTGGCTTTGCTGCAGCCTACCATTCTGATGGTCTTCAATTTCTTACAACCATAGAACATACAGCGTTCTTCTTTTCCATTATCAGTCACATTGTGCCAGTTCGCTTTCTCTAAATTCCAACCGGACAAATCCAAAGTTTCAAGAGATGAACATCCTTTGAACATTCCAGGCACGCTAATCACCTTATCCATTTTCCATTTGGACAAATCCAAGGAAGTCAACCCTGAGCATCCATAGAATGTATAGTTGGTAAATTCAAGGTTCTGAGGCTTCCAGGATGAGATCTTCAACGATTTTGTAGTCAGCTTACTACAATTATAAAAGGAATGTTGAAAATTAGTGACCGCCGACACGTCCAATAACTCAAGATCCGCCTCTTCAAGAAGATTACAGCCTCTAAAATATATATAGTAATCAGGCTTTACTTTCTTGAGGAGCTTGACTGTCTTCAAGTCAGCAGATTCCTTATCACTATAACTCCAAAAAAGGTTCACTTTGTCAACCTCTCCGTGAAAGCCGATTTCTCCATACTTGGTGTGCACTATGCCCAACTTATTTTTATTCGCGTCAAAGGCTGATAAATATGAAGAAATCTCAACCATTCTTCCGGACACTGTGGTATATTGGATCAAAGGCGGTCTTATTTTCGCGACTTTCAAAGGAGTGAACCGTGTGGAAACGTCACGGACAACGACCCTGAAACCGGCGGAGACTCGTCCTGCAATAAAGTCATCCAACAGTACCCCGGGCTCAACCCTGACATTCAGGACTCCGTTCTTTGCCTTGGTGATTCTCTGAACCTTCAGAGCGACCTCATCCCCGACCGAAGCCCTTGTCTTTGTGAGCAACGCATACGCCGACACATCAGCGGCTCCTATTGAGGACAGCAGCCGCTCAGGGCGGATCTCCAGAGAGACATCGATAGTCTTTTCCAAAGACTCGACGTTGTAGGAGAGAATCACACTCCCGTCATCGCTCGTCGGGACAAACGCCAGAGACTGCATCACGGAGTCAAAGGAGGAAATAAGGCCAGCGAAATCAAGGGAAGCGAGATCGCTATTGATAGAAGCCATCACCCTCCTCATTTCAGCCTCTTTTGTCGAAAATGCTCTCGTGAAACTGTCATACGCGGCATCAACACGAGCTTTGATCGTAGCCTCAAAAACACCCTTGAAATCAGTGATGGCATCCTCGATTGCTTTCTTGTAGGCAGTGGTAAGATCCTCCTTCGCCTTGTTCAAGTCAGACGTGAAGACCGGGAAACGATCCGCCAACGCCTTAAGGTCATCATTGACTTTCTTCAGCCTGTCCTCAAGAGCAGCAATATCCCCCACGTTTTCACTGATCAAATCATTCAACAGTTTTTTCTGCGCCTCAAGCTGATTCTCAATGTCATCATTAAGCGCCTTGAGGGAATCCTTGGTCCGGGCGATCGTCCAGTAGCCGTCCAAAGTGCTGTTCACCCACGATTTCATAGAGGCCTCGCTGTCATCGATGGCTTTCTTCAGGCTTTCGTTCCACCATTTTTCCATTTCCTCACGGAAAGTGGCGATGGCGTCGGTGTAGGCCTTGGTGATGTCAGAGACCACCTTGTCGATCCTGTCATTCAGACCATCGACCTCCTCGCCAAGCCTTGACTTCACTCCATCCGACGCTGTCTTCAGATCCTTTGAATATTTCTCCGTCAGACGGGTCTCAAGGTTAGTCATCGAGGTTTTGAGGCCAGCTATCTCGCCTTCGATCCCGCCGAGCTGGTCCACAATGGCGTTATACTGGTCCAAAGTCATAAATGTCGCATTAGTCCAGTCCTTGGTCTCCTTCAGTTCCTTGTCGATGTAGATTCTCAAATCCGTAATTTTCTTCTCAAGTTCGGCATCCTTTTTCTGAAGATACGAGATGGTGTTGTTGATTGAAGTCAGTTTGCCATTCAACTCGGTCTTCTCCGACTCCAGCAACGCAAGCAGCATGGCCTTGGCCTTGCCGAGGGAGTCAAGGACATATTCCTTGTCCGCCCTGTCGCTGTTTTTAAGATCCTCGACCGCTTTCTCAAGGCCGGTCTTCAATGCTGAGATGCTTTCCCCGTTCTCCGAGATTGTTTTCTCAAACTTCCCCGCTGTCTTCTGAAGGTTCGCGATCATTTCCTTCAGATCCGCATCGGCCTTCTCAAAATTGGAAATCGAGGAGTTGACCGAGACGACCTGACTCTCGATGGTGGCGATTTGGTTGTCCTCCATGGCGTCAAGCCTCTTGTGGATGTTGTCGATGTCCGGGGAGTAGTCCGCACATCCGAAGGACATCAACAGACACAGGGGCAGAACAATCCCGACGCCGACCCTTTCTAAAAAACTTGTCATAAGGTGTTGTGTTAAAATTCAATCGTAAATTTAGACAACACCTTCCAATGGACAATAAAAGCAGGGTAGTAGATTTCGTCAGACACACGAAATTTACTACCCTGCGATGAAATTTACCAACAAATTTACCGGATCAGCACTTAGATGTTTTGTGGCTTAGGCAGCACTACAATCTCTCAAACGGGTTGTCCGGATCACCGGTCCAGCGGTAAAGTCGGGTCCTGGAGTACTGGTTGCCGGTGACGGAACTCTTTCCCGGTTCCGCGAAATAGTACAGCCCGCCGCCCACTGGACAAATACCGGTGGAACCGTACTTGAAGTAAAAGCCGGAAACAGGATTCTCCCGCGAACCGATCACCGGATGCTTTGTCCTGTCGTAAAGAACCCCGGCCAACGACTTCTTGACAGGCTTTTCAGCCACGTCAAACACGAACAAGTCATAATTCTTGAATATGCTCTTGCGCCCCTTATACACAGCCATGAACATCTTCCCCGTCTCCGCGTCGTAAGCCAGGTTCTGCACGCCCCAGTTCGTGTTGCCCGTGTAGGCGAAATACTTGTCCAAAGGCTTGTCCGGACCTTCCCCATAGAAATCCCCGAACTTGACTTTGCCCGCATATTCATTAAGCTTCCTGATGTCGTAGCGAAGCAACACCTGATGGTTGTTGTCGTTGCGGGCCTTGTCGCCGTAGATGCCGTAAGCCACATAGAGGTAATTCTTTCCACCTTTCTTGCCGAGTTTCGGGGCGATCGTCACGCCGTCGATTCCGGAACAGCCATAGTAATGCTCGTAGCCCTTGTCAGCGAAGCCGGTCATGTGGTAATCCCTGGTGGCGTCCTTGACACAGACAATCCGGAAAGCGTCATTGTTCTCGGAATCCATGCCGACCTCCGTGACCTTGTCAACGTCAATGATCGCGATGTAGAACATCGACCTGCCTTTGGCGAAAGAGGAAAGTCCGGCTCCGATGACATCGTCCTTACATTCGAGAGAGGCGTAAACCTTTCTGTCCGAAGGATTGAATGTCATCGCTCCAAGATGTCCCTGGATCCTGTCTATTGAACCCACAACCTTTCCTTCCATGTCCGTCTTGATGAAGCTGGTCGTGAAAGAGAAGTACATGTTGCCGGCGGAGCTGTCGTAGGCGATTCCCTGGACATGGTTCTTCGCGCCTTCAACGTAAATTTCCGTCGGCAGCTGTTGCTCTGTCTGCGAATACGCAGCCACGGTTCCGGCCACAATCATCAATGCGATCAATGCTATTCTTTTCATATTCAATGTGTTAATATCCTGTTCTTTGGTCACTTTCTTAATTCTTCAATCATCGCTCTTGCCACAGCAGCCGAAGCGCCCTCTCCACCGAGAGCGTCACGGATCTCCTGATAGCCGGACAGCATCGTGGAGCGATACTCCTCATCCTCGATCATCCTCCGGACCTCGTTCAGCACGTTCTCCGGCGTGAAATAGTACTGGAGAAGCTCCCGGAAACAAATCCGGTCAAGAATCAGATTGCCGAGACTGATATATTGGATCTTTATTATCGACTTGGCTATCTGGAAGTTAAGATCCGAACCCTTATAGGCGACCACCTGCGGAGTCCCGATCAGCGCGCATTCCAGCGAAGCCGTGCCGGAATTGACCACCGCGGCCTTGGCGTGACGCATCACGGCATAACTCTGGCCGAAGACCACGCTGACATATTCACGCCCCCTTATGTACTTGGTGTAGTCGCTCTCCGAGCGGGCCGGAGCAGCCGCCACGACGAAGCGGTATTCTGAATATTCAGGGATGGAATGCAGCCTGTCGGCAAATTCCATAAAGGTCGGCATCATCGAGCTGATCTCGCCGTTTCTGGATCCGGCCAGGAGGGCGATCATCGGCCTGTCAGGCAGCCCCGTCTTCGCCAGGAACTCCTCACGGGTCTCCTTGAAGGCCTCAGAATTGTCGATCGCATCGATCAGCGGATTACCTTTATATATAAAGTCAACGCCTTTCTCAGTGAAGTACGGGATCTCGAACGGGAACACGATGAACAGCTTGTCCACGAACGCCTTGAGCTTCTTCACACGACTCTCCCTTGAGGCCCAGACCTTAGGGGCGATGTAGTAGAAGACCTTGAATCCGGCCTTGTGGGCGAACTCGGCGACACGGAAGTTGAATCCGGGATAGTCAATGAGAATCACCACGTCCGGCTTCCAGCGGAGGATGTCCGTGGTGCAGTCCGTGAACCTTTTGGCGAAGGCTCTGACGTGGAGCAGAATCTGGGTGAAGCCGATGACAGCCCCATCCTTGTAGTCCTTCACGAGGCCGGTTCCCTGCTGATGCTCCTTATAGACGGCATCCATAAGCCCTCCGCCCCAGAAGCGGATGTCAGCCTCGGGGTCCTCAGCGTAAAGCCCCCGCATAAGATTGGATCCGTGCAGATCCCCGGACGCCTCTCCGGCTATGATATAGTAGCGCATATTCTTTAAAAATCTTCATTGAACCCAAGTCCGTTCAACCTGGCGATCTCCTCGTGGTCCGAACTGTTGATGTTGTGGGCGACAATGGAGATGTACCCGTCGGCGAGGATGTGATGATCGGCCAGAATGTCATCCACCGGCGAATCGTCCTTAAATTCCCCGACCATCATGTAAAGGGTCTCCCCCTCCTCGGCCTTCGGGAATGACGTGTGCCCCAGATCCTCCGGACGGACTCCTCTTTTGGCGAAAAGCTCAGCGTCCCAAGGCTTGAACTCCTTCTCCCAATGCCCCAGCCCCTGATGTCCCACACGGATGCCTTTGACAGCCGATGCCGGAATATTCGGAAAATTGACATTATAATATATTCCTGACTTCGGGTTATGACACGCCCAAAGTTTTCTGAATATGCCGGGAAAATATTCATTGACAACGGAGAAGTCCGCGTCCAGGCTCATAGTGTCGAGCGAGACTCCGATGCCTAATATTCCGTTCAGGGCGGCCTCCTCCGCCGCGCCGAGGGTTCCGGAATAGTTCGCCGCGGTGGCAGCGTTGGAGCCGTGGTTGATTCCGCAGACCACGACATCCGGCTTCTGAGGCCAGAAGATCTCGTCCAGGCCATACTTCACGCAGCTTGCCGGAGTGGCATCGAGGTAGGACCAACGCACTCCATCCTCCGTCGGGAGTTCCTTGTAGGCGATCGCCCTGCCACCCATCGAGACCGCCATTGACATCCCGGACTGGTGGAATTTCGGCGCGACTGCCGTGATTCTGCCAAATTGACGCATCATGTCAGCCAGCGAATGTATGCCACCAGCCTGATAACCATCGTCGTTTGTCAGCAGTATATTCAGTTCATCAGACATTCTATTAATATTTTAGCCCACAAATATATTAATTTCCGCAATTTTTTAATAATTTTGCATCGCTTTTGCAGTGAAAGGCTGCGGTTAGTTTAGTAAAGAAAAGTATTAACAACTTATTTAATATCTAATTAAAATGGTAAAACTTGGTATTAACGGATTTGGCCGTATCGGCCGTATGGTTTTCCGTGCAGCGGTTGAGAACTTTTCAAACGACATCGAGGTTGTAGGTATCAACGACCTTCTCGATCCAGAGTATCTTGCTTACATGCTCAAGTACGACTCAGTTCACGGAGCATTCAAGGGCGACGTAAAGGTTGAGGACGGACACCTTGTAGTAAACGGCAAGAAGATCCGTGTCACCGCTGAGATGGATCCTGCAAACCTCAAGTGGAACGAGGTTGAGGCAGACGTAGTTGTTGAGTCAACAGGCTTCTTCCTTACTGACGAGACAGCCCGCAAGCACATCCAGGCCGGCGCTAAGAAAGTCATCATGTCAGCTCCTTCAAAGGACAGCACCCCTATGTTCGTCTATGGTGTAAACCACAAGACCTACGCTGGACAGGACATCATCTCCAACGCTTCCTGCACCACCAACTGCCTTGCTCCTCTTACCAAGGTGCTCAACGACAAGTTCGGTGTCAAGAGAGGCCTCATGACAACCGTTCACGCAGCCACCGCTACCCAGAAGACCGTTGACGGACCTTCAAAGAAGGACTGGAGAGGTGGTCGTGGAATCCTCGAGAACATCATCCCTTCATCAACAGGTGCCGCCAAGGCTGTAGGTAAGGTTCTTCCTGAGCTCAACGGCAAGCTTACCGGTATGTCTCTCCGTGTTCCTACTTCTGACGTTTCCTTCGTAGACCTTACCTGCGAGCTCAACACTCCAGCCACCTACGATGAGATCTGCGCCGCCATGAAGGAGGCTTCCGAGGGCGAGCTCAAGGGTGTTCTTGGTTACACTGACGAGCCACTGGTATCCACCGATTTCCGCAACGACTCACGCACTTCAATCTTCGACGTGAAGGCTGGTATCCAGCTCGATCCTACCTTCGTCAAGGTTTGCGCTTGGTACGACAACGAGTGGGGTTATTCCAACAAGGTGCTCGAAATGGCACGTGTTATCGCGAAATAATTAATTCACTTTTTTGCGAATAAGAACAAGGGTGGCTAAAGTCTCTTTTTAGTCACCCTTATTTATAATAATCATACCCCCTAGTCACTTCGTGACAGCCCCGGTGGGGCACGGGGAAAGGTTTCCCCGAATCCCATTCGGTCGCTTCGCTCCTATTTTTTTATATTTTAGCAGCTTTTTTTTTTGGGGGGGGCACCTTATTTTTTGACAACACAAAGACGGCATTCTTTTGGAAGCCGTACATTAAAAAATCAAACATTATGAAGAAAGTTGTTTTGACCCTTCTCTGCGGCGCCATGATCTTCTCTGGCTGCGGCACAATGTCCAAGACTGGACAAGGTACACTTCTCGGTTCCGGAGCCGGAGCCATCATCGGAGCCGGAATCGGCGCCGCCATCGGTGACGGCAAGGGCGCGGCCATCGGAGCAGCCATCGGAACAGCCGTAGGCGCTGGAACCGGAGCTGTCATCGGCAAGAAGATGGACAAGAAGGCAGCCGAGCTTGAGGCTCTTGAGAACGCCCAGGTAGAGACCGTTCAGGATCAGAACGGTCTCCAGGCCATCAAGGTCACCTTCAACAGCGGTATTCTCTTCCCAACCAACGGATCGACCCTGTCACAGACCTCAAAGAACGAACTCTCACAGTTCGCCACAAAGATGAGCGATATGCAGGACACAGACATCACCATCTACGGCCACACCGACAACACCGGTTCCGACGCCGTCAACGAGCGCCTGTCCAACGAGAGGGCCCAGTCCGTGGCCAACTACCTGAAGAACTGCGGCATAGCCTCCTCACGTATGACCACCGAAGGCAAGTCCTACTCCATGCCGGTGGCCGACAACTCCACCAAGGAAGGCCGCGCCCAGAACCGCCGTGTCGAGATCTACATCACCGCCAACAAGACGATGATCGAGAAGGCCGAGAACGGCACGCTGTAGGGAATGAATATTCTTTATGAATATCTTATGTCAAGCGAACATTACGGTGTTCTATGACAATCAGTCATTACACCAATGGCGGTTACTGAATATTCATAAAGACAATACTGAATGCCGCGGAGCACAGAATCCGCAAAGCGAGTTAGGTTATATCGCCCCTGACTCGCTTTTTTGTTTCTCGTTACCCCGTATTGACATTATGACAGCTGTATTTGCCGTAAACCAATAACCACATAGCGCATTTCTCGTGACTCACCAGGCACAATATCAAGCTTTCTGAGGTATGAAAACCACTTCCATCACAATTTGGTACAGGAGAAAGGCTTCTGGGGTACGAACCGCACTCCGAAACGTGTTCGGTACAGGAGATGGGCCTCTGGGGTACAAACCGCACTCCGAAACGTGTTCGGTACAGGAGAGGGGCCTCTGGGGTACGAACCGCACTCGAAACGTGTTCGGTACAGGAGAGGGGCCTCTGGGGTACAAACCGCACTCCGAAACGTGTTCGGTACAGGAGAGGGGCCTCTGGGGTACGAACCGCACTCGAAACGTGTTCGGTACAGGAGAGGGGCCTCTGGGGTACAAACCGCACTCCGAAACGTGTTCGGTACAGGAGAGGGGCCTCTGGGGTACGAACCGCACTCGAAACGTGTTCGGTACAGGAGAGGGGCCTCTGGGGTACAAACCGCACTCCGAAACGTGTTCGGTACAGGAGATGGGCCTCTGGGGTACGAACCGCACTCCGAAACGTGTTCGGTACAGGAGAGGGGCCTCTGGTGTACGAACCGCACTCGAAACGTGTTCGGTACAGGAGATGGGCCTCTGGGGTACAGAACGAATCCAAAGAGAATGCAGGTACAAGGGAGACGTAATTATAAGATTAACGATTACAATATTAACTGAGATATTCGACAACTATGAAGAATTACAATGAAAAGGAAAGAAGTTGCGAGGCAACGTTCTTTAGTGCCAGGCCTTATTGGCACGCTTACACATCAGGGAAAGAGACCCCGATTCTCTTTACAGGCTCTGATGACTTAAGATTTGCGATGAACGTAATAGCTCAGGCTGCGGACAAGTTCCCGGAATTAAGGATTATCGCCTTTGAAGTGATGAACAATCATTTTCATTTCGTGATTTCCGGTAGCGAGTCAGTCATCCAAGCATTCTTTGAGTTTATCCGGAGACGGATTTCCAGATCTATTTCTGGAATCAAGAAAGCAAAGCTGACGATAAAACCGATCAAAGATCTTCAATCTCTGAGAAACAACATCATCTACACAAATAGAAACGGCTACGTGGCGGATCCCAATTACACTCCGTTCAGTTATCCGTGGGGAACAGGATGTTATTATTTCACACAATTTCCACTGGAAAAGACATATTCGGACCTCTACACCGGAGCAAGACGAAAGATGTTCAGAGGTCGTGCACCTGAACTTCCAGGAGACTGGAGAATGATTGATGGATATATTGCCCCTAAATCCTATTGTGCGATCATATTCGGAATGGCGATATTCAGGGACGCGCATCATTATTTTTCTATGGTCAGCAAGAACGTAGAGGCCTACAGCGAATTGGCCGCCGAGATTGACGATGGAGAGTTTCTTACAGACACTGAACTATTTACACAGGTAACCAAGATTGTAAAGTCCGGCTACGGGCTAAATGCCTTGAAAGATTTAAGCAAGGCTCAGAAGTTGGATCTGGCCCGAAAACTCCACTACGACTACCGTTCATCCAACGGGCAGATCCGCCGCACGCTTGGTTTGACACAGTACGAAGTGGACTCATTATTTCCATTAAGTGCAGACAAAAACAGATGACTGTCATCCGCCTAAATATAGTGAGTAGAGTTCGGTTCAAAAAAGGTTGATTCGCGGCACAAAACGAGGTGAGGGGCATAGTAGGTACACAGGAGGGGCTTCTGCGGTACGGAACGGGATGGAGGGCACGGTTGGTACACGGGAGGGGCTTCTGCGGTACGGAACGGGGTAAGGGACACGGTTGGTACACGGGAGGGGCTTCTGCGGTACGGAACGGGATGGAGGACACGGTTGGTACACGGGAGGGGCTTCTGCGGTACGGAACGGGATGGAGGACACGGTTGGTACACGGGAGGGGCTTCTGCGGTACGGAAAGGGGTGAGGGGCACGGTTGGTACACGGGAGGGGCTTCTGAGGTAAGGAACGGGGAAAAGGAAGCGGTTGGTACACCACAATGCATTCTGGTGTACGAAATGTGTGGAATGAAGGATTTGTACACAAGATGAAGCCACACCGAAGCCAACGCAGATGAGACCGGCGTGCGGAGGAAAAGGCGAAGGAAGAAAAGGTGGAAAGGGAGAAGGTGGAAAGGGAGGAAAGGGCTGAGGGATCAATACTGCCGCGGGCCGAAGATGGAGGTGCCGATGCGGACGATGGTGGCGCCGTGGCGGATGGCTAGGGGCCAGTCGTGGGACATTCCGATGGAGAGCTCGGTGAAGTCGGTCAGCTGGGGATAACGGGTGTCCAGACGTTGCTTGAAGGACTGGATGCGGGCGAAATCGGACTCGACAACAGTGTCGTCATCGGTGTGGGTGGCCATGCCCATCAGGCCGTGGATGCGGACGTGCTGGTAGGAACGGCCGCCAGCATATTCATCAAGGATGGATTCAATTTCTTGCTCGGTGAGGCCGCCTTTGGTTAGTTCGGCGCCGAGGTGAAGTTCCAGCAGGACATTGACGGTTCGGGAATTGACCGAGGCCCAGTTGTCGATCAGATCCAGAAGGTGACGGGAATCCACGGACTCCACCAGCGAGGCGTACGGAAGGACCAGCTTCAGTTTGTTGGTCTGGAGATGGCCGATGAAATGCCATTCGATGTCCTGCGGGAGCTGTAGGGCCTTGGCGGCGAACTCCTGAGGACGGTTCTCTCCGAAACAGCGCTGGCCGGCCTGATAGGCGGTCAGAATGTCCGGGAACGGATGGAATTTGGAAACTGCCACCAGTTTAACCCCCGATGGCAGTTCCTTTTTGATATTATTAAGATTCTCTTCTATCATTCCGTAAAGGATTTACTGGAATCAAAAAAGTCTTTATTATTTGAATATTGTTTACGTCCCTCCCTCCTAAATCAGGAATCCTGTTAAAAGTGTCAAATAAAAGAGAATACTCCTAAAATTCAGACAACAAAACCTAAACAAATTCAAAATATTCATTTAGCCTGGCTTAGCGGCGGCCTTTCTGCTGCTCCCTCTGCATCTGTGCCTGCATCCTCTGAGCCTCCTCAAGACGCTGCTGCCACTTGCTCTTAGGCATCTTCTTGCCCTCGGTGGCCTTCAGTTTGGCAAGAATCTCGTCCGGATTCACGAACCACTTTCTGATCACCCAGGTCTCAAGCATCGTGATGAGGTTGGAGAGCAGGTAGTAGTAGCTCAAACCGGCGGAGAGGCTGTTACAGATGAAGAACATCATTATAGGCATCATCCACACGCTCATAAAGCGCATCGAAGCCATCTGAGGATCATCGGCTCCTGGCTGGGATGCGGTCGTGATCTTCGAATAGAAAAACATTGACACGGCCATCAGCAGGGCGAACAATGACAGGTGATCGCCGATCAGCGGAATCCTCGTACCGAAATCGATGATGGAATCGTAAGCGCTCAAGTCATCGGCCCACAGGAAAGACTGCTGACGCAGCTCGATGGAAGCCGGGAAGAAGCGGAACATCGCCCACAGGATCGGGAACTGGAGGAGCATCGGCAGACAGCCGCCCATCGGGCTGATACCGGCCCTCTTGTATAGATCCATCTGAGCCTGCTGCTTCTTGAGCGCGTCCTCCTGCTTAGGGTACTTCTGGCTCAGCTTGTCGATCTCAGGCTTGATGGCCTGCATCTTGGCGGATGAGGAGTACGACTTGTAGGCGAACGGAAGCACGACAATCTTGATGAATATGGTCATCAACAGGATGATGATTCCGAAGTTGGAGATGAACCTGTGCAGGAAGTCGAACAGAGGAATGATCACGAATCTCGTGAACCAACCAACGAGCCAACCTCCCAGCGGGATGATCTTCTCGTACTTCTGGTCGAAGGACTTGAGGGTCTTGAAGTGGTTAGGACCGAAGTAGAACTCGAACGGAACCACCGTCTCGTGCTGTCCCGGCTGGAAATCCATCCTCAGACGCGCCTCACCAGTCATCAGGTTGTGACTCTCGTCGTCCTCAGGGAAATAGTTCAGCGCGAAATCAGCCGACGCGAACTCCTGCGGAGACCTCATGATGGCGGAGAAGAACTGCTGCTGGAATGCGAACCAAGACACCCTGGCATCGACACGTTTCTGCGCGCTGCGGCCCTTGGCGATGGCCTCCGGTTTCTTCTCACCGTTGAAATAGTAGTCAAGTTTGGAGTACTGGACCTCACTCTTGTAGCCCTTCTCCATCCTCGGCATGGTCACGAAATAATCCACATCGAACGAGAACACATTCTTAGGAATGACATTCTCCATTCCCACGAACGAGAGATAATTCTTCACTGAATATGATCCTTCGGCAATCGAATATCTCTGCTCGATGTAGCCGCCACCAGCGAAAGGCAGACGCATCGCAAGCGAAGTGTCAGTCTTCTCGGCGACCACAAAGTTGAAGTCCGCGGTATTGATCGTCTCTCCGGCATAGACCTGAATGTCATAGCGGCTCATCTCCGGCTTGAAGATGAAAAGCTCACCACCACCGTAGCTGCTATATTCATTGATTTTCACTGAATATGGCTGCGCACCTTTCGTGGTGAAAGCCACCTCGAACTTGTCGTTGGCCAAGGTAACGATCTGAGCCTCCGCTGAATGAGCGGCCTCAAGGAGAGAATCCTTATAGATGCTCACCGGAGCGGCGGCCACCTGAGCGACCGAAGCCGTGTCGGAGGACATTCTCTGGGCCGCCTCAACGGCGGCGATCGAGTCGGCCTGAATCTGTTTGACCAACGCTATCGAGTCCAACTGTGCCTGATAGGCGGCCTGTTTCTGATACTGTTTGTTCTGATAGAAGGTAAAGCCGAACAGGAGCAAGCCTATCAGGACAATACCTGTGATTGTGTTCTTATCCATTCTTGATTACTTCTCTTCTTCGCTCTCCTCTGCCTTGCGGATCTTTGCCTCAAGATCCTTCAGTTCCTGCTTCGCCGCGTCGATCCTCTCCTGCATCTTCTGGATCAGAGGAGCGGAGTTCTTGGATGACGAGAAGAAACCTATGTTGTTCTCGTAGGTGTCAATGTCCTGCTGGAGCTTGTTGTACTGCTGCACAAGACGATCCTTCTCGCTGAGCGGCTTTCTGGAGAATCCACCGTTCCTGCCACTGTTGCCGGCACCCTGTCTCGGAGCCCTGAGTGAGAAATCCGGGAACTTGGCCTGCATAGCCTCTGTGTAAGCGGCCTGAATGCTTTCCTTCTCCTTGAACGGAACGAATCCGATTCCCTGCCACTTGTCAGCGAAGGCGCGGGCGGCATCGCGGTCAGCCGCTGCGTCACCTGAGAGGACATATTCATTGATCTCTTCGATGAGAGCCTTCTTGGCCTTGAGGTTGCCGTGGAAGTCATTCTCCGGCTTTGCGTTCTTGTCGCGCTCGTTGAAGAACTCATCGCAGGCGGCGCGGAAACGCTTCCAAAGCTGCTCAGACTTCTTGCGAGGCACGGCGCCGATCTCCTTCCACTGCTTCTGCAGGGCGATCAGAGCCTCTGTGGTCTTCTTCCACTCCTTGCTGTCCTTCAAGGCCTCGGCCTGCTCGATCAGGGAGAGCTTCTTCTCCATATTCTCGTTCATCGAGTCCTTGAACTGGGTGTAATATTCCCTCTTGCGGGAGAAGAACTTGTCGCAGGCGGCGCGGAAGCGATCGTAGATCTTCTGGTTCTCCTTTCTGGTGGCGAATCCGATGGTCCTCCACTTCTTCTGAATATCCTCGATCTCGGTTGAGAGGGCGTTCCACTCGTTTGATGACTTGACTTCCTTCTCGGCGATGGCCTCGACCTGCTCGCAGAGCTTGGTCTTCTCGGCAAGGTTCTCCTGCTGCTTCTCCTTCTGGCCCTCGAAGTAGGCCTGATATTTCTTGTTTATGACGGCTGTGGCGGCCTTGAAGCGATCCCAGATGGAATCACGATATTCCTTTGCCACAGGGCCGAACTCCTTCCACTGCTCGTGGAGCTTCTGGAGCTCACGGAAAGCCTCGACGACATTCTCGTTCTCGGAAAGTCTCTCGGCGGCCTGGCAGAACTCCTCCTTGGCCTCAAGGTTCTTCTTGAAATCGAGATCCCTCAGGTCGCGGTTGATCTTCACCATGTCGTAGAATTTCTCCACGTAGAACTGGTAGGTGTCGTTCAGGTCACGGAACTTTGTGGCCGGAACCGGACCGATCTCCCTCCAGCGGTTCTGGAGCTCACGGAAAGCCGGGAATGTGGAGTTCACATCCTCCTGCTTCTCGACGAGGTTCTTAAGATCCTCGATGACAGCCTGCTTCCGGGCGAAGTTCTCCTCCCTCTGGGCATCCTGCTGGCGATTATATTCAGCACGCTCTTTCTTATAGTTGGCATAGACACCCTTGAAGGCGGTCTCCATGGCCTCGAACGGATTGTCCTTCACTTCCTCGGTCTGAGCCGCAGGGGCGACCTCATCGATCACATCCTCCCTTGACGAAGGCTCATCAACCTTCGCTCCAAAGCCGGCCTCGGCCTTCTCTTTTGAGAGTTTCTTGTAGAAAGCGGACTTGATGGCCTCAGCCTCCTTGTACCTCTTCATCCTGTCGTCGGCCTGGGAAAGCTTGTCGAACATGTCCGACAACTCAGCCAACGAAAGGCTTCCGAGATCAGCCGGAATCTCTCCGCCTTCCTCGGCCTGAACGGCTTCCTCGCCTCCTTCATTCGCATTCTCCACAACCTGTGGGGCCTCTTCAGCCTTGTCAGCGACCTCCTCGGCAACCTCCTGCGCCTTAAGATCTTCTACATTCTCATTGAGAGCCTTTGGAGCTTCCTCTACATCTGGGGTCACATTAACCTCAGGAATATTACCTTCACTCATAAAGCAGTTTAATTATAAGAGTTTCAACATATCCGCAAATATACCTAAAAAAACAATTAAAAACCCTATTTTTGCAAAAAGGAAAAACAATATTCTATGCGAATTGACATTCTTACAGTCGTTCCGGAACTTCTGGACAGTCCGCTGAGCCACTCGATCGTGGGGCGGGCGATCAAGAAAGGTCTGGTCGAAATACACGTCCACAACATCCGGAAATATGGCCTCGGCCCGCGCGCCACGGTGGATGACTACTGCTACGGCGGCGACGCGGGGATGGTGATGATGATCGAGCCGGTGGAGAAAATGATCGACGAGCTGAAGGCGGAGCGGGAATATGACGAAGTCATCTACATGTCCCCCGACGGCGAGCGTCTGAACCAAGGAATATCCAATGAGCTCTCCCTGAAGGAGAATCTCATCCTCCTCTGCGGCCATTATAAAGGAATAGACCACCGGATCAGGGAACATCTGGTGACCCGCGAGATCTCCGTGGGCGACTATGTGGTCAGCGGCGGCGAGATTCCGGCGGCCCTGCTGGCGGACTCCATCGTGAGATTGATTCCGGGAGCGTTGTCCGACGAGACCTCTGCCCTCAGCGACAGTTTCCAGGACGGCCTCCTCTCCCCTCCTGTTTACACGAGACCGGCCGACTACAAAGGCTGGAAGGTGCCGGAGGTCCTTCTGAGCGGCAATCCGAAACTGATTCGTGAATGGCAGGACGAGCAGGCTCTTGAGCGGACAAGGCTTCTCCGGCCGGAACTGCTCGGCGACACCGGCGGAAAGCACGATCAGGCGATCGTAAAATAAGAGAAGGTCCTGAAAAAATCGCTTGACGAACAACCATTGGAAAACATTGATAGTCAATGGAGAAGATAGTTATCAACGTAAAACGTTTAAAAGTTTTCCGGAAAAAGGCTTGCTTAAACGTTTTTTTTGACTACTTTTGTCATCGGAAATGTGAGATACATCACACTCTAACGACTATGACCTTCTTTCAAAATAAGGTAATACACTACTAACTAACCGAAAAAAGTCCGCAGCGATGTGGGCTTTTTTGTTTTTGTGGACCACCTAGACACACATAATCAGCAAAGTCAACAATTTCAACCAATACGCACCACATCACCCTGAACCTTTTCCACTCTTTCAAACCACGGCCGCATCACCATACCCATACCACTCTGCACCCCATCTTCTGCGGCCGACCCACTTACCAATGCTGGGACGGCCGGACAATAGAGTCTGTGCACGCCTCTGTGGCAGGTCACACGGCCAAGGTTTGCAGAAATACGAACGTAAACCGAAATGAACTTGATACTATCGATTATTTATCCAATCTTTGCAGTCGGTATTGACTATTGTAATAAAACTAATTTGAATACAGTAATGAAAAAACTTGCGTTGATCATAGTGACGCTGGCTGTTCTGTGTTCCTGTAAAAAGGCAGAGGAACCAGCACCGGCTCCTGAACCGAAACCGGAATTGGTTCCTATCCAGATCGCCACAACGGTGACCAGGGCGACGGACTATGCGTTCGAGACCGGAGACAATGTCGGACTGTTCGTTGTCAATGAACCTAAGAATCTCCAGATCCGCGGGAACCACGTGGACAACTGCAAGTTCACGTTCGATGGCACGAAGTGGAGCGCCGGGAAAGAGATCTACTGGCTTGACGCGACCACAAAGGCGGATTTCTACTGCTACTATCCTTACACGTCCTCTGTGCCATCAATCACAGCGTTCCCGTTTCAGGTCAGCCAAGACCAGAGCTCAGAGAGCGGCTATAAGGCATCGGATCTTATGTGGGGAAAGGTCGACGGGGTCTCCCCTACTCCGGATCCGGTGGTCATCACTGTCAATCATAGCTTGAGTTGCCTGATTGTCAACCTGAAGGCAGGAACCGGCTGGAAAGAGGACGACATCAAGGATGCCGAAATCACTCTCTGCGGATTGAAGACATCCGCGCTTGTCAATCTGGCAGACGGAACGGTCATCGCCGACGGCGGCACAGCAGAAATGAAGCCACTACCTATCGGGGCAGGAATATTCAAAGCCCTTGTCGTGCCTCAGAAAGTCTCAGATGCGGAACTTGTCCGGGTCAAGGTCGGCACGAATTCATATTCATTGAAGACCTCCATCGACTTGAAATCAGGCAGGCAGCACACGTGCACGGTTGTGATCAACCGCACTGGCGAGGGGATCAACATCGGCATCGGCCCGTGGGAGACAGATGGCATCGACTACGGAGGTCCGGTTGAATAAAAAACGCCAGCCAAAGCCTCACTGATGGAAACGGCAGATCAGCGAAGTGATGGATTACTTGACAAAACGAAGCTGGCAAAAAGTAAATGAATATCAATGAAAACAGCATTTCACCACATAGCGGCGGCAGCCGTATTGTTCGGACTGACAGCGTGCAACTTTGAGAAAGACAACTTCTATCCCGAGCCTGATGACGAGGGACCCGGACTGATCACTATCTCCGGTGAGATCTCACAGATCTACCAGACAAGGGCGAATGACTCCGGCTTCGCGGACAAGGACGAGATCGGAGTCTATATCGTGGACTACAATGGCGGCGACGCCGGGACACTTAAGAACAACGGCAACAGGGCGGACAACGTCAAGTTCACATTCGATGAGGCAACCTACAAATGGACACCGGAGCACGACATCTACTGGAAAGACAAGGAGACGCACATCGACGTCTGTGGCTACTACCCTTACTCATCATACGTCGATAAAGTCAGTGTGTATCCTTTCGAAGTCAGGAAGGATCAGAGCACGGAGGCGCTGAATGGTAAGTTTGGCGGCTACGAGGCATCAGACTTTCTTTGGGGCAAGGCGGAAAACGCCGCTCCGACGGACAGGATAGTCCGCCTGTCATTCGCACACAAGATGGCGGGAGTCAGGGTAACCCTTGTGAAAGGCACAGGCTTCTCGGACGCAGAGTGGTCCGAGGCAAGCAAGGAAGTCCTCATTCTGAACACCAAGAGAAAAGCCGTGATAGATATTGCCACCGGAATTGTCACGGCAAGCGGCAAGGCAGATGGCACGGGCATAATTCCTTACAGGAAAGGGAAGGATTTCAGAGCCGTGGTCGTCCCGCAGGAAATAGCTGAAGGGACTCCTATTATCAATGTCACCGTGGACGGGATCTCCTACAAGTTCAGCAGAGGGCTCGTGTTCGCTCCATCCAAACAGCACAACTTCACGATCACTGTCAACAAGAGAGAACCAGGAGACTTCGAGTTCAAGGTGAGCGACGAGAGCATCACGGTATGGGAAAACGACGATGTCTCACACGATGCTACGACGAGGGAATATGTCGTCATCAATGTCGAGACTCCGGGGACGTTGGACAAGTGCGTCGAGGATGCGGGGTTGAGTCTTAAGGAGATAAAGAATCTCAAGCTTACGGGGAATGTCAACTCACGGGACTTTGCGGTGATAAACCATTTGATGACCTCAATTGAATCATTGAACCTTAAAGAAGTCACGATAAAAGGAGCCAATGGTGGGATCATTGGCGAAAAAGGAGATGGGACTGATTACCACAGAGGTGACGATTGTCAAATTCCCCCCGGTGCCCTTAGGAATAAAGAATCTCTCATACATTTGACCCTTCCTGACAACATCGCATCAATAGGGGATAACGCCTTTGATCGATGTTCGCATTTGTCAGGATCTCTGATAATCCCCGAAGGGGTGACAAGAATAGGGCAATTTGCCTTTTGGGAATGTCCCCTTCTTTCCGGGATACTTTCCTTGCCAGAGTCTTTGACCACAATTGATGCTGGAGCCTTCAGGGGTTGCAAATTCACGTGTAAATTGCTTTTGCCATCCAAACTGGAATACATAGGAGATGAAGCGTTTATGGAATGTAGCGAAATGTACGGAGAATTACACTTTCCGGAAAGTATGAAAAGCTTCGGTAAAAGAGCATTTGCTGGAATGACATCACTAACCGGCAGCATTACGTTTCCCCAATCAATAACGGAGATTCCTGAGAATCTGTTCAGCGTATGCCCGGGATTGAAAGGCTTGACTTTACACAATGGAATAAAAAGTATCGGGAAGTGGGCATTTTCTAAAAGCGGATTCAACGGCGAGCTTATTCTTCCCGATGGTTTGACAACCATCAGCCAAAGTGCCTTCAGTTACTGTAGCTTCACCGGACGGCTTGTTATACCTAAGGAAGTTTCCATCATCGAGGCCGATGCTTTCGCTGGGAATGGATTACTTTCCGGAATCATAGAATTACCGGAAAGTATCACCAGCATAGGACAATCCGCATTCAATGGTTGCAGAAACATCGAAGGGCTGATTATACCTGCTGGGTTGGAGACAATTCCGCGAAATGCATTTAAAGGTTGCCATAGTATCAACCAAATTATTTGCAAAGGCACGATTCCTCCCAACATACAATCTGGAGCCTTCGAAGGTGTACCCAAGGACTACTTCACCGTATAAGTGCCGGAATCAGCGGTCGCCCAATACCAGACAGCCAAGGGATGGAATGAGTTCAAACGCATCTCCGCCTACCGTAATCTTGCCGTAAGGCCCAGGGTGGCCACAGCATTGAACACAAAGACGACAAGGGAACTGATCCTTGACGCGGATGATGAATGGGAGGTTGAAAGTATACCAGGATGGGTGACACTCAGCCAGAAAGAGGGGAAGGGAAAAACACTGCTCAAGCTGGAATTCCTCCAAATGCCTGTGGGGAAGAACCGCGATGGTAAAATCGTCTTCAAGCTCAAGGGCAAGGACTACAGGACAACCTGCAACCTGACCCAGTATGACTGCGCCTATGCCGAGGATGAGATCATCACCCTGCGCAAAGCCTCCAAAGGCAACGGAATCAACCTTGTCTTTCTCGGAGACGGATTCAGTGCCAAGGACATAAGCGAAGGGCAGTTAATGAATACTGTGCAGGAAGCTGTAGGGCACTTTTTCAGCATCGAGCCTTACAAGACCTATAAGGAATATTTCAACGTCTATACTGGGATAGCGGTGTCACCGGAATCCGGCATCGGAGGAGTCAACACGATAATATACAACAAGTTCAACACTTCCGCCAAAGGCGGTGCGACTCTCGGAGGGCGGTATGGCGAGAGCGACTACAACGAGATATTCAAATATGCCTGCAAGGCGCCGACCGTCAACGAGGAGAACCTCAACCGGACACTCATCGTCATTATTCCTAACACATCCGACTACGGAGGCATCACCTATATGTACGATGGCGGAGCGGCCATCGCCTATTGCCCGATGAGCGACTACGGTTACCCTTTGGACTTCCGTGGAGTCGTCCAGCACGAAGCCGGAGGACACGGATTCGGAAAGCTCGGCGATGAGAACATATACATCAATGCGTTTATAGACGATGTGGGCGAGTTCAACAATGCCAAGATGAAAGGCTGGTACGAGAACCTGTCCCTCAGCGGAAAGATGAGCGAGGTGCCTTGGAGCCACCTGATCTTCGATGAGAAGTACAGCAGGTTCGTGGACATATTCGAAGGAGGTTTCATATACACCAGAGGTGTCTATCGCTCGGAGTACAACAGCTGTATGAACAATGATATTCCTTACTACAGCACCATCAGCCGCGAGGCGATCGTCAAAAGGATTATGGAATATGCCGGGGAGGAATATTCATTCGAGAAGTTCGTCGCCAATGACATAATAGACGCACAGCCCGAGAGCGCCTCGGCGACCACCAAGGCCTCTCCATTCACTTTCTCCGCTTCCGGCGGAGCACATCAGAACGGACCGGTGTTTATGGGTAAGCGTCCGGTTATTAAATAGCGCATAGCACAATGAAAAAGATATTCTTCATCCCTCTACTTCTTTTAGCCACAGCCTGTTCCAAGTCGGACACGACGGTGGAGAATGATTCTCAGATCCGCTTTGACTTAGGGTTCTCTGGTCAGACAAGGGTTATGGCCAACGCCTTTGAGAGCGGCGACGTGACCGGACTTTATATGACCGAATATGATGGTTCGAACAAACCGACTCCGCTACTGGCCTCCGGGAATGCGGTCAACAATGCCGCACTGAGATTCGACGGGACTTCGTGGACATCCTCCCCTACCCTATTTTGGGACAAGGGAGTAAAGTACGATGTCTATGGCTACTACCCTTACGCCAACCCTTCATCCGTTGAAGAGTACCGTTTCAGCGTAGCCACCGATCAGACAACGTCAAAGACAGCGGAGTCTCTCGGCGGCTATGAGGCCTCGGACTTCCTATGGGCGAAACAGGCCGGTGTCAAGTACCCGGATGTCGTTAACCTTACATTCAGCCACAAGATGAGCCGTCTGGTAGTCAAACTGGTCAAAGGCAAAGACTTCGAGGGTGACATTCCAAAGGATGTGGTCGTCAAGGTTCACGGTACAGTTACGGATGCGATCGTGGATCTCGGCAGCGGAGTTGTTGTGAAGGACAGCCACGGCAAGGCGGAAAGCATCACAATGAAAAAGGAAAGTGAGTCGGTCTTCTCCTCTATCATCGTTCCGCAGCGCATAGACAACCGCCAACCACTTATCGAAGTGTTGACCAGCAACGTCTCTTACCTGATGGAAAGCCGTTTCATCTTCCGTTCCGGCATCCAGCATTCCATCAACATCATCCTCGACAGCGACCCAGCCAAAGTCAAGATCGAGATCGGCGGCGAGCTCCAAGGCTGGAACTAGACACACCCGGGTGCAGATGCGCCGTTTCCGCACCCGAATAAACTAAAATCAATATTCCCGGGTGCAAGATGTCATCATTTGCACCCGGGAATGTTTTTTGTCTGTAGCATGCCCATCCCAAAACCGTGCGGTTCTTTGTTATAAGTGATATTCTTTTTACATTTGCAAAGTTTATGGTTATAAAGTTTACAACGATAAAGATTGAGTTATGAAATACTATGACAGAACCCGTGAATTGGCTTTTCTGAAAGATATCCAGAAAAAAGCTTTCGGAGAGTTTTCAAAAATGACCGTACTTAAAGGTCGGCGCAGGATAGGGAAAACAACCTTGGGAATTCTCTCAATGGAAGGAACGGAAACGGTCTATTTGTTTGTTTCCAGAAAGGCTGAAGCCGATCTTTGCATTGAGTATGCAGAGGCGATAAGGCAGACATTAAACGAATTTGTCCCTCAGGGAATATATCATTTCAAGGACATCTTCGCAATGCTTATGAATATAGGCAAACATCGTTCATTCAACCTGTTCATTGACGAATTTCAAGATTTTCTATATGTCAATCCTGCGATCTTCTCGGACATCCAGGATGTTTGGGATAGAGAGCGAAGGAGTTCCAAGGTGAATATGGTGGTAAGCGGATCAGTTTACTCAATGATGGAAAAAATATTCAAAAATGAGAAGCAGCCACTGTTCGGAAGAGCCGATATGACGCTTAGCCTTGAACCATTCAGGACAGAGGTCTTGAAAGAAATAATGGCGGATCACAAGAAGAATTTCAACAATGATGACCTGCTTGCGTTATATTGTTTTACCGGAGGAGTTCCAAAATATGTCGAGTTGCTGATGGATAATGACTGCACCGATATGGAAAGTATGGTCGAATATATGACTCGACCGGATTCCCAGTTTTTCGACGAGGGCAGAAATATGCTTATTCAAGAGTTCGGGAAACAGTATGCCACGTATTTTTCGATTCTTGGGCTTATCGCGGCTGGTGATGTCACACTTCCCCAAATAGAAGGAGTGCTTGGAGAAAAAAGTCTGGGCGGACAAATGAAAATTCTGGAGGAAGAATATGCGCTGATCAAGAAAAAGAGACCAATAAGAGCCAACAATACTTCTAAAACAGTGCGATATGAAATCAATGACATTTTTCTCCGCTTTTGGTTCAGGTACTTCTATAAATACCGTTCATTGATAGAGATAAAGAACTATTCCGCATTGTCTGAGCTAATCAAGAACGAGTATCCAACATATTCAGGGCGTATTTTGGAAAGATGGTTCCGGCAGAGGATGATGGAATCACAACAGTACGCGGAAATCGGTGCCTGGTGGCATCCCCGTAAAGGAAACACAGACAATTCCGACAATGAAATTGACATCGTTACCGTAAGACTTGACGGTAAAGTCCAAGCATACGAAGTGAAACGGAACAAGAAAAAATACTCTCAAGAGTTGTTGAACGCCAAAGTTGCTGATATGAGCCACAGCGCATTCGGCAATACAGACATAACTGTCGGGTGCCTGTCATTGGAGGATATGTGATTATTCCATCGCAGGAGCATTCAGTCCACTACAACACCAAAGGCACTTTGCTATGAAAGCGATTCGTATGGCCGCTTTAAATCATATTCGGATTTATTTCAAGGGTCGGGCGAATATGAACCGGAATGAACTTGATTAAGATATAGTATTTTACCACTTTTGCCATATAAAAATTATACAGTTCAATAATATTGGCAAAAAGAATATGAAAAAAGTATTTTCATTGGGCATACTGATTGCCCTGACCGTGCTTCTGGCAGGATGCCACAAAGGCCTCAAAAGGGACATCCGGGACATCAACAGCAGGCTGGATCAGATTGAGAACGTCGAGATCAAGGCCGTCAGTCAGCAGATCTCCCAGATCAACGCCTCTATCCCGAAACTTGAACAGACGGACAAGGAACTGAAAGGCTACATCGAGACATTACAGAAATCCGCCTCTGACCTGAAAAAAGCAATCGAGGAGATTGACGTAAAGATCAAAAATCTGAAAGACGATCTGACATCAGGCTCGGATGTCCTGACAAAGCTGGAGTCCGTCAAGTCAGCCCTTGAGGGACGCCTCGACAAGATTGAACAGACCATCGCTGCTCTGAAGGACAAGGACACCGAACTGGAAGGCAGGATCAACGACCTGAAATCATACGTTGACGAGAAGGATTCCGGCACGAGGGACTGGGTCAAGACCACTTTTGTGACTATTGACCAGTACAATTCCGTTGTACAGAACATCAGCACGATCCAGAAGAGCATCGAGAACCTGAACACCTCTGTGGAGGCCTTGGAGAAAGACCTTAAGGGAAGGGTGAACCAAGAGATTGAGAAGGCCCTTGAGCCGATTCGCGACCAAATTACCGCGGACGTGATCAAGCAGGTAAGCGAGTCGATCACCAAGACGGTCACTGAAGTCAGGACTGAGATCGAAATCGCCTACAAGGCTGAGATCAAGGCTTCGATCGAAGGATTGGAGAAGTCTCTGAAGGAATGGGTCAACAGTGCGCTCACAGGCTACTACACTATCTCTCAGACAGATGCCAAGCTGGACGCCTTGAAAGCCGAGCTGGAAGGCCAGTTGTCTTCTCAGAAATCTTACCTCGAAGGCTTGATCAACGCCCTTTCCACTGATTTGACAACAAAGATCACGAACAACACGACCCTCATAACCAACCTCAGCAACGAGTTGACAACCGTCAACGAGGAGGTGAAGAAATATTCGCAGACCGTGATCGAGAACACTAACAAGATCTCCGAAATCTCGCAGACAATCATCAACAACACCACGCAGATTACCGACAACACCAAGATCGTTGAGGAGCTTAAGAACCAGATCAGCATTCTCCAGACCGAGCTGACCACGAAGGTCACGGAACTGGAGAGCAAGATCTCCACATCCACTGTAGAGAAGGAGACAATCATCAAGGAGATCGAGACCGTCAAGACCGAATATTCAGAGAAGATTTCCAACCTCCAGACCGTGCTCGAAGGCAAGATAGCGGAGAACAAGGTCCGGATTGATGACAACAAGGCACAGATCGAGGCCAACAGGAAAGCCATTGAGGAGAACGCAAAGGCGATAGCCGCGCTGAAGGCGGGCGCCATTGACTCGGAGGCCGTGGCAAGGAACACTGAGAAAATCGCAGAGAACACAAAGGCCATAGCGGAGCAGGCCAAGCTTATCGCGGAGAACGCGTCCGCCATCACGGACAACGCTTCCGCCATAGCCGAGAACACGAAACGCATAACCGCCCTTGAGAAAGGCCTGCTCGACACCAAGTCCGAGATCACCAACGCCTACAAGGACGCCATCAAGGTGGCGATAGATGAACTTGACGGCAAGCTGACCGACGAGGTGGCCGAGAGGGTCCTTGATGTCAACAACCGTGTCACCAACGAGGTCAATGCCATCAACGAGGCCATGGAGGCGCTTACGAAGAGGGTCAAGACTTTGGAGGACGAGGTCGCCGCGCTGAAAGAGAGGATGTCCGGCTACGACACCTCAATAAAAGACCTCGGCGACAGGATAACCACCGTCACCGAGCAGATCACCGCCATCAACACCACGATAGAGAACCTCCAGAAGACCAATGAGGAGCTCAAGGAATATATCAAGAATATCCAAGCTCCGTCCGAGGAACTGAAAGAGTCTATCGCCGCCACCGACAAGAAGATTGACGATGTGAAGACCGCCCTTGACAAGGCGATAGAGGACGCGAAAGCGAGCGACAGCGCTATGAAGGAGGAACTCGTGAAGTCCATCGAGGACGCCAAGGCCGATGTGATCTCCCAACTCACCTCTCTGCGGACCGAGATGACAGAGAAACTGACCCAACTTAACGAGACAATCTCGACCCTTGAGACAAAGAGCAAGGAGATAGAGTCCAAGGTCACGGAGCTGAGAGCCTTCGTCACCGAGCAGATATCCTCCACAAAGGACTGGGCGTCAGCCACCTTCGTCACCCTTGAGGAATATGCCAAGGTCGTCTCTGACGTCACCTCGATAAAGGAGACCATCGCCAATCTTACGAACTCCCTCTCCGAGATGGAGGCCAGGCTCAAGACGCAGTGGAAGTCCGACATCGAGACCGCCATCGCCCCCGTCGAGAAGCAGATCGGGGACGCCATAACCTCCATCACCAATGAATATACCAACGCCATCTCCGACGCAAAAACCGAGGTGACCGAAGCCTACCGCGCCGAGATGAAGGTGGAGCTGGGCAAACTGGAGGAATCCCTGAAGGAGTGGGTGAACTCCAAGTTCGACTCCTACTGGACCATCGCCGAGACACAGGCCAAGCTGGACGCGCAGAAGTCCGACCTCGAGGCCCAACTGAAGTCCCAGAAGGAATACCTCGAAGGCCTCATCAATAACCTAAAGCCCGGCTCATCCGAGAGCGAGAACCGAACCCTGATCGACAAACTGACCAAGGAACTGGAGACCGTCAAGAAGACCGCCTCCGACAACGCCGCCGCCATCGAGACCCTCCGCTCCGACCTCTCCAAGGCGACAGAGGACATCACCAAGGCCTACAAGGAAGCCATAACCTCCGCCATCAATGAATATGACGGCACGATTACCGGCAAGATCGACTCCAAGATCACCGAGCTTAACTCCGCCATCAACACCAAGATCTCCGAGATCAACACCCGAATCGACGCCCTCGATGCCCGCGTTAAGACCCTTGAGGACTCCCTCTCCACCATCAAGTCCCAGATCAGCGCCCTCCAGGACGAGATCAACGCACTCAAAGACAAACTCTCCAACATCATCGGCCGCATGGTCTCCATCTCCCACATCCCGACCTACGCCGACGGTGCTGAGAACGTGTATTACTCAACATCTGGGACTAAATATTTTCCGACTGTGTTCACATTGAGGTATGAAGTGCAACCGGCAAGTCTGACCCAAGAGCTTGCATCTTCTTGGGAAACGGCTATAAGCATAAAAGGCATATATACTTTGACACGTGCCACATCCGGTGAATTTATCCCGTTAACAATTGATAATGTGTCGGCTTCAGATGGAACCCTAACAATTGTGATCTCAGCCAAGAACTTTGACGACACGTTCTTTGCCGGCACACTATCCGCAATGGCTCGCCTTAAGATTTCGGATGGGATCGATGAAATTCTTTCGGATTACGTTCCACTTGTCCCAACTATAGGAGATGATTTTTGTCAAGGAGATTATAATTTTGGGCATGGAGTCACAATAGATGGCGTGACATGGGCTCCTGTAAACTGCGGTGCCACACCGGACAATCCAGGAGGGGAGTATTATAGCTATTCTTCCGCAAGAAGCTCCTGTCCTAAAGGGTGGCGGCTTCCTACCGATCCGGAATTTGACTCATTATCCCAAAATTATTCCGACACAACAACTGTTGATGGGAGAAAAGGAAGGTGGCTTTCTGGACAAACAAAGTATTCTTCAAGTGCTAATGCTATATTTTTACCTGCAATGGGTTACTATACAAAGGAGGATAAATATGGCAAGAGTGAACATCAAAATGTTCACTGTATTATGTATTGGATAGATGGTGGGGGAGTATATTGGGGGTGGTGTGGCTCTGGTAATCAAGACCCTCAATTTGGTCAGTATAATGGACTGCATGACGGTTTGCGCTATGGAAAAGTTCCCGTTCGCTGTGTCAAAGAATGATTTGCAGAAATAGACTGTTGGGATAAGGCTCCGTATCCCAACTTACATATTTACAACCCGTGGCAACCGGAGTCTTGCCACAATTAACCTTCAAACATTATGGAAGAAAAGACAAGCTCACAATCTGCTCCAAAGACTAAAGAGCAGACCGAGAAAAAGAAACCGTTAATCCCCGACACCGAGAAACCATTGAAACCTGGACGGGAGATACTTAAAGATTAAGTGTACCTTCATTCCCCCAATAGAAGACATTTTATTTCTATTGAGGGAAGTCAAACCCTATTCCCAACATTATGAGCAAACAATTTTCAGACGGTTTATCTGAATTGAAAAAAGAGAACCGTAAACTTGAAGAAGAAATCAAGGCAGAATGCGAAAAGTATTCTAATCAGGAGTCCAAGTATCCTATATGGCTTAAGAATCAAATCAAGAAGCATTATCTAAATGCCATCGTAATAATGACCCAAAACATCTTGGCATTATATGAGGCGAACGATTACGCTGAGTTGTCAACACCGGAAGATGTTTTAAATGTATTGAATCCAGACTATCTACTTGACACTAATGACATCACGATATCTGGAATGGACATTAACGCAGCCTTCAAAGATTGGAGAGTAATTAGGAATTATATACCCCAAACATTACTCGATAAAGTCGAACCTCTGAACGAGACAGAGTAACTGAAACACCGATTTGTCGTCGAGACATCATTTTCGCAAAACATTGACCACGCAAAAGTGCCAATGGGAATATCTCTGATTCAATCCACAAAAAAAGGACGAAGAAAATTTATTTTGATCAATAACATTATGAAAAGCACAAACTTATTAACCATAACAGCATTGGCTCTTTCGCTTCTCACGGCCTCGTGCGACAAGAACCAGCCGATGGAGACTGACGAAGACACCGTAAATGTCTCTTTTGTCTATACACTTTCTGTGGACAATGGGGAGTATATGAGAACAAAAGCATCCAATGCAGAGGTATTTGACAAGTTCTATAAAAAAATCATTTCCGGAGAATTGGTCGCCCCTTCTTATGAACTCGTGTTTACCGAAAAGTCAACTGGAACCAAGTATGAGATATCCGGCAACTGGGATGACAGGGATATGGTCACCTTAAGAAAGGGATCGTATTCTGTTACTGGAAAATCCACAGCCGCAGGAGATAATATTCAAGATAAATGCTCTCTGACAATCAGTGATGAAATTGTTGTTGACGGATCAGAGAATGTCATCTCTCTATCCGCCGCGTACGATTGCTCATTGATAATTTTCACGGACACTTCCGTGTCAAGCCTGAGCAACTACAATGGAGAAGAGACTAACGACCTTTTCAAGTTCGACAACTACATATACGCTTTTGTGTCAACATCCCTGTTCAAAAACTCCTTCGCCTCCACGGCATATCTTATCGGGAAACGTACGGACAACAGCACCTTCAAGATTTTCACCGGGACGTTAACGTATGAGAAAGGCAAATACTATGTCTATAACAACATCAAGACATCATTCAGGGTTGATGAGATGGAAGACGGTGGAGGTGGAGAAAAAGGAGAGATAACGAAGAGATCATTCACCATCAATGGAGTGTCATTTAATATGATTCTGGTTGAAGCCGGTTCTTACAATGGTCCCAGCGGACTTGTAACCATCACAAGAGACTATTGGATAGGTGAAACTATGGTGACACAAGGACTGTACGAAGCTGTGATGGGTTATAATCCAAGCTATCATAAAGGGAGTGACCTGTTTCCTGTCGAACAGGTCAGCAGACGGGATTTTGAGTCTTTCCTATTATCATTGAATACCTCTTTGAAATCGTTGTTTAGGCTTCCATACGAGGTTGAGTGGGATTACGCCTGCATGGGTGGAAAATACAGCAAAGGTTACAAGTATCCGGGAAGTGACAACGCTGACGAAGTCGCCTGGACAAAAGAAAACAGTGCAGTCAACGGAGTTCTCCAATCTCACGAGGTCGCCACTAAATTACCTAATGAATTAGGACTCTACGACATGTGCGGAAACCTATGGGAGTGGTGTCACGAGGACTATGTCAGCACGTATCCCAGCGGAACAGACCCTTTCAGACAATATTCCGGCATTTATACCGGCCTCACCAAGAGCGACACCTGGGAATATGAGGTCAAAGACTGGGCGATGTTCACCAGCAGGTGGTATTTCTTTAATGGAAACAAGTTAGGAGGATTCAGATTGGCCCTGTAAGAAGGGAAAGTTTCGCGACACCATCGTGCGTATTTCCTAATCAATTATAAATAAATACACTAACATCTTCCCTTGGGAGAGATTAAACTAAAGGGAAGATATTAGACAACTGATAGTCAACACATTACCCGCCACTAGTTCTGTATGAGCGAGTGGCGGGCAAGTTATTTATAGAATGCGATATACGCATACACCTTCAGTAGAAATCAAACATAGAAAAGAGTCTTGATTGCGGAAAATCGACTCATTACATTTGTGGGTCTATCTAAGAGCCAAATACCACGTTTTAGTTCCTGAACACTACGGTGACAATCACTTTGATGGGTTTGGCGACCTGTAAGTTCTGTGGCCAAGGATCTGGATCAGTTATCGGGGTAGTCGTTTGTCCGTGGAAACGCTTGCTCGCCGGGCAAACCGACGGCGAACTTAGTCCTGCGTATGTAGGCTTTCACCGGACAAAGCGGTTCTGAATGTGAGAACTTAGGTTAAGCGGGAGGTGATGTGCATTATTGCGAAGAGTTATTCTGCTTGTGGAAAATGCCGTTTAAAGTCCATTCTCTCGTGCAGGATACGGACAATCAGGATGTCGCCTTGTGGGCGGAGCACATAGAAGATTATGTGATGCCCGCAGTGGAGGCCATATAAGTCGGGCATAATCTCCTCATACTTTTTTGACGTTATGGTGGACTTGGATAACAGGAGACGGCAGGCTGATATTAACTTGTTGTAATATTCATCAGCCTGCTTTTCCGACCAAGTCTTTACCGTGTATCGCCATATTGAGGTCAAGTCCTCCACGGCTTTTAGGGAATATTCCAGTTTATTAGCCATTTGAGTGTTCTGCCTTGAGAGATTTTAGATAGGCCTCGGGGTCAAATCCTTCAGCCACGCCGCTGTCAAGCCCTTCATTGATCGCAGACTTCAGAGCCATAAGTCGGCTCTCATCCTCTTCCAGCAAGCGAAGTCCTGCCCGGATGACCTCGCTGGCGTTGTTGTACCGTCCTTGGGCGATCTGGGACTTTATAAAATCCTCGAAATATCCTCCGAGAGCGACTGATGTAGTTTTCATATTCATTGTCTTTTTCGCAAAGTTACCAAATATTAATAACTGCGCAAAGCCTTTTATAAAAGATTAATCATAGTGTTTTTTTAACACACTGGCATTATTGGAACACAAACCCAAGGTGCGCTACACATTGACTTCCCAGTGACCTTCGATTCCGCCACAGCATCCGTCATCAGCATAAATCAACCATAGAGGAGAGTCTGGTTCAGTGAAGCATAGGCATACCCTTTCAGCCCTATGAATTTATCACGGGCAGAGTCTCCTCTAATGCACAATGAAAGCAATTCGGAAGGGCGCGATGGCCTCTAATTCAACTTTCTCAAGGGGTGAGGGCAAAATGAACCAGAATGGACTTGATTCAGATTAAGTTTCTTTCCACTTTTGCGAAATATGAAAAGATTAGTGGTTACTGGCATCTTGCTGTTTGTTATATTGTTTACTTCAAGGGCACAACATATGTCTGTATCAACCAATGTTCTTGGTTGGGTTGACTATGGAACGATTAACTTGAGTGCCGGAGTCAGTCTGGCAAGACATTTCTCTTTTGAGGCCGGCGGACGGTACAATCCGTTCAGCATTCAACGACAATCAGGGTTGACTGTACGTAACCAACAAAAGACGGCCTTTGCAAGTGTGCGTTACTGGCCGTGGTATGTGTTCTCCGGATGGTGGATAGGGATAAAGGGGCAATGGTCGGAATATTCAAAGACCGGAATTTGGAGATTTGCGGTTGATGAGGGGAAGCGGTATGGAGTCGGCTTGTCCGCAGGATACACTTGGATGATAAGCAAAGGATTCAACATCGATTTCGGAATAGGCGGTTGGAGTGGACGGATGTACGATCATACTTTATACCATTGCCTTAAGTGTATGGAAATCAGGGAGGCCGGTCCGAAAAATTTCATCGCGTTGGATGATGTTTCCGTTTCATTTATGATAATGTTTTAGAAAATGAAGGCACTTAAGACAATCCGTATTCTTTGGGCACTATCGGTGGTCTGTTGCTTGGCTTTCGTCTCATCTTGTGCCACTCAGAAGAAACTTCAAAGACTCCAGAATGGTGAAACGCCACAGGTGCAGCTTACTTTAGGCAATCAACCGGATTATCTTCCGAAAGTGGACGAGACATCAAGTGTCACAAGAGACACTCTTAAGGTCAAGGATGATGACGGAAGGGAACTGATTGTGATGAAGGCCATCAAGGATGAGGAGTCCGGTGAGATGGTGGCAACCGACGTGATCCAGGCGGCAAAAGTCACGGCCAGATTCCGGAATGTGGCGGAAAGGAACGGAAGGGTCGATCTGGCCTTTCAGGTGATTGTACCTCAATCTATGAGAGACAGCCGTTGGCAACTCCGGTTTTATCCAGATATGTTTATGCTTGGGGATAGTGTGCGTCTGGATCCTGTGATAATAACGGGAGCGGCGTACCGCAAGGCACAACTGCGCGGCTACCAGATGTACGAGAAGTTCCTCTCAAAAATAGTGAACGACTCCACCAAATTCATAAATGTCAGACAGTTGGAGATATTCCTAAAAAGATATATCCCTCAGGTTTTTTCCTATAAGACGGACACTTCATTCGTTTCGGAACAGGAATTCTATTCCGCCTATGGTGTCAGTGAGAGACAAGCGGTGGAGCATTATACCAACCGCTTCGCCAAGAACTTGAACAAGCGGCGCAAGGCCAAAATGGACAAGATGCACAGGAAATATATCAAGTCTCCGATAGTCACGGAGGGGATACGTCTTGACACCGTAATGATCAGTGATGACGGAGAGTTCATCTATAATTATGTGCAGACCATAAACACGAGGCCGAAGCTGAAGAAGGTGGACATCATCCTGAGCGGAGAGATTTATGAGCAGGACAAACGCCTGTACAACATTCCACGCAGCGAGCCTCTGACATTCTACATCAGTTCCATCTCGGCCTTTGTTGACAACACTGAACGCTATCTGACCAAGGTCGTGGAGAGGAGGGCAATGGCCAACACGGAAAGCCGGATAGATTTCGAGCTTGGAAAGTCGGACATAAAACCTGAATATGGGCGCAACCTTGAGGAGATCGCGATGATTGAGAGGACCCTCGCCTCATTGGTAGAGAATGCCACCTATGACCTTGACTCCATAACCGTAAGAGCGACCGCGTCTCCGGAAGGTCCTTATGCCGTCAACAGGCGTTTGGCACAGCGTCGTTCTGAATCGGTGTCTTCGTGGTTCGGAAAGTATGTGAAATCCTACAGGGATTCTCTCGTGTCGGCCAGAGGTGTGTTCGCCGAACTTGGAAGCGATTCATTCAAGGACGATTCCGGCGGATTGTCCGACGTTGTGTTCACGCCACGCTGCATTCCTGAGAACTGGGATGATCTGCTGACTCTGGTGGCCTCGGACATTGTCATGAATGATAATCAGAAAGAGGAGTTTGTCAGGATTTGTGAAAGTGAGAAGGAACCAGACAGAAGAGAGGTTATGCTAAGGAAGTGTACATTCTATAATTATATGAAAGAAACACTTTATCCCAGATTGAGAACGGTAAAATTCAATTTTTACCTTCATCGTAAAGGAATGGTCAAAGACACCATTCACACGACCGTAGTGGACAGTCTGTATATGGAGGGAGTGCAGGCTCTTCACGATATGGACTATGCCTCGGCTCTTTCACGTCTTCTTCCATACGGGGATTTCAACGCCGCAGTGGCCTGTGTGGGAATGGACAGAAATGCCACCGCAATGAAAATCCTTGAGTCCCTGCCGGATTCCGACAAGGTCAACTATCTTATGGCGATTCTGTATTCGAGAGCTGGTGACTATCAGAACGCTGTTAACCATTACCTCAAGGCGTGCCACCAGAATCCTTCGTTTGTGTTCAGAGGAAATCTTGATCCAGAAATCTACGTATTGATCAAAACCTATGGACTTAACTCACAAGAAGAAGACCCTGTGTTTGAGTAAAATCGTCAAAATATTCAGAAATGACTTTTATTAATCGTGATATGTTTCGTAAGATTTTATTGCCGGTCATTGTCATTGCCTTTACCTATGGCTGCAGAGACACTTGGCTGGACAGGATGTGGATGAATAATGTCGCATATGAGGACTCGATCGAGGAGAACGCTCTAAGATTGGCCCGATTGCAGGACATCTGTGACTCGTTGGACAGAGAGATGGCATCCTTGCGTGCATTGGCCAAAGCGATAGATGAGAAAGATTACATAACCAGCATTGATTCTGCTTGGGAGAACGGGAAGACGGTTGGTTATCTTATCAGCTTTAAACATAACACTCCTATTAGGATTTTCCACGGCCGCGACGGAAAAGACGGCCACCCCGGATCGGATGGGCAGGATGGCTTTGACGGATATGACGGTGTCGCCCCTTCCATCGGAATGACTCCGGCTCCTGGCGGAAGATACTGTTGGACGATAAACGGCAAAGTAATTTTGGATGACACCGGAAAGCCAATTTACGTGGATAGAGAGGATGCGGTCACCCCGCGGTTCAAGTCGGAGAATGGAACGTGGTTTGTCTCATATGACGATGGGAATAGTTGGAACCAAACAGGTAATTCAGAAGGAAACCGGGGAGATTCTATGTTCAAGGATGTTATAATCGCCGACACAGAGGTCCGTTTCATCTTATCTGACGGGTCAGAGTTCACATTGCCTCGTTTTGTAAAGCTTACGATCGATTTCGATATGGATGCCGAGGAGTCCGGCATAGAAGCAGGAAGAAGCATCCAGATCAGGTACGCGTTGAATTATGCGACATCATCTACAGCTGTGACTGTCGCATCGGATGGAAATTATAAGGCGAAAGTAGTAAAGGACACGCCTACGACTGGGACAATACTGATCACCAGCCCCAGACATTACGAGGACGGACACGTTACAGTCATTGTCACGGATGGATCAGGGTACACGTTTTCAAGGGTTATAAATTTTTATGAACGGAAGGTTTCTTTCCCTAATGGATTGAACTATGTTGTCGCCGCACAGGGCGGAACAGTCAATATCCCGTTAACCACAAACTTTGAATATGACCTTGAGTTCCTTGATCCAGTATCCAGGGAATGGCTGGATTTCAAGACCACGACAAGGGCTGCGACAAAGAACTATAACATCTCATTGGATGTCAAGATGAATATGTCGTTCAAGGAACGGACAGCGGAGCTTGGACTGTTCGCCAGAAATGAACCGGACAATGCCTTGCGTAAGATCGTGATCACGCAATCTCCGGCAACATTTAGATTATCGCAGGACAGATTCCTGCTGGATGCATCCGGGAAGACGTTTACAGTGCCGATAAAATCCACTTCCGGATTATCCATTGTCACGGACTGTGCCGATTGGATTGAAGTCAGCCAGAGTTCCGGAAACAATATTGATTATCAGCTCTCATTTTCTGTTGATCCAAACTCATCAGGTGTAAGAAGGGCCTCCACTTTGGAGCTGTTCAGCGCAGACGGAACAGTCAAATTAGGAGACATAAGCGTGACTCAAGTTGCTGGAGGAGAGGAAAGCCCTGATAACCTAATATTCAAAGTGAGGGCAAATTACGCCAACGGCTTTATGGTTCAACTTCCTTTAGGCGGCAATGTTGATTGCACGATAGATTGGGGAGACGGCAGTGATCCTGAAAGAATTACCAGCGGGATGCCGAAACATTCGTATCCTTCTGTCGTCTCAGACTATATTGTCAAGATATCAGGCAAAGTGACATCACTTAGTTCCTCAGGAATATCCCATCCTGCGATAACAGAAGTTATTCAATGGGGCTACACCGGTCTGACAAGGATGGATAACGCTTTTGCGAACAACGCTTTGTTGGAAAAGATTCCTGGAGATGTCAGTGGGGCTTTTTCGGAGGTCACATCATTCACCTCGGCTTTCAGCGACTGTATCAAACTGAAGTCTCTCCCGGAGAATTTATTGACATTCTGCACAAATATCACATCACTCAGTTATACTTTCAACAATTGTACATCTCTTGAGAATGTGCCAGAGAAACTGCTCCATAATGCAAAGGTATTAGCACGTGTTGATGGTCTATTTGAAGGGTGCTCAGCTCTTTCTGTTATTCCTGACGAACTTTTTGCGACCAATTGTGAGTTTACATCGTTCTCTTCTGTATTCAGCCATACTGCGATAAAGACGATTCCAAGAGGGCTTCTTCGGAATTGCAAAAAAATCGAGTCTTTTACACGAAGTTTCTATTACTGTTCCTCATTGGTGTCTATCCCTGATGATCTGTTTTCGTATTGTCCGGATGCAAACCATTTTTGGCAGACGTTCTGCCGTTGTTACAACCTAAAGGAACTGCCGGCCAACTCATTTGATAACAATCGAAAAATCAAGATGTTCCAAGAAGTATTCATATTCTGTCGCATAGAGGGGGAATCTCCATATACGATAATCAACGGCAGAAAGATCCATATGTATGAAAGATATCTTGAACCCGACTATTTTGCCGGAATAACGAACACTCATTCATACAACAGATCCTATACAAGCAATAAATTCACAGACAACGACAATATCCCTATCAACTGGAAAAATTAGCATAATGAAAAGATTAATATTGACACTGTTGGCAAGTTTTGCCCTTCTTCCTTGTTGTACCAGCATTACGGACGAGATGAACAAATCCAATCAGGCATTGGAGGAAAGGATCAAAGAAAATGCAGACAAGATCGCGGCTCTTGAGAAAAGGTGCGAAGAGTTGAATTTCAATCTGGATGCCTTGCGTAAGACTGTTCAGGCATTGCAGGACAATGATTTTATCAAATCTGTCACACCTTTGTACGATAAAGATGGCATTACCGTGATCGGTTACAATATCTCTTTTGTCAAAAGTGGAGAGATCCGTGTTTTCGCCGGGGAAAATGGCAAGGATGGAGAAGACGGCAAGCCGGGAGATCCCGGTAACGATGGAAATGACGGACATTCTCCTGTTGTAGGAATCGCCAAGGGAGCCGATGGGGTATATTATTGGACTCTTGACGGAGAATGGCTGACCGACAGTGACGGTCAGCGCATAAAAGCAGAAGGGAAGAATGGGGTGACTCCTCAATTTCGTATTACTGACGACTATTGGGAAATTTCTTACAATGGAGGCAAGGATTGGACTAGTTTAGGCAAAGCAACAGGCGACACAGGAAAGTCATTTTTCGAGAATGTGTCGGATTTCGAGGACAAAGTGACATTGACGTTGGCGGACGGGTCAGTCATCACAATCCCCAAATATAAGAAACCTGTAATCAAGTTCAGTATAGAGGACAACGAGACCGGCGCAGTCTCCGGCATTGATGTCATTGTGGGGTATCAGATTTCCAATGCTTCGGAAGGCACGGTTGTGTCTGTTTCTTCCGACGGCAACTATGCCGCCAAAATTGTCAAGGATAGCCCCTTGTCCGGCAAGTTGACAATAACCCCTCCGACCCCATACACAGATGGCTTTGTGAATGTTACCTTGACAGATGATTATGGCTATTCACAGGTTGAAGTCATTAATTTTCATCAGAATCTGATTTCCTTTGCGGAAGGTCCAGAATATCAGATCCCGCCGGAAGGAGGACTTGTCGAGATTCCATATAGCCTGAATTTCGACCACGAGGTACGGACGACATCTGATTGGTTGAAGATTACCCCGACCACTCGGGCTGAAATGAGAGAGAAGTCCATAAAAGTGTCAGCCGAGAAGAATGAACTGTTCCGCAGCAGGCAGGCTGTCATCGGGATTTATGCAAAGACAAATCCGAATCAGCCCTATGCTGAGATAATCATAAATCAATCGTCCGCCTATTTCACTTTGAGCCAAAGCAATTTTGCGGTCTCAGATGCGGGAGGAGCCATTTCCGCAAAGATAACATCCTCTTTGGGATTGAGCGTTTCAGTAGAGGATTCGGTTGATTGGGTAACCTGTTCACTCAGCGGACCGAAAGGCAATGACTATGTGCTGACGGCATCTGTGTCCCGTAACACTACCGCGGTCAAACGGTTCGCAAAAATCATCTTGTTTGACCAATCGCAATCCAAAGAACTTGGAACAATAGTGATTGTCCAACAATCAGGACTCTCGGATTCCATAGAAGATATGGTGTTTACCGTAAGAGCCAATTATCCTAATGACTTCACTTCAGTACTGCCTTTATCTGGCACGATCGACTGCTATGTTGACTGGGGAGACGGGTACGTAGAGTACTATAAATCTGGTCCGGTTTCCCATAAATACAATGTAGAGGAGCCACATTCATTCAAAGTCATTGTTTCCGGAACAGTCACAGAATTAAAGTCGAATGAAGAGACTATCCCTTCCATAATCGAAGTCAACCAATGGGGAAAAACAGGGTTGAAGGATATGTGGGGAGCCTTCCAGAATAATACTATCCTCCAATATATTGCTGGTAACGCGGCAAATTCATTTGCTTTGGTAAGAAGCTTCCAAGAGGCTTTCGCTAATTGCATTAATCTAAAAAATATCCCGGCCAACTTGTTTAAAGGATGCTTTGAGGCATCAACGTTTGGTTCTACATTTTCAGGATGCTCTTCTATTACAGAAATTCCATCTAAATTATTCTTTGACTGTAATCGTGCAACTATGTTTGGTGGTGTATTCAAAAACTGCATATCTCTTTCAACAATTCCGGGAGACATTTTCAGTAATTGCAGGAATATGACCAGAATAAGCTATGGTTTTGCCAATTGCCAATCGCTAAAGTCTGTTCCTGAATCATTATTCGCAGATTGTCCCAATATTGAAAATGCGAGTCGTCTATTCGAAGAATGCAATCATTTAGTCGCAGTCCCGACAGGCATTTTTGATAACAATCGGAATCTGACAAATCTCAATGGAACCTTTTCAGAGTGTTATTCATTAAAAGGAGAATCACCTTATACGATAATTAGTGGCAGAAAGTATCATTTGTACGAAAGGAACGATGCTCCAGACTATTTCTCACCGGTAATAAATATGAAAGGACTGTTCTATTGGACATACGAGAATTTAGATGATAAGGACAGTATTCCTGATGTATGTCGTATGGGGCCCAATAGTTAATTAACAAACACTGTAAGACACATCAATAAAGGCAGGTAAAACATCATAGTAAGACCGTAAACCGGTAAAAACAATGGAATCGAACAATATGAACCAGAATGGACTTGATTGGGATTAAGTTTCTTTCCACTTTTACAAAAAAATGGGACCGATTATATTGTTAACATCTTTATAACATTATGAAACACATCAAACTATTTGCGGTCATCGTTGCGATGGCCATCTGTGGGACGGTGTCCGCGCAGGAGAACTTTCTCAAGGTGTCATATTCAAATGTCGCGATCAAGGCGAGCGCAGGAGGAATTTCCTTCACGGAGAATATGAACGGCCTCTCGGTCGGAGTGTCACAGGCGAGGATGCTTCCGGGGGAGCTGCCCTTCCTCTACGAATATGGAGCTGACATCCTGATGGCGTTCGGAGACAACAAATCGACACTCATCTCGGCTATGGTGCCGGTCAACCTAATGTATAAACTTGACCTTGGTCAGATCCAGTTGCTCCCGTTCGCCGGACTCAACCTGACAGCACACATCATCGGTCAGAACAAGGATGACGAGTACACCTACAACTGGTTCAAGGATGACGAAGACGGCGATGCGTGCAACCGCTTCCAACTCGGCGCACAGTTCGGAGCGAAAGCCCTCTACGGCAAGTATTTCCTCGGAATATCCTACCAGCCGTCCCTGACCAAATTCGCGGACAGCGTCAACTTGAACGTCCTTAATGTGTCTTTCGGAATATCGTTCTGACCATGAGCATCGTTAAGCGATTATCAGGATTAGTTATGGCCGTCATAGCGGCCATAACTTTTTGCTCCTGTGATAAAGAAGGCACAGAGACCGGCTCGGCCAGCGGGATTGTCGGGACTTGGAGGGTTATGCGGCTTGAATATTCATTCAATGGTGAGACTGTCGGAAAGAGACCATTACGGATGGAGAGATTTATCAATTCAGAAAGGATGGAAAAGTTGAGATTCCGGTAGAGAATTCAGATTACAGAGTTCCAGCGGCCTACAGTTATTCCTCTAAAGACAAGACATTAACTTTGGATCTTTTCATCGCCCGCACGGTGTTCTCAGTAAAAAAACTCACATCGACAGAAATGGCTCTTTCTTCAGATTATAGCAACACTTCCTCCATCTTTGATGACGAGGACGAAAATGTGGGAAAAGCCGTGGATTCCTACAAGGGATTTAAAATTTACGAATATGACGGAAATTGCAGTTATTGCTACCGAAATAAAGGAAAGATCATTCCGTGTGAGAAGAATTATGACGAAGATTACGTGGAAGGCGATTTTACCGGTGACAAGGACGGATACCACGATTCAGAGACGACATATTTCAAACGCATTAAATAACACACATACACTATGAAAAGAATCATTAAAAATTTGACACTTCTCACTTGTCTTTATGTGGCAGTGATTTCATGCGGCAAGGACGACTCCGTAAAATCGTCAGCTTCACTTGTCGGGACGTGGAAATACATCGAAGATGAGCTTCTGTTCAACGGAAAATCAACGTCACACACCGAGATTAATAAGGAGGATCTGGATTGGATGATCACATTCACAAAAGACGGAGTGATGATAGACAATGGTCACACCAGCAACTACATATACTCTCCCGAGTCCAACACGTTGACAGACATTTATTATGAAGGCGGAATAGAAGATAGAGACAGTTATTATTTAAAGGTGCTATCTCCATCAGAGTTCGTAATGTCTTACGGCCTTTGCGAACACGACATAAGTGAGTATGATCAGAACAACTATGTAGGAACTTACAAGGGTACCAAGATATATCGAAATTATGATGACGATGACGATGACTATTACTATCGTAAAGATGGTAAAATTTTTTGTTGCGACCCTATTGACGATTACGATGACTCCTACAAAGGGCAGAGAGAGTATTATGACGAGGAGCTTATGCACTTCAAGCGCATCGACTGACAGTCAAAGACTACTTCAGTAGAATCTGGCTCGCCAAACCAGAAACAGTTTGTCCGGGGAAACGCTGGGACCCCCGGACAAACTGGTAATAATACGAACCTTGTCCGGTGAAGTACCCTTTCACCGGACATTCCATTTCACTCAACCACAATGACCTCAGTTCCCGGATCACAGACAAGGTCAATGGTCGATTTCTGGGCCGCGGTAAGGTAGAGGGTCTTGATCGGAGAGCCGGACAGGTATGCCTCCTTCAGGGCTGGGTTGTGGGAAAGGTCAAGCGACACCAAGGATGTGTTTTGGGCATAGAGTGACACCAAGGCAGGACAATCACTGAGATCGAGCGCTTTCAGAGAGGTGTTGTCGCAGACCAAGACCGTCAGAGCGACATTCTTGGAAAGGTTGATTTCCGTCAACAAGGTCTGGCCGGAGACATCCAGACTTTTTAGGGCGGTAAACATCCCGAGTCCATAGAGAGACACTATCCCGGAATATTCCTCCGCCGGGATATTCATAGACTCGACCTCCGCCGCCTCTGCCAAAGACACAAACGAGTCATAGTTGAAGTCGTAGTGGTCGAGGATGAACCGCTTGAAAACCTTGTCTTCGATGCGAGGCGTATAGACAATCTCCACTGATTCAGGAATATGCCTGTGCTGGCCGAGATTGACATTGATGCCATCAATCTCGTGTCCTTCAAGCAATTCCAGACGGGAGAGGCCTTTGCACATGCAATGTAGTTCGGATAGTTCATGATTCGTGTTCAGATCAAGACACGAGATCTCGTCGCAACCATCAAGGTTAAGGAACCTCAACTTGGCATTGTAGCGCAGATTCAGGGAGTGCACCGGGCTTCCGGCGCAATCAAGGACTTCCAAATCCGAGAGCAGGTAAATCTTGTCTCCATCCTTCAGGGCATCACCGACGTAAAGCCGCCGGAGGTCGCTTTTCTGACGGAACAACTTTTCATTGTCTTTGATTCCGGAGCGGGAGTCATAGTGAAACTCCTCAAGTGACGGGAACAAAGACAGATCCGGTGTCAGGTTCCGGCAACCGGTGATGTCAAGCGAACGGAGATCCCGCAAGGATGCCAAGCTGTATGTCAAGGCCTCCGTCTTCATTTCCACATTACCGGAAAGGACAAGAGACGTGAGACGTGAAGCTCCTGACAGAGTCAATGACTCAATGTGATTATTGGACAAATCCAGGCAAGTGACGTGATCGTTTGCGCCAATATCGATTGATGCAAGGGTACCGCTGCCGCCCTCAGGGCCGCACGACAGACCGCGACACCGGACGGTGTCCAGATTCGGAAGATATTCAAGTCCTTTCAGCGACTTGACATCGTCCGAAATGATGTCAATCTTGGTCACAAGAGCCGCCTCCTCATAGCTTATCAGCCCATCCGAGTCCTTGTCCCAATTGGCAAGCATCCAATCGGCCAATGTCTTGTCCTCGAACGGCATCGGGATCACCACCTCCATTTCCTGACTGTAGGCAGTTCCTTTGGCATTGACCGCATAAGCGCGGAAATAATAGGTCTGTCCGATTGTCAATCCCTCGACCGACACCGTCCGCTCTCCATAGTCTGAACCATCCATGGTTTTAGTCGTCAAATCAAAAGTCGGGGATGGAGAAAGACTCCAGCACAATCCACAGATGACCATCTCCCCGCTGAAAACATCCTCAACGGAATAGTCAAAGACCAAAGCCGTTCCGTTCCTTATGGTCAAGGAGTTGATGGACAGGACAGGCATCCGCTGTTCTATTTCGATCCGTTGGACCTCCGACAACCGGTCATCACCTCCGCTGGAGACGAATGAGCGGCAATAGTACTCGCCACAGGCCAATCCCGGAATCATCGTTGAAAACTCATTACCGGAAATGGATTCAACCTCCAGGCGTTCCATAGCGTTCTCGCTGTTTCCGAAATAGAAACCGCAGCCTTTGATGTTGTCCGCACTTGACACCTTGCAGCGAAGGTCAAGATTTGTTCCATCAAGGCTCACGGTCGTACCAATAATCTCCGGAGCGGAATGAAGCGATGCGTCAGGATCCTTCACACAGGAAGCGACCCCGATGCACAGCGACATAAACATCAAAAGCACTCTTGAGACTGACATAGTGTCTGCAAATATAACAGATTTAAAAGGCATTAAAAAGACCATCAATGACTATCAAGTCAGTTTTTTAGGATATTGCCAAAATGAACCGAAATGAACTTGAACAAAATGTCCTAAATGAATATCTTTGCGCATCAAAATGAATTCACGAAATGGCCAAAATAGTACCGGAATTGAATTACCTGCTGGCGGAGGTCGAGAAGCGCTATGGGAGAAGACTTTCGACATCGGCCGACTTCGAAGCCCTGTCCGTCGTGGTCGAGCACGAGTCCGGCGAACTGATCTCAGCCTCCACCTTGAAAAGGCTGTGGGGATATGTCACACTGAAACCAACTCCGAGGATCTCAACACTAAACGTGTTGTCAAGGTACATCGGCAAACGGGACTTCAACGCATTCCAGCAAAGCATAATGAGTGACGGACACTATGTGTCCAACTTCTTCTCCGTGAAGAAGGTCTGCACATCCGACCTGAAAAAGGGAGCGGAGGTACTCATCGGCTGGGCACCCAACCGGCTTGTCACGCTTAGGTACGACGGGGACGGATACTACACAGTCATCAAGTCCGAGAACTCAAAACTGCTTGAAGGAGACAAGTTTCAGACGGAATCATTTATGATAGGCTACCCACTGTACATCCCGAGGATCCTGAGGAACGGAGAATATACACTCTCCTATATAGCGGGAACGCAGGAAGGCCTGAACAGGGTCGATGTCCTCAGCGAGGGGAACGATCAATAGCCGGTTTCCCGGATGTCCGCGGAGATTTCCTCAAAAACGGAATCCACGGCGCGGCGGTTCCTCGCGGCTTTGATGTCCGGAAGCATAAGGCTGAGTGACAGTACAATGGCGAGGACCGACGCAATGGCTGCAAAGGCAATCCAATGTCTGCGCTTTCCTTTTTCGAGAATGACGGAACGAACCTCTGCAACTGACCCGTAGCGCTTGCCACGATCCTTGGCGGCACAAACAGCGGCGATTCGTGAATATACCCCCATCCGCTGCATTATCTTGCCCAATGAATATATGTCCGCACGGCAGTCCACGTTATCCCCAGCCATCTGCTCAGGCGAGATGTAGTCCTTTGTGCCTGCCGGATTCTTGAAAGTGGCGTACCAGTCAGCATCGGCAAGGCCGAAATCTATCAGTTTGACATTCTGGCCGTTTCTAGTGATCATTATGTTGGATGGTTTCAGATCCCGGTGGATAATCTGGTTGCGGTGCAGGTACTCAAGGGCATCGCAGAGTTCGAGGAGAATCTTACGAATCGCAGATCGGTCGGTGCGCTTCGACAGGCTCAGCGACCTACGTGGATTGGTCCGTAACCATTCCGCAAGGCTACAGCCGTCAATACATTGAGTGACAATGCAATTACCAAGGTTAGGAATATTTATGAAATCCAGTGTCGGGCAGATGTTCCGATGGTCCAAAGAGCGGCCGATCTCGTACTCCTTGCGGAGCAACCCCTCGTAAAAGGGATTCCCGACATATTCAGGCTTCAAGGATTTCAGTGCCACCAATTTGCCGCCAAGTATCATACGGCTGAGTATGGAATAACTCTCCGGCGATTCGTGGATTTTCTGAATATCCCCAGGCTCGCCGTCAGACAATTCTTCATAAGATCCGAAAAAAGCTGATGTCTCTTCCATAATAGCGCTAATAGAAAATCAAATATAGCCTTTTTCCACACGTATTTTACCAAAAATATTGGTAAATTTGTGAATATGCACAGAGAACCAGTAATATTCCTGCTTTTGACCCTAATGGCTGTGGCTTGCGCTTCGAGAACTGAGGTGCAGCTTGGCAAGCCTGCCTACAACACTGAGACCGATTGCCTCAACGGGACGATGATAGTGTCGGTGGACGGGAAGTACGGGCTGGCGGACACTTCAGGAAGGGAAATTCTGGCTCCGGAATACGATGATGTCTATTACATTTCCGATGATGTTGCGGTGGCGTTTTCCGGACAAACCGTCGGATTCTTTAACCGGAACGGAAGGAGGTTGGGAGAGACCGTGATGGAAAGCGAGGCCACTTTCGAAGATCTTATGGAGGCATATTCAAAGATTGAGAAACTGCACAGAGAGCAGTGGGACAGCATATTGGCCAGTTACGAGAAGTTGAGGCAGTACTGCCAGTCCGACAGTGCTTTGGTCGTAACCGCCAACATTATGGCCGATGACATCCGGGCCGCGCTACAAAAAGTCGGAGGGCCGATGGAAAAAGACCAGAAAGTCCGATTTGAAACAGAATATTCGGCATACAGACGTTAGGACGATGAGAAAGCTACTGATTACCATCCTGATAACACTGCTTTGTGTTCCGGTGTTCGCACAGAGCGCCGCAAGCATAAGGAAAAACAATTCGTACATCTACACCGAAGCCACGGCGGCCACTTCAACAGCGGCTGACAGTGTTGCGCTTGACGCGTTGGTCGGAAAACTCGCACAGACAGTGGATCTGCCATATTCATTGGAAATCAGGAAGAGACTGATTAATACCTATTTGAGAGACATAAAAAGGGAATGTGGGATGATTTCGTCAAACGGGCGAGGAAAGGCTTCCGTGATGCGGTATATTCAGAGAAATGATGTGGAGCGGATCTTCGAAGGGAGAAGGAGCAAGGTCAAGGAGATGCTTTCCATCGCTTCCACGGCTGACAGAAAATGCCAGATGGACGTGGCGCTGCGCTACTATTCCTGGGCCGAGACTCTGATGCGCAGTCTCCCCTCAACCGATGTCGTGGCGATCGCCGAGGCGAAAAGCAGACGAGAGACAATCCTGAAAGGGTTGAATGTGGAGTTCGACCGGCAGGACATTTACGACAAAGGGATTGTGGAGTTGACATTCACTTTCAACGGGAAGCCTGTCAAAAACATTGACTATAAATTTTTTGACGGGAAGACTTGGAGCAAGGTGCTGTCAGCCAAGGACGGAAAAGGATTCGTGGAGGTAAGGCCGGGCTCAAAGATCGACCAATACAGAATCAAGTACGAAATCACGCCGGCACATCTCCAACATCTGTTCAGGGAGGTAAGCCTCGTCGAGAAGGCACTGGCTCCGGAAGCAGAGAACACCGACGGCGGGACGCGATCTGCGAAGACTCACTCCGGTCCAGCCGTAACCGCTACAGCATCCGAATCATCAGCAAGGAAAATCGATTTCTCCGCCGTCAAGAAGAAAGTGCTGGACGTGGTGGCAAGGGAAGAATTCCAGACGGAGCCTGACTCCACCCGAGGAGGTCTCACTCCAATTGTCTTTTCTTCTGAATATGAAGACATTGTGAACAAGGTGTGCAAAGGCGTCACCAGCGGAGCGGATGAATCGCTCTATGAATATTTCACCCCGGAAGGCTACGAAATATTCAACCGCCTCATCCGCTATGGCAACGCCAGGGTGCTGAACTTCGACGAGCTGAATTTCTACGGACTGGGCGAAGAGGTCTATGCGAGAAGCGTCCCGATGGTGTTCTCGTTCAGGGGCAACCAAAGGCAGTTCGTGGAGAACATCGTGTTCACGTTCAACGGAGAGAGAAAGATCTGTGACCTCTCGTTCTCTCTGGGGAAAGAAACAGTGCAAGGCATTGTCGGCCAGACAGGCTGGACCGAGGAGGCAAGGATAATCCTCGTCAGTTTTCTGGAGAACTACAAGACGGCGTACGCCCTCAAGCGCCTGGACTACATCAGCTCAATCTTCGATGACGACGCGCTGATCATCACCGGACGGGTGCTCCGGAACGTCAAAGGGCCGAACGAGTACAGCGGCAACCGCTACGTCACCCTGACCCGCCAGAGCAAGGCGAACTACATCAAGAACCTCAGCAGGGTTTTCGCCAGTCAGGAATATATCAACATCCAATTCTCTGACTGCGAGGTGATGAAACTCGGCAAAGGAGAGCAGCTGTTCGGAATAAAGATCAGGCAGGAATATTTTTCCACGACATATTCGGACACTGGCTACCTGTTCATCCTCGTTGACCTTCGGGACTACCTGAAGCCTGTCATACACGTCAGGACGTGGCAGGAGGCTCCGGACAAGGATTTCGGAGTGATCGGACCTTATAACTTTTAGAATATGAAGAGGTTCGCTGTTATATTCATTCTTCTTTTAGCGGCTGTTTCCGCCTCGGCGCAAACGGACTCCTCCGGATTCTTCGTCCAGTCTTTCAAGAAGCTGGAGTGGGATCTGGACGCGAGGAGCAACTATCCGGAGTTGGATCAGAACAACCGAAAGGCAGCGCTGATCAAGGTAGTCATCCCGGAAGCCGGTTTTGATTTCGATGTCGGGGTGATGGGTGTAGTAGGCGTAAGGCAGGAAGTCGGAGAGATCTGGGTGTATGTTCCGGAAGGTGTGCGCAAAATCACTGTCAGGCACCAGACCTACGGCATCATCAGGGACTATGAGTTCGGCTGCCCGATCGAGTCCGCATCCGTCTATGAGATGAGACTTCATTTGCCATTGCGGCCGAAAAGCACGGTTATAGTCAAGGATTCAATCGTGTACGTCCCTACTCCGGTCTCCGTACAGGCAACGCGTAAACGGAAACGGATCGGTGCAAGTATCCTCGCCGTCGGCAGCGTCCCGGATCCGTCCGGCGGAGTCATGATGGTCTGGAACCCCAAACGGTTCGGGGCATACCTGAAGGCCACCGGCAATCTCAAATCTTCCAGCCACAGTTACATCTGTCACGAGGACGGCACCACTGACAACGGCTACATCTGGACCAGCGGCGAAGGTCACGTCTCAAGGATGGCGGTCACTGGTGGAGGACTATTCAGATGCCTTGATTGGCTGAGCGTCAGCATCGGAGCCGGCTACGGCGACAGGACTCTTCTTTGGAAGGACTCCAAAGACAATTTCGCGAAAGTGACCGAAGCTTCCGCCCAAGGCATTGCCGCCGAGCTCGGAGCCGTACTCCGTTTCGGCCGTTTCACCGCCTATCTTGGCACCAGCACAATCGCCTTAAAACGCCTCTACCCCGAGCTCGGTGTCGGCTTCGTCTTCTGAGAACACCCCGTATGATAATCTGCGCAACGACACCAAAATCCATAGTGTTCCGCAGAAAATCATTCGATTATTTGCGCAAGAGAGTTAAAAAAGTTATCTTTGCGCAGAAAATCACTTAAATATGGCACAGATAGTTATCGGAAGAACCGCGGAAATGAAAGCTCTGAAAAGTTATTTGGATTCAGGGAAATCAGAGTTTGTGGCACTCTACGGAAGGCGTCGCGTGGGAAAAACATTCTTAATCCGTATGGCGGCGGAAGACAAGTTTTCATTCTATGTCACGGGCGTGCACGATGCCACAAAGGCGGAGCAACTCACGGCCTTTGCTATCGCCATGCAGAAATATTCAGGTTCTGAGAGACTGAATATTCAGAAAAACTGGATTCTGGCATTCTACGAGCTTTCGCGCTATCTCGAGTCACTTCCTAAAGGGAAAAAGGTGATATTCATTGACGAACTGCCTTGGATGGACACTCCCAAATCCGGATTCATCGCGGCATTGGAGAACTTTTGGAACAGTTGGGCCGCGCTGCGGGATGATGTCAAGCTGATAGTCTGCGGATCGGCGACATCCTGGATGATCAACAACTTGATTCACAGCCGTGGAGGGCTTCACAACCGCCTCACACACCATCTGTTCCTTGAGCCATTCTGCCTCAAAGAAAGCGAAGAGTATTTCAAGGAATATGGTTTCTCATATTCCCGAAAACAGATCGCGGAATGCTATATGGTGATGGGCGGCATACCTTATTACATGTCTATGATGGATCGGTCCAAGAGCCTCGCGCAGAACATTGACGCTCTTTTCTTCTCCCCGAATGCCGAGCTGAAGGATGAGTTCAGCGACCTTTATCAGGCATTGTTCAAGAACGCCGGTCCTCACATAAAAGTCATCACAGCCCTCTCCACAAAAGGGATAGGGCTGACACGGAAGGAAATCATTGCCGCCACAGGTCTGACGGACAACGGAGCGTTCAGCACGGTTCTTGAAGAACTTGAGAACTGCGGTTTCATAAGGAAATATTCCCCATTCGGCAGCAACGTGTCGCAGAACAGGAAAAGACTGGACAGTTCCTCGCTCTATCAAATGATTGATTTCTACACCTTATTCTATTTCAGGTTCATAGAGAAAAACAGCTATCAGGATGAGCACTTCTGGACAACCTCCGTCAACAGCCCGCTGCACAACACATGGTGCGGCCTCTCATTCGAGATGCTCTGCCTTTGCCATCTGAAGCAGATCAAGATGGCTCTCGGCATCTCAGGTGTCCAAACGTTGGCCTGTTCCTGGCGAGGCAAGGGAGACGAATCGAAGAAAGGCGTTCAGATCGACCTTTTGATTGACCGCAAGGACGAGACAATCAACCTTTGTGAGATGAAGTACAGCAAGGACAAATTCGAGATCTCACTCGCCGAAGAGCAGAGACTCTCCGCACGCCTCGACACCTTCCGCTCCGAGACCAACACCCGCAAGTCCGTCCTCCTCACCCTCATCACCGCCAACGGCCTCAAATACAACTCCCACAGTGACATTGTACAGAACGAGGTCACGCTGGAGGAACTGTTCATCTGACTATTGTTTCTTTGTCTTTTGACTACCTTTCAAAACAGCTTGCTCGGCTTGAGGCAATGTCGAGATGAATTTTCTGAATCTCACCGCTCCCATATGTTCATACAACGCCTGTCCCAACTGATATACTTTTGTTTCCAATAGTTCCGGCATGTACTTGTCAGGATGAGAATCCACGGGGCACGTGCAAAACCCTGTGTCCAGGTAGAAGAAAATGTATGTACCTTTGAGCCGCACCCTGTCCGGGTGAATGGCCGCCATGGCCTCCAAGCAACGATACCCGACGCAACGTATTCACCGGAGGACGGTTCGGTTCATTCCACGTCAATGAGTGGCACGTAACACGCTCATTATCATAGATTTAATACTTCACCTCGGGTACGAATCCACTAAAGACGAGTAGCTAAAGTGTTTATTATTAACTATTTATAAATCACGCCAATATTCCCTTCTTACCTGTGGCGGAACACCGCACCACAGCGGAGACATGCGCTCAACGGCAGTCAGACAGGATGACACTTTAGAGATTGAATGACATTCTCGCCGTAAAGTGTCGTCTAAACCCTCCTCATGTCGGCTGTGCACGACATTGGGTCAAAGAATGTTGTCCATTCCCTCCGTCACCGGAATGCCAACCCGAATCCAGAGACCTTGCGGTCTCATGTCAGGACACAAGTAGAGGGCCTTATTACGACCACCCCGTGCTGATGCCAGTGCGGAGATACGAAACGCCTTCATCTCATATCCGTACAGAAGCACTTAGGAGGCAATAGTCAAGAATCAGTTCTATATTCGTGGTGATGAGGCTCTTGGTGTGGCGGTCGATAGGATTCTGGAGTTCCTTGCTGACGATCGCCATACAGTCCGCGATGATCTTGCGCTCGTCTTCGGAAAGATGCAAGGCTTCGTTGGAGGCGTAGGAGAAGAACGTGTAGTCCTTCATCTTGCGCTCAAGCGACGTACCATGCAGGAAGTCCGGATGGAAAAGGATTCCCTTAGCCTTTTTCGGGACACCTGCCACTGACTCGTAACCAACTACCTGATCAGGAGCGATGCTCACAATCGTCTGACCGTCAAAGTCGTACTTGGTCTTGCCGTAATTGATGACACAGCCCTTGGTCTCCTTCAAAAACAATGAATAGAATCCCATCGTGTGCCGTCCGGGAATGAATTTGCTGTTGCTCTCGTTGAACTCCACGTAAGCCACCAGCGGATGCATAGTCTTGAAGCCGTACATATTGTTGTACTGCTCAATGGTCTCTATCTTGTAAATTTCCTCCATATTCATCATTTCAAGAGTTCGGGAAACAGTATGCCACTTATTTCTCGATTCTTGGGCTTATTGCGGCTGGAGATGTCACACTCCCCCAGATAGAAGGAATGCTTGGAGAAAAAAGTCTGGGCGGACAAATGAAAGTTCTGGAGGAAGAATATGGACTGATCAAGAAAAAGAGACCTATCAGAGCCAACAATACCTCTAAAACTGTCCGATACGAAATCAATGACATTTTTCTTCGTTTTTGGTTCAGGTACTTCTATAAATATCGTTCATTGATAGAGATAAAGAACTATTCCGCATTGTCGGAACTAATCAAAAATGAGTATTCGACATATTCAGGACGTATTCTGGAAAGATGGTTCCGGCAAAAGATGATGGAATCGCAACAGTACGCGGAAATCGGTGCCTGGTGGCATCCCCGCAAAGGTAATGCAGACACCCCAGACAATGAAATCGACATAGTTACCGTAAGACTTGACGGTAAAGTTCAAGCATACGAAGTTAAACGGAACAAGAACAAATATTCCAAAGAGTTACTGAGTGAAAAAGTGGCTGATCTAAGCCACAGCGCATTCGGCAACACAAACATAACTTTCGGATGCCTGTCATTAGAGGATATGTAATTATCCCATAGCAGAAGCGTTCTTGCCGAGTGGAGCGTCATCAGTTGGCTATCAATATGTTACAAAACAGTGCCGGAACATCCAGAAGGGCAGCATTTTATAACAGACTAATTTACAACATATTACAATACAGCATCTCTTCTTATGATAATGGCCGTCCTGACAAATAATCTGACCAGGTCACAAAATCAGAACCGCTTGAGAGCCTTCACCAGCCAACGGACGAGAGTCGGGGCGAGCATCAAAAGTGCTATGATGTATGGAGTCAAAAGCACTAATGTTGTCAAGGTATATCTCATTTCGGAAAGGTAAAGCAAGGGTATAAGCGCCAACGCAAAAAGCACGATCTTGACAGCCAGCGGTCTTGTCAGCCGATATGCGGTCCTGCTTCTTGCCAGCACTGCTATAGAAAGCCCTGCGGTCAGCATCGCCAACTCTCTGAATAGACACAATGTGGAATAGGCGAATGGAGTCAACGTCCGTTCCTGCCACACACTGTCAGGCAACATATACGAACAATATCCCAGCACCATCATACCAACCAAGAAGGCTACGAGTGCCACCCGCGCCACATTCTTCCGGCAAAGCCCCGACACTTCACTACCTACATAGGTGGCAACATAAATTTTTGTTTTGGCGGTGGTGGTGGCCTATTCCTCGAATTCGGAATCGGCTACTCATTCTAACTCATATTCTTCCCATGGCAGTTGCGGTAGGAAAGGTGGCTGCCGCATGGGCACGGGGCGTCCGGCGGTGTCGGGGGGACGAACAGGCCGAGGATAGGGTTCTTCTTGATCATGGTCTGGATCGGGTCATCTTCGGTCTGCAACACGACCTTCAGACAGTTCTTCTCGTTTGAGGAGTAACCTTTGAGAAGCCATTTCGGAAGGGTGTTGGCGTAGGCGGCCACAATCTCCATACATTCGTCATAATCTTCGAACGACTCAATGTCCTCCTGCTTGCGGGAAACGCTTGCGAATATGGCCTCCGTGGTGTCGTTCTTGCCGAACATCTGGGCGTTCATCCAGATGTCGTGCTCCTCATGGATCAAGTCCTCACCGGTATAGCCAAGATTGCCAAGCATCTCCACCAACTTCCGGCCTTCCTCTGAGTCAAGGCCATAGACAAAATACGGCGAACCGGCACCAGCCCTCAAAGCCTCCTGCGGGGTGAAAGGACGCAGCGACTCTATCGCTGAATATTCCTTCCTGCCCTTGAGGATTTCCTCGGGATCGAATATGTTCGGAGCGCACATGTAGCGCTCGCCGTCAGAATCGACCCTGCAAAGCTTCATCACAGGGCTCTCATAGACCATATTCGTGAAATACTCAATGCTGTGTCTGCCGGAGAATTCCCAGTAGTCCAGCATCTTGTCGAAGAACTCGTCCACTGTCATGATGCCGTAGAGGCAGAGGTAACCCAAGGCAGCGCGCTCCATTTCGAACAGGCCGCTGAGCTCGCCCTCCTTCAGCACGTCATCAATATGCGGGGCGACGACATCGTACATGTCCTTAGGAAGCCATACCTCTCTGAAATTCTCGTCCGAGGTGTCCGAGCCAAGGAGTTTGACCGTCTCCAGAACCGACGGGAAATCAGGGTAATCCAGGTATAGCGGCACTCCCGGACCGGCCTCGACCAGCCTTTTCAGAAGCCTCAGATCCCTCTCAAGCATCCTGCCCAGCCATTCAGCCGGCCTTTCGATTATGTACGCGCCAAGCCTGTCCACAAACTCAGGCTTGCGGACCTTCGTCGGAACATCAGCTCCAAAGTACTGTCGGATGTCCTCCAACTCGACTCTTGGGAAACTTTCAAGAGCCTTGAATATGACGTTACGCTTCTGTTTCATAATGAAAGAAGTGCTTGAATAAATTTGTTCAACGGGAAGTGGAGCATAGGAGAATCGAACTCCTGACCTTTTGAATGCCATTCAAACGCTCTACCAACTGAGCTAATACCCCATTGGGATTGCAAAGATAGACAAAATCTTTCAATCCGCAAATTTTTCCTCACTATTCATGATTTTTTTTGGGTCATTTTATACTGGTTTCCCAAGTCAATCATCCATGGTTCGCTCTCCATATAGCAATTGCAAAGCGACAGGCGCGTTTTTCCGCGCAGGATTTCTTAACTTTGTCTGATAGTCGCCTCTGATTATGGTCACATCCCTTGCAGCGGCAATATTAAATCAATGAATATAAATGGATAACGGAAAGAAACTGATGACGATGGCGGCCGCCGCGATGTCCGTGTGCGGATGCGCCAGGAATGAGGCACAGAAACCCAATGTGGTGTTCCTGCTGTTCGATGACCTCGGCTATGGGGACTTGGGATGTTACGGGCAGGAGAAGATCGAGACCCCTAACATAGACGCTCTGGCGTCCCAGGGGCTTCTCTTCACGGACATGTACACGGCGGCTCCGCTGTCGTCTCCGTCAAGGTGCTGCCTTTTGACTGGCAAACACATGGGACACAGCCAGATACGCAACAACGAGGAGCATTTCACGCCTACCGACAGCCTCGGATGGAACGGAGTGTTCCTGAACCCGGAGGAGCAGGGACAGTTCCCGCTGGAGGAAGGGACGAAGACCATCGCCACGATGATGCAGTCGGCTGGCTACAAGACCGCCATGGTCGGGAAATGGGGACTTGGATTCCCGAAGAGCGCGTCACTTCCGAACACGATGGGCTTCGACTATTTCTACGGATTCAACTGTCAGGCGCTTGCCCACTCCTACTACCCTGTCAAGCTGTGGGAGAACGGCGTGGAGGTCGAGACGGGCAACGAGCTTGTGGTCCAGGGCTGTAAGTTTCCAGAGGGCTTGGACAAATACGATGTGAACAACTATACCCAGTACGGAGGCGAGCACTACAGCTGTGACCTGATGTACGACAAGATGGTCAAGTTCGTGGAGGACAACGCGTCCTCTCCATTCTTCGTGATGTGGACCACGACCGTGCCGCACAGCGCGGTGCAGGCTCCTCTGGACGAGGTGATGCACTACGTGGACAAACTCGGGGACGAGGAGCCGTGCACGGATCCCGGGATGTACCTCCCGAACAGGTACCCGCACGCCACCTACGCAGCGATGGTCACCCACATCGACAAGCAAGTGGGAGACCTGGTGCAAAAACTGAAGGATCTGGGAATATGGGAAAACACGATATTCATTGTCACTTCCGACAACGGCCCGGCAAGCAACGGCAATTCGCCGATGGAATATTTCCGCAGCGGTGGTCCGTTCAAATGCGGAAAGGGCTGGGGCAAGTCCTCGCTGCACGAAGGTGGCATCAGGATGCCGTTTGTGCTGCGCTGGGGTGAAGGAAAGCAGTGCGAGAAGATACAGCACATCTCCAGTTTCGCGGACATCATGCCTACTCTCGCCGAGATCGTCGGTGTCGAGGCTCCGGAGAATGACGGAGTGTCATTCGCACCCACTGTCCTTTCCCAAACCGCAGGCGGACAACAGTACAGCCACGCGAGCGGCATCAAGGCCGGAGAGCAGAAGGAGCATGAATATCTCTACTGGGAGTTCCCGGGGTCGAAAGGCTGGGTGGCCGTGCGCATGGGCGAGTGGAAAGGCATCGTGCGTAAGGTGCTGAAAGGGAACACCGGAATGGAGCTTTACAATCTGAAGGAGGATCCGCGCGAGTCAAAGGATGTGGCTTCGGAGCATCCGGAGATCGTGAAAGAGATGTGGAAGGCGGTCAAGGAAAGCCATCGGGAGGCCAATCCGGACGTGCCTAAGTTCAACATGGAGATCAATTATCCGGACTCTCTGTAGCAATCCGGAAAAACGGAACGAGGGCTGGCCGTTGGATTTCGGCCAGCCCTCGTTCATATTCAAAGGCGGTTATCGCTCGTCCTGAAACTTGAGGATCGGCTGACGCGCCGCCGTGGTCTCGTCCGGACGGGTGATCGGAGCGTTGTGAGGAGCGCTCTTGAGAATGGCGGGATCCTCCGCGGCCTCAATGGCGATCTTCTTCATCACCTCGATGAAAGCGTCCAAAGTCTCGATCGACTCAGTCTCCGTAGGCTCGATCATGATGGCCTGATGGAAGAGCAGAGGGAAGTAGATCGTCGGAGCGTGGAAACCGAAGTCGAGAAGCCTCTTGGCGACATCCAATGTCGTGGCGCCTTCTCTCTCAACGGTTCCATCCGCGGCCTTCCTTGCGCCGTCGTTCACAAGGCCGTCATAGACGAACTCGTGCTTGCAGACGGTCGGGATCGGAAGCTTGTAGTACTCCTTGAGGCTCTCCTTGATGTAGTTGGCACCGAGGGTGGCGTACTTGCCGACCAACTTGACGTTCTCACGACCAAGCGAAAGGATGTAGGCATAGGCCCTGAGGATCACGCCGAAGTTGCCCAGAAATCCAGACACCTCACCGGCCGTCTTCTCGCAGCCGTCAGCGTTCTTATTCTCATCGCTCTTGCCCACACCGGCACGTCCACGTACCTTGAACTGGCCATATTCATCCTTGACCACCTTAGGAACAGGAAGGTAAGGGACCAGTTTCTCGCAGACTCCGACAGGGCCTGAGCCTGGACCGCCGCCACCGTGAGGGGTGGAGAACGACTTGTGCAGGTTCAGGTGCAGGATGTCGAATCCCATATCGCCTGGACGGGCCACGCCGATGAGCGGGTTCATATTCGCTCCATCATAGTAGAGAAGGCCTCCGCATCCGTGGATGAGGGCGGCGATCTCCTCTATGTCCTTCTCGAAGAGTCCGAGGGTGTTAGGGTTCGTCATCATGATGCCGGCGATGTCGTCGCCCAAAAGCGGTTTGAGGTCGTTCACGTCCACGAGACCGTCTGCCTTGGACTTAACGACAACCACTTCCAGACCGCAGACAGCGGCGCTGGCAGGGTTTGTACCGTGAGCGCTGTCCGGCACGATCACCTTGGCTCTCTTCAGATCCCCGTTAAGGATGTGGTACTGACGCATGATCATCAGACCGGTCAGCTCACCGTGGGCGCCGGCGCAAGGATTGAACGTGAAATGGGACATTCCCGTGATCGCGGCCAAAGCCTTGTCCATATTATAGTAAACCTCCAGGGCGCCCTGAACCGTGGACGCAGGCTGCAACGGATGCAGCCCGAGGAAGCCTTTCATCCCGGCGATCTCCTCGTTGATCTTCGGGTTGTACTTCATCGTGCAGCTTCCCAGAGGATAGAATCCGGTGTCCACACCGAAATTCATCTGGGAGAGGTTCGTGTAGTGACGCACGACATCAACCTCGCTCACCTGAGGAAGTCCAACTGCCTCGGACCTTCTGAGTCCAGCCGGAATCTCGTCAGTGGTGGAAGTCCACTCGTTCTTGCCGAGGGAATAGCCGACTCTCCCCTCTTTGGAGAGTTCGAAAATAAGCTTATCGTAATATTTCATACTTCTTAGGCCTCCTTCACCAACGCGACGAGAGCGTCAATCTCGGCTTTCGTCCTTCTTTCAGTAGCACAGAAACTTACATAGCCTTCCTCTGTCTCAAGTCCGGCGAAGAATCCACCGTCGTGCAGCTTGATGTGAAGCCTCTCGACAGGCATCAGCGGCTTGAGCACGAACTCCTTGAGGAACGGCTTGTCAAACACCTCGGCGAACTTGCCGGTCTTAAGAAGCTCATCGTGGAGATAATGCGCCGCGGCGTAGGAGCGGTCGTTGACCTCCTTGAGTCCCTTCGGACCCATAAGCGACATATAGACAGTCACATAAAGGGCCATAAGGCTTTCGTTGGAACAGATGTTGGACGTGGCTTTCTCACGGCGGATGTGCTGCTCGCGGGCCTGAAGGGTCAGACAGAAGCAGCGGCGGCCCTGAGTGTCACGGGTCTCACCGACAATCCTTCCGGGGAGCTTGCGGACATATTCCTTCCTGCAGGCCATGAAGCCCACGTAAGGGCCGCCGAAACTCATCGGGACGCCGAGGCTCTGGCCGTCACCGACAGCGATGTCAGCGCCCCACTCCGCAGGAGTCTTCAGCACCGCGAGAGCGGAAGGGTCGCAATATTCAATGAATATTCCGCCTTCCTCGTGGATGGCCTCAGCGAAGCCGGTCAGGTCCTCGACGATTCCGTAGCGGTTGATCGAAGGGACGATGACTCCGGCGACATCATTCTTGGCAAGCTCGGCCTTCATGCAGTCCGGGCAGGTCTGTCCGTCCTTGCAAGGAACCAGGGCCAGTTCGATGCCGTGGTAGCCGGCGTAGGTCTGGATTGTCTTGATGACGTTAGGAAGCAGGGAGGATGAAACCAGCACCCTTGACTTGCGCTTCGTGCAGGTCGGAGCCATCTTCACGGCCTCGGCGGCGGCTGTCGGGCCGTCGTACATCGAAGCGTTGCTGATGTCAAGCCCTGTCAGCGCGCAGATCATGCTCTGGTACTCGAAAATGTACCTGAGGGTTCCCTGCGAAATCTCGGCCTGATAAGGAGTGTACGCCGTCAGGAACTCCGAACGGGATGTGATGTAAGGAACGACAGACGGTATGTAGTGGTCGTAGGCACCCTGACCGACGAACACCTTCAGTTTCTCGTCCTTCTTGTCCAGAGACTCGAAGAAGTCCCTGACCTCCTGCTCGGACATTGCCTCCGGCAGGTCATATTCACCCTTGAAGATGACATCCTTCGGGACATCGGAATAGAGGTCGTCCAAAGACTTCACCCCTACGCGGCCGAGCATCGCGCGGACATCATCTTCAGTGTGAGGAAAATAAGGGAAAGATGACATATTACTCGCCGATCTTTGCCTTGTAAGCGGCCGCGTCCAAAAGGGTGTCAACCTGTGAAGGATCGCTCATCTCGACCTTGATGATCCATGCCTCGTAAGCGTCCTCGTTGATCTTCTCTGGAGCGTCCTCAAGTTCTGGATTGACCTCGACAACCTTTCCGGACACAGGAGAGAGAAGCTCGCTGGAAGCCTTCACGCTCTCAAGAGCGCCGAATTCCTCACCGGCCTCAACCTCGTCGTCAACCTCAGGGAGGTCGGCGTAAGTGATGTCGCCAAGCTCCTTCTGCGCGAAATCTGAAATACCGATGACGGCGATGCCGCCTTCAACCTTTACCCACTCGTGGTCCTCGCTGTAACGGAGGCCTTCTACTACTTTGCTCATAGTGAATCTATTAATTTATGAATATATTATCTAAAACGCTTGCTGAATCTCTACTTCTTATAATTAGTCTGATAGAATCTCTTCTTCACAACCTTTCCCGGGAACACCTTCTTGCGGATGCGCACGGAAAGCGGAGCGTCAAGAGCGCCACATTCCCTCTTCACGAGGGCGAAGCAGATGCTCTTGCCCAGCGAGATGCTGTGGTAGCCAGTGGTCACAACTCCGACCTCTGTGCCGTCCTCAAGCTCGACCGGATAGCCGGCGCGAGGAATGGCCTTGTCCGCAAGCTCGATGCCCACGAGCTTCATCTTGGTGCCGTTGGCCTTCTGGTCAGCGATGGCCTCCTTGCCGATGAACTCGTCCTTGTCCAGTTTGCAGAACATGCTGAAACCGGCGGCGACAGGAGAGATCTCCGGGGTAAGCTCGTCACCGTACAAAGGCAGTCCGGCCTCGAAACGCAGGGTGTCACGGCAACCGAGTCCGCAAGGCACCACACCGGCCTTCAGGAAAGCGTCCCAGTACTTCACGATGAGGCCCGGAGCCGCGTAGATCTCGAATCCGTCCTCGCCAGTGTAACCGGTACGGCTGATGATGACCCTCATTCCGGCATCCTCGAAATCCTTGAATGTGTAGAATGTCAGGCTGGCGGCATCGGCGGCGTAACCGAGAACCTTCACGAGTGTCTCCTCGGCCTTAGGGCCCTGGAGCGCGATCTGTCCCCAGTTGTCGGAATCGTTGACCAATTTCACATCGTAACCCTCGGCGTGATCCTTTATCCAGAGGAAATCCTTCTCGATGTTGGCGGCGTTCACCACGAGAAGATAGTGGTCAGCGGTGAACTCCTTGTAAACCAGAAGATCATCCACGGTGCCACCGTCAGGGTAAAGCATCATTCCGTACAGCACCTGACCAGGAACCATAGGACGGATGTCATTGGTGAATATGTGGTTGACGAATTTTTCCGCATCCGGGCCGCTGACGAAGATCTCACCCATGTGAGACACATCGAACATACCCACATTGTTGCGGACCGCCAGATGCTCCTCAGTAATCGAAGAGTACTGAATCGGCATATCGAATCCAGCGAAAGGACTCATCTTGGCTCCAAGAGCCACGTGGCTGTCATGAAGACAGGTAACTTTGAGTTGCTCCTCCATAATCAATTATCAGTGTTTAGTATATAATATTCAAGAAATATTAAAGCGCGAGCCTGAGCCCGAAAGTACCTTTGATGTTCTTGGCAGGCATGTACGACCTGTTGGTGATGCGGCAGGCATCCCAGCGGCTGGCGCAGCTTCCGCCACGGAGAATCCTCGTCCCGCCCTCAGTGGCGCCGACAGGATTGACCTGGGAGTCTTTTGAATATTCCGCAGCGCGGTCATAGCACCACTCCCAGACGTTTCCGCTCATGTCGTATATTCCCAACTCGTTGGCCTTGCGGGTCTTGACATCCTGCGGTTTTGACTTCGCATTGTCAAGGAACCACATCGCGTCATAATCGTTGGAACCGCTGAAGCCATAGTGACGGGACTTCTGGCCACCTCTGGCGGCATATTCCCACTCAGCCTCGGTCGGAAGACGGAACTTGCGGCCGGTCATTGTGTTGAGTCTGCTGATGAAGGTCTGGCAGTTGTACCAGGAGACGTTTCCGACAGGCTTCTGAGGTTCATCCAAGTCGTTAAGATAAGGTACAGAACCCATCACGGCGTTCCAAAGGGCGACGGTCACCTCGGTCTCCCCTATCCCGAAATCGTCAAGAGTGACAGGATGGGCCGGAAGCTCGTTCTCCGGGACAGAGAAATTATTGTACGGCGCATCCGAGGTATTATATCCCATTGAAAATGTTCCACCTTTGACTTTCACCATCCTGAAAGTCACGTCACCGACAGTGAAGACTTCCGGTTTCGCGTCCGAAGCGTCAATTTTCTCACGGTCAATCGCCGTTCCTTCAATCGGTCCCAAGATGGCGTCCGTCAACACATCTTCCGTCAGCTGCACAAGCCTGAAACCGACCTTGGCCTTCTTGGTGTGACAATCCACCTCCATCCTTTCCAAGACGGTGCGGACAACCTTGCCATCCTTCCCGGCAGGTCCTTCCGGATCAATGGCCAGCTCCATAGGCTTGAAATATTCATTACTCGTGGCCCCTTCAGGCACAGCGTCATAACTGTCAAGGCACCATTCAGCGACAGAAGTGAAGTCCTTACCGTTCTGAATCTTCTGGGCATATTCCCACTGAGCCTCGGTCGGAAGTATGAATATCTTGCCGGTGGCTTTGTTCAGCTTGCCCAGGAACTTCACGGCATCGTTCCAGGACACCATATCGGCCGGAGCGTCCGGGTTCTGCACGGAACTCGGGTTGCTGCCCATAACCGCCGTCCACAGAGCCTGTGAGACCGGCTTGGAGCTGATGACGAATCCGCCAAGGGCGACCTCGTGAGGAATCCCGTTAGTGATTTTCCTGCGGTTGTCCGCGGAAAGCCCCATCGTGTAGTGTCCGGCCGGGATCTTGACCATATCAAACGTGACGTCCCCGACTGTATATTCCATCTGGTAGTCCACTTTCACGGGCTTCTGTACCGTTGTCTTGCAGGCCGAAACCGACAGAGCGGCGGCCAAAACGGCGGTAATGTTTAAAATTTTATTCATTTTACGCAATATTCTTAAAAATCACAATCTCAAATGTAATCAAAAACTTTCAATTTGAAAACACTGTCAACGAATGTCACGGATTTTCCTGTGCAGGTTTTCAGGCAGAAGCTCAGTCAGATGGCCTCTGGCACTTTTCGGGACAAAAATCTTTTTCAACGACGCCCCGTAGAACGCATCGTCACCGATGAACTCAAGACCGGCCGGAAGAACAATTTCCTCCAATGACTCGCAAGCCAGAAAAGCACCGGCGCCGATCGCCTTCAACCCCTTGTTGAATTTCACCTTGTTCAGCGAGAAGCACTCCTCGAAAGCGCCGTCCCCGATGGCGACCAATCCGGCAGGACAACTTACAGAACGAAGTTCCCAGCATCCGAAAAAAGCCCCGTCTCCAATGAATATCAAGTCCTTGGGCAAACGGATGCTTTTCAGCCAGCCACATTCGCGGAAAGCCTCGCGCCCGATGTGCGTGACCGTCGGGGGGAGGAATATCTTGTCAAGGAACGAAGCCCTCTCCTCTTCGGGAATATCCTCGCCGATCTTCCTGTCCTCGGCCATATAGGGTTGAAACGCGAAAACTCCGTCACAGATGACTTTCGTGCCATCCTTGACGTGAACCTCGCTCGGATAGTTCTCAGCGTCCAGCAGCTTTGTGCCGTCAGCTGAGTAATTGCAACAATTGTCATTGTCCCAGACATCACACCCGCGGTCCTTTTCGGTGGCCGATGTGTCAAGTCTGAGAACTTGTAGCCAGTCTTGCATATTCAGAAAATATTATGTCAGAAAGATTTCAGGAACTCGAGATCTTTTTTGAGCATTATCTTAGGCTCCATCAAGGCGACTTTCTGGAACAGTTTGAACTGGTTGGCCTTGGAAAGATAGACCTTGTCCTCGTGTTTTCCCTTGCGCCACCATTTGTAGAAGCCGATAGGGTCGTTCTCGAACGGGATTCTCGCCAGGATCTCCGATGTGTAGCCCGGAAAGTCGATCGTCAGGCCAAGCCCCATAAACTGCTTGTAGTACTGCTGGTCAGCCCTTCGCAGCTTGCTCATCAACGGGTTATAGACCTCGAACGTGTCCACCTGCATCGTCTTTTCCCTGACGATCATCCTGTGGATCCTGACCGGATCGTAGTTCAGCCACGAACCGACCCTCAATGTCTTGGGGCCCTCGTCTGTGTCAAGGGTCAATTCATCCATCGAGTAATACACCTTCTCCGGGTCGAGAGGATAAACTTGATCGGTTTCCGCCATAGCAAACGACTTTTTAAAACATTACGACAAAGATAGACAAAAAAATTGTCCAAAGAAAGCCGTGGGAGGGCAGAAAAAACGTTTCCGCGCGGAAATCAGGGAAAGCAGGCTCCTAAAAATGAAATTTCTTGTGCTTCAGCCACAGGCCGTAAACCTCGCTCACATTGCCGGCGGTCACGAATGACTTGATGCCTTCCCGCTTGAGGAACTCCATCAGATTGGAGAACTCCTCCTGCGTCAGGAGCGACTGTATCTCTATGCTCTTCTCGCCGGTATAGCCGCCGATTACCTCGTAGAGGCTGCATCCTCTTCCAAGCTGGTCGATGATGAAACGGCGTATCCTATCATATTCATTGGAAATCACACAGACTCTTTTCCGCTTGTTCAGGCTGGCGGTGAAGTAGTCCACGACCAGGCCGTTGATCCACGTGCCGATCAGGCCGATGATCACCATCTTGAAAGGATTGATGGCGAAGGCTGTGCAGCAGATCATCGCTCCGGCCACCGACACGGAAGCTCCGATGTCGAAATGCAGGTACTTGTTGACAATCTTCGCCAGGATGTCGAGACCACCGGTGGAGGCGTTGATGTTGAACAGGATAGCCTGTGAGAGACTAAGAAGGAGAACAAAGCAGCAGAGGTCGAACCAGATGTCGCCCATCACGGAAGTCGTACCCGGTTCCATCAGGCTCTGATAAGGCATCACCCACGCCCAGAAATCCATCAGAGGTCCGAGGATCATGGCCGTGTAGACCGTCTTTGCCCCGAATTCCTCACCGATCAGCAGCCAGGCCAGAACCAAGAGTATGGCGTTGATGATGACCACGAAGAGAGAGACTTTGATCTGGATGCCGAAGAAGGTCTCGAATATTCCCGAAAGGACAATTGACAGACCGGACACCGTGCCGATGATAAGTTTGCTTGGAACAAGGAAATAGTAGACTGCCGCGGCGGCTACCATCATGCCGAGGGTCATGATTATGACTTCTTTCCAGAACTTCCCGGTGGCCACCAACCCTGCGACCTTTTGAATCTTCTCGTTCATTATAATTAGTGTTATCTTTATTTGTCATTCCAAAAACCGGGCGCAAAGTTAGAACTATTTTCCGGAAATCCCCTTTTTTTCACGCCATTTCTCAATCGGGAGATCTTCAGCCTTTTCAGCGCGACGCAGACCGGCAGGTTCGACAGCAGCGGCCCTCTGGACGGCTTCAAGGACATCGAGGCGTTCAAGGACAGCACAGTGGTGGACACTGTCGACGGAGAGTTCGCCGGAGCCTACGTCACCATATTCGCCTTGGACAAGAACGGCGACACCAAGGAGATCGAGCTCACCCCATCATTGAACGCGGAGATCTCCTTCCTACAGAATAACGACGATGGCAAGATCACCGAGCATAAGATAGTCATAACCCAAGACTGGAAGATCACCTACTCAACCTCCTGGTTCGAAGGCGACCCGATCGAAGAGTACCACGGCCGCATCCGTCCACTGAAAGCAGACTACGACAACCATGTCTTTGAATATTCATACGTGTTCTTCGAGCGTCTGCACTATTCCCAAGACATGATGGCCACTTCTGAGAAAATCAATCTGGCCGGCTCATTCAGACACACCTCCGATAACTCAGGGTATCTGGTAACCCCTCTGTCCGGTCCTCTGACATTCGGTGCCCAGGACACCGGCAGCGTGTTCTACGAGTATACCTACCTCCGCGACATGCCGCAATCCGATTCCGGAGAGGAGGCTGAATAGTCCCCATGTCCCAGCAGGGACTCCACAGGCGACTTTCGCCGCGATTTCCGCTCGCAGGGTCTCAACGGGGACTCCGCGGGCGAGTTTCATTGCGATTTCCGCTCACGGGGCCGCAGCGCATCCGGGGACTACTGCCGGGAATCAGGGTAGCGGGATTTCGCGAATCGGGTCATCATACAGAATCTGGAGGCGAAGCAGTTCTGTTCTGAGGCTGTCGGTCAGTGATTCGGTGCCTGGGACACCGTAGAGATTGTGCATTTCAGAAGGATCCTCAAGGAGGTCATAGAGTTCCCAGCAGTTGATGTCACCGTAGAAACGGATAAGTTTGTAACGATCCGTGCGGATGCCGAAATGTTTTCTTACCGCATGCTCGGCGGGATATTCGTAATAATGATAGTAGATGGAATTGCGCCAGTCCTCCGTCTTCCCTCCTTCGAGCAACGGCAGGAATGAGACACCGTGCATGTCCTCCGGCACATCCACTCCTGCGAATTCGAGAATCGTCGGAGCATAGTCGATGTTCTGGACCAACTCTTCTATGTCGCCCTTGCGACCGCCGGGGATACGGACAAGCAAAGGTGTCCTGAAAGACTCCTCGTACATGAAACGCTTGTCGAACCAGCCGTGTTCACCCATATAGAAGCCCTGGTCGGACGTGTAGACTATCATCGTGTTGTCCATCAAACCATTTGATTCAAGGTAATCCAGCAGGCGACCCACGTTTCTGTCCACGGAGTGGATAACGCGGAGATAGTCGCGCATGTACTGACGGTACTTCCATCGGGCAAGGGCATCCCCGTCCAGCCCCTGCCTCTTGAACTCCTCGATGATCGGATCATAGTGGGCATCCCAGACTTTCTTCTGCCCGGGAGTAAAGCGATCGTACAAACTCCTTCCAGCCTGTTCAAGGCCAGTGGAGGTATGGATCTCATTCTCTTTGTCGGCGAGTTTGAGGTCATAGACAAGATCCATGTCCTTCAAGACGCTCATTTCCTGGAGCGAGGCGGGAATGCGGCCATCATATTCATCATAGAAATTATCAGGAAGAGGGAATTCCGCGTCACTGAACAGTTCCAGATCACACAGATCAGGCATCCACGTCCTATGGGGAGCCTTGTGGTGGACAAAAAGGCAGAAAGGACGGTCTTTGTCGCGCTCCTTATCAAGCCACTCCAGCGCAAGGTCGGTGATGATGTTCGTAGCATAGCCTTCCCTGCACACCCTCTCGCCGTCACGGATAAAAGTAGGATTGTAATAGTCTCCCTGCCCTACAAGAATATCCCAGTGATCGAACCCGGTCGGATCCGAGACCAGATGCCACTTCCCTATCATCGCTGTCTGGTAGCCGGCAGCCTGGAGGATTTTCGGGAATGTCTGCTGCCCTCCGTCAAAGGTTGTGGTGTTGTCGGTGAAGCCATTGGCGTGGCTATGCTTTCCCGTCAGCATACAAGCCCGGCTCGGGCCGCTAAGCGAGTTCGCCACGAAACTGTTCGTGAAACGTGCCCCCTCGTCCGCGATGCGGTCGATGTTCGGTGTCCTGATGAAGCGGCTGTCATAGGCACTGATTGTCTGATACGAGTGGTCATCGCACATGATGTAGATGACATTCAATCTCTTAGCCTCACCATCCCCGTCATCTTTCCGTGACCCGCAGGAAACAAAAGAGGCCACCGTCAGCGTCCCGGTCAACGTACATGCAACCGCCGTCAAAGTCCTGTTACTCATCAATCAAAGTGGTTTTTGCGAATATAACACTTAATAACAATTCAAACAAATCAGATCCGCAGATTATCATATACGAAAAGAAGGCACTTCCTCTACAGGAAATGCCTTCTCACACTCAATTCTGAAAGCGCGTTCAGACGGAATAATCCGGGCTATTTGCGGCAGGCTTCGGCGATGACCTTCTCGCTGCGGGCGATGAAGTCGGAAAGGGCTTTGCCTTTCAAGAGGCCGTTGGAGAGCAGGGCGAGGTCGATCACCTGCTTGAGGATGTCGTTGCCGGCGGCATATTCATCAACCACAGCCTGATGGGCATCCTTGATGGCCTGACGCTCGTCGTTGATTCTCTTCTTCTCGTCCTCGGAAGCGTCCTTGCCAGGCTCGGCAGGAAGTTCCTGCATCGGAGTGATCTTGGATTTGGCCTCGGTGACTATTCCGGCCATGACCGGATTCTCAAGGTTCACGGTGATGTTGAACGACTCCGGCATATTCCCGTAGAAGTTCATTCCGCCTCCCATCGCGCTCATCTCGCGGTAACGCCTCATGAACTCGTTACGGGTGATGATCACCGGAGCGGCGTTCTCGCCAAGGTTGTCGGCCTCCACGAAGTAGTCGTTGCCCTTCGGCAGGACGGCCTTGAACATCGCGCTGAGGTCATCCTTGTCGGCCTGTGCCATTTCCGGCTTGACCTTCTCACTCTTTGGGATGAGGTTGTCTATCGTGTCTGAATCCACACGGGCGAACTTTGTGTCAGGGATCTTCTGCTCCAACAGATTGACATAGTGGGAGTCAAGCTCGCAGTCCATCAGAAGCACATCATACCCTTTGTTCTTCGCCGCCTCGATGAAAGCGTACTGCTCGTCAGTGTCGGTTGCATAGAGGTAAACGACCTTCTTGTCTTTGTCGGTCTGATTCTCGGCGATGGCCTTGCGGTAGTCCTCCAGAGAGAAATACTTGCCGTCCGTGTTCTTGAACAGGGCGAACTTCAGAGCCCTCTCGCAGAACTTCTCGTCGGAGAGCATGCCATATTCAATGAACAGTTTGAGGTTGTCCCACTTTTTCTCCCAAGCGTCACGCTCGTTCTTGAATATCTCCTCCAGTCTGTCGGCCACCTTCTTGGTGATGTAGGTCGAGATCTTCTTGACATTCTCGTCGGCCTGCAGGTAGCTTCTGGAGACGTTAAGAGGAATGTCCGGAGAGTCGATGACACCGTGCAGAAGCGTCAGGAAGTCAGGAACGATGTTGTCCACGTGGTCGGTGACGAACATCTGGTTGCAGTAAAGCTGGATGTTGTTCTTCTCGATCGCCATCCTGTCCTTGATCTTCGGGAAGTAGAGGATTCCGGTGAGGTTGAACGGATAGTCCACGTTCAGATGGATGTAGAACAGAGGGTCTTCCTTCATCGGGTAGAGATCCCTGTAGAACTTCATATAGTCCTCCTCCTTCAGTTCGGAAGGTTTGCGGGTCCACAGAGGCTCGATCTTGTTGATGACGTTGTCCTTGTCGGTGTCGACATATTTGCCGTCCTTCCATTCCTGTTCCTTGCCGAAGACGACCGGAACCGGCATGAACTTGCAGTACTTGTCCAGTAGCTGCTGGATCTTGCCTTTTGTGCCGTAGTCCTTGGCGGCCTCGTCGTCAAGGTAAAGTGTGATGACGGTGCCTCTCTCAGCCTTGTCGCAAGGTCCCATCTCGAACTCCGGGTTGCCCTCGCAGCTCCAGATCACGCCCTTAGCGCCTTCTTTCCAGGAAAGAGACTCAATCGTCACCTTCTTCGCGACCATAAACGCGGAATAAAATCCCAATCCGAAGTGGCCGATGATGTTCTGATCCTTGTACTTCTGGAGGAACTCACCGGCGGAAGAGAACGCTATCTGGTTGATGTACTTGTCAATCTCCTCATCGGTCATACCGATACCGTTATCGATGATCCTCAACGTCTTGGCCTTCTCGTCAAGCTCGACGCGCACCTTAAGCTCACCAAGCTCGCCCTTGAAGTCTCCGTTCGAGGCGATGGCCTTCATCTTCTGCGAAGCGTCCACTGCGTTCGCGACCAGCTCCCTCAGGAAAATCTCGTGATCCGAATAGAGAAACTGCTTGATGACCGGGAATATGTTCTCGGTCGTCACTCCAATCTGTCCTTTGTTTGCCATAGTATCTTTCATTTTAAATTTTACGAATATAAAACCGATCCCGTTATTGACGGGATCGGTTGTAACTTGTCAAAATATGTTCCAAGACGGACGGACTGACAAAATGTCACTGTTTGTTCGGGTGGTTCGGGCGCTTCGACCGGTTGGTGAACCTGTCGAACCACCGCAGTCGAACCACAGCGACCGGTCGAACCTTATTCATTGTGCGGGTAATATTGGCACGCACTTTGATTCAGTGTTTTTCCGGTTTTATCGTGATTCTTAAATGATTAATAATCACATAAAAAACGTGAAACTATGAAAAGGATTTTAACAACATTATGCCTGCTGTCGCTGGTGGCGACGACGGCGCTTGCGCAGACAGAGAAGCGCATCTACACAACCTCCGAGAAGATAGCGGCGGAGAACGCGAGAATCAAGGCGGACTCCACACTTAGGGCAAAGTCAAAGGCCGACGCCAAGGCTCTGAAGGAAATTCAGAAAAGGCTTGAGGCGGAAAGGGATTCAGTAGCCTACGTCAATGCGGTCAAGGGTCTCGACTCGCTGGATTTCGTGCTGGAGGCCGACAAATTAGTGTTCAAGTACGGGGATATGGCTTACGTGCAGAGCAACACCAACTTCATCTCGCTGTCAGATGACGAGGCTGTTGTTCAGGTGGCCCCTTACAACGCCGGAGGCCCGAACGGAGTGGGCGGTGTCACGCTCGACGGGCGCGCGTCGAACATCAAGATGCGCACGGACAAAAAGGGAACGATAACATATTCAATGAACATTCAGGGGGCGGCGATCTCCGGAGTTGTGACCATCACGCTCCCGAAAGGCACCAATCTGGCGACAGCGGTGATCGAGCCGACCTTCAGTTCCAACAGAATCACCCTGAGCGGAAGGATTGTCAGAAAGAAAGACTCAATAGTCTTCAAGGGGTCGTCGATCTGACAGTCTAAAACGCACTAAGCCGCAGCGGCCAAACCGATTAGACCCTGCTCATCGTCAAGGCAGACGAGAGCAGGGGCTATTTTATTGATCAGCGAATTGCCCGCCACGGCGCTCTGGGCAGCCGTCCTACGACGGGATATTCAAAAACTTTCTACTTGTAGAGGAAACGCTTGATGCTCATCTTTGGAGTCTTCTCGAACGGCTGGTCCACGATCTCGACCTTGGCGATCTGGCTGTAGTTCGGGAGCTGCCTGTCGGAGTTGACGCGGATTCTCTCAGGGAGGTCAGCGATCGCCTCCTGGTCAAGGCCGTCCTTGCGGAGAGCCTCCTGATCGAGGTAGACGAGCGCAACGAGTTTGGAGGCGCGGTCCACCACGACAGACTCCTGCACATAAGGCTGGTTGTTAACCACGGCCTCAACCTCCTCCGGATAGATGTTCTGGCCGTTGGCCGAAAGGATCATCGACTTGCTGCGTCCCTTGATGTAGAGGTTGCCGTCGTCGTCGAACAGTCCAAGGTCACCGGTGCGGAGGAAGCCATCCTCGGTGAAGGCATTGGCGGAAGCCTCGGGATTCTTGTAGTAGCCGATACAGATGTTCTCGCCTTTCGCCTGGATCTCGCCGACTATGTGCCTCGGATCATCGGAGTCAATCCTCACGGTGGCGCAGTCGACAGGTTTTCCGCAGGAGCCGGCGACATATTCAGAACTACCGGCATAGGCCAGCAGCGGCGTCGCCTCGGTCATGCCGTAGCCCACGGTGTAAGGAAGCTTGATCTTCTTGAACCACTTCTCGATCTCAGGGTTCACCGGCGCGCCGCCAAGGATGAACTCCCCTACCTCGCCACCGAAAGCATTGATCAGGCTGTCATGTATCTTCTTGAATATAATTGTGTTGATCCCGGGAATCCTGGTAAGGATCTTAATCATCGGCTTGTCCAGCACAGGCTTCACCTTGGACTTGAAGATCTTCTCCATCACAAGCGGCACGGTGATGAGCTGGTAAGGCTTAACCTCCTGGAACGCCTTCATAAGGGTGCTCGGGGTCGGGGTCTTGCCCAGCCAGTAGATTGATGTTCCGTTGCACAGAGGGTAGATGAACTCGGTCACAAGGCCGTACATATGAGCCATAGGAAGCATCGAGATCATCCTGTTCTTGTCCGATGTAGGACGGTGAACCTGACTGTACTCGATCGTGGCGCTGAAGTTCCTGTAGGTCAGCATAACGCCCTTAGGGTTGCCGGTCGAGCCGGAAGTGTAGTTGATGACTGCAAGGTCATCCCAGTTGTCAGTCGGGTAGACAACATCCTCCGGGCCGAAGCCGTCAGGGTACTTCCCGGCGAGGAGATTGTCGATGTTGTTCCAGAGCGCCTCGATCTCAGGCTTGCGGCAATAGAGTATCTTCAGGTTGTCCACATCCATAACAACCTTGACCTCAGGCATCTTAGCGATGTCAAGCTTAGCCCATTTGTCTGCGTTGGTCAGCAATGCCATGCTGTCCGAATGGTTCACGAGGCTCTCCACGCTTTCCGGAGTGAAATCCGCCAGTATCGGCACGATGACGGCCTCGTAGGTGTTCACGGCCAGATAGGACATGCCCCAGCGGGCGCTGTTGCGGGCCCAGAGGGCGATGTGCTGCCCCTTCTGAAGACCGGCCTTGTCGAAGAAGATGTGGAACTTCTCGATCAAAGTGGCCATCTGTGAGTATGTGAAGGATTCGCCGCCAAGGGTGTTAAGCGCGGACTTGTTCCAATATTTTCTGGTCGCGTTCTGCAACCGGGTCAGATAGTGGTCCATATTTCTCAAATTATATTACAAAATTAACTGAATCCAACGGATTCTTCACAAAGAATAAATAGTATATTTGCAGAAATCGGTTATTTGTGGCGAAATTATGAAGAAAAGACCTATTGTTGCGCTGATTTATGACTTCGACGGGACCCTTTCTCCCGGGAATATGCAGGAGTTCGGTTTCATCCAGGCCATCGGGAAGACCCCGGAGGAGTTCTGGAGGATGAGCGACGGGCTGGCCGTCGGGCAGGACGCGAGCAATGTGCTGTCCTACATGAAAATGATGTTCGATGAGGCGAGGAAAAACGGCGTCACGCTCCGCCGGAGCGACTTCCGGAAGTTCGGCCGCCACATCCGGCTCTTCGATGGCGTGAGGGAATGGTTCGGCATGATCAATGAATATGGCGAGTCACGCGGCGTGCAGATCGAGCATTACATCAACTCCTCCGGCCTCAAGGAGATCATCGAGGGCAGCCCGATCGCCAAGGAGTTCAAGCACATCTTCGCCTGCTCCTACATGTACAACAAGGACGGCGAGGCCGAATGGCCGGGAATCGCCGTCGACTACACGGCCAAGACCCAGTACATATTCAAGATCAACAAGGGAATATTCAGCGCCCACGACAACAAGATGGTCAACGAGAGTGTCGCCGAGGACAAGAAGAGAATCCCCTACCCCCAGATGATCTACTTCGGTGACGGTGAGACCGACATCCCTTGCATGAAGATCGTCAAGATGTTCGGAGGGCACGCCATCGCCGTCTACGACGAGAGCAGTCCGAAGAAGAAAGCCTTCGCCAAGACCCTCCAGCACCAAGGCCGCGTCAACTTCACCGTCCCAGCAAACTACACCAAGGACAGCAAGACCTACAAGGTGGTCTGTGCCATAATCGACAAGATCAAAGCCGACTACGAGCTCAAAAGGCTGAGCAAGTCAGCCTTTTGAACCTTCTTGCGTCGCTTCGCGGTGCGCGCGCTTTCCATTGCCAAAGCCAGATAAACCATAGAGTCCATCTCTACTGGAAGTCAATTCCTGTAATAGTCCTTGAAGGCGGTCCAGGAATAGAAGGACGGAGCGACCTGCGGGATCGGCAGGGAGGCCTCGTGGCCGTTATAAAGGACTTTGACGAGGATCTCCGGGGCACGCTTGCTGCGGTAGAAGATGAGTTGAAGATTGGAGGCCATCGGAATCAAATCGCTCCTCCACCAGTTTTTCACATCGGAAGGATCGGTCAGCACAGCGCCGAAGTTGTCAAGTTTCATGTACGAGAGCAAAGGCAATATGGCTATGTCATGCGAAAACCTGAGACTCAAGTTGATGTCTCCGGAAGCAAGGTCACGGTCCGCGCACTCGATCATGTCCCGGAGTATGGCGGCGGTGCTGAGACACCCTTTGTTGTCTGTCATCGGAGAGCGTCCCATGCTCAGATAACCGTTGAAATTCCACACCTCCCAGATCGCGAAGAGTTCCTCCGGAGTGAACACGTCCTGAAACCTGTCCGCAGGGACTTCGTCAAGACACTGGAAATCCAGAATGACACTCCTCAGATCCAACTCGAATTTCCAAAGGCCATACTCTTTCTCAAGATAGTCAGTGTCATTGAAATACTTGGAACAGAAACCCTTGACATCGACCCTTGCTGCACGGAGGCTGTCAGCCTGTGCCCTGGCAGCGGCAGGAACCTTGGTCTTGACTCTGTACGGATTCATCGAACCCGTCGGGTGGATCCGAGGCATGATCGACTTACTGCACTCAAGCGTGAAAGTCAGGTCTTTGTCCAACCCTTTGATCTCATCCATGAACGAAGTCATACTGACAATCACGCGCGGGGTGACCGTACACAGAACCTCGGCGTTGGTCTTGCCCTTGAACACCTCCGGGAAAGACTTATACATCACATCAGCGATGCCACGAAGCTGATCCTGACCCTTATGTGTAAGTTCTCCACCACGATGGGCCACAGATGGGTAGAAAGCTTCATAACGAGCCATAAGGCTTTCACCTGCCTCTGTCAGCTTTCCAGCCGAATGAGCGTCAGTGAAAACCTTGCGGAGATTCTCATAAATCTGATCGCTGATCGCATACCTTGCGCCATGACGGCCTATATGACTGATATAAACAGGCTTGTACCCTTTGGGAGCCGGGGTCAATCTCACATCGTCAAAACTGTACATGAAATATTCCCCGCCTGTTCTGTTCAGGTCAGCCATCATCTCGGCCTTGGTGTCATACTTGCACACAACGTTCTTCACTCCGAACTCGGCCTCGGCGGCAGCCCTTTGCTCCGGAGTCGCGGGAGTCTGGGCGAATGAATATGTCCCTGCGGCGAGCAGAACGGCCACCGCAAGGACAACGTTATTCAGGACTATCTTTTTCATCAACGCGAATATATTCATTATTTTCCGTAAAGCAATTCCACGTCTGCCTTGATGGCTGCGGGAGCGAACTCCGGGACGAACTTCCAGGAGCCGACGACCTTTGGATCACCAACGACAGCAGGATCGATGCTTCCGTTCTTCTTGAAGTACCGGTAGAGAATCGTTCTGAACTCCGGGCCTCGGTAGACAATCCGGTCTTCGACAGACTTCATGTCCTCCAGCCCGGCGGCCTTAAGCAGTCCTCCAGAACCTACTGACCTGTAGGTGGTTATCGCGGCGGTATATTCCTTATCAAATTCGAACTTGCTTCCGTCTGCCATATCGGTGATCACGACACGGGAGCCGTAAGGCTTAGTCACATCGACAGTGTAGTTGATCCCGGCGGCGGAATCGAAATTGGCCGGACTCTTGGCGAGCTTCCAGGCCATCTTGCCGGTGGAGTAATCCTTGGACTGTTTGATTTTCAACACGTGAGCATTCTCGTAAGGTTCAGTCACAGTGTTGATCCACGCATCATAACTGGCCTCAAGATATTTCAGAATCTCAGCGCCGGTCAGTCTCAGCACGACCAGTTTGTTCTCGTAAGGATAGACCTTGCGGATGTCCTGATAACGGACCTCTCCTGCAGGGACTTTCCCGTCAATCAGAAGGGTCGCCGAAAGGGAAATGTCAACCGGGCAGGCGCTCATAGCGAGGGCGTGCAGGAAGTTCATATAGTCGCACTGTTTGTAGTAGAACTCTCTGGAAACCAAGCCCTTCTTGATCTCGCCGACGGTGCCCGTAATGAAACTACGAACCTTATCGTAATCAGCCTCAAAGGCCTCTTCCATAGCGGTGTCATATTCCTCGCTCTTGATGGAGGTCATTCTGGCATCCAAGGTGCGGCTGACGACCTTTCCTCCTTTCACTACGAGCTTGATGTCAGTGACACCGGCGTTCTGGCCGGTCCTGCCGCAATCCAAGACCACGATGCTGTCGGCGCTCATCACCTTGTTGGCGTGGTCGTGACCGGTGACGACAACATCCACTCCTCTAAGGCTCTTGAACAGGTCAAGTCCCTGTTTCTCAAGGTTCAGGCCGTCGCCCTTGCCCATCGAAGTGTGGGCCACGACAATCACGACTTGCGGCTTCTCCTTTGAGCGCACCTTATCCACATCCTCCTGAACCAGAGGCAGAAGCGACTCGAAACGGAGGCCGGAGACGCAGCTTCCGTCCATCAGCGAGGCGTTAGCGGCGTTGGTGTACCCCAGAACCGCGACCTTGACTCCTCCTTTCTTAATTATTGAATATGCCGGGAAATATGGCTTGCCGTTCCTGTCGGACAGGGCGTTGCCGGCCAGAATCGGGATGCCTTCCTTCTTCATCTCCTTGGCGACACGGTCATAGACACGGTGGCCGGACTCGAAATCGGAATGGCCGGCGACAACGGCGTCGTATTTCATATAGGAAGCCAGTCTCGGATAGAGATGCGAGGAGGTTGTGTCCACATAGTTGTAATAGAACGGGGCGCCGCTGCCGAAGAAATTGTCTCCGGCATCGACAAGGATGACATTGTCCGCACCCTTCGACTCGCGGATTCCGTTCACGAACGCGCTTTGCGCCATCAGCGAGCCTCTGGCCCGCCCTCCGTCTTCTATCGGTTTGGCAAACCAGTAGCCGTGGCCGTCACCAGTGGACACCACCGAAAGGTTGTACTCTCCGTCCTTGAGGGTAGAGCAGGCCGCGACGGCCAGTACGGCCATCACCGTTATGATTGGTTTTATCTTCATCTAATGAATATGCTTGTGTTTTTCCGGTCGCTTCGACAGGCTCAGCGACCGGAGAGGTTATTTCTGGCTCTGAAGCGCCGCATTGACACGGGCGAGAAGGTACTCATAGTGAGCCTTGTCCTCGGACGGAGCGGAAGACCGGCGGGAAGAGGCCAATGCCTTGACCTTGTTCAGGAACACGATCCTGCATCCGTCACTCTCATCGATCGTAAGGACGCTTACGCTTTTCTGGTAAGGGCCTTTGCCCTCGCCAAGGTTGATGTCATCGCATCCGCACCACATCGGCTCGGCGGCATATTCATCAATATCGGGATCCTCAGCAAACGACTTGGCAAGCATAGACTTGACATCCTTCGCCGAAGCGGTCAGAACCTCCCTCTGGAGGGTCTTTTCCTCGGATGTCAGCCTGAGGCCGGCGATTGACGAGGCGAACAGCTCATTGTAAAGGTCATCGTAATATTCCTTGACGGTGTAAGGCTTGCCGGCGCCGGGGGCCACCGAGGCCAGCATAACATTCGCCGGAACGGTCGAGGCCAACGCCTTCGCCACCTGAGCGCAGATCTTGTTGGACTGCGGGGCCGCCAACGGCAGGTTCGAGGTAACGTCAGCGTCGTTGATCCACGAGGAAGCGCGGAGCTGTCCTACCACCCATTTCAAGGAAGCCTTCTGAACCTTTCTGGAAACCGGCACAGATGGCTTGACCGTCGAGCCCTCCTTGACGTTGTTCAAGTATATTCCTCCGACTTGAGCCATCACATTGTTGATGTAGCGGTAGTACTGGTTCGTCAGCTGAAGGTAGAGATCATTCCTGTGTGTGAAATCGCTGTCATCGGCACCGATCCACCCGTTCATCTTAGGAAGGATGTACTTGAGGTTCTTGATACCGTAGTCGCTGGACTTGATCGGATCATCCCCGAGATCCTCAGTCCTTGCGCTCGGATCATAGACACCATAGCTGGCGTTTCCGGAAACCTGCTGCGCGCCATAACTGTAAAGCGGATCGCCCGCCTTCTCATCAATGATCTTCTCCGCGACGGAATATTCCTCCCAGATGTCCTTGGCCCCGATCACAGGGGTGTACAGCCATTTGATGGCATATTCATCATAAACTCCCAGGGACGGCGGCACAAGCTTGACACCTTTGTCCTGAGGCTGAGCCACATAGTTGAAGCGGGCATAGTCCATAATCGACGGGGTCGTACCATATTTCGCGGTGAAAGCGGCGTTCCTCAAAGAGTCGGTCGGATAGGCCGAAGATGCTCCCATATTGTGCATAAGTCCCAGAGTGTGACCTATTTCGTGAGAGATCACATAGACAAGTGACTCATCGATGATGTCCTGCGGCATCTTCACGGCACGGACCTTCTCATCCACTTGTGCCGTCTGCACGAAGCGCCAGTTGTTGATGAGCTTGATGACATCGTTGTACACAAGCACAGACGCGTTCAGGATCTCTCCCGTCACCGGATCAACCCAAGACGGGCCCATAGCGTTCATCGTGGCGTCAGGTACATACCTGATGCAGGAATATTTAAGGTTGTCCGGATCGAACTGAGGATCCTCATCGGCTGTAGGGAAGTCACGCACCTGCATCACGTCCTTCAGTCCGATGGCCTCGAAGGCGCGGTTCCAAGCCAGGACACCCTCCTTGATCGGAGCCTTCCAAGCCTCAGGGAACGAATTGTCCACGTACCAGACAATCGGATTCTTGACCGTGACCTTCTGACCTTTCTGCCAAGCGGTAGTGTCTGAGAGCTCAAGTCTCCAGCGGGAGGCCAGCACATAGCCTTTGAACCCATCCTCGGCGGATGTGAGATTGTACTTCACACTGCCCTCTCCCGGGCCGACCGGGAACACTCCGATCCTCGAATCCTGCACACGGGCCGGCATCGGGTTCTCCGGAAGCAGCATAAACGAAACCGTGTAGGCCATCGAGCCGGATCCCACTTTGCCTTTCAGCATCAGGAAGGTCTTCGTGAAGTCCACATTGGAATGCACCTTCACGGAAGCGTTGTCACTGAATGCCTTGAGATCGCTGAACCAGGTTGATTTCTCGTCAGCCGCCTTAGTGAGGGAGAAGTCCTTTCCCTTCGGAGCGACCGAATTGATGAGCGGAGTCACCTCGAAGACCACCTCCGAGCTGTCCTTGCTCGTCGCCTGCACGGCGATCCTTCTCAAGACCTTAGGAATATAGCTGCGCTCGATGGCGGCCTGCATCCCGGGATCGGAACTCGTGGCGTTCGTGCCCGGAACAGTCAGCACCACAAGGCTGTCCTTGAGGTCAATCTGGAAATATGTCGGCTTCACGTACTTATACCCGACGTTCAGATAGGCCGGATTGCTTGTGGCGGTGATCGTGCTGCCCACAAGCATCCTACGTCCCATCATATTCCTTGGAAAGCCCATATAGATCTTGTCCTTGGACGTGCGGTAAAGATTGAACGTCTTTCCGCAGGCCGAATCGGCGACCTCCTTCATCAGCTTCTCGTAAGGGGTCTGCTTCTTCTTCGGAGCCGGTTTCTGAGCCGCTGTAGCCTCCGTCTGAGCCTTTTTCTTCTTTTTCTTAAACACGGACGCAGCCACGTCTGTGGATGGGAGCAACAGCGCGGCGGCGATCATAGTCAGGATAATACTCCTTTTTGTCATAGATATTTCTTTATTGTTATTGATTATCAGTTTAGTTCACCCGATATTTATACATTACCGAAGCGGGATCCCAGAATATGCCCTCGTAGGACTTCACAAGGGTGTCGTCCGAGAATCTGTAAACGTACAGGCTGCCTTTCTTCTCTCCCGATCTGGACGGATTGTAGGTAGCGATGTAGAGCAGATCCTCTCCGTTGTCCCCCTTGTCCTTGCCAAGGAAGTTGGTGGCGATGTCCCGGATCTGTTCGCCGACAGGAAGGGTTATCGCCGGCTTGGAGACCGGAGCGCTGATCAGAGACCAACGGTAAACAGCATTGTCATAGACATAGTACACATCAGCCGAGTTCTTCGTGCCGACAAACTTGCAGTCACTGTCCATCTTCAAATCACCGGTCGTGAACGTGACGCTGCTTCCCCAAGTCTTCAAGGCCCCTGAACCTCCGATGCCGTCGGTGTTCTTGATGACATATTCATCAGGATTCGTCTTGCTTCTGAAGAGGACATAGAGGGAATTGGTCTTCGCGGTCCGCAGAGTGGCCATATTCACAACCTCATAGCCGCTGAGAGTGTAATAGACGGTTCCGGCGGAGGCGGTTCTTCTGACGGCAAGGCTGTCAGAGTTGCGGAAATATGGCGAGCGGATCGTGGCATCGTTGGCGGTCTTGCGAGAGACTCCTCCGAATATGCCCGTCATCGGCTTGATGTCGATCATATCGGTGTAGTCACCCATCATCATATCGTAGCGGTAGATGTGCGAGTTCTCACCGAGGATGAACGCCGCGAATCCGGATGTCGAAGCCAGCTCGCCGCCGAACGCCTTGAACCGTGAGCCGGCCGAAAGCATACTTGACTTCTTGAACAGCTGGAATGTCTTGGCCTCCATATGCCACATCGTACCGTTCTCGTCATCGGTGGCTATCAGAAGGCCGGAGTAGTCCACTTTCTTGACCGTGGCGTTGGACATAAACAACTCTTTTCCGTTCCGTAGTGTCTGTCCGGGATTGATGGACGAGAACACGTCAGGGAAAACCTCCTGCTTTCCGGCGGTGGCCTCCTCGGAAGTGAGCGTCTTGATGAACGTCAGGTGACCGTCTCCGGATTCCCCGTTGCTCAGGATGGTGACACCTTCGTCATACCCCGAGTTCACGTTCAGTGTGAAGTACTTGTACTGGATGCTTTCCCCGTTGTCGGCCCTGAGCCGAAGGATGAATGTACCCAGTTTGGTGAAAGTATAGTCGATTGTAGGCGAGGTCGAGACGTTCTCGATCGTCCCCGTCTTGAAGATGTGGTCGGCGACCGTCTTGCCATCGGCCGGCTGTCCGTAGGACCATTCGTAGGAGACCTCACGGTCACTCTTGACGGTGAGTCCCTCGTATTTCAGTTCCACGCCAAGGTCGGCGTTGATCGTGTCCGAAGCGACCTTGAACTCAATCGGCGCAAGGTCAACTGTGTCTCCCTCGTCGATCTTCCAGCAGGAGGACACGGCCACGGAGAGCAGAGCCGCCGCTGACAAAAATTGGAATATTCTTTTCATTTCTTTATTCTCCGATTAATTGAGGAAACCATATCTGCCGCTGCGCGGGTCACCCCAGCCGATGCGGTTGTTGATGTTGACCTTGTCGCTGCCCATAACCTCAAAGTAAGGGTCGTCAGGATGCTCGGCATAGTACTTCTCGTAATATTCGTATAGAGGGCAGAACACCGAGCCCGCCCAGGCTGACATATAGGTCTGACGCCAGAATTTCAGCATTTTGTTGTTGTCTGAGCTCGGCTCCGCGTCGAGGTTCTCACCGTAGTGTGCGACACAATATTCATAGAAGACAGGGTTGGTCTCGGCGGTCTTGTGGAAGAGGTCGAGGAGCATCCTGAACTTCGCCGGATAGAAGTTGCCGAGGTCATAGTCCCAGCCCGGGTCGGCCTTGGCGGTCGGTTTCCACCAGGACGGGCAGGCCGGGTCACCGTCGTTGACATAGACCTGAAAATCAGGTGTCTTGATGCTTTGCGAGCTTGAGCTGTCAGCTGGAAGAGGCTCGAAATTCTCGAACGGGACAAGTCTCAGGTGGACACGCACATAGGCCCCATCCTTCATCTCCGGCTGACGTTTAAGTCTCACGGAGACTTTTGTGGAAGTCGCTCCGGCAGGAAGCACACAGTCCCCCACCTCGAAATCAACGCCTTCCCTGGCGGAGATCACCGGATAGGTGATGCCGCCGAAGACTATCGTGTCGCCCTCCTCACTCGGGACGCTCTCCAGCTTGAAAGGCCTGTCCTGGTCCGAGACAGTTCCCATAATATAGACAGGAGCCTCAACGTCAATCTCATCGTCTGCCAGAAGGGCGAAAGACTTGATCAGAACCTGCTGCCGGTCCTGAAAATAGATGTGGTCATTCTGGTCGGTGTCGTACATTATCCACGTTCCGTTGCAGGAAGTGAGGAAAAGCAGAGACGCGATGACCGGATATATTATATTCTTCATATTCATCTAGTTATTAATATTTTTCCTCGCCTCCAGTTCCTCGTCCGGAACAGTCAGCGTGTAGGTGGACGCAAGGTCGCCGTGGAGGGTCTTGCCGGACACGGTCGTGATGTCCTTCTTCTCCTTCTTCATATCCATCCAGGTAAGCCCCTCGCAGTAGAATTCCCTGTGGCGCTCCTCGAAGAGCAGGTCACGGGTCAGCGCGGTGCCGCTCTCCTCGAACGTCTCGCGGCCCCTTGACTTCAGAACCTCGTCGAAATACTTCACCGCCTTCGCCGGATCCTTGTCGATGTTGGCCTCGGCGACAATGTAGTACATCTCTGGAAGCCTCACGACATCATAGCCCAGAATCGACTTCCCGCTATAGGTATTCTCACCGGAAATGAAGCAGTTGTTCACAAGTCTGCGGCAGAGTGAGGACGAAACATCAAACCAGGCCGAAAGTCTATAGTCGGTCGCCGCTCCGCTGTCCTTCTCATAGATCGAGGCGTAACCTGACGACAGGACAAGAGATGAAGACGCTCCCGAGCCGTTGATGTTCAGCTTCTTCATCATCGCGCTCTCGTCATTGATGTAGAGTCCGAAGATCGTCTCGTTCAGGTCAAAGGTCCCGTTGTCCGGCTGCACGAACGCGCTGGTCGGACGGAAAGAGAACTTGCCGCTGGAGATCACCTTCTGGGCGTAAACCTCTGCATTGTCCATATCGTTCATACTCCAATACACCCTCGCCATCAAGGCCTGAACAGCGTAAAGGTTGATGTGGGCGATCCTCGCATCCGTGAAAGCCAATGCCGCGTTGCTTCTCTCGGCAGGGACAAGGGTCTCATCCTCATCGAGATATTCCTCAGCCCTCTTCAGGTCTTCAAGAATATTCCGGCACACCTCATCGTAGGAAAGGAGCGGCGAGATGTCGAATGAATATTTCGTCACGTAAGGGATGGTAGTCTTTTTTTCAGTGTCGGAAGCCCAGTACGGAGGACCGAACAACTTGAGAACCTCGTAGTGCACGAAAGCCCTCAAAGCCAACGCCTCACCGAGATAGAGGCGGGAATGCTTGTAGGTGTCGATGTCGTCCTCGGCATGCTCCACAATGTTGTTGATGTGGTTGATGGCCTCATAGGCATCCTTCCAGATTTCCTTCTTTGTGGAAGTCGAGCCGCTGGAGGTCATCTCGCCCTCCGCCAGCTCGGCGTACTTGTAGTCCGAGGTGGTGAAGTTCTGGCTCATAACCTCCGGGAGGATGATCAGATGCTGACCGTAAAGGTTGCTTCCCGTCAGCTCGCTGTAAACTCCATAGAGAGCGTCCTCATATTCCTCGGCCGTCTCGAACATATTGATTTTCTCGCCTTTAGGATGGACATCGAGAAACTTGTCACATCCGGTCGCAAGCGCGGCGGCGATTATTGTCGTGAATATTATCTTGCTTTTCATTGTCTTTCCTCCTTGTTTAAAATGTCGGGCGGAAAATCAGGTTGATTCCGCGGCAGTACGGGTAGCTGGTTCCCCTCTCGAACTTGACGGTCGAGATGTGGGCGATGTCTGAAAGTCCGAAGCCGACAGCCAGTTTGCGGAGGCCGAGCCTCGTGATCGCCTTAGGCGCTAAGTCGTACATAACCTGAATGCTGGAGATGTACAGCTCGTTACGCTTCTCGACGAACCTCTCCGAGTACATTGAGGTGCTTGTGGACGTGCCGATTCCAAGGAAACGGGTGTGGTCACCTGGTTGCTTCCAACGGTCGGTGAACACCCGGCGGTCAACGTTATATTCAGCGTTGATGTTCTCCACCTTGTTCTGGAGCGTCGAGTTGTAGTAGTCGGCTCCGAAGGTGTAGGACGTGGCGATGCTGACGGAGAAGCCTTTGTACCTGACGGTGTTCATCCACGAGCCTTGCAGGATAGGGTTGGTGTTGCCGACTGCGACCCTCTCTTTCTCATCGTAGTGGTAGGTGTATTCACCATTCTTCTTTATGAATATCTCCTTTCCGGTCGCCGGGTCGATTCCAGCGGAACGCATAGCGAATATGTCGTACTGCGAGCCGCCCTCCTGCAGAAGGATCTTCGGCTTGGAGCTGTCGTAAGGGTTGGTGATGTCATCCTTGATGTCATCGGAGATCTTCTGGATCTTGTCCATCACGTGACCGCCGGTGAGGGTCATACTCCAGAACAAGTCCTTTGTCCTGATGATCTGACCGGAGACAGAGAGGTCGAGACCCTTGTTGTTCATCTGGCCGAAGTTCACGTTCATCGAACTTGTGCCGACAGAAGGCGGAAGGGTCACAGGCATAAGCATATCGTAGGTCGTGTTCGAGTAGAAGTCGAACGACAGGTTGAACCTGTTGTCCAGGAAGGCCGCCGTGATTCCGAAGTTGTTGTTGAAGGTCCTCTGCCATTTGAGGTCAGGATTACCCATCTGCTTAGGCAGCGCGCCGATTCCGGAGACATACTGGTACTTGGAATCGTACTGATAGACTGTACGGGCCTGGTAGTAGTCAAACGAGACGCTGCCGGTGTAACCCATAGAGTACCTGAATGTAAAGGTGTTGAGCCAAGGAAGATTGTCCTTGATGAACTTCTCGTTGTGAAGGTGCCAGCCGGCTCCGAACGCCCAGAACGGGGCGAAACTGTTGCGTGAGCCGAACTTGGAAGAGCCTGAGGCCCTGTAGGATCCGTCCACGAAGTATCTGTTCCAAAGGCTGAAGTTGGCGTTGGCAAACACACCGACTCCCGTGGAGACCTTGTCCGAGCCGGACGGGTGGCCGGTCGGATAGCTGAGGGCGAACGACAGGTCGGACAGCTCGTCCTTGATGAAGCCTGTGGCGATGAACGAGGCGTTCTGCTTCCTGCTGTACTGAATATTGCTGCCGGCGCTTATGCGGAACATCGAGCCCTTGGTGTCCAAAGACTTACCATAGTTGATGACGATCTTGCCGTCAGTGGAGAGGCCGTTGCCGGTCGCGAGGCTGTAGCGTCCCTTGTCAGCCAGCTTGCTGTTCTCGTATTTCGCCATATCCGGAGACTCGTAGGTGTCGGCCTTGCTCCAGGAAAGTCCAAGATTGGCCTGACCGGTCACATAGAGTTCCTTGGTGATGTTCCATCTTCCTGACAATGAGTTCGTCCAGGACTGGGTCTGCGACTTGCTGAAACTTGAGAGCGTGGCCTCGTAAAGCGGGTTGGACACCTTCGTTCCCGATGTACTGAACGGATTGAAAGTGTAGTACTTGTAATATTCCCCGTCCTCATCCTTCATTGGAAGGTAAGGGTTCATCCTTGAGTACTGCGCATAGCTTCCGTAAGGGGAATCGATGCTGCGGTTCAGCGAGAAGCTGTTCTTGTAGGACAAGGTCAGTTTGTTGCGCAGATGGTAGTTCAGGCTGAAGTTCACGCCGAGGTTCCTTCTGTTGTCACCCTTCATAACTCCGTAGGTGTCACCGAAATTGGCGTTCGCGCGATACTCCAGTTTCTCTCCCCTTGAACTCAAGGCGAGGGAGTGCGTGTGGCTGAACGGCACACGGAGCGGAGCGTGGAGCCAGTCCGGATTCACGCCCTTGCGCACAAGCTGGAGCTTGTAGTCGTAGGCCTCGTCCATCGAGCCGTCCGCAGAGTCATATTTTCCGGCAAGTCTCTCGACCTCAAGTTTCTCGGCAGGGCTGCAAAGGTTGAACGAGCTGAGGTCCGGCACACTGAAACGCGGCACGAAATTGTAGTTCAACCTCAGTTTTCCCTCCTCGGAGCGCTTCCTTTCGACGACAATGACACCGTTGGCGCCTTTCTCACCGTAAAGGATAGTCGCGGAGGCATCCTTGAGCACATCGATGCGCTCGATGTCGAACATATCCAGATCGTAGAGCTCCTGAATGCTGATCTCGACTCCGTCCAGCACGATGAGAGGGTTGTTGACACCCTCCTCGCTCTCGTTGGTTATGAGCGTGTTGGCTCCACGGATGAGGATCGACGGAACGGCGTTCGGGTTGGATCCCGCGACGTTGTTCTCCACCAGCACCATACCAGGAGTCAGGGACGCGAGGCTCTGCATCAGGTTGGTCGAGGACACGGCGATCAGCTGGTCGCCGCTTATCGTAGTGGCCGCGCCTGTAAACGTTTCCTTCGTCTGGGTGTAAAATCCATTGACCACCACAGCATCGAGGCTGGAGGTCTTCAGCTGCACATTCAGCCTTGTCGAGGTGCTGACATTGTACTCCTTCGACTCTGTTCCGATGAATGAATATATCAGGACATCCTGTTTGCCAGGACTACGCTGAAATGTCAAAGAATAGTTTCCGTCCACATCCGCGGAGGTTCCGATGGATGTCCCCTTGACGAGCACATTGGCTCCCGGGAGAGGCTCGTCGTGGTCATCCGTGATTCGTCCCTTGATCGTGATCCTTGGGTTACTCGGAGCCCCGGACGACGCGCTCTTGCCCTGATTGGTCTGGGCGGAGGCGATGTCCTCGAAGCCGATAACCGACAGCAAGGCGCACAAGGAAAGAATCAGAAACCTAAGGCCGACCGCCTTCATTGTCTTTTCTGATTCCATAAGCATTGAATGATTGAATAAATATTTGTTAAACTTCGTTTTGATACAAAGTTATGCAAATATTTATTCGTATGCAATCGTTTCCGCATCCCTATTTGTTGGTATCAGAGAGAAATAACAGGGACGGAATCTTAATTATATCTTGGGATAATGGTCACTTCGACAGAATGATGCGCCTACTTTCCGTAACGGGAAAGTATCGGATCGTAAGCGTCGATCCGGCGGTCACGGAGGAACGGCCACCCTCTGCGGACATATTCAGTGCGGTCGATGTCGATGTCAACCACCTTCACACCTTCCTCATCAGTCCCGAACTGCGCAAGGATCTCCCCCTGCGGCCCAGTGGCGAATGAATATCCCCAGAAATCCAGTCCGATGGTGTTCCCGGAAGGATCATCCTCGTGTCCGACACGGTTCACGGTGACGACCGGAACCCCGTTGGCCACCGAATGGCCCCTCTGGACAAGCTGCCAGGCCTGCCTCTGGGTCTGCTGCTCCTCCTTGGAATCCGTGCCGACCCCACCGATGGCGGTAGGATAGATCAGCAACTGTGCACCGTTCAGAGCCATGAGCCTTGCTGCCTCAGGGTACCACTGGTCCCAGCAGACCAGCACGCCGAGGCTCCCCACCGAAGTCTGGATAGGCCTGAAGCCCAGATCCCCCGGTGTGAAATAGAACTTCTCGTAGAAGCAAGGATCGTCAGGAATATGCATCTTGCGGTACTTGCCCGCTATGCTTCCGTCCTTCTCGATCACGACAGCCGTGTTGTGGTAAAGTCCCGGAGCCCGCTTCTCGAAAAGCGAGAGGACAAGCACGATCCCGAGCCTCTTGGCAAGGTCACCGAAATATTCAGTGGAAGGTCCAGGGATTGTCTCCGCCAGGTCGCAGAGCGACGCGTCTTCGGTCTGGCAGAAGTACACCGAATTGTGAAGTTCTTGGAGCACAACCAGTTTAGCGCCCTTGGCTGCGCATTCACAGATGTTCTCAGTCAATTTGGCGATGTTCGCCTTTATGTCTGTCGTGCAGCTCTGCTGCACCATTCCCACTTTCAAGATGCTCATGATGATGTTCCTTTACTGGTCGCGCCACCTCCACATTCGGCGGCCACAACCTTGCAAAGTTAGCAAAAAAACATCAAGAGTACTAAAAATCCCTGTCATCAGCCGTGATGCTCTCGATCTCGGCGCTCTTCCCGGCATATTTCAGGAAGTAAACCGTCACCGCCGTGTAGAACACCGTGTAGGTGAGGACAAAGAGCGACAGCTGCCAGTACTGGGTGAAGAAATAGGAGGCAAGCGCGAGGATGCCGACGAGCAGGGCGGACACAAAGATCCACGTCACCCCATTGTTCCGGCACTTCCCGAACTCTTCCGCCGTGCAGTTGACTTTCAGTTTATGAATATATTCCTTCCGCTCGAAGGCGAAAACCACCGTGTAGATGATCAGCTGCACCACATAGAATGTGAAGAAGCAGTAGCATATTCCCCGCCCTATCTCATCATGTTCTATGAATATGAAATGGACTACGACGAACAGCGCGATCGGCAGACAGTTCCAAAGAATGACGTTCCTCCGGACAAGGCGGGAATTGAGCAACGCCAGGGTCGCGATCGTGAACAGCAGCGCCTGGGAGGAACTGATCACCAGATTGCCTATCGAGAAGAATTTCTCCGACGGAGCCGCCAGCCCTCGGAACAACAGTCCCGCTGTCATCACTGCCATGATGAGAAAAGCCACCCCGAGGGCGTACCGCGCGCTGATGTATCTTTCCGGGCGGTAGAGTTTCCTGTCCATCTCCCTGAGGAATCCCCGCATGCGGAGCAGAAGAACAGCGTCCGTCATGCAAACCACAACGGAGGTGAGGCAAAGCGCCATGTAGATCTGTTCTTCTGTTATCATCATTGAATACAATCCCTCTTCAGTAATCCTTAAAAAATAACTTGGTGATCTTTGATTGCCAACTAATTTTTTAACGCTTACTCAGTGGGAAGTCTAATGAAAGTATATAATATTTCGGCAAGAATTCCACTAAGCTCCGGTTGGACAAAAGTACTCAACGATGCGGTAAGGTCAAAACAATGAGGGTGGTAAATTTCTTTAAGACATGAAATTTACCACCCCGTAAGCGTGATTTACCAACAGATTTACTATTCAGGCCGATTCGTCCCACAAGTTTCCATGAACTCCGTAGGAGTCTGGCCGACCACTTTCTTGAAATGATGGTAGAAATTCTGGGACGTTCCGAAGCCGAGTCTCATCGCAAGAGCGTTCATCGAGACGTCCGGAGTTGCCATGATTATCCTCTTCGCCTCTTCGATCCTCAGGTTGGCTCTCCAGACACGGAAGTCCTGCACCATCACATTCTGGAAGTACCAGCGGAAGAACCGGGGATCCACACCGCTACGCTCGATGATGTAGTTTCTGTCACGTTCAGGGTTCAGGTAGTCCTTCAAGGCCACATATTCATCCAACGATGCCTTAAGTCTGCTCATGAGTTCCTCCGAAACGTTGAATTCAGAGTCCGACACCATCGTTTCCAGTTCCGATTTCAGTCCGGTGGCCTCATCAGGAGACGATTTCACAGCAGGGAGATAATAGTCAGAACGGATGATGTAGTTGATGAAGCGGCTGGCGAACCAGACGTAGAAGGCTATGTAGCAGCACATGAAGGCATTATAGACCGGCTGCGGTACCGTAAGGGACAACAGTGCGGACACCCCGACCGTCAAGGCAGCGATAAAGCTGTTCCTCGCCCAACGGAGCGGCCGCTCATATTCCTCATCATAATAGTCTTTGACCTGCCTGACGAACTTTTTGTAGCATCTTAGGAACAACGCCGAGTAAAGGATAAGCTGGACAATGACAGCGGCGACCGCCACGCATGTGACTATCGGCGAGCCAGCAAACGAATCCACGACAAGAAAGCAGAGCGAACCGACGGCCACGAGAGCCACGTTGATCAATATCCTTCGCATCGTCACGAGAGATGGCCGGATCATCGTTATCAGCGTGAAAGTGAACAGCAAGGACTGAATGGACACCGAGACGATCGTGGCGGCGGCTATGTCTTCGGAATCATTCAGTCCGTAGATGTTCAGCCAGTCAGGGACAGCAAGCAGAAAATAACTTGCGGCAAGTATCGCCCTTGCGAAACGGATCTTCCGGCTTTCCTCGTCCGGTTCAATCCTGACGAGAAGCAAGATGAAAGCCAGCGTGGTGATGGCCACGCCGGATGCGAAAGACAGGAGCAGGTACATGTCCATTGGCATTCTCTTCTAATAAATCATTTTACAAACTTACATAAAAAATCTGCGATTTTTACGCCCGCCCCATAAGAAAGAAACAGTTTTTTTAGAGGAAAAATACAAAAAAGAATGCAAGTCCACATAATGAATCCGGACTGATTCCGTCAGAACCAGCCCGGAGCGAGTTTATGGGTTGTACTTTCCTACTTGGTCACGACTGTGGCTCCACTTGGCAGGACTTTCTTAATCTTGTCGACCGTTGTCTGGGAACAACCGACCATCCGGACTGTCTTCAGACTATTGCAGTTTTCGAATAAGCGTCTATCGACAATTGTATTGTCCAGATTCCATCCAGACAGGTCAAGAGTCACCAGATTCACACAGCCAGAAAATGGATACACATCAATTTGGTACAGTGAAGAAACATCCCAACCGGAAAGATTGGCGTAAGTCAAACTCCCGCACCCATTGATCAATCTGCCTAATACAGACAACTTTGGAGTTTTCCAATTGGAAAGATCAACAGTCTTCAAACTGGTGCAACCGGAGAACATATACTGAATTTCTGTCATATTCTCCAAATTCCAGCCAGACAGGTTGATGTTTTCCAGACTTGTGCAATTTAAGAACATCCTATCGATTTTTGTCAGACTTTTCGGAGTCCAACCGGACAAGTTGAGATCTTTTAAGTTGGAACAGTCATAGAACAGATCTCCCATCTCTGTCACATTCTCCACATTCCAGCCGGAAAGGTCTATGCTTGTCAAAGAAGAGCAGCCGCTAAACATTCTTTGCATATATTGAATCTTCTTCGAGGTCACTTTCGGCAAAGCAACACTCGTCAGGCCAGAACAATTCTTGAACAATGACTCCATATTTATCACATTATTCAGATTCCAAGCTGACAGATCAAGAGCGGTCAGCGATGAGCAACCATCGAACATGTCAAACATTGACTCAAGTTTTTCTGTTTTGACCTTCCTCGGGAGGGTCAACTTATTCAGGCTTGAGCAGCCATGGAACATCTTCTGCGTTTTCGTCACATTTTCCATGAAATTATCCTTGTGCGTGTTCCACAGATTGACAACCTCAAGTTTGGTACAGCCGATAAACATCTCTTCCATGCTTGTGACATTATCGGATGCCAAACCACTCAAGTCGGCTTCCTTCAGATTGGTACACTTGAAAAACATACGTGTGGCATCCTTAAGGAAATAATAAGGATAGGCCCACTTGAAGGATATCTTCTCCAAGGAGTTGTCAAGAACTCTAATATCACCCATGTAATAATTATACCACATTCTGAAGTCAATCTTGCCGGCCTTATTACCAGAGCTTGGTCCATACGGAACACTCATCGTCCATTCTCCCGTTTCTGAATTCCGGGAAGACACGGTCTTAACTTTTTTATTGTCATTATCAGTGACAGTATAACAATCCCGCTTGAGTTCGTTACCGGTGGTGGTCGTGTAGGACATGTATATATTGTACTTCTTCGGATCGACGGAGATATATTCAGAGGCCACGCTCACTCCGTTCTTGGAGTCGGACACAGCGACCCTGATCGCGGCCGGACTCATCGTGGGAGACTTGTAATGGTCATTATTCAGGAACTCTATCGGATCAATGACAACAGTAAGGATTCCGTCAGCATCACCGGAGACGCTCTTCACCTTAAACGATGTGAGGCTCGCGGCCCTTGTCTGAGGGTAAGTTGCCTGACCGGACACCTGATCCACGGTGATCTTCTGAGCCATGTCGTGAGGCATGACTTCGAACAGAAGGGTAAGATCCTTGATATAGCTGAGTTTACCAATAGTAAAATAGACTTCCTCAACCCTGTCGGCATAAGTCGGGATGTATGAAATCGACTGGATGCGGGCGTTGAGCCTGTCCTCAAGATCCTTCACAGAGTTCTTCAGGGTATTGAGGTCATTGCTTATGGCCTGAACACTCTTTTCAAGGTCGGCAACCTTGACGGTCAGGGCATCAACGGCATTCTGAACCTTTGTCACCTTGTCATCAATCGACTTGTTCACCTCGGCGATCCTGTCTGAGATTTCCTTGGTCAGCTTGCCCTCGGATGCACTGACAGCGTCGCTGATGGCCTTTTCATAGGCGGTCTTGATCTCTGTATTTGCGGCAGCGAGGTCGCTCTCCAGTTGAGTGATCTTCTTGGCACTCTCCTCAATGGCTTTCTTGTTAGCCTCTATGGCCTTGGCGTTGGCGTCCACAAGTTTCTTCAATTCGGCGTTGTTCTTCGTCATGTCATTCGACAAGGAGGTCAAAAGGCCCTCAAGATATGCCTTTTGGCCGGACAATTGTCCCTCGAGATCGTCCTTCAGCGCAGCGATCCCGGCCTCCGTGGCCGCAACGGTGCTGTAGCCAGTCAGCGTCTCGTTGACCCAATCCTTCAAGGATGCCTCCAGATTCTCGATCGCGGACTTGATCGCGGCTGTGTAGGCTGTCTCGATCTCTGTCTTGGCCGTAGAGATGGCGTTGGTGTAGGCCGCAGTCAGTGCTGTCACCTGCTCCGAGATCTTGGAATCCAGACCTGCGACGGCCGTCTCAAGATCCTTGGAGAATTTCTCCGTGAGCCTCTTCTCAAGATCGGCCACAGAGGCCTTCAGACCCTCAACGCTCCCCTTTATGGAGGCGATGTCCTCCTCTATAGCCTTCTGGCTCTCTAGAGTGGAGAACGTTGCCAATGCCCAATCCTTGGCGCCGGCGATTCCCTTGTCGGCATGCTCCTTGGCCTCGGCGAGGACATTATCGGCGTAGTCCTTAAGATCTGAGATCTTTTCCTCCAGCTGGGTGTCCTTCTCTTGAAGCGCCGCGATCGTGCCGTTCACGGCTTCCAGCTTTTTCTCCGCCTCGGTCTTCATGGCGTCGAGTCTTGCGATAATTTCGGCCTTGGCTGCCGTCAAGGCGGCCATGACCTCCTCCTTGTCCTTGGTGTCAGTGTTCCGGAGCTCATCCAGCGCCTTCGCGAGATCCGCGTTCACAGCCTCAATCTTCGTCCCGTTCTCCGCGATGGCCTTCTGAAGGTCGCCGGCGGTGCCTTCCAAGGATTTGATCATGTCCTTGAGATCCTTGTCGGTCTGCTCCAGTTCCGGAAGCGAGACGTTGATCCGGTCAATCTGCTCTGAAAGAGACTTGATGCGTGTGTTCTCGATCCGGTCAAGCTCCTCGTCAATCCGGTTGATGTCCGAGTCGTAGTTCGCACAGCCGACAAGCAGCAGGGACACAGCGGACAGCATGATGAATATTCTTTGTCTTCTCATAAAATATTTGGGTTTGATTATTCTCGCAGGACGAAAAAGTGCGTCAAAGATAGTCATGGGTCTTGTAACATCAAATAACACAAGGTGGTAAATATCAGCACCTACCTGATATTTACCAATTCATGTGAAAATTTACCGGCAAATTTACCACCTTGCCGGACCTCGGGCCAAACAAAGAAGGCAAAACAGTGTCTTATTTGAAGAAATTTTGTATTTTTGAGAGGAATGATGCCCTCGGGCGTAAAACGGACTTGCTATGGACACGATTCATCAGAGATTTCCCCAGTACGATGAGGGCGGACAGGCTCTCATCGACAAAGCGTACGCTATAGCTTCGGCGGCGCTGGCCGACGAGACGCGTGGCAACGGACACCCCTTCATCGAGCATCCGGTCAACGTGGCGCTGATCGCGGCGGACGAGATCGGTCTGCCGGCGGACTGCGTGGCGGCGGTGTTCCTCCACGAGGCGACCAGAAAGCATCCGGAGATTGATCTGCGCGCGGAAAGGCCTTTGGATGGTACGGCCCTTCGGCAGGCTCAGGGGCCGGAATCTAAAGACCAGGGACCGGAACCGAAAGGCGGATTCCCGGAGGACGTCTATAAGATGGTTGATGGACTGAACAAGATCGCGACCATCAAGCCTAAGGACACCCGGCTGGAGGCCGAAAGCTACAAGAAACTCATAGTACAGTATTCGACAGACCCTCGTGTGACTGTCCTGAAGATCGCCGACCGGTTGGAGGTGATGAGGCATCTGGAGATGTTTCCTAAGGCTTCCAGGGAGAAAAAGATTCTGGAGACCTTGATGCTGTACATTCCTCTGGCACACCAACTTGGGCTCTACAACATCAAGAGCGAGATGGAGGACATCTACTTCCGTTTCGCCGAGCCGGAGCAGTACCGCGCCATCACCAACAAGCTGAAAGCCACGGAAAGAGACCGCATAAGGCTGACCGAGGAGTTCATAGAACCGCTCAAGAAGACCCTTTCCGATGACGGGATCCATTACAAGCTGAAGATCAGGACCAAGACGGCATATTCAATCTGGAGGAAGATGCAGAAGCAGAAAGTGCCGTTCGAGGGGGTGTATGATGTCTTCGCAATCCGGTTCATCATCGACTGCGAGCCTGATGCCAAGACGGAGAAAGACCTCTGCTGGAAAGTCTATTCCTATGTGACCGAGGAATATGAGGCCGACACCAAACGTCTGCGCGACTGGGTGACGAACCCTAAGCCGAACGGTTACGAGTCCCTGCACATCACGGTCAAGAACAAGAGCGGTGCCTATCTTGAGGTTCAGATCAGGACAAAAAGGATGGATGACGAGGCGGAGAACGGACAGGCCTCACACTGGTCCTACAAGGGCATCAAGCACGAGGCGCAGCTGGACAAATGGCTGACATCCGTGCGTTACGCCCTTGAGCATCCTCACGAAGGCAGTCCGGACGAGCTTCCGCAGCCGCCTTCCAAGGAGATATTCGTGTTCACGCCATCGGGTGAGCTGAGGATCCTGCCGGCCGGAGCCACCGTGCTGGACTTCGCCTTTAATATTCATTCAGGACTGGGAGTGCGCTGCGCTGGCGGACGCATCAACGGTAAGGCGGTGTCCATCAGGGAAAAACTCAAGACAGGTGATGTGGTGGACATCATGTCCGGCAAGAACCAGAAGCCGTCCTCAGACTGGCTGAATTTCGTCGTGACCTCAAAGGCGCGCAACCGCATCAAGCAGGAGCTCAATGAGGAGGAATATAAGAAAGCGGCGCAAGGCAAGGAGCTTCTGGGAAGGCGCCTGAAGAACTGGAAGCTGGAGCTTCCGGACGATGTCGTCGCTGAATTGCTGAAAAGGCTGAAATATAACACCCTCAATTCGTTCTACGCAGCGGTGGCTGACGGGGATGTCGATGTGAACGATGTGAAGAACTACATCCTCGACAGGGACAGAATCGCCGCGGAAGCCATCGAGGCGGCAAGGGAGGCCGAGGCGGAAAGGATCGAGACAAGGTCGGCCGACTGGGGAAACAGACATTCCTCGGATGACATCCTTGTACTTAACGCACGTGACCTCAAGGGATTGGACTACAAGATGTCCAAGTGCTGCCATCCCGTGTTCGGGGACGATGTGTTCGGGTTCGTGACCAGGACAGAGGGGATCAAGATCCACAGAATCTCCTGCCCGAACGCGGCACGCCTGATCAGCACCTATCCGTACAGGATCCAGAAAGTAAAATGGGCGGATTCCCCTGCCGGCGGCAGTTTCCAGAGCTCGCTGAAGATCATCGCGGACATGGAGTCCTCCGTGATCGGTCAGATCACCGAAATCGTGAACACGTTCAAGGCTTCTCTGAGGACATTCAACGTCAACGAGAACCGCAGGAGCGGCACCTACGAAATCACGATGAGAATCTCTGTGCCGTCCAACATGGAGCTCGACAAGGTCATATCCCAGATCAAGACGCTCAAGCACGTGACGAAAGTCAACAGGGCGTAAAGCCTGTCGAAGTGACCGGACAAATCAATCCTTCCAGACCTTCAGATATTCCTGCAGAGCCCACATCTCGTCGCGGTAGCGCGCAGCCTCGCTGAAGTCCAGGTCAGCCGCGGACTTCTCCATCCTGCGCTTGTCCTCCGCGATGGTCTTCTGGATCTGCTCCCGGCTCATCGACCTGATCACCGGATCCTGAAGCACGGCGGCAAGGTCAGCCTTGACAAAGCCATCGACATAGGCCGTGTTGCCTTCCCTCTTGGAATCATGTCCAAGCCCGACGGAGACAGTGCCACGTCCAAGCTCGCTTGGATTAGGAATATACGTCGGATCCGAAACCGAATCCGCCGCGCTGACCCTTCCGCTCGGACCGTTCTTGACACGAGGGTTGACTGCCTTCTCCGACTCGCCGTAGAGTTCGGACACGAGTATATTCCTTTTGACATCAACCTGCTTCGGGGTGATGTGGTGGAGTTTGTTATATTCAATCTGCTTCGTCCTGCGGCGGTTGGTCTCGCGGATGGTCTGATCCATCGACTCGGTGACCGTGTCGGCATACATTATCACAAGGCCGTTGACGTTTCTTGCGGCTCGCCCGGCGGTCTGGGTCAACGCCCTTCCCGAGCGGAGGAAGCCCTCCTTGTCAGCGTCCAGGATCGCCACAAGCGACACTGTAGGAATATCCAGTCCCTCACGCAGAAGGTTCACTCCGACCAAAACATCGAAGAGGCCGTTCTTGAAGTCTTCGATGATCTCGACACGCTCGCCGGTATCGACATCGGAATGGATGTAGCGCACCCGGATGTCGATCTTGTCCAGATAGTCGGTCAACTCCTCGGCCATCCTCTTGGTCAGGGTCGTGACGAGTACCCTCTCGTCCTTCTCGGCTCTCTTGCGGATCTCCTCGACAAGATCATCGACCTGATTCTTGGTCGGACGCACCTCGATCGGAGGATCCAGCAGGCCTGTAGGCCGCACAACCTGTTCGACCACAAGGCCGTCGGAGCGTTCCAGCTCATAGTCCGACGGTGTGGCGCTGACATAGACCTTCTGACCGGTAATAGAGTTGAACTCATCGAAAGTCAAAGGTCGGTTGTCCGAGGCAGCAGGAAGTCGGAAACCATATTCAATAAGGACAGACTTTCGCGCGTGGTCGCCGCCGTACATCGCCCTGATCTGCGGAATCGTGACGTGGCTCTCGTCAATGAACGTGATGAAGTCCTTCGGGAAATAGTCGATGAGGCAGAACGGTCTCTGACCCGGCTGACGGCCGTCCAGATAGCGGGAGTAGTTCTCGATGCCCGGGCAGTAGCCCATCTCCTTGATCATCTCAAGGTCGTTCTCCACTCTCTGCTGCAACCTTTTGGCCTCCAACCCCTTGCCAATCTCATTGAAGTAATCGACCTGCTTCTTGAGATCGTCCTGGATCATACTCACGGCCTTGATGCTGCGCTCCCTCGTGGTCACGAAGTTCGTGGCCGGGAAGATCGGAACCTCATCCAAGGATTCAATGTGCGCCCCGGTCAGCGGATCGATCAGCGAAAGGGAATCAATCTCGTCACCGAAAAACTCAATCCTCACGGCCTCGTCAGAACCTCCGAGAAAGACATCGACAGTGTCTCCACGAACCCTGAACGTTCCCCTTTTGAAATCCACCTCCGTGCGACTGTAGTTCGCGTCAACCAGATGGTAAAGAAGCCGTGTGAGACTGCGCTGCTCACCGCGTTTCACCAGAATCGACTGCGCGTGAAAATCCTCCGGGTTGCCGATGCCGTAAAGACAGGACACGCTGGAGACCACGATCACGTCCCGACGTCCGGACATCAAAGCCGAGGCGGCGCTGAGGCGCAACTTGTCAATCTGGTCATTGATACTGAGGTCTTTCTCGATGTATGTATCGGTTGTCGGAAGATAAGCCTCAGGCTGATAATAGTCGTAGTATGAGACGAAATATTCAACGGCGTTGGACGGAAAGAAGCTTTTGAACTCCCCGTAAAGCTGCGCCGCCAGCGTCTTGTTGTGGCTTAGGATCAGCGCCGGCCTCTGGAGCCTCTCGATGACGTTCGCCATCGTGAAGGTCTTTCCCGACCCTGTCACGCCCAGCAACGTCACGTCCCCCACGCCCTGACTCAGAGCCTCGCAAAGCCCCTCGATCGCCCCCGGCTGATCCCCCGACGGCTTGTATGTCGATTCCAAACGAAATTTCATAGCTTATACCTTACTCCTGTTCGCTGTTCACAAAAATAACAATATCTTTGCATATAATAAACTGAAATGAATATGAGACTGCCTGCTGAATGGGAGAGACAGAGCGGGGTGATGCTCACCTGGCCTGACGAGACGACACCTTGGTACGAACTGGAGAAGGTGCAGGAATGCTATGGACGGATCATCTCCGCGATACTGCGCTTCGAGAAGGTGCTGCTGGTGACGGCCAACATCGAGGCCGCCACGGTTAGGCTGAACGAGATTGGCGTGGACACTTCCAAGATCCAGTTTCAGGAATGCCCCATCAACGACACCTGGGCGCGCGACCACGGCGGAATCGCGGTTTATGGCGACAATGGGGAGAAGTACCTTTACGACTTCGTGTTCAACGGCTGGGGCCTCAAGTTCGCCTCGAATTTCGACAACGGAATCACCAAGAAGATATTCTTTGACAGGGCATTCGCCGACGAGGTGATGTGCGTGGATATGCGTCCGTTCGTCCTGGAAGGGGGCAGCATCGACACCGACGGGGCCGGCACCCTTATGGCCACCTCGGAATGCCTTTGCAGCGACAACAGGAATGAATATCTCACCCAAGAGGAAATCGAGGGTGAGCTCAAGCAGGCGTTCGGCCTCAAGCGTGTGCTCTGGGTGGACAGCGGCAGCCTCTCCGGCGACGACACGGACAGCCACATCGACATTCTGGCGCGTTTCTGCGACCCGGAGACGATCGCCTACCTAAAAAGCGACAATCCGAAAGATCCTGACTACGAGTCTTTAATGAATATGGAAGCGCAGCTTCAGTCCTTCAGGACTCTTGACGGAAAGCCTTACAGGCTCGTTCCGCTCCCGAAGCCGGAGCAGATGTTCCTGGACGATTATCCGCTCCCTGCATCCTACGCCAATTTTCTGATCACCAACGGAGCGGTCCTCGTGCCGGGCTCCGGTTCAGAGCTCGATGAGGTCGCACGCACCAGACTTCAGGAAGTGTTCCCGGACAGAGAAGTAATCGTCATCGACTGCCGTCCTCTCCTCTCCGGCCACGGCGGCCTCCACTGCGTCACGATGCAGTACCCGGAAGGTTGGTTGGAATAACGGTCACTTCTCGCTCACCTTAACCTTTGAGATAAGATCAAGAAGCTGGGCTCTGTAGCCATAAGGATCGAAAGAGAGTCCTGACTTCACAAGTTCCGAAGCCATCTCAAGGGTAGCGTCACCTTTATATTCAGAACGAAGAAGCACCAGTCCGTAAGCGGCGACTCCCGAAGCGAATGACAGGTCCGAGGACATCTGTCCCTCGGCCACCTTTATGTCAACCGAAAGCGCCTGACTCTCAGTGTCCAGAAGAGATTTCTTGTAACGGCAGTCGAACTTGCAGCAGTTTTCGCCATCCTTATAGTTTTCTGTAGGTACAATCTCATAGAGAGCTGTGATAGTCTGCCCGGCACCGATCTCCCCGGCATCCTTAGAGTCATCCTCGAAATCCTTGTTGTCCATCACGCGCCTCTCATAACCGATAAGACGGTAACTTTCAATCATATCCGGATCGAATGTGACCTGAACCTTGGTGTCGTTGGCGACGGAAACGAACTTTGATCTTTCCTGAACAAAGACCTTGGCCATCTCCTCCTCGGAATCAATGTACTGGTAGGTGCCATTGCCCTTGACGGAAATCTTCTTCATCATCGCATCGTTAAGGTTGCCGGAACCGAAGCCACAGGCTGTCAGGTATATTCCCTTACGAGCATAGCCTTCAACCAGTTCGGTAAGAGCGTCAGAATCTGTCACTCCAACATTGAAATCACCGTCCGTGCCAAGGATGACACGGTTGTTGCCATCAGGAATATAATTGGACAACGCTTCCTCATAAGCCATCTCGATCGCTTTTCCGCCGGCCGTAGAACCCGAAGCGCTCAATTTTCCAATGGCCGCCTTGATCTTAGCGGCATCCTTGACAGGAGTCGACTCAAGCAATTTGCGGACAGCTCCGGAATATGTCACAATGGAAATCCGATCTTCCGGCTGAAGGTAGTCCAAAAGTGTGACCAAAGAGGATTTGAGGAGCTCAAGTTTGTCCTTTGAGCTCATCGATCCGGACACATCGACCAAGAATACATAGTTCGAAGCCGGAAGTTCATTGTCATTCAAAGATTTACCTTTCAGTCCGAGCCTGAGGAGCCTATGCTCCTTATTCCAAGGACAAAGCCCTGTCTCGGCATTGATCGCCACCAGGTCAGATCCGGTCGGTTCCGGATAATCAAACGTGAAATAATTCAGGAACTCCTCTATCCTGACGGACGCTGGTTCGACAGCCCAGCCGTTTTTGACATATCTCCTCATTATGGTGTACGATGCCCCGTCAGCGTCGATGGAGAACGTGGAGACATTCTGATCCTTTGTCTTGACAAACGGATTCTCGGCGATCTTGTCGAAACGGTCACCACCGGTCATCGCTTCAGCAGTTCCGTTCATCCCGGGGGCATAACCCAAGAAGTCACTGTCATTGGAAATGGCGCAGGAATACACCGCCAAGGATAAAGCGGCAATGGTTACAAGTCTGATCATAGTTTTCATAACATCATATTTTTAAAGTCACAACTTACTAAATGTAAAACTTGTAAAACCTTGCATATATTATGATGAAAAAACTTATATGCCGCCCCCTAAGTGACCGCAAAACAGGAAGTGGCATAATGATCAGAATGAATATGACAGCGTCAGCCCGAAAGTGTGGTAAAGGGCTCTTTTCTTAGGATAGAAATCGTAGAAATCAGTTCCGTTATAGCTCAAGTTTCTGACGCTGGAGTACATATCAATGTCATTCAGCGAATAACTCAGGCCGATTCCCCAATCACTGAATGAGAACAGGATCGTGCCGCGGCACTGCCAAAAGACGCTGCGCCCGCCCCAGCCACGGACATATTCAGTATTCGTGTCACCGGCTTCGTTGGACAGAAGCACCTCTCTCCTTGAGAAAGGTATCGCGAAGACAGCCCCCGTTTCCACAAGGCAAGCGATCCGGCAACGCCCGGACTCCAGCAGATCCGGAGTCTTGATTATTCCCGAAAACAGAAATTTCGGAGCCAGTGCGTCTATATTCCATTCATCCTCCTCGCCAGATGTCATACGCCACTGGTCGTAGTCGGAATCAACAATGCCGCCGCCCGGCATATTCTTCCCCATAAAGCCCACTCCGCACGACACGCCTCCGCCAAGGGCCACGTACCGGTTCAGAAAATGATGCCAGGTCACCTCCATCAGGCCGTATTCGTTGGTGGAATAGCCAAAGTTGAACCGGAGCAGTTCCTTTTCAGTGGCCGCTCTCTCCCTTTGGGCAACTTTCACATCCACTTCCCGCGCCGGCGACGAAATTGTCACAAGCAACAAGAATAAAGACAGGATGTGACTTTGATGATATCCGAACATATTCCTATAATTCAATCGACTCGTGTCCGCAGGCCGTTATTTGCCGAGAAGATCACCGACGTAAAACATTCTCTCGCCTTGGTTTTTCAGCGAATATAAGACATTTTCCGGAACAATCATCCGAAAAAAGATGTAACTTTGCCTTCAAACCACTGTAGAGAATACAAGAATACCAATGATAGACAATATGAGAAAGCACCTTCAATTTTTACTGGCAGCATGCCTGCTGGCATCAGGGGCATATTCCGTTCATGCGCAGAACAGGGCCGACCGTCAGAATCTTGAGAACGAGGACTCATTCTCGATGATTATCCTCGGGGACCCGCAGGGCTACACCAAGTACGACATCAACCAACCGATCTTCGAGCTCTGCACAGCTTGGATCGCGGACAATGTGGAGCATCTGAACATCAAGGCTGTGCTCTGTACGGGAGACATGGTCGAGCAAAACGAGAACATCACGATGAACCGCAAGATGCTGAACCAGACAAGCCGGGAGATGTGGGAATCCGCTTCACGTTCGATGGCGAGGCTTGACGGCAAAGTCCCGTACATCATCTCCGGTGGAAACCACGATTATGGCTATCAGAAGTCCGAAAACGGACGGACCAAACTTCCTGAATATTTCCCTTTCGAGCGCAACTCGTGCTGGCGTGACTGCCTCGTCGCTGATTTTCCGAACCGCAACGGGGACATCTCCATGGAGAACGCGGCGTTTGAGTTCCACGACAAGAACTGGGGAGACATCCTGGTCATCACAACCGAGTTCGCCCCACGGCCGGATGTTCTTGACTGGGCAAGGGATCTCGCGGGAAGTGAAAAGTTTCGTGGACATAAGGTCATCGCCATGACCCACAGCTATCTCAAGCAACGTTCAGCGGAATATACTAAAAACACAAGTTATAAGATTACCCCTCAGACCTCAGGAAAGGATTTCTGGGACAAATTCGTGTCCGTCAGCCCTAACGTGGTGCTGGTCGTTTGCGGACACACCGGCAAACCGGGCGATTTTGAGGACGCTGTGGCCTACCGTGTGGACAAGAATACGGCCGGCAAGAACGTACATCAGATGATGTTCAACGTACAGATTTCCGGCGGTGGTTGGGAAGGCAACGGCGGAGACGGCTGGCTAAGAATCCTGGAATTCATGCCAGACGGCAAGACAGTGAAGGTGAAGACATATTCCCCACTCTTCGGAATCTCTCCTTCCACAAAACATCTCGCACACCGTACCGGAGCCTGCGACCAGTTCGATATGCTGATCGATTTCTGACGCATCTCCTTGAGACAGGCAGGCTGAACCTGAGAAAACTCGTTATGTGGCGCGACGGGCTGACTATCTGACTGACTTGCCGAGAAGATAGGCAGACTTCAGGGAAGGATGGCCTTCAATCTCACCCATACCGGTCACTCCGCCGGCGAATACCGTACCAGCAAGATGCGCATGCTCAAAGCAGGCAATCCAGCCTCCAAGTCCGGTGATAGCCCGTGACGGTGCCTCGACATCGTCCTCTGCGGCCGACGAGAGGAAGTAAATGTCTCTGAAATGGTAGTCCATCGTGTAAAGAGGATTCGCACGGTCCAGAAGCGTCTTCATCTGGCCGCTCATCTCATAGTAATATATAGGTGTGGCAAAACAGATGGCATCAGCCTCGTACATCTTCCGCACGATCGCCTGAGCATCGTCATCCTTGATCACACACTCCTGGGTCTTCTGGCAGACCAGACAGCCTTTGCAGAAACGTATGTCCTTTCCTCTTAACGTCACCTTCTCCACCTCATTGCCAGCCTCCTGAGCGCCTCTGACAAACTCATCGGCCAACGCCTCCGAATTACTCCTCGGCCTGAGACTGGTCGAAATCACAAGCACTTTCTTCATAAGAATCAATCTTTACCGAATCAACCGCTAATTTACACATAATCCGGCAATTTTCCCACCATGAAACTCCCGTCACTTCAACAAGTTCCAATCACTTTGACAGGCTCTGTGACCGGATTGATTCCGAGATATTATTCGTAAATTGCGGGTGATATGGAAAAAATCAGAATCTGGAGCGGAGGCAAGACAGCGCTTCCGACGGTTTATATTCATTCCGTGGCCGGGGACGGGCACCAAGTTTGGGAGGCGTGCAGGCGGATCGGCTGCCCGAACTTCAATCTGGTGTCGGTTCATGATTTCGATTTCGAGGGCGAGCTGACTCCGTGGACGGCTCCGGGAGTCCGCAAGGGGCAGCCACCATTCAAAGGAAACGCGGAGCGATATCTGACGGAACTGCTGGACAGGATTATGCCTGAAACGGAGGCCAAACTGCCGGCCCCACCGTTGTACAACGCCTTGGCGGGATATTCATTGGCCGGACTTTTTGCCCTCTGGAGCGCCTGGAAGACAGACCGCTTCGTCAGAATCGCCTGCGGCTCAGCCTCTTTCTGGTACCCAGGGTTCATTGAATATGCCGTCTCGCATCCGATGGTCAGGAGGCCGGATTTCGTGTCACTTTCACTCGGGGACAACGAAAGCGGAACGAAGCACCCTGTGATGAGTCGTGTGGGAGAATGCACGGACAAGATTCTGGAACTACTTGAAGGGCAAGCCATTCCTTACTGTTTCGAGATCAATCCCGGCAACCATTTCACGGAACCCGACCTGCGCCTCGCCAAGGCCATCGCACGAATGCTTGACGGGCAGGATTCCATAATGGGTTGATAACCAATATGTGAATCTTCACCCTCAAATAATCAGGCGTATAGAAAACCCTGCCCTCCATTTTTGACTACCAGAAAATCACAATCACCTATAAAACAATTTGTTACAAATCAGGCAAAGACACACAAAGCAAAGGGACAAGAACCCTGGTAGAAAACCGGTTGAATTTTGCCCACTTAAAAAGAGAATGGGATGGGCAACCATAGACAGAGATGGGGATATTCATAATGAATGTTATTGGGTTTGAAAATCCATTTTTTATAACTCAAACAAATGTGGGATATTCATAAAGAATATTGTGGGAAGGTGATGCAAGGAACGGTTCTTGCTGGATTTAGGGAGTTGGTTAGTTAGGGCGGCGGGCAATAGCCGCTTTTAATGAATATATTCACGGAAGGCAATTGCCTGCCTGACAGGGAAAAGTGAGAGAGAGATGAACAAGAATGCAAAAAGGGTCGTGCTTTCGGGCATGGCGGTGATTATGATGGTGTCGTGCGGAACCGCGAAGAAGGGCGGACAAAGCGACACGGTAGTGGCAAGCAAAGGTGATATGGAAGCGATTGACAATGACTATCTGATCCTTTCTGACGCGCAAAGGGATCTTCTGGCGAAGAACAACACATTCGCCATCAATCTGTTCAATAAGACCAACGGGATGGATTCACGGGTGATCTCCCCGCTCAGCGTGACCGGACTTATGACAATTCTGGCGAACGGGGCGGACGGCGACACAAGACAGGAAATCCTTAACACGTTCGGATGGACAGGCGCGTCGATGGAGGAGATCAACGAGATTTACGGCCTTCTGGTCAAGCAGGCCGGTGTCATCGACCCTTCCGTCACCGTGAACGTGGCGGACTACGTGGCGGTCAACAAGGACAACAGGATCAACAATGAGTTCGGGAAGACGGTGGGCGACCTGTTCGGCACCGAGGTGCGGAATCTGGACTTCACCTCACCGAAGACAGTGAACACCATCAACGGCTGGTGCTCAAAGCACACAGGAGGGATGATCCCGAGGATCATCGACAACGTGGATCCGGGCGCCGTGGCCTACCTGATGAACGCCATCTACTTCAACGGCCCGTGGGCCGAGAGGTTCCAGACGAAAGACACGAAGGTGGAGGCGTTCAGAGGCTACACCCGCGACATCAAGAAAGTCAAGATGATGCACAGGAACGATGAATATTCCTACACCGCCAACGTCACCTATTCCGCCGTCAGACTCCCCTACGGCAACGGCTCCTTCGCGATGACCGTCCTCCTTCCGAACGAAGGCAAGTCGATCGACGACATGATGAGGGTTGTCAACGCCAAGGAGATCGCGAACCTTGGCCGCAAGATGGAGAACTGCAAGGTGGATCTGAAACTGCCGAAGTTCACCACCGAGGTTGAGCAGCCGCTGAACGAGGTGATCGCCGGCCTCGGCGCGCCGACAATGTTCAAGCCAGGTGCCGACTTCAGCAGGCTTGCGGACGGGAATATGTTCGTTTCCAAGATGTTCCAGAAAGCAAAGATCGAGGTGAGCGAAGAGGGCACGAAGGCCGCCGCCGCCACCGCCGCCATCATGACGATGTCCGCCTACGAGCCGGAGCCTCGCCAGGTAGAGTTCCACGCCGACAGACCGTTCGTTTACATCATTAGCGAATCCAGCACCGGCGCGATCTACTTCATCGGGCAGTTCACCGGCAGCGAGATCTAAGGAGTGATTCTCACTTCGGTTGGAGCCAGCAAAAACTGATCCTCGAATTTTACACGTTACCAAAATTCGAGGATCAGTTTTTGCCTGGCTTATGACAGATGAAGAACTAGGCGGTCTCGAATGAGAATAAACTATTTAACGCAACTTTCTTGATTCCACACAGAAGAGTCGTATTTTTGTCAAAATTTAACATAAAACGCGGTTAAGTAACATTCAAAAAATAACCTGCATCATCTTAAGGAATCTTTTCGGTCTAGATCTCTTTTCTCATCAGTCATGTGCCACCGGCACACTCCTTCTTCAAAAAAAGATCTATCCTCGAAAATCTTCTCTTAATCTGAAGCAACTTATTTTTTTCATGTTCCTAAATATATGCTTTTGGGATTTTCTGCAGAGAGTTTCTTTTAACTGAAGTCTAATCTTTTGAATACTGATTTTAAACGTGTAGTCGTATGAAAAAATTTCTGTTGTTTATTTTAGTGTTGGTAATCATCGCAAGTGTATGCGTTGTCACATGTCCTGACAAAGCCGCGCATTGCAAGGCGTTGAAAGATGTCTTGAATACTGTGCTGACCGAAGAACTGTCAAGCGATGAAAGTGATGCTGATCTGGTTATGTTCGGTTCAATGATCGGAACCGGATTGGGCGGATTAGTTATCGATAATATGCTGAAAGTCGATAACTACTTTGTTTGCAGTGTTGGTACCATCACATACGATGGCGAGACCAAAGTTGTTTCTGTCGGTGTGCTGAACCATATATTCACACCGGACAAAGAGGACTTGAAGAAAGCCGCGGAAATGCAATAATATTTGGGGACTGTCCTGATAGAGCGGCAAGGAATCACCGGCCGGAGGCGCGGCGGGCGTCGAGGGCGCGCTGGAACTCGCGGGCGTTGCGGAGGTGCTCGGAATAGGTGGCGGCGAACTTGTGGGTGCCGTCCATTGCGGCGTTGGCGCAGAAATAGAGATAGCCGTGGCGGTCAGGATTCAGGACGGCCTCAAGACTCGGCTTGTCTGGGACACAGATCGGGCCTGGAGGGAGACCTTCATACAGATAGGTGTTGTACGGGGAATCGTACTCCAAATGCTTGAGCAGAATCCTGTTGAGGGTGTAACCATAGCAGAAGGCCACCGTCGGATCGGCCTGAAGCCTCATTCCTTGATGCAGACGGTTCAGATACACACCGGCGATTGAGGAATATTCAGGAGCATGGTTCGACTCGCTCTTCACTATGGAGGCCACGATCGAGACCTGCTTCGGGGTCAAGCCCTGAGCCTCGGCCTTGGCGAGATTCTCATCGGTCCAAAAGGCATCGTAAGCGGCCTTCTGCTTGTCCAGGATGTCCTTCATAGATGCCGTCCAATAGACCTGATAGGTGTCCGGAATGATCAGGGAGAACACATCGGACGGTGTGAAACCGTAACCGGCAAGCAACAACGAATCGTTCAGCGCATCGGCGACCTCGGCGGAGTCCAACATCATCTGGTTGGCGATTTTGCGGGCGATCCTGCCCTTCTGTCTCATAGTGCCGGAAAGGACCAGATTCACGGGCGACTGCCAGCCGTTCTTCAGCATCCGGACCACATAGACGCTCGGCTTGTTTTTCTCCACGACATAATGCCCAGGTTTCAAGTCGCTGTCCGCCAGCTCTTTTCTAACGACCCGGGACAGATTGTGACGGTTGACGACTATGCTGTCGGGAATCTGCGCAAGCACATCATCCACAGTCATCTGCGGACGGACATACAGATCAGCCTTGCCAGTGAAGTTCGGTTTACGATTGCCGGCGTACCAACGGCCGCCGACCGCACCCAAGATCACGATCACCAACAACGCGGCGACCAGAACTATCAGTTTCCAAGTCTTCATCACTTCTTCATCTTCTTACCGCGAAGGATGATCGTGTCACCCTCGCGAGGTTCATAACCGGCCGGAAAGCCATTCATCTTCATCACACTGGACATCTTCACGGCGAACCGCTGGCAGATGTCACGCAGAGACTCATCGTCCTCACCCACAATGTACTTGTCAAGGCCCTTCTCGGACTGGTTCTTCTTCGTCTGCAGATAAACCACCGTACCCGGTAGGAGTTCCTCGGAATGAGTCAAATCATTGAATCTCAACAATTCATTCAGATAAAGATGGTACGACTGGGCGATGCTTGAATATGTCTCCCCTTCCACCGAGGTGATGAACGGAACCCCGTTGCGGGAATATGCCTCCCGGGTCAACGAGAAACAGAACACCTCCAACCCGCTCTTGTCAATTCTTTTCGGCTCCTCAAGAGACAATGGTGAGGCCGGAATCACATCAGGTTCAGACACTTCCTTGGAACGTTTCCTTCTGGTCCTACGAGCTTTCCTGTCTTTCTTCGCCTTATCTTTCCTAACCGCAGCCGGTTTCTTGCCGGAATCCACTTTGGAATCCCCTGAAGCCACCTCAGTTTTTTTCTCCACGGCCTTCGCAAGACGTTCGGACTCCTCGGAAGTCATTGTGTCATATTCATAAAGCTTGTAGTCCTCTATGTACTTTATCAGCTTCGCCGGATAGTTGGGATCTGTGGCGTAGCCGGCTTTCTTCAAGCCGTAAGCCCAACCCTTGTAATCAGTTGTCTTCAAGTCGAAAAGGAACTTGTAGCGATCCCGGTAGCGAAGAAAGTCCGAGTGATCCTGAAACGACTCGTCCGCGGAGTCATAGACCCGGAAACACTCCCCTTTCGCATCGTCATCGTAGCGCATCGACTTACCTTTCCAATCCTTGTGGCACTTGATTCCGAAATGGTTGTTGCCTTCGGAGGCCAGCGGCGAAAGCCCGTAACGGGACTCCAGAATGCCCTGAGCCAATGTGATGCTGGCCGGCACACCGCTGCGGTACATCTCCCTGACAGCGGTCGGAGCCCATTTCTGAATATACCGTTCCTGAGGCGTGCCCTGTGCCCAAGCGGCCACCTGACACATAACAATACTTATGAATATAATAACCTTTCTCATCTGAATATTTACAATCTTTAAGGATCCTTGTCAAATACGCAGCGGTGTAAGTTTTGCCGCTTACTGACTACAGAATGTAAATATAATGAATTTTCGCCAACGAAAGGTCTCTATAAGCCCAATCTGACAACATCTCAGTCTAATTTAACCAAAGGGACATCGAAGACATCCCTGTCATTGGCCGCATACGTCTCCGGAAATATGCTCCTGCATTCCGCCTCGTACTGGGAAACGTTCTTGCACCGTGAGGAATAATGCCCGATGACGAGTTTCTTCACGCCTGCGTCCAACGCGCATTGCGCGGCCTGAAGAGTCGTGGAATGATGACGCTGGGCAGCCTGGTCCGCCAACACAGCCGTGTATGTCGTCTCGTGATAGAGCAGGTCCACGCCTTTCACCCAGGAAGACAGTTCCGGAAACGGAGCCGTGTCGCTGCAATAGGCGAAGGAACGAGGAACATACGGTTTGTAGCCCAGTTCCTCGAACGGCAGCACCTCGGTGGTGCCGTCAGGATATTCACGGATCACATCCTCGCCACGCTTGACCGCGCCGATCTCGGTGAGTGAGAGGTCATATTCATCAATCTTCCATTTTTTGACATTCATCTGAGGCTCCTTTTCGCGGAACAGCCAGCCGAAGGTTTCGATCTTGTGGTTCAGCGGAAAAGCGTAGATTTCCAGAGACTTGGTGTGGTAGATCATCTCCGGAACCTTCATATTCATAGGAATATGCCGTATCTCGAAAGGGATGCCATCGCCGTAGTAGGAAAGGAAGAATTTCAGGATCGGGCCGAAGCTGACTGGAGCGTAGATGTTCAGCGGCGACATCCTGCTGAGCATTCCCATCGTGGAAAGCAGGCCGAAAAGTCCGAAGACATGGTCGCCGTGGATGTGCGAGATGAAGATCGAGTCTATCTTCATCGGAGAGATACGGCACTCCTGAAGGCGCGTCTGCACGCCTTCTCCGCAATCTATTAAAAATGAGCGCCCATGTACGGAAAGTACCTGAGCGCTCTGATTCCTTCCGGGGATGGGCTTGGCAGAAGCCGTGCCCAACACCGTCAATGTGAAATCCATAAATTATTCACCTTTCTCGAGCTTGTCCTTGAGGGCAGCAAGTTCGCTGATGTCACCGAGGGTGGTCTTCTCCAGGTTGGAGTTGATCTTCTTGACCGCCTTCTTGGTGTTGTCAGCCTCAACGGCCACCTTCTCGGCCTTGGCCTCAGCGTATGTCCTTACGTGTGAGAGAAGGATCCTGCGGGTGCTTCTCCTGAGCTCGATGACCTTGAACGGAAGTGTCTCGCCCACTACAGCCTGCTTGCCGTCCTCCTTGATGAGGTCGCGGCTGAACGCGAAGCCCTCGTCGTCACCCTCAAGCTTGATGTTGGCGCCCTTGTCGGTAAGGGAGGCAACCGTACCCTCGACAACGGAGCCTACAGGGTATTTCTCCTCGATGGCGTCCCAAGGATTAGGGGTGAGCTGCTTGTGGCCAAGGCTGAGCTTGTGGTTGGCCTCGTCGAAGTCAAGGATCTGAACGTCGATGACATCACCAGGAGCCACGAGCTCTGAAGGATGCTTGATCTTGTTCCAAGAGAGGTCGCTGATGTGGATGAGTCCCTCAACGCCATCCTCAGGCTCTGCGAACACACCGAAGTTGGTGATGTTGCGAACGACAGCCTTGTGAACTGATCCTACAGGATACTTGTCACGGATGCTCTCCCAAGGGTTAGGGGTGAGCTGCTTGAGACCGAGGGACATCTTCCTGTTCTCACGGTCGATGGAGAGAACCTTGGCCTCTACCTCGTCACCTACCTTGAGGAACTCCTGAGCGCTGTGGAGTCTTGGAGACCAAGACATCTCAGACACATGGATGAGACCCTCGACACCCGGCTCGATCTCTACGAAAGCGCCGTAGTCAGCGATGAGGACAACCTTACCCTTGACAACGTCGCCTTCCTTGATGTTGGCGTCGAGATTGTCCCAAGGATGAGGGGTAAGCTGCTTGTAGCCAAGGGCGATTCTCTTCTGCTGAGGATCGAACTCCTTGACGACAACCTTGATCTTCTGGTCAAGGGAAACGACCTCCTCAGGGTTGTCGATCCTGCCCCAAGACAGGTCTGTGATGTGGATGAGACCGTCAACACCGCCGAGGTCAACGAAGACTCCGTAGTTGGTGATGTTCTTGACGGTACCCTCGAGGATCTGTCCCTTCTCGAGCTTGCTGATGAGCTCAGCCCTACGCTGCTCCTGTTCGGCTTCGAGAAGAGCCTTGTGGGAAACGACAACATTGCGGAACTCCTGGTTGATCTTGACGATCTTGAAGTCCATTGTCTGGTTGACGTAAGCGTCGTAGTCGCGGATAGGCTTGATGTCGATCTGTGAGCCCGGGAGGAAAGCCTCGATTCCGAAGACATCGACGATCATACCGCCCTTTGTGCGGGTCTTCACGAAGCCCTTGACAATCTCGTCGTTGTTGAACGCCTCGTTCACTCTGTCCCAAGACTTGAGGGCGCGTGCCTTCTTGTGGGAAAGGATGAGCTGGCCTTTCTTGTCCTCTGCGGACTCAACGTAAACCTCAACCTTGTCACCGACCTTGAGGTCTGGATTGTAACGGAACTCAGGAGCCTGGATGACACCCTCGCTCTTGTAACCTATGTTGACGATAACCTCTCTCTTGGAGATGGCGGTAACGGTTCCTTCAACGACCTCGTTCTCCACGATCTTGGAGAGAGTCTGGTCATAAGCGTCCTCGATGGACTTCTTGTCCTCGCCGCCGTAAATCTCGGCGCCGCCTTCAAACGCGTCCCAGTCGAACTTGTCCGGAGCCACGGATGCGTTGAGAGATGTTTTCTTTGCCGGGGCCTCGGCCTTAGGCGCTTCCTGTACAGGAGCCTCTACCTTAGCTTCCTCAGCTACTTTCTGTGTTTCTTCTGCCATAATGGTAATTAAAGATAACTAGTTGTTTAACAATATTTTTGCGCCCTACCGGACACGCCAACACGGCACGGCCGGTCAAAAGGTGTGCAAAGATAGGCAAAATCATCTGATTTACAATAAGAAAAAGGTATTATTTTACAACAGCTTGTTCCTTTTGAAGAGGAACAGCACCAGCGCGACCGTCAACAGCATCACGCCGAGCAGCAGCACCCACATCCAGCTCTTGTCCATCAGCGGCATAGGGACGTTCATCCCGTAGAAGCTCGCCACAAGGGTCGGAGGCATCAAGAGCACGGACACAAGGGTGAATATCTTCATGATCTTGTTCTGGTCCAGGTTGATAAGACCGACAACCGTGTCCTGAAGGTACTCAAGCCTCTCGAAACCGAAATTCGTGTGGTTGATCAGGGAATTGATGTCCTGGAGCAGAACCGAGAAACGCCTGTGCAGATCCTTCGGGTACTTGTCGCTGCGAAGCATATTGGAGATCAGACGCTGCTTATCGACGATGTTCTCGCGCACGAGCATCGTGTTTTCCTGCAACTGGTTGATGTCCAAGAGGAAGTCCTCGTCGATGTCTTCCTGCTGGTTGATTCGCTTGCTGTACTGGGAGATCTCCTTGCTCATAAGCTCGATCATGTCCGCGTCCAGATCGACACGCTGGTCCATAATGCTGGCGAAGACCGTGTAGCCGTTCGGATATGACTGAGGCATCGCGACTATCCTGCGCTGGAGCTCGGTGAAGCTTCGCAGCGGAACATCCCTCAAGGTCGTCAGACAATTCCCGACGAAAGTGAACGAGACGGCCTCCATCGAATAGTCCTCCGGTCCCGGCATCAGGAAGTTGGTGTTCGCGAAGATCGCGTTCTCCGTCTCGGAGAAACGTGATGAGCTCTCGATCTCCTCAGCCTGCGCGCGGCTCTGGATTTCCTCTCCAAGAAACTCATCCACAGTGTGTTTCTCCTCTCCGGACGGAGAAAGGATGTCAATCCAAAGGACATTGTCCCGTTTCAGATTGGAAAGCTCCGTTTCAGATTGGGAAACCAACAGTTTGCCGTTCTGTCTGTAGAAAATAGCGATCATACCATTCCTGTATTATTCCCGGCCCAAGCGTGGGAAAGGTTCCACTTCAATTCGCTGACATTACGGAGAAGTCAGTCTGCAAAAATAAGAATATTTTATGGACTAAAAAAAATTTAGTCCATAAAATATTAATTCACCCCCAGTCGCTTCGCGACAGCCCCGGTGGGGCACGGGGAAAGGTTTCCCCGAA